>WNGH01015596.1_pt1 | contig 11646 bp, 13 predicted proteins | sample 5400631 | NCBI WGS metagenome assembly WNGH01 (sample SAMN13153373, study PRJNA577476) | soil metagenome | isolation source: 115 cm soil or saprolite under Garry oak tree replicate 1 | place: USA:California | collected 2016-06-15 | reverse complement strand
GAGGGGGGTTAATGATTTAGTGAAGTCGCATCTTATGCGAATAACGTCTGAGGAGTCAACCGCCTTTTAGCCCTCCTTACCTGACGCAACTCTTCAAGGGTTAGATAATGACACTGCAGAACGAGGGAGGATAGGAGTCCATGAAATTTCTTGTGACTGTTGAACAAGACGAAGCCGGCTACTTCGTGGTGGAATGCCCTTCTTTGCCCGGCTGCGTCTCCCAGGGAAAGACGCGAGCAGAAGCTCTCACCAACATCCAGGAAGCGATTGCCCTTAGCCTTGAGACCCGCCAAGCCCAGGGATTGCCCACGGGCATTGAAGTTACAGAAATCGAAGTAGCGGCTCTGTGACAAAACTCCCGGTTTGTTCGGGAGAAGTTGCGATCCAGGCTTTTGTGCGAGCGGGTTGGGGCCGGGATCGTCAACGAGGCAGCCACGTAACTCTGACCAAGCCAGGCAACCCGGTCGTTTTGACCATACCGTTGCACCACGAGCTTGGGCCTGGAATCCTCAGGAGCTTGATTCGGAAGGCCGGCCTCACAGTTGAGGAGTTTCAGGAGTTGCTCCGATAGGCAAGGAACCTTTCCCATGTCCAAGCGTCAGTCTGCTACCACCAAGAAAAACATTCGCTTAGTCTGCGGCATGCTCAAAAGCAAGACCGCCGTCACTAAAACCTTACTCAAAGAGCGCGCAAAGGACAAGAAACGCGAAGAGGCGAAGCTAACGTCCGCGTTGAACGGCGCGAGCAAGGGCGCGTAGCGACGCTTGCGAGCGTCCGTTTTCGAACGCGTGGTTAGCTGTCACTTGAGTGCCCTTACAACAAACACGGCTTGAAACACGAAACATCCTATAATTGCGACGGTACCAACGACAAGCGTCACCTCAGGCGCTCCTGTTACTGTAATCAGCATCGGGGTGATGGCCAACACTGTAACCGCGCCGGCGATTACAAAGACCGTTATCGCAAGGGTCCATTTGAGTAGGCATTGAATCGACGTGAGCGTCTCGACATGATGGGCAAATGCGTTTCGCTTTCCGAGATAATAGGGGGCGTTAGCGTTGTCTGGGTTTACCGGCGGTGTCTTTCGTAGATATTCTTCTAGTGCGGAAAAGTCCTCTTCGCCGCACAACTTCAGTGCCGTGTCATTCGGGAGGTAAGGTTGAATGGCGTACACCGCGAGATCGTGAAGCGCGACACCAATTGTTTGCAACCGATACAGCGCAAATGCTCCCAACAATGCGATTGCTGCCGCTAACGTCTGCGCGATGGTACTGAACGTATAGAAAAGAGCGTTTTCCACGAGACTGCCAATCCGTGACGGCTAACGTCGCCCATGAGCGGCCGAACAAGGGGGCGAAGCCCGCTTGCGAAGGTCCGTCTCGATGGGCTGGTTGGGCCTCATGTCCGCTAACAACTACGCGTCCACACGCCGTGTGACCCAAGATACGCCGCCGCTTCCGGGCGGATCGCCAGGTGAACCGGAGGCATGAATGGCAAGAAGGTCAGCGATCATTATTGAACTTAGCGGGATCGCAAATGCGACCGTGTCTTCAACGCCGCTGTCGTGAACGCCCAAGACAGCGCCACTTAAAGGATCGAATACGGGAGATCCACTCATTCCACGGGCGGTGCGGACGTCTAAGAGCAGCCGATCTACTCGAGGCGCGTGTTCGAACGGAGCAATCGCCGAAATATATCCTTGCTGAAGAACAGGCCCGAACCGGTATGTGCGCTCTCGCTGGCCAAACTCACGTTTGAGGAGATTCTCCCCGAAGGCGTAACCGTACACGGCAATGGCGTCGCCAACGTCACAGCGAAATTCGGAGGGGATTTCGACGGGTGAGAGCGTGCAAACAGGGTCATTTGGAAGCGCTCGGAAAGTGATGAGGCCAATGTCAAGAAATGCTGGATGAGTAGCCATACCCATTTTTTCGATCTCGTGGAAGGACATGGCAACGCCCTGTCCGTCAGGCCGCTCAAATGCGATGTGGCGTCTATTCTTCGGGAAAACCTCTCTCTCGATGTATGCGGTTACGCTGGCCACGACATGTCTGTTGGTAAGGACGGTCAGCGGGCCAACCAAAAAACCTGTGCCGAGAATCTTGAAAAGAGGTGCGCTCGCATCCTTAACGAACTCTTCAACCGGCACTTTCAACACACCTACGGCGCAAGTGCGCCGACGAATGGCAGCAAGAACTTCCTTCGAACCCATTTGCATATCGGCCTGCTCGCCCTATGAGGCCCAACTATGGATTATCTTGTTCCGTATAAGAACCTTGGTTTTCTCCCGGTGCAGTATAATCTCCCCTCATACTCCTGACAAGGAAGCCAGATAAGTTGTCTTCCGTAGACTCAAGGGGAGTTCTAGGCGAGTTCCTTCGCTGCACTCAGGATGACTGGTAGGAGTCCTTCGAGGGCCTAAGGACGAACGGTTGGGAGAGGGAAACAGAAGGGCGGGTGTAAAACCCGCCCCTACATTGGCTGTGAGCTGCCGGCCGACTAAAGCAGGAAGGGGGTTACGTCCCCATGTCCCACGACGCGAGGTACTTCTCCTGCTCCTTCGTGAGCCGGTCGATGCTGATACCTATGGCGGCGAGCTTGAGGCGGGCGATTTCCTTGTCGATCGCCGCCGGCACGGGGTAGACCTGATTCTTCAGCGACCGGCCGTGCTTGACCAGGTACTCGACCGACAGCGCCTGGTTGGCGAAGCTCATGTCCATGACACTGGAGGGGTGGCCCTCGGCCAGCGCCAGGTTCACGAGCCGGCCCTCACCTAATAGATTAATCCGCCGGCCGTTCGGCAGGAGGAACTGCTCGACGCCCTCGCGGACCATCTTGCGTCGGCGGGCGAGCCGCTCTAGCGCTGGGATGTCGATCTCCACATTGAAGTGGCCGGAGTTGCACACGATGGCGCCGTCCTTCATGACCGCGAAGTGCTCCTTGCGGATCACCTTCAGATTGCCGGTGACGGTGATGAAGAAGTCGCCGACTCGCGCGGCCTCCTCCATCGCCAGGACGCGGTAGCCGTCCATCACAGCCTCGAGCGCCTTCAGCGGGGCCACTTCCGTGATGACCACGTCCGCGCCAAGCCCCTTCGCCCGCGAGGCGACGCCGCGCCCGCACCAGCCGTAGCCTGCGACCACGACGATCGAGCCGGCGACAAGGCGGTTAGTGGCTCGGATGATGCCGTCGAGGGTGCTCTGCCCCGTGCCGTACCGGTTGTCGAACATGTGTTTGGTGTCGGCGTCGTTGACGGAGATGACGGGGAACTTCAGTACGCCCTTCTTCGCCATGCTCCGCAGCCGGATGACCCCCGTCGTGGTCTCTTCGGTCCCGCCGATGATGCGGGCCGTCTTCCGCTCGCTGTGCAGCGTGGACACGAGATCGCACCCGTCGTCCATGGTGATCGTGGGGTTGTGGCCGAGCGCGGCGTGGATGTGCTTGTAGTAGGTCTTCTTGTCCTCGCCCTTGATGGCGAAGGTCGGGATGTGGTCGTGGGCCACGAGGGAGGCGGCTGCGTCGTCCTGCGTGCTCAGGGGGTTCGAGGCGCACAGTCGCGCCTCGGCGCCGCCGGCCTGCAGGGTCTGCATCAGGTTCGCCGTCTCGGTCGTCACGTGCAGGCAGGCGGCGATGCGGACCCCGCGCAGGGGACGTTCCTTGGCGAACCGTTTCCGCACGAGCCGCAGCACCGGCATGGACTCCTCGGCCCACTCGATCCGCATCCGGCCCTGGTCGGCCAGTCTCAAGTCTTTCACGTCGTAGTCCACGCGTCGTCTCCTGATCAGTAAAAGGGGGACAGATTGAAAAAGGAAAGTTACTTGCCCGCTTCCCGCCGCAAGACCTTCGCCAGATCGGTCTTCTCCCACGTGAACTCCGGCTCGTTGCGGCCGAAGTGTCCGTAGGCCGCCGTCTTCTTGTAGATCGGCCGCAGGAGCTTGAGGTGGTCGATGATCCCGCGAGGGGTCATGGGGAAGTGCTTGCGTACCAGCTTGTCAACCAGGTCGATAGAAACCTTCTCGGTGTTTTTCGTGTCGATCAAAATGGACACCGGCTCGGACACGCCGATCGCGTACGCCAGCTGGATCTCGCACTTGTCGGCGAGGCCGGCGGCCACAATGTTCTTCGCGATGTACCGAGCCATGTACGATGCCGAGCGGTCCACCTTGCTGGGGTCCTTGCCCGAGAACGCGCCGCCGCCGTGGCTGCCGACGCCGCCGTAGGTGTCCACGATAATCTTGCGCCCAGTGAGTCCCGTGTCGCCCATGGGGCCGCCCACCACGAACCGCCCGGTCGGATTGATGTGGTATTTCACGCTGAGGGGGTCGAAGATGTCCTTGGGCATGACGGGCTTAATCACGTATTCGATCACGTCCCGCTCGATCTTCTTGCTGGTGACATCCGGGCTGTGCTGGGTGGAGACGACGATCGTGTCCACCCGGACGGGCCGGCCATTCCGGTATTCGACCGTCACCTGGGACTTGCCGTCGGGGCGGATCCACGGGAGGAGGCTCTTTTTCCGGACTTCGGCTAGCCGCCGGGTCAGGCGATGCGCGAGCACGATGGGCATTGGCATCAACTCGGGCGTCTCGTTCGTCGCGTAGCCGAACATCAATCCCTGGTCGCCCGCGCCGCCCGAGTCCACGCCGACGGCGATGTCAGGGGATTGGTTGTGGATCGAGGTGATCACGGAGCAGGTGTGGTAATCAAAGCCCCAGGCGGCGTCGGTATACCCGATCTGCCGGATCGTCTCCCGGATGATGTCGGGGATCTCGACGTAGGCCTTGGTGGAGATCTCGCCGGCGACGAACGCGATGCCGGTGGTCAGGATCGTCTCGCAGGCGACCCGGGAGCGCTTATCTTGGGCGATGATCGCATCCAGAATGCCATCCGAGATCTGGTCCGCAATCTTGTCCGGATGGCCTTCGGTGACGGATTCGGAAGTGAACAGGTAATTGTGTCGGCTCATTATTCGGAGTCCCTCATTGTGGTTCGCTGCCAGGAGAGTCTGAGTCCGGGCCTGGACGGATTTGGCCCTGAGAGTAGCGAGTGAAGTCCTCGGTTGTCAAGGAGAAATTCCGTTGTGATGATGCGCGATTCCACGCGGATCTGCTTGACAGTCCAAGCGCACGCCCTGTAGGATTGACTGGCCGCTTTTGACTCTCAAGCCACGAGCCCCATGGATGCCATTACGAAACGGACCGAAGATGCGAAGTCGTTCAGCTTCAAGGAATTGGGCGACGCCCTCGTCGAGTTTTTCAGCTCGCTGAAGCTGGCGATTTTCCTGATGATCACCCTGGCCATTCTCTCTACGGTGGGGACGGTCATCCAACAGGGCGAGCGGCCTGAGGTCTACATCAAGGAGTATGGGGAGAACGCCTACTGGTGGTTCGTCAAGCTGGGGATCGTTGACATCTATCATACCTGGTACTTCTCGACCGTGCTGGTCCTGCTCTGCATCAACTCCCTGACCTGTTTCCACCAGCGGTTCCCGGCGATCTGGCGCTCGATCCGGCAGGATAAGGTCAACGTCACGGCGTCGTTCATCCAGAGCCTGAAGCGATCCGCGACGGTGGATCTGCCGGCCGAACGGTCCAAGGTCACCGAGGCGCTGGGCGTGGCGTTCGCCGAACGGGGCTATCGGGTGTTGGTCAACAAGGGCGGAACCGAGACGACCCTCTACGCGACGAAAGGCGTCATGGGCCGGGTCGCCGCCCACGTGGCCCACCTCAGCGTGACGGTCATCGTGGCGGGTGGGCTCCTCGGCAACATCCTGGGCTTCCGCGACTTCGGCGTCTGCCTTGAAGGAGAGACCTATCACGTCCCACAGGGGAACTTTGACCTGCACGTGGACAAGTTCTGGATCGACTACTACGACAACGGCGCGGTCAAGTCCTACAACAGCACCCTGACGGTCATCGAGAACGGGGAGAAGAAGGCCACCAAGACGATCACCGTCAACGACCCGCTGGTCTATAAGGGCATCTGGTTCTATCAGTCCAGCTACGGCGATTCCTGGGACCGCGTCGAGAAGGCGCGGATCGTGGTGCGGGACAAGGCCACAGACAAGGTTGCCGGCGAGGCGATCCTGGACTGGCGCAAGGAGGCCGAGTTGAAAAATCTGGGGCTCAAGCTCCAGTTGACGGACTTCGTGGCGGACTTCGGGTTCGACGCCAAGGACCGCCGCGTCTATTCGAAGACGGTCGAGCACGAGAACCCGGCCGTCAAGCTGGCCATCACGGAATACGATCGGCAGCTCCCGGCGCCGTGGATCTTCTATAATTATCCTGACCTGTTCGAGATCCAGGGGTCCAAGTACAAGTTCGAGCTGACCGGCTACCTGACGAAGAAGTTCACCGGCTTGCAGATCGCCAAGGACCCGGGCGTGATCATCGTGTGGATCGGCTCCACCCTGCTGGTCGTGGGGGTGATGCTGTCGGCGCTCATCTTTCACCGGCGGGTGTGGGCTAAAGTGGTTTCCGAGCGGCACGGCGTGACCGTCTACCTGGGCGGGACGGCCTACAAAGGGCAGATCGACTTCGACCGCGAGTTTCAACGGCTCAGTGAGCAGCTCAAGACGCTGCGACAATCAACAGCATAAGATAGAGGAGAAGCCATGTTTCGATCGCTGTTTCTCTTTGACGTGACGTTCTGGCTCTACCTGGCGGCGGTGGTGCTGTACTTCGGCTACCTCGTGGCGTCGAAGAAGGCCCTGCGCCCGGCGTATGCCGGGCATCCGGTGTCCTCCGAGGAAGACGACGGCTGGACACAGCCGCTCGGACAGCTCGCGACCTGGGTCACCTTCTTTGGGCTTCTGGTGAACGGCCTGGCCTTGGGGATGAGAGCCTACGAGCGCATGCAGCTGTCCGGCACGTTCGCGCCCTGGTCCAACCAGTTCGAGGCGATGTCGTACGTCTCCTTTGCGATCATCGCGGGCTACCTGTTTCTGGAGCTCAAATACGGGATCAAGGCCGTCGGAGCGTTCGTCGTGTCGGTCGGATTCATCGCGATGGGCGCCGCGTCGCTCCTGCCGTACCGCTATCAGGTCGCGGAGCCGCTGGTGCCGGCGTTGAACAGCTATTGGATCTATACGCGGCGTTCGCGATGGCGGGCGGCCTCGGCGTGATGTACCTCCTCAAGGAGCGCGCGGAGAGCCGGGGACGCCGAGGCACGATCTACGATACGTTTCCGAGCCTGGAGAAGATCGACGAGCTCGGCTACAAATCGGTCATGATCGGATTCCCGCTGCTGGCTTTCGGGGTCATTCTAGGCGCGATGTGGGCCAACTACGCGTGGGGCGGGTACTGGTCCTGGGATCCCAAGGAGACGTGGTCGCTGATCGTGTGGCTGATTTACGGCGCCTACATCCATGCTCGCATGAACCGAGGCTGGGAAGGCCATCGCGCCGCGCTCTACCAAGTCTTCGGCTTCGGCATGGTCATCTTCTGTTTCTGGGGCGTCAACTTCCTGCTGTCGGGGCTGCATGCCTATGCCTGATCAGGACGTCGCACTCAGTACCACGCGCGCGGCGTCTGTCCGGTCCAGGCCGGCGGTGCGCCGCCGGCTGATCGTGACCCTCGGCGGGCTCGCCATCCTCGTGTTCGCATTCGGCATGGTCTGGCTGCAGAGCTCCAAGTACGAGCCGCTCGTCGTCGGCATGACGGCGCCCAACTTCAGCCTGCCGGATCTGCAGGGGAAGACCCAGCGGCTGACAGACTATCGCGGCAAGGTCGTCTTCCTGAACTTCTGGGCCACCTGGTGCAAGCCCTGCAAGGAAGAGATGCCCTCGATGCAGGTGCTCTGGGACAACCTCAAGAACCAGGACTTCATGATGCTGGCCGTCAGCATGGACCGGGTCACGACGACGAAAGACATTCCGTCCTTCGTCGAGACCCTGAAGTTGTCCTTCCCGATCCTGACGGACTCCTGGGGGCAGACCGACAAGCGCTACAAGCTGATGGGCGTGCCGGAGACCTATATCATCGATCAGAACGGCGTGCTCCGCGAGAAAGTCATCGGACCGCGGGACTGGACGAGGCCCGAGAGCATCGAGACGATCGTGCGACTGCTGCAGAAACAGCCCAAGTCCGTCAAGGCTGACTGATAGATTGAAAGTGGTTCGAAGCTTTCTTTCTTGTCTTTGCCTGCTCGCCGTCCTGACAACTTTTATCGGGTGCGACGACGTGCCTGACAACGAGCTCACCGGGGACCAGGTGGCGGTTCCGGCTGCACCTGTGCTCACCGAAGCGCCCAGGGTCGGCCACCTGGCGCCGGACTTCGTGCTGAATACGCTCGATGGCCGGGAAGTGCGCCTCTCCGACTATCGCGGGCATGTCGTTTTTCTGAACTTCTGGGCGACGTGGTGCGGACCGTGTAAGGTGGAGATGCCCACGATGGAGCGCCTCTACCGCGAGTATCGCCGCCAGGGGTTCGCGATCCTGGCGGTCTCCGGGGACCCGGAAGGGCCGGCTGTGACGAAACCCTACCGGGAAGCCTTGGGGCTGACCTTCACCATCGCCCACGATCCGGACGCAGTGGTGATGCGCCTGTACGGGGTGCGCACGCTGCCCGTCACGTTCTTGGTCGATCGCGAGGGGGTGATCACGCACCAGATCTTCGGCGCGCGTGACTGGCAGGACACTGAAGCCCGCGACGGCATCCGGAGGCTGCTAAAAATTCGTTGAAATGTTCGCGCAGGCCCACGACATCACCCTCGTCATCGCCTTCGCGGCGGGCTTCCTCTCGTTCGTATCCCCCTGCGTGCTCCCGCTTGTGCCGTCGTACCTCATCTATATCACCGGCCTGACCCTTGAGGAGCTGACCAGTCAGGCGGACCGGAGTCGGGTGCGCGCGACCATCGTTCTGAACTCCCTGTTTTTCGTCCTCGGCCTAACCGCCGTGTTCGTCGCCTTCGGCGCCTCGGCCAGCCTGATCGGGCAGTTCCTGATCACCTACCAGGATTTCCTGCGGAAGGCGGGCGGAGTCCTGATCATGATGTTCGGGCTGTACGTCATGGGTGTGCTGAAGCTTAATTTCCTCATGACCGAGAAGCGCATCCACCTCCAGAGCCGGCCGGCGGGCCTCATCGGGTCGCTGCTCGTCGGCATGGCGTTCGCCGCGGGGTGGACGCCGTGCGTAGGGCCGATTCTCGGGACCATCCTCATGCTCGCCGGGACCAGCGATTCGATGATGACCGGCGTGAAGCTCTTGGCCAGTTATTCCCTGGGCATCGGGCTGCCCCTCTTCGCCATCGCCCTTTGCGTGGGCCCTTTCATCCACTACTTCAAGAAAATCCGCAGCTATATGTACGGCATCTCCGTCGTCAGCGGGGTCTTTCTCATCCTCGTCGGCGTCATGCTCTACACGAACAGCTTGGCGCTCATCACCGGCGAGCTGGAACGTCGCGGAATCGGCTGGTATTTCTGAATGTACGACGCGATCGTTGTGGGGCTGGGACCGGCCGGAGCCGTCGCCGCCGCCGAGCTGGCGCGGGCCGGCCTCTCGGTGTTGGGACTGGAATGGAAGGCGATGCCCCGCTACAAGGTGTGCGGCGGCGCGCTCTCGGCCCGCACCGATCGACTGCTAGAGCCGGACTACCACTCCGTCGTTGAAGAGACCATTCACCGTGTCCGCTTCCAGTTTGCGGGCACCGAGGCCTTCGAGATCTCGTTTCCAGAGCCAATTGCCTACATGGTCATGCGTGACAGGTTCGATGCATACCTCGTTCAGAAAGCGAGGGACACCGGAGCGGTGGTCCGCCAAAACGAGCGTGCGGTGAGGGTGTGCGAGTATGCGGATCGAGTTGAGGTCGAAACGCAACAGGGTCGGTACCACTCGAAGGTCATCGTGGGTGCGGATGGCGCCAACAGCCTAGTCGCGCGGATGCTGTTCCCTGGACGGCGAGGGCGCGTGTTGGGCGCGCTGGAAGGAGAGGTGCTGCTGAATGGGGCTACATCCAGCCTGGGTGCGGGGGCCATCGTGCTTGATCTCGGAGTAGTCGCCGGCGGCTATGGCTGGGTTTTCCCGAAAGAGGGGCGCCTATCGGTCGGCGTTGCCGGGTTGCAGGGGCGACACCACAATCCGAGGTCGGCATATCAAGAATTCGTGCGGGCGGAGCCCGCCCTCGACGGGCTCGTCGTTCCGAAAGGTCTCGGCCATCCGATTCCACTCTATGGGGGCAAGGCGGCGGAGCGGCTCTCGCTGACGACCTCCCGGTCGCTGCTGGTCGGCGATGCCGCTCACCTCGTGGATCCGGTGCTGGGAGAGGGGATCTACTACGCCATGTTGAGTGGGCGCATGGCGGCGCGGACGGCCGCGGATTACCTGAAGGGTCTGACGCCGGGTCTACAGGCCTACGACGCGCAGGTGGCCAGCGAGTTCTACCAGGAATTCCGCGCGGCCGCCCGCATGGCATGGGCGTTGTACACATTTCCCCGGTTGGTCCATGAAGCGCTGAGCCGCCGGCCGGATGTCCTCCATCTCTACGCCGACATTCTGAAGGGGCGCACGACTTACAAGAGCTTGGTAGCAACAATGCGGGACAGGCTGCAGAGCTTCATCGCCCGCGCCATCCGGGACAGAGCCGCGTCGGCCTTCAGCGGCTAGCGCGGCCGCTTCCTTACCCGCCGCTCAACGCACAGATAATGTGGATCTCATCGTCCCTTCGAAGCGCGGCAGACAGATCCAGCGCCTGTTCTTCATTGACAAAGATCCTGATGTGCTTTCGGATCGTGTCCTGCTCCGTGATGACGCGAAAGCGAAAGCCTGGATAGCAGCTATCCAGCGCTGAGAGAACTTCCTCAAGGGACGAGCCGTCAACGTTCACTTCCGCCTGCTGCTTGGTATAAGAGCGGAGCGGGCTGGGGATGTGCACCGTCACGGTCACAATTCCGCAGTTTCGACTGAGTAAATCTCTGGAAGGTTTCTTACAAGACAGGTCCAACTCGCACCGGCGGTGCGACTCGCCCAGATCTCGCCGCTGGTGGTTCCGAAATAGAGGCCGACAGGTTCATGAGTGTCAGCCGTCATGGCTTGACGTTTGACTGTCCACCAGGCCTGACTCTTCGGAAAGCCCTTGTCCTGTCGCGTCCACGCCTTCCCAGCATTCCGAGTGACATACACCGCGGGCTTGCCCTCCGGACTCACCCGGGGCCAGACCTCGGTGCCGTCCATCGGAAAGACCCACACCGTGTCCGGATCGCGGGGATGCAGGACAAGAGAAAAGCCGATGTCGCCGATCTTCTTCGGCATGTGCTCGCCGATGCGAATCCAACGACCCTCGGCACGCTCCATGCGATAGATGCCACAGTGGTTTTGCTGATATAGGCGATCCGGCTTGAGCGGATGCAGACGCACGCAATGTGGATCGTGGCCGTATTCGGGTTCGGGGTTGGGGAGGAAATCCGCTCGACAGCCTTTATTCAGCGGCGCCCACGTCTTGCCCTTGTCGGTGCTTTCGAACACGCCGCCCGATGACATCCCGATATAGAGGTGGTTCGGGTCACGGGGATCAATAAGGATAGAATGCATCTTCGGCCCATCGGGCGTGCCGTCCTGCTCGCCGCCGGTCCACTGGCGACGCAGCGGGTGGTCGTTGAAGCCTGTCACGCCCTCCCAGGTGGTACCGCCATCCTCTGAGCGAAACAGCCC
>WNGH01013411.1_pt1 | contig 11646 bp, 11 predicted proteins | sample 5400631 | NCBI WGS metagenome assembly WNGH01 (sample SAMN13153373, study PRJNA577476) | soil metagenome | isolation source: 115 cm soil or saprolite under Garry oak tree replicate 1 | place: USA:California | collected 2016-06-15 | reverse complement strand
CTTCGCGTGACGGGATGCCGATGTCGACGACCTCGACGCGCCCGGTGTGCTCCGGTCCGCGGCCGCTCACGAGCCCGCGCTTGAGTCCGGCGAACGTCGTCGTGAGCGCGGCGCGGACCACGGGACCGTCCGGCGTCTCACCGTCGCCGGAGAGGCCGGAGGGAATGTCGAGCGCGACGACGGGGCACTCGCCCGCGCGATGATTCATCAACTCGATCGCGCGGGCCACGAGCGGCGCCGGAGCGCCGCGGGCGCCGGTGCCGAGGAGGGCGTCCACGACGAGGTCGGCGCGCGCCAGGGCCGGCGACAGAGCCGCGGCGTCCTCGATGACGCGCGGCCGGATACCGGCGCGGACCGCCTCGCGATACTTGGCGGCGGGATCGCCCGCGAGCTCACCGACGGGAGCAGCGAGGAAGACCTCCACGCGATGGCCGGCGCGCTTGAGATGGCGCGCGACGACGAAGCCGTCCCCGCCGTTGCCGCCCTTGCCGCAGACGACGACCACGCGTGCGCCCCGTCGCGGCACCCCGAGGCCGGACGCCGCCCGCGTGATGGCCCGCGCGGCGCCGCGGCCGGCGTTCTCCATCAGCGTCGCGCCGGCAATACCGAGCTCGGCGATCGCGCGCCGGTCGAGCGCGCGCATCTCCGCGACGCTGAAGACGGGGAGCATGTCTAGCGCCCCTCCGGGAGCGTCGCGGCCTGGGCGATGAAGTCGGCGAGGATCGCCGTGTAGACCTCCTGGAACTCGACGCGCGCGACCCGAGGCAGCTCGATGTGGAGCGCACGCGCGGGCAGGCGCAGGATTCCGTCGCGCTTCGCGCCCGACGCCGCGTAGCGCAGCGTGTCCGCCGGCTCGACCAGCACCGCGAGGCTCGGCGCCTGCCGGTGGACGCGCAGGTGCGCGTCGCGGATCAGCTCGACGAGCGTGCGCAGGCGAAGCGCGAATTCCCTGGAGACGCCGACCGTCGCGATCTCGATGCGCCCCGCGGCGTCGGGGTGGTTGTTGCCGTGAATCTCGCAGTAAAAGCGCAGCGCCCCCTGCGCGGCGTCGCGCACGCGCCGCTCGTAGGTCTCGTACACGCGGCGCGCGGCCTCGGTCGCCGCGTCCTCGGACGGCGGCCGCCCCGGAATCCCCTCGAGCGGCCGGTTGACCTGGAAACGGCGCCCCGGACTCTCGCGCGTGTCGGTCTCGATCCCGAAGCCGGTGGCGACGACGAGGCCGAAGCCGGTGCGCCGCGCGATCTCGGTGGCGATGTCGCCCGTCCGGACGTCCGAGATGCCATGCGGCGCGGCGACGACCATGCCCGGCCTGCCCGGGCGCGCGGCAATGTGCCCGCGCGCCTCGGTGATCTGCCCGCGCGCGTCGGTAACCGGGAACTCGACGGCGTGCGTGGCGCAGCCGTAGAGGACGAGCGGTCCGGCGGCCATGCTAAGGAGCCGCCGGAGCCGTGGCCAGCGGATCATCGTCCACGAGCAGCGCCTGGGCGAGCGCGTAGTCGCCGTCGTGCGTCAGCGCCAGGAGCATGCGCCGTCCACCCAGGCGGAGCCCGATCTCGCGCGACCGGCCGTGGAGCAGGAGCGTCGGCGCCTGGCCGCGCTCGCGCAGCACTTCCAAATCCCGCCATCGGATGCCGAACCGCAGCCCGGTGCCGAGCGCCTTGAGCCCGGCCTCCTTGGCGGCGAAGCGCGCGGCGAAGTGCGGGATCGGGTCGCGGCGACCCCGGCAGTAGGCGATCTCCGCGGGGGTGAACACGCGCGCGAGGAACCGCTCGTCCCATCGCTCGATCACGGCGCGCATGCGCGGAATCTTGACCAGGTCGACGCCGACGCCGCGGACGTTCATCTGACTTCATGGGGGGCTCCGGGCGCCCCCCAAGCCCCCCGGCGCTCGGGCCGCCCCGGCCAAGCCGGGGCGTCCCTCGATATGCGATTCGCAGCCATCATCTCAGCCGACGGCTGAGCGGATGAGCCCGGCCAGCTCGTCCGCCATCGCGCGGATCCGCGCGTCGTCGGCGCCCTCGACCATGACGCGCGCGAGCGACTCGGTGCCCGAATATCTCAATAGGATCCGGCCCACGCCGTCCATCTCACGCTCGAACCGGGCGACACGCTCGGCGACGCCGGCGAGCGTCTCGAGCGGCGGCTTCGATTGCACGGGGACGTTGACGAGCACCTGCGGGAACTTCGTGAGACAGCGGGCGAGGCCGGCGAGCGGCTCGCCCGTCTCGCGCATGACCGAGAGCAGGGCCAGGGCCGAGAGGATCCCGTCGCCGGCGGGCGCGTGGTCGAGGAAGAGCAGGTGCCCCGACTGCTCGCCGCCGAGGTTCGCGCCGATGCGCTGCATCTCCTCGAAGACGTACCGGTCCCCGACCTGCGTCCGGACGATCCCGAGGCCGGCCGCGCGGAGCGCCGCGTCGAGACCGACGTTGGCCATGACGGTCGAGACGATCACGCCGGCCTTGAGCCGCCCGTGCGCGGCGAGGTGTCGCGCGGCGATCGCGAGCGCGTAGTCGCCGTCGCGGATTTCGCCCTCCCCGTCCACGGAGATCAGCCGGTCCCCGTCGCCGTCGAACGCGAAGCCGACCGCCGCCCGACGCGCGCGGACCGTCCGCGCGAGGCGCTCGGGAAACAGCGCGCCGACCTTCGCGTTGATGTTCGTGCCGTCCGGACGCGCGCCGATCGCGACGACGCGCGCGCCGAGGCGCCGGAACACCCGCGGCGCGACGCGATACGTGGCGCCGTGGGCGCAGTCGAGCGCGATCGTCATCCCGCCGAGATCGAGCGGGAAGCAGCCGCAGAGGAAGTCGGCGTAGGCCGCCTCCGCGCGGTCGTAGGCGACGAGCCGGCCGATCGCGGCGCCGTGGGCCCGCGGCGCCGCGTCCGGCCCGGCGAGCGCCGCCTCGATCTCGCTCTCCGACGCGTCGGGCAGCTTCGTGCCGTCGCCGGCGAAGAGCTTGATGCCGTTGTCCTCGAAGGCGTTGTGGGAGGCGGAGAGCACGATGCCGCCGTGGGCCCCGAGCGCGCGCGTGAGGTGCGCGATGCCCGGCGTCGGCAGCACGCCGACCGCGTAGCACTCGGCCCCGGCCGAGAGCAGCCCCGCGACCATCGCCGAGTCGAGGAGCGGACCCGAGAGTCGCGTGTCGCGTCCGATCACGACCCTGACGCGCCCGGTGCCCAGCGCGGCCTGGAGCGTGCCGACGAACTGCCGGCCGACGCGGAACGCCAGCTCCGGCGTCAGGAGGTCCTCGTTCGCGACGCCGCGGATGCCGTCCGTGCCGAAGAGGCGCGCCACGGCGTCAGCCGCGCATCGCGCGGCGGAGGCGCTCGGCGACGCGCACGGCGTCCACCGTCTCCGCGACGTCGTGGGCGCGGATGAGCGCGGCCCCGTTCAGGACCGCCGCCGTCGCCGCGGCCAGCGATCCGGGCAGCCGGTCGTCCGTCGCGGTGCGTCCCGTGATCTCGCCGATGAAGGACTTGCGCGACACGCCGATGCAGAGCGGCCGTCCGAGGTCGGCGAGCGACTCCAGGTCGGCCAAGACTTGGAGGTCCCACACGGGCCACGCCAGCCGCTCGCCGCGGAAGTAGCCGATCCCGGGGTCGAGTACGACACGCTCGTCCGGGATGCCCGCCGCGCGCGCGCGCTCGAGACACCCCTGGAGGAGGCCGTGCACGGTCGCGATGGGCGTCGCGGCGCTCCGGCGGCGGCGCGAGGAAGGATTGGCCATGAGGATGACGCCGGCGTCGTACTCGGCCACGAGGCGCGCGACGGACGGATCGGCGAAGCCGGAGACGTCGTTGATGGCGCGGGCCCCCGCGTCGAGCGCCGCACGCGCCGGCCCGGGTCGGCGGGTGTCGGCCGACACCGGCACCTCGAGCTTCGGCGCCAGGATCTCCACCGCCCACAGGAGCCGCTCGGTCTATCGCGGTGCGGAGGTACGGCGCCGTCGAGCGCGCGCCGACGTCGATGATCGACGCGCCCGCCTCGACCATCCCGACGGCGGCGCGCATGAGCCGCTCGGCGCCGACGTAGACCGATCCGGGATGGAACGACTCGGGGCTCACGTTGACGACGCCCATGACGACGACGTCCAGGTCGTCGCCGAGCGGGACCCCGCCGAGCGAGGCGCGACCCCGGTAGGAGTGACCGAGAGGCGAGGCCGCTGCCGCGGCGCGCGCCGCCGCCCTACGCGGGCGCCGGCGCTTCCGTGTACGGCCGCGCGCGGAGGATGCGCGCGATCTCTTCGCCATCGAGCGACTCGCGCTCCAGCAGCGCCCGGGCGAGCGTGTGGAGCTTTTCGATGTTCTCCTCGATGATCTGCCGCGCGCGGGTCGCGCACTCCATGACGATGCGCTTGATCTCCGCGTCGATGGCCAGCGCGGTATCCTCGCTGTAGTCCTTCGTGCGCGCGACCTCACGCCCCAGGAAGATGTGCTCCTCGTTCTTGCCGAAGGTCAGCGGCCCGAGCCGATCGGACATGCCCCACTCGCAGACCATGCGGCGCGCCATCTCCGTCGCCTTCTCGAGGTCGTCGCCCGCGCCGGTGGTCTGCTGCAGGAGCACGATCTCCTCGGCGGCGCGCCCACCCAGCAAGATCGTGATCCGGTTGAGCAGGTAATCCTTCGAGTAGTTGTACTTGTCGTCGCTCGGGAGCTGCTGCGTGAGACCGAGCGCGCGGCCCCGCGGGATGATCGTCACCTTGTGGACCGGGTCGGTGCCCGGCAGGTAGTCGGCGACGAGCGTGTGACCCGCCTCGTGGTAGGCGATCGTGCGCTTCTCGCCGTCGGAGATGATCATCGAGCGCCGTTCCACGCCCATGAGGACCTTGTCCTTGGCGCTCTCGAAGTCCAGCATCTCGACGAGCTTCTTGTTCTGCCGCGCGGCGAGCAGCGCGGCCTCGTTGACGAGGTTGGCGAGGTCGGCGCCCGAGAACCCGGGCGTGCCGCGCGCCAGCACCTTCAGCTCCACGTTCGGCGCGAGCGGAATCCGACGCGCGTGGACGCGCAGGATCTCCTCCCGGCCCCTCACGTCGGGCCGCGGCACGACCACCTGACGGTCGAAGCGGCCGGGGCGCAGGAGCGCCGGATCGAGCACGTCGGGCCGGTTCGTCGCGGCGATCAGGATCACGCCCTCGTTGGTCTCGAAGCCGTCCATCTCGACGAGGAGCTGGTTCAGCGTCTGCTCGCGCTCGTCGTGGCCGCCGCCGAGGCCGGCGCCCCGATGGCGCCCGACGGCGTCGATCTCGTCCATGAAGATGATGCACGGCGCGTGCTTCTTGCCCTGCTCGAAGAGATCGCGCACGCGCGACGCGCCGACTCCGACGAACATCTCGACGAAATCGGATCCCGAGATCGAAAAGAACGGGACGTTGGCCTCGCCCGCGATCGCCTTCGCGAGCAGCGTCTTGCCCGTTCCGGGCGGCCCGACGAGCAGCACGCCCTTCGGGATCTTGCCGCCGAGCTTCTGGAACTTCTGCGGGTCCTTGAGGAAATCGATGATCTCCCGCAGCTCTTCCTTGGCCTCGTCCACGCCGGCGACGTCCTGGAACGTGATCTTGTTCTGCTTCTCCGAGATCAGCCGCGCGCGCGCCTTGCCGAACGAGAGCGCCTTGGCGCCGCCGCCCTGCATCTGGCGCATGAAGAAGAACCAGGCGCCGAAGAAGAGCAGCATCGGCAGCGCCTGGATGAAGTACGCCCAGAACGAGTACGACTCCGGCGGCTTCACCGCGATCCGGACGCCGTGCTCCCGGAGCATCTTGATCATGTCCGGGTAGTCCACGATGTACGTGCGCAGGGTCTGGCCGCCGTCCTTCGTGACGTACCGGACCTGGTTGCCCTGGATCACGACCGAATCGACGCGTCCCTGCTCGACCGCCCGGAGAAAGTCCGAGAAGTTGGGCGTCTCCTGCCCGGTCTGCTGCCCACCCTGGATCACCGTGAAGATGAGAATCACGATGAGACCGATCACCATCCAGAGGGCCAGGTTCTTGTAGACCTGATTCATAGCCGTGTCATTGTAGCACGCGGTGAGTTGACGCGACGCGTTGGGCGACCCATCTCAGACGCCCTCGAGCACGGCCACGTGGGGCAGATTGCGGAAGAGCCCGTCGTAGTCGAAGCCGTACCCCACGACGAAGACGTCCTCCACGGCAAACCCGACGTAGTCGAGGGCGACCTCCACCACGCGCCGCGCGCGCTTGTCGAGCAGCGTGCAGACCTTGAGGCTCGCCGGGCGACGCGCCTCGAGCGTCCGGCGCAGATACGCCAGCGTGAGCCCCGTGTCGACGATGTCCTCGACGAGGAGCACGTGGCGTCCCTGGATCACCCGATCGAGATCCGAGGTGATGCGCACCTGCCCCGAGGCGCGCGTACCGCTGCCGTAGCTCGAGACGCCGATGAAATCGGTCTCGAGCTCGACCGGAATCGCGCGGGCGAGATCGGCCAGGAAGAGGAAGGCGCCGCGCAGCACGCCGACGAGGACCGGACGGAGATCTCGATAGTCGCGCGCGATCTCGGCGCCGAGCGCCGTGACGCGCGCCCGCAGCTCGGCCTCGGTGATGAGCACGCGCCCGGGCCGGGCCGTGGCGGCTCCTCAGCGCGCGGTGACGAGGGTCGGCACGTTGCGCTCGGCGGCGAGCCGCTCCGCCGCCGTCCGCGCCGCAGAGCGCGTCGGGTAGGTCCCCACCTGCACGCGGTAGCGCACGCCGTCCGCCACCTCCGCCGCGACGACGCGCGAGTCCCAGCCGGCCGCCGCGAGCGTCGCGCGCAGCGCCTCGGCCGGAGCGGTCGCCTTGTAGGCGCCGACCTGCACGGTGTAGTCGCCGGCGTCGACCTGCTCCTGAACTTTCGCGGGCTCGGCGGCGCGCGGCTTCGCGCTCTTCGGCGCCGGCGGCGGCGCGGTGAGCGGCGCCGTCAGCTCCTGATAGAAGGTCAACGCCGGCAGCGGCTCGCTCGGCCGGGGGCGGTCGCGCTGCCGAGGCGCCGGGGCGTCCTTGTCCACCTCGAGCAGCTTCTTCAGCGGCGCGCGCGCGCCGACGCGGCCCGTGTAAACCCCGGCCGCGAAGGCGCCGCCGAGGAGCGCCACACAGCCGAGGAGAACCAGCAGGGTGCCGAGGCGACGGGGGCGCCCGGCTCGCACTACATCCTCTCCGGCGCCGAGACGCCGAGCAGGGCGAGACCGTTCCGGATCACGGCGCCCACCGCCGCGCAGAGCGCCATGCGCGCGTGCATGAGACGGACGTCCTCCTGGATGACGCGATGGCCCTTGTACCAGGGGTGGAACTCGCCGGCGAGCTCGCTGAGCCAGTAGGCCACGCGATGCGGCTCGAGCGCCCGCGCGGCGCCGCGGGTCACCTCGGGAAACTGGAGCAGCCGCTTGATCAGGCCGAGCTCCTCCGTCGCCACGAGCGGGGCGGTATCGATGGCGGCGAGCGGCGGGACGGCGATCCCCTGCTCGCCCGCCTGCCGGAAGATGGACGCGATACGCGCGTGGGAGTACTGCACGTAGTAGACGGGATTGTCGCTCGACTGGCGCGTCGCCACCGCGAGGTCGAAGTCGAGCGGGCTGTCGTGGCGCCGCGTCAGGAAGGTGAAGCGCGCGGCGTCGCGCCCGACTTCCTCCAGGAGCTCCTCCATCAGCACGAACTCGCCGCGGCGCTTCGACATCCGCACCGGCTGGCCGTCGCGCAGCAGGTTCACGAGCTGGATGAGGAGGATCTCGAACGCCTCGCGCGGGTGACCGAGGACCTCCATCGCGGCGCGCATGCGCGCGAGGTGACCGTGGTGGTCCGGGCCGAGGAGATCGATCACCCGGTCCACGCCGGCGAACTTCAGCGCGTGGTGATAGGCGATGTCCACCGCGAAGTACGTCGGCTCGCCGCTCGAGCGGCGGAGGACCCGGTCCTTGTCGTCGCCCGCGACCTCGCTCGCCGTCGACCGGAACCAGAGGGCGCCGTCGGCCTCGTAGGTCAGGCCGCGCGCGGTGAGCTCGTCGATGACCTTCTCGGGCAGTCCGCGGTCGCGCACGTCGCGCTGCTCCGAGGTCCACACGTCGAACTCGACACCGTAGTCGCGCAGGATGCGGCGCTGCCCTTCGAGGATACGCGTGACGGCCCAGCGCCCGAAGTGCTCGAGCCGCTCGCGGCCCGGTGCGGAGACCAGGAGATCGCCGCCCTCGGCCCGATAGTCCTTCGCCAGCTCGATCAGGTACTCGCCCGGGTAGCCGTTCTCGGGCAGTGTCGCCGGCTCGCCGAACTCCTGGGTGACGCGCGCCTCGAACGAGCGCGCGAGCGCCTCGAACTGGTTGCCCGCGTCGTTGACGTAGAACTCGGTGGTGACCTGCGCGCCCTGCGCCCGCAGGAGCCGCGACAGCGAGTCGCCGACGGCCGCGGCGCGCGCGCTGACGATGACGAGCGGCCCGGTCGGATTCGCCGAGACGAACTCGAGGCGGATCCGCCGGCCGGCGTGGCTCTCGCCGCGACCCCAGGCATCCGCCGCCCCGAGCACCTGCCCCAGCGCGCGCGCGCACCATGCGGGGGCGAGAAAGACGTTCACGAACCCGGGGCCCGCCACTTCCACTCGCTCGACTTCGTCCATCGGCGGGAAGTGCCTCGCCACGTCGGCGGCGATCTGCTTCGGTGCGCGCTTCGCGGCGCGCGCCAGCACCATCGCGACGTTCGTCGCGTAGTCGCCGTGCTCGGCCTGGCGCGGGACCTCCCACTGGCAGTCGTCGGGCTCGGGCAGCCCCGCCGTGGCGAGCGCCGCCTTGATTCCCTCCGTCAGCCGGTCGGTCAGGCCCATACGCTCAGACGCAAAACGCCGCTCGTGGGCGGCGTGATCCCATGATACGCGGGGCTCCGCGTGGCGACGAAGAAATCCGGGCCCGATGCGGGGTCTGAGGCCCCCGGGGCTAGGTAGCGGATTTTGCGACCATCCAGATGATGGCCAGCAAGGCGGTCGCGAGGCCTGCAGAGACCAGGGTGAGCCGCACGCTCCGCGTGACGTCGGCCGGCGTCGGCAGGGCACCGCGGCCGAGCCGATACGCCCCGGACTTCTCCAGCGTGACGCCGAGAGCGCCCGCCATCGCCGCCATCGTCCAACCCGCGTTCGGGCTGGCCGTGAGCCCACGATCCCTGAGCATGGTCGACCAGGCTCCGCGAGCGTCCGCCCCGGTGACGGACGCCGCCGCGACCACCGCGATGCCGGCCAGCCGGGCCGGAAGGAGGTTCGCCAGATCGTCGAGGCGCGCGGCGGTCTTGCCGAAGTGCTCGAGCGGGCCACCGCGGTAGCCGAGCATCGCGTCGGCGGTGTTGATCGCCCGATAGATCGCCGCCCCGGGCAGGCCGAACAGGAGATAGAAGCACGCCGGCGCGACGTACGAGTCCGTGAGGTTCTCGGCGACGGATTCCACCGCCGCCGATGCGACGTGGCCGGCGTCCAGGGCCGCCGTGTCACGGCTGACCAGGTGCAGCCCCACCGCTGTCCGGGCGCCGTCCAGATCGCCGCGTTCGAGCGACGCCCGCACCCCGGATGCCGCGCGCTCGAGGCCGCGGAGCGAGAGCAAGAGGGTGAGCGCCAGCACTTCGGGCACGACGCCCCAGGGCCCGAGCATGGAGGCGAGGCCCGCGACGAGGGCGCCGGCGAGGGCCGCGAGCGCGGCGGCGGCGAGCGTCACGAAAGCGCCGCCGGCGAGAAGGCGTACGGGCCCCCCGACGCAGAGGATCCGCCGGCCGGCCGCGAGCGCGCGGCCGAGGCCCGCGACCGGGTGGACGCGGCTCGGAGGGTCGCCGAAGGCCAGGTCCAGGACGATCGCGAGGAGCAGCACCGCCACGGCGCGCGGATGATACCCGACATGACCCTTTGTGGGATAATGCCGCCGCGATGCGTCGGTCGCGTATGAGCCGCATATCGTTGATGCTCCTGGCCACGTACCTGGCCTGCTTCATGCTCGTCCTGTCCTTCATCCTGTTCGAGGTCCTGGACATCGACGGGTCGGACTTCCCCGTGACGGCCTCCTCCGCCGAGGCCACGCCCGTGCACGCCGGTGAGCACGACATCAAGCGGACGCATCTCGTCGCGATCTGCCAGCAGGTCCTCGACCTGCCGCCTCCCTCCGTCGATGCCGTCGGTGTCGCGGTACGGGTCCGGCGCGCGACGTGGCTCGTCGCCAAGGCGTCCGGCGCATCCGCGACGTTCGCCTCCCGCCTGGCCCTCGCTCGCGCCTCCCTGTCCGACGGCCCGCTCCCCGCGTAGCTCGCCCGCTCGCCGCCGTCCGGTCGGTTTCACCGGGGAGGGTCCAGGGTGCGTCTTGCGTCTCTCGTGTGCGTGTGGTCGCTGGTACTCGTCGTCGCGCCGGCGTGGGCGCAGGATCGTGTCGCACGCCTGACGCTCGACGAGGCCGTCGTCCTCGCCCTGCGCGAGAACGCGCTCCTCCGGGCCAAGGGATTCGAGGTCCAGTCCGTCCGCGCCGGCGAAACCACGGCCGGCGTCATTCCCAACCCGACCGCCTCGTTCACGAGCGAGAAATACGGCGCCACGACCGGCGTCACCGAGAATACGTTCACCGTGGGTCAGCCCATCGAGCTCGGCGGCAAGCGCGGCCGGCGGGTCGACAGCGCTCGCGCCGCGACGAAGGTCACCGAGCAGGAGCTCGCCGACGTCCGCCGCCAGGTCGTGTACCAGGTCAAGAAGGCCTTCACGGACGCGCTCACGGCCCGCGCCGCGCTGGCCCTCGCCGAGGACAACCTCAAGGCCCTCGAGGACGTCGAGCGGCTCCAGCGCCTGCGCGCGGAGAAGGGCGACATCTCCGAGCTCGAGCTCCTGCGCATCCAGATCGCGCAGTACCAGTTCCTGCGCGACGCGGCCGACGCGCGGCAGGCGCTCAACAGCGCGCGGACTCAGCTGCGCGCTCTCGTCGGGCCCGGCCACGTCGCCGAGGACTTCGAGGTCGCGGGTGAGCTCGGCTTCCGGGAGCTGAGCCTCGAGCGGAACGACCTGTACCGGCTCGCCCTCGACAACCGTCCCGACATCCGCGCGGCCGAGGCCGCCCGCGCCAAGGCGCGCGCCGACGTCGAGCTGGCGCGGGCGAACGCCTGGTGGGACGTCACACCGCAACTGGAGTACAAGCGGACCGACACCAACGAAAACACCTTCGGTTTCGGGTTCAGCATCCCGCTCCGCGTCTTCGACAGGAACCAGGGCGAGATCGAGCGGACGCGCGCCGAGGTGAACCGGATCGACGCGCTCCGACAGGCGGTCGCGGTGCAGGCCCTGTCCGAGGTGGACACCGCGTTCGGCGCGCTCGCCTCCGAGCGGGACAAGGTGATCAAGCTGCGTGACACGTATCTGCCGATGGCGCAGCGGGCCCGCGAGACCGTCGAGTTCGCCTACCGGCGCGGGGGTGTGAGCCTGCTGGACTTCCTCGACGCCCAGCGGACGTACCGGGAAACCTCGCTCGAGCACCTGCGCGCGCTCGGCAACTACTGGACCGCGGTGTATCAGCTCGAGGCCGCCGTCGGCGGCCCGCTGGAGAAATGATGGTCGCGCCGCCCCGCGCCCTCCGCGTCGGTCTCCTTGCGGCGCTCGCCCTCTTCGCCCTGGGGTGCAACGACGCGAAATCGAGCCCGCCCTCGGCCGGCACGGGGGCAGCAC
>WNGH01008617.1_pt1 | contig 11647 bp, 10 predicted proteins | sample 5400631 | NCBI WGS metagenome assembly WNGH01 (sample SAMN13153373, study PRJNA577476) | soil metagenome | isolation source: 115 cm soil or saprolite under Garry oak tree replicate 1 | place: USA:California | collected 2016-06-15 | reverse complement strand
ACTCCACGTGACACCCTTGTTCTGCGAGTCGTTCTGCACGGTCGCCGTGAAGCTCGACGCTTGATTTACCTGCACGCTCGCGCTCGTCGGTGATACCGTCACTGAGATCGGCGGCGGAGTTGCGGTCACGGTGATCGTGGCAGTGGCCGCTTTGGTGCCGTCTGCGACGGATGTGGAGATCAGCGTCACGGTCGCGGGATTGGGCACGGCGGCGGGCGCGGTATAGGTGACAGGATTCGCAGTGGGGCTCGGAGAAAGCGATCCGCAGCTTCCGCCGGTACAGCTCAAACTCCACGTCACACCTTTATTCTGCGAATCATAGGACACCGTCGCGGTGAACGGCTTGGTTTGGTTGACCGCCACAGAAGCGCTCGTCGGAGCCACGGACACGGAGATCGGTGGAGGCGTCGAAGAGGTACCATAGCTCCCGCAGGAAAGACACTCGAGACAAACCAAAATAAGAGACGCGAAGGGAAGCATTCGGCACGTGCGAGAGTTCGCAGCCCGGCAGGCGGCAAGCTTGCGCTCCGAACACAGATACATCACGGCCGAGATCATCCCTGATTAATCCCCTCCCCCGTAGAACGTGCCCGGCAGATTGGGCCGTCAATGAATGCAACCAGTGTAGCAAGCGACAGCAACCGTGCGGCCACTCGATAGTGTGATAGTCAACCCCGAAACATCCGGTTTGTATTCCGCCTGCCCGGAGAGGCATTCGCTGGAAGCTCCAGGTTGAGCCCGGCTCATGTGCGACGCGGTGCAATGCGCCATGCAATTCGGCGATAGGAGGTGGGGCAGGCTCCTTTTGGTTTCTGTGTTCGTCGCGGCCAGCTTGCTGCTCGATTCTCCTGGAACGCGGGTCATCCTCCCAAGTCCATATCCATCGGCCCTGTGCACACTCTCAGCGTGCAAGTACCACATATCTGCAAATCTCTCGACAGCGGCGGCCTCAGCGCGGTTGGTTGACTTCCCGGCCGGGAAATAATGTCTTTCAAATCATTTATCTGGGGGTGTGGAGCGAAGTCTTGATAGCTGGCCCAAGCCGTGCAGCAAGAATTTGAGGGGGGACGTTTGCCTATCTAATGAAAATTAAATCTGACGAGGAGGAAATCCATGAAGCCAGCCTTCTTTAAGTATGCGTGTGGGCTGGGAATGGCCGGTATAGTACTTCTGGCCTGTGGCATCCCAGCTTACGCGCAGCTCTCAGGTGCAATCTTCACCACCACCGCCAATGGCGGTGCGGTCAACTTCAATATTTATCCTAGCAAAGAAGCGGTGTACCTTGACGGTGGACCACCGCCGAACGCACCTCAGACAGCCGCCGGTTTGCCTGATGGAACATATGTTTTCCAGGTGACAGATCCATCCGGCAAGACACTTCTTTCCACGGACGCCGCAAAGTGCCGCCAATTCACTGTGGCAGGCGGAATTATCACGGGCGTTGTAATCACCGGTTGCGAGCATGCAACTGGGGCGGATATTGACCACGGCGCCGTGACGGTGCAGCTCATGCCGTACGCCGACACACCCAATAACGGCGGCGAATATAAGGCTTGGGCGACGCCGGTGGCGAATTACCTCGAAGGCTGTGCAGCCCTTGGCGTGTCTAACGGCCTCGACGTCGTGGACTGCGGAATGACGGGAGGGGACGTCCATGGCTTCATTCCCTCCCACTCCAAGACCGACAACTTCAAGGCCAGGAGCCCTATGGTGAACCGCGAGGTTGACACCTATTTTTATGATGCCAACATGAACTTGCTCGCGGGCCTCTGCGAAATCTGGATCGATACGCTCGGCGTGCAGAACCCCAGGTGCTCTGGCCCACCGAACACCTCGGCCAAGGTGGAAAACGTGGAGAATGGCACTCACCAGTTCGTCATTTCCAGCCAGACTGGCTGTGTGACATTCACCGGCGGCGTGAGCCAATATGTGGGAGGCAAGCTCACGACGACGCAGACGTTTTCTGGCGGACCGGGTTCCAAATCTCTCGCCGCCTCCTGACGAATTGTCTGGGCGTAGTTGTTAAGCAGCTAGGAAAAACGATGCGCGGGAGAACCAGTCTGCCTGGGGAGGTCTGGCATCGCATTCAGGAAGCATGCAGGGGACCAGGCGCGTTGTAAACCGTCTGTGCCAATCGGGAGACGCCGAAGGCGTTTCCCGGTGACCGCAGATCCAGCCTTCAGGACTTGCAAGCTGCTCATTTGACAAGTGGGGCGCGTTCGCGCGCCAAAGCGCTGTGAAGGCCCATCCTCACGCGGGATGTCCGGATTACTTTGTCTGGGCTTCAGCCTTCGACGGGGAGTCCAAGCCGGGATGGACGCGGAGGAGGGTCTTCCTCAGGATAAAAGCCACAACGATCAGGGTCAAGCCAATCAGAGCCAGCCTGCCGGGCTCAGGGAGCCCGTTCAGAATTGTAAGAACCATTCCCATGCGCCATCATGTCGCAGCCCGTGTGCCAAATCGATTTATCAGCAAGTGCTTGTTTATCAAAGGATTGAGCATCTTGCTGGCCGCTTGCGGGGAAAATATGGGAAACCGGCTGCAGATACTTGGCAGGGTTGTTCCCCATTCCCGCGGTGACAAGGCCGATTGCGCGGAATCTCGCTTCTAGCCATCCGAAATTCTGGGGCGAGCAGGTCTCCGCTCCCCGGACAGCGTGAGTCGAGCGAGGCTATAGTCCAGCGCAAGCGGCGGAGGAAGAACCTGACCGACGCGCGCAATGCGGCTAGCTGCCGGGCTATGGATTGGATACTTTTCGGGCGGCTTGGCTCACAACGCCCGTCAATTCTCCAACAAAGGCCTTACGGCTCCAGATCATCCGCCGCCCTTCGTATCCGTAGAGCCGAAACTTCTCGGACAGCGGGATCGGGGCTCTGGTAATGGACCTGAGATGAGCGCCGAGATGCACCCAGTTGTAGAGGAAAATATTCTCCCGCTTCTTCGGGTCATAGAAAGCCATCACATCCGCGCTGTTCTTCATTGCGCTTGACGCTTCCTCGTGCATTCTCCGGTAGAAGAAGGCATCCGAAATCTCGTAGAACTTCCCGTAAAGAGACATCTCGGCGATAAGCGGGAAATCGCCTCCGCTATAATTTCGGAGGAGGCCCGTCTTCCGGAATGTGTCGGCACGGTTCAGACCATAGTGGAGATTTCCGAGACGGCGGTTCTGGAGCACGCCCTTCCACCGCTCGCTGGGCCGATCGTCCATCAGGTGCAGTCCTTCCTCGAAATCCCCGATGAGCTTCCCGTCGGCGTCAATCAGTTTCGTCCGCGGATAGGCGACGAAAATGGAACTGTCATGATCGAGGACATCGACTGCCCGCTCCAAAAGATTGGGGCTCACGAGGTCGTCCGAAGGAGTCCATCGAAAGTATTCGCCAGTGGAAAGCTCAAAGCAACGGCGGTAATTGCCTGAGGCGCCGAGATTCTGCGGATTGCGATAATATTTTACGCGCGGGTCTTTCGCGGCGAAGGAACGGCAGATCTCTTCGCTATGGTCGGTTGAAGCATTGTCGGTGATCACCAGCTCGAAGTCGGTGCAGGTCTGATTGAGATGGGCTTCGATGGCAGCGCCCACATACTTCTCGCGGTTGTAAACCGGCATTCCAACGCTGACGCGCGGCCTGACCGTACTGCTCATAGCCTTCCTCCTCCCAACGGGCGCTTTTCTTCCCGTGCCCTACGCGCCGAGGACCATCTTTCTTGAATAAAACGCCTCGGCGTACTTTCCCGGCGAATTCGCTTCCACACCGCGCAAGCGCATCAGACCCTGGAACGTGTCCTTGGTGAACCAGTGCTTGTCGCGCTGGGTCTTGAAACAGTCCATCAGGAATTTGATTTTGCGGTCGCACACCTTCTGATCAAAAGGCACAAAGAAATTCGGCGCGCCCAAATCACCGTCGTATTTGGGGATTTCGTACTCGAGAATCAGATGATTGCGCCAGGTGTTCCAGGTCAATTCATTGATGACGCGGTGGTCCTGGTGAAGGTCGTCCCGCGCGTGCGTCAAGATCAGATCCGGAGAGGACTCGCTCTTGAGGGATTCGAAGAATTCCTTGATTTCGACGCCCTGAAACGGGAAGAAGCTGTTGCGAAAACTCAGCACGGAGATCTTTGCCCGCGCCGCCCCTTTGAGAAAGAGGGCGGCGCTGCGGCGCGCCTCCTTTTCCCGTTCGGGGCCAGAACTGAAGATCACCCAGTGAAAGTCCAGGTCACGGCGCGTACGGAGGAGTTCGAGAATGGATCCGCCGCAGCCGATCTCGATATCATCGGAATGCGCACCCAGACAAAGAATCCTGTAGCGCCCGCGTCCGTTTTTTTCAAACCCGAGCCGAAGCATAGGTAATCACTCAGTGCCCGTTCATCCACACTTGCCAGGGCGCATTGCCTTTAGCATAGAGATCGTCGAGGTGCTGCTTGTCCTTGAAGGTGTCCATGCAAGCCCAGAAACCGTCATATTGGTACGCGGTCAGTTGCTCCTCGTCAATCAACCGGCGAAACGGCTCATGCACCAGTTCCTCGCCTTCTTTCAGGTATCTGAAAATGTCCTTTTTGAAGACAAAATAGCCTCCGTTGATGCGGATGTCGCTCTTGATCACGTCCTCGATGTTCGTGACCAGGTCTTTCCCATTCATTGATACCAGGTGGTAGCTCAGGTTCGGCCGGACGCACAAAAAGCTGGCAATCTTGCCGTGCTGCTGAAAATGCTCAATCTGCTGAGGCAGCGGAAGATCGGTGAGGCCGTCGCTGTAATTGGCCAGAAAGACTTCCTCACCTTCGAGATACTTCTCCACCGCTTTCAGCCTCTGGCCGACGTTGGAGGTGATGCCCGTGTCCGCGAAGGTGATTCTCCAATCGTGAATATCGCGATTGATCAGATCGATGTTCTTCCCGCCCGCCGACAAGACGAAGTCGTTCGAGACGTATTCGTCGTAGTTGACAAAGTAGTTTTTGATGGTGTCGGCGCGATGCCCGAGGCAGAGGATGAAGTCTTTGTGGCCGTAGTGAGCATAGTACTTCATCACATGCCAGAGAATCGGCCGGTAGCCAATGGTGGCCATTGGTTTGGGAATATTTTCGGCGTAGTCGCGCAGGCGCAGGCCGAGTCCGCCGCAAAACAGCACAACTTTCATCGCTTACCCCTCTTCCCTTCCAGGGACAATCCGCACTTTCCGGCTCACAAACCAATGCCCTCATACCGGGCAAAACTCTGCCTCTCGAGCATCCGCCGGCCGTCAATGAAAAGCGGTTGCGGCTCGCGCCGCTGCAGTAACTCCGGCAGCCGCCGGAATTCTTCCCAGCGCGTGACAAGAATCACCACTTGCGCGTCAGAAACGGTTTCTGCGAGCGTGTCGCAGACGATCACGGAATCGCCGCGGAAAATCTCGCGCGCCTCATTCCCGGCGGCCGGATCGTAAGCCTTCAAAGCAGCGCCTTCACTCGCCAGCATGCGCAGGATCGGAATCGCCGGCGATTCGCGCATGTCGTTTGTGTCCGGACGGAAAGACAGCCCCAGCACGGCCACGCGCACGCCCCGAAGCGAGGGATGGTGCCTCTTTAGGAGCGAAATGACTTTAGAAGGCTGCTGCTCGTTGATCTGAATGACGGAATCGAGCAGGCCCATCGGCAGGCCGGCTTTGCGCCCGTGGGCCACGAGCGCCTTCACGTCCTTCGGCAAGCAGCTTCCGCCAAAGCCGCATCCCGCTCCGAGAAAGGAGACAATGGCAGGGTTTCTGCGGCTGCCGTCGGGCATGCGCAGGCTCAGGTATTGGCTCAGATGCACTCCACGCATCACATCCACGACATCGATCCCGCCCAGGGCCGCACCCAGATTTCCGATTTCGTTGGCGAAGGAAATCATGGTCGCCAGCAGCGCGTTGGAAGCGTACTTGATCATTTCTGCGGTCTTCGGATTCGTGCGCAGCTTCTCGACGCCTTCGAACCCGGCATACAGTTCCTCCAGCTTCGCAATCGTCCGGGCATCGAGCCCGCCGAGAACGATGCGGTCGGGATTCATGAAGTCATTAACCGCTTCACCTTCGCTGAGGAATTCCGGGTTCATGCCAAGTCCGAACTCCGGGCCGGCTTTTTTACCCGAAGCCAGCTCCAGAATGGGCAGCACCGTTGAATCCGTTGTGCCCGGAACGACCGTGCTCTTCACGACCACGACGTGATAGCCGTCTTTATCCCGAAGCGCTTCGCCAATCTGGCGGGAGACTTCCTTGACGAATCGGAGGTCAATTTCGCCGCCCAAGAACGGAGTTCCTACGGCGATGAGGGAAAGCTCGGATTCGAGAACGGCGCGGCGAAGATCGGTCGTCGCCTGCAGGCGGCCGCCAATGTGCTTGCACAGCAGCGGCTCAAGCCCGGGCTCGAAAATTGGGGAGACACCCTGCTGAATTTTCTCGATCTTCTTCGCGTCGGAGTCCACACAGACAACTTCGTGGCCCTTTTCAGCCAGACAAACGCCGCTGACCAGCCCAACGTATCCGGTGCCGATGACGGAGACTCTCATTACGCCTCTTCCGCGACGCGATTCCCGGCGTACCAGATCAGCGAGCGCCGCAGACCATCGTCGATTTGGATCCTCGGGTCGTAGCCGAGTTCACGGCGCGCTTTTTCGATATCCGGGCAGCGGCGGCTCGGGTTGTCCAGCAGGTAGTCTTTGTCCACACTCTGCTGGTGAATTGGCTGGCCCCGGTACCCAAATAGCTCCCGTGAGATCGCGACGACCCTCTCGGCCAGCTCAAACATGGAAATCTCCGGCGCCTCGACGCCGATGTTGTACGCCTCGCCGGGTCGGCCCTTCACCAGAACCTTGTAGTAGCCGCAGATGGCGTCGGCAACGTAGCAGAACGTGCGTTTCGGCGTGCCATCGGAGAGCATCACGATGTCGCGACCGTTGAGAACGTCGCGCGCGTAGTCGGGCAAAACCCGGCGGTCGGTGATCTTCAAACCCGGTCCGTAATTATTGAAGGGCCGCACCGCCTTGACCGGCACACCCCCTTGCCCAGCAAAATTGACGCACAGCGTTTCGCCGTAGCGCTTCGCCTCGTCGTAACATGCGCGCGGCCCCGTGCAGGACACAAAACCCCGGTAGGTTTCCGGCGTGGGAATATTCTCCGGAGTCGGGTCGCCGTAGATCTCGCTGCTCGAACAAAACAAAAAGCCTTCGAATCCCTTTCCCGCCTTCATGCGCTCGCGCGCGTAGTCGAGTAGGTTCCGTAGCCCGTTCACATTCGCGTCCATCGTTCCGATGGGATCCTTGCGGTAGTACGTTGGCGAAGCGATTGAGGCTGCATGGATGATGTACTCGAACTCCCCCATGTCAGCCGGGAGAGGATCGGCAAGATTGTTCTTTTCGAGGTGAAGATGTGGGTTGCCTTCAACCTGTTTCAGCCAATCCGGCACACCGCGGACATAATTGTCAAAGATGGTCAGGTCAATCGGAGGACCTGAACGCGTGCGATTCCAATAAAGCGCCGACTGAACTAGGTAGTGTCCGAGAAATCCCGCCCCGCCGGTAATGAGCAGGCGGCGGCCGGCGAGACGCGGGAATTCTTCCGCAAGGTTCGCCGCGATGTATTCGAGGTCGTTTTCGACCACCTGTTGCGCCGCTTGCCGTTCGGTCGGTTCAGTGATGCTGGAAAAGGTCATGGCCTTGAAATTTCCCCTAAGCCTGAACGGCGGAGTAAAAGTACTGATTCTGTTCCGCCCGGAGTTTGTCGCACAGCCGGCCGGAAGGTACTTCCACATCGTCATAGGTAATCGCTTGGTCTTTCGGAATATCCCGCTTCAAACGGGAGTTTTCGGAAAGCCCCATGGGCAGAATGTTTTCTTTCTGGGCCACTTCGGCGTTTTCAATCACGCCGTAACACGTGAAGCCTCCAATGCCGTCGAGAGTTTCACCAGCCTTGAGATCGCGCTTGGCCATCGCGAGGACGTCACAGATGGGTCTGCCGATTGGTGACGTGGTTGCGTCGTGGAAGAGGGCGGCTCGCGCGATTGTGGGGATCACTTGAAGCTGCGGCAGGTGGAAAGGCGTGTAGAAAAGATAGAACGGGCCGTCGCCCATCTTGAAGAAATTCATGTACTGGGCATTGATCGGGTTTTCGTTGTGGCCGATGACAAACACGCCGGTGTGCGGCTCGGCCCCAATCAGAAAGTCCACGATGCCGCCGTTCAAGAGCTGCTCCGGCGGGAAGAGATTCAGCGCCTCTTTCACGTGGGCGCACTTGGGCCCGTACATGCCGCGTTTGCCGACGCGCAGACCGGTAGAATTCGCCAGAATCGTGCATTCCATCGAGAGTTTCGTCCCGTCGGCAAATGAAGTAATCATCGGCGCGGACTGATTGACGCGCTCTGCAAACGCCTTCTGGGTTTCCGGAGTGCGGTAAGGATCCAGCAAGCCCTTGAGGTTGCCCGCGGCGACGGGACGGAAGCCGATGGTCTTGACGAAGCGAAAAAGATTGACGGCGACGCCGGGCTCGTCCCCGTCCGTGTAGGTGATCACCACGTCGTTGCGGTCGGCGTAAGTCTTGAGAATCGGACCCACGGTGGCGTCGAGAACGGCGTTCAGCAGAACGACGTGCTTGCGGCGCTCGAGGGCACGAACAACCACTCGCGCGCCATACTCCATATCGCTCGTGGCGTCGACGACAACGTCAATGTTCGAGGCGTCGCAGAGCAGCAGCGGATCATCCGTGACGGCAACTTTGCCGGCCGAGATGGCCATCTCGATCTGGCCCACTGTGGCCGCACGATGGAAATGCTGCAGTCCGCTATCGCGGAGCGCCTGCTCGGCCTTCGAGACGGTCCGATTGGCAACGGCGGCGAGGCGGATTCCCGGAAGAGGCTTAACGAGTTGCGTGGCGATTCCCCGGCCCATATAGCCCGCGCCGACGATTCCTACCCGAACCGGATGGCCTTCCTTTTCCCGTCTTTCCAAAGCTGCATCAACAATGACCATAATTTCTCCGTGGCGCCCGTCATGCGGGCATCCCTTTTAGTTCTCAAAGTCCGGCCAAGACCGGTCGGCGTCCGATATCGAAGCGACAGGAAGCGGCCAGCGAATGCCGAACGCGGGATCGTCGAAGCGCACCCCACGCGCCGATTCAGGCGCATAGAAAGCCGTTGTCAAGTATTCGATCTCGCTCGCGTCCATCAGAGTCTGATAGCCGTGCGCGCAGCCCTCAGGAATGTAGAGCGCGCGGCGGTTCTCACCGGTGAGCTCGAATGCGTCCCAGAGCTTAAAAGTCGGCGAGTGAGGACGCAGGTCCACCACGACGTCAAACACAGCGCCCTGCGTACACCGCACCGTTTTGGCTTCTTCGTGCGGCCGCAATTGATAATGCATCCCGCGAATGCCCGCGCGTTTCGCCGTGTAGCCCACGTTGATTTGAACAAGACGCGAGTTCAAACCGTGGGCTTCGAATTCCTTCGCGCACCAGGAACGGGCGAAAAATCCGCGATGGTCTTCGCGGCGTTCAAGGTCGATAAGGAAAGCGCCTTTCACTTTGGTTTCCGTAAACCGCATCGTCGGCAGTTCAGCCGGCGCTCGCGCCGGCGGGTTTGACTCCAATCAGGCCGAACGCCACGTCATACTGCTCCTCGAGCGCCCTGCGCAGGGGCGCCATGCGCTCCGCAATCTGTTTTTTGATCGCCGGAGCATTTGCTTCCAAAGCGGAGAAACGCTCGATTAAATCTTCCGCTGTGAAGTCCGCAATGTTCAGGACATACTCGCCCTGTCCCGCTTGCGCCAGCAGGGCACGGCTCTTTTCGTGATAAGCGACTCCCAGGACGGGCTTATTCATCATCAGCGAGATCAGAATGCCGTGATAGCGGTTTGCGACAACGAGGTCAGCCCGCGAGATCTCGGAAACTAGGTCCTCCAGATTTTGCATCGGCCGTCCTACGAGAAGTGTGGGCGAACTTGCGGACCCGTTCATCGCCTGGCAGATATCGCTGATCGTCAAAGCGTCCGCGCGGATCTGCGTAGGGAAAAACAGGACGCAGTGGCCGCTCTTGTCGAGCCATTCGGCGAACTTTGCGAATTTCTGAACATACTCCTGGTAGCGGACGGGGTCGGGCGTCGGCCAATATCGGCCGTCAAAGAAGGGGACGGGATTGGTTCCCACCACGACGCGCCCGGAATCCGCCGGAGGAGAGATGGATGGGGGAAGCTGCAAGCTGTAGACGAGGTCGGGGAAAACGGGATGGCTGCCCTTGATTCCCATACTTTGCATCAATCGGCCTGAGATCGCGTCGCGGTAGGAACGGTAGCTTACGCGATTCAGAACGCGCCGCAAGAAGAACTTGCTCAGTGGCGAATTGACGGGGCCTGCGCCGACACTCAGAATTGCCACCTTTGTTCCGGTACACTTGGAAAGCAACGTCCATTTGTACAGCGTGTAGGGAAATCCCCACGCGCCGCCGTAACCGTCATTCAGCTGTTGTGAGCCGGCGACGAGCAGAAGCTCAACGCCCTTCAAACGCCGGTAGGATTCCAGCAAGAATCTGGGCTCGGCGAGAACCGCGCCGGTGCTTCGCACGAACCGGCGTAGGCCAGAAATCAGCGGGCGCAATCCCGGGAGCGCTTTGATGACGCTCTTGAGTTTCCCCATCGAGCTTGTGTTCACGGCCGTGGCCGCCCGTTCCCCAGCTGCGGGATTAGAAGAAACCACGGCAGCCGTCGAGGCAGTTTTTCCCGGTCTTCGGATCGGAAAACAGGGAATGCCGTGCCGCTCGCGCGTGTCCTGCGGATTGATAGTGAAGCCGACGACATCGGCGCCCGGCACCCGAATGCGAACGTTCTGAATCACGGCGGCGAGAAGCGCCTCATCACCGAGGTTCTTTGTGCCGCCGTGGCTGAACACTCCGATTTTCTTGGCGGGTTCGGAAACTTTCATGAAGGGCGTTCTCCGGAATCCTAGATGCGCTCGAGCGGCGCTAGGCGCCCGTCTTCTGCGCCAGAAAGATCATTTGCCAGCCAAACCCCGCTTTTTCCTTCAGCGCATCGATCTTCTGTTGAGAAATCAACGAGCGAAGCAGGGCATTAAGCTTGTAGGAGTTGACGACACGCAGAATTCCTCGCTTACCGTGAGGAATAATCGTGGACATTTTCAGAACCGTATACCGGGGCGTCAGCATTTTCCTGAGCTGAGGCCGACTGAGCTGCAGCGCAATATGCTGCGATGGCTGCACGTTCCAGCCCACGTCGCCGAGCCGGTCCATCACAAATCTGTTGCCCGTCGTAATAATCAAATAACCGCCGGGTTTAAGGACTTCGGTGGCGCGGTCCAAATACTTCGGCTGATCTTCTACGTGGGCGATCACTTCTTGAGAGACGACAACATCGAAATGTTCTCTCGGAAGGGGCGCGTCATAAATGTTTCCAGCAAGATAAGTGATATCGGGCCGCCGGGCGCTCGCCGTAGCGATCGCCTCGGGGGAAAGATCAATTCCGTGAGCTTCGCCGAGATCCGCGAGACGTTCCGTGAACCACCCGCGGCCGCATCCCAAATCAAGAATCCGGGGCCGATCCAGCGGAAGGCTCTTAATCAAGCCGAGGATCTCTTGCGCGCGGCGCTCGGTCCAATCGTTCAGGACGCGACGTTCCTGCCAATGCTGCCAATGCCAGTCCCAAAAC
>WNGH01005893.1_pt1 | contig 11650 bp, 9 predicted proteins | sample 5400631 | NCBI WGS metagenome assembly WNGH01 (sample SAMN13153373, study PRJNA577476) | soil metagenome | isolation source: 115 cm soil or saprolite under Garry oak tree replicate 1 | place: USA:California | collected 2016-06-15 | reverse complement strand
GGGCCATCGGCGGCCGCGCTCGGCTATGGAGCGGCCGCCAAGCTGTTCCCCGCCGTGCTCGCCCCGTTGCTGGTGCTCGGGCTGGCGCCGGCCGAGGGCTGGCGGCGGTCGCTGCGGCGCACCGTGCCGCCGTTCCTGCTCGCCTTCGCGGTCACCCTGGTCCCCGCGCTGGCCATTTCCCCCTCGGGGACACTCGGCTCGCTGCTCTACCACGTCCGGCGGGGGGTCCAGATCGAGAGCCTGCCCGCCAATCTGATCGATCTTGCGCATCTGGCGTTCGGCGTGACCGCGCGTTCGGCCTACGGGTTCGGCGCGTATGATCTCCAATCGGACATTTCCGGCGCGATGAAGCTCGCGTCCACCGTCGCCACCGCCGCGGCGCTGGTCGGGGCGGCGTGGCTGGTGTGGCGGCGCTCGGCGGCGTCCGGAGGTCGGGGCCTGGGGCCCGCCGACTGGGCCGGCGCCTTCGCCATCGGCGTGTTCGCCTTCGTGCTGCCCACCCGCGTGCTGTCTCCGCAGTACCTGGTCTGGCTGGCCGCCCCCGTCGCGGGCCTCGCCGACCGGCGCCTGGGCCGTCGCGCGATGTGGACGCTGGCCGCCGCGGCCGTCCTGAGCCAGCTCGAATTCCCCTTCCGCTACTCCCAGCTCCGCCACCTTGACTGGGTCGACATCAGTGTCCTGACCTGCCGCAACCTCCTCCTGGTCGCCGCCTGCGTCCTGACCGTCCGCGCCTTCCGCGCCGGTGCCCCCAAGGTCGAGCAGACCGTCCCTGAAGAAGGTCCCGAGGTCGTTCCCGCCACCCCTGGCTAGGAGGTCGGAGGCTCGCCGTGCCACCCCACTCGCCGCCCATGGGCGCGGCGACCCGCCGGCTTGCCACCCGGCCCCGGAAGGGGGGTGTGGATAACCGTCTGCGACTGTCGGGGGGTGGTGGGAAACTGCGGGGTATGGCTGGGGTGATCATCCGGAACCCACCAGCGGGCGGTGCCGGAGCGATGGCCCGCCAAGGGCGGTGGCCGTGCGCGTTGCCGGAGACAACGGTCGGCTGCTACCCTCGGTCGGCTTCACGCTCCTGCTCCCGACCGCCGGGGGCCGCTCAGTCCAGAGGAGGTGACATGCGCCGTTACGAAGTCATGCTGATTCTCGACCCCGGCCTGGAAGACAAGGACGCCAAGGCGGCGGTCGACAGGTTTCTGACCACGGTCAGCAGCCGAGGTGGCGAGATCCAGAACATCGACCACTGGGGCAAGCGCCGGTTCGCGTACGAGATCCGGCATATCAATGAGGGCTATTACACCGTGGTCGTGGTCGAAGCCGAACCCACAGCGGTCGACGAGCTCTCGCGAGTGCTCGGTCTGGCCGACGAGGTGATCCGGCACAAGGTGGTCCGCCCCGAGGCCGCCTGATCAGCCGACCGGCAACGTCTCCTTCCCCGCTGGCCCGCGGGTCCGCGCCTCCCCGCACCTCGGTGCAGGGCTCCGGATCGATCCGCGGCCCGTTCTACCGGTTCGTGTCCGGCCGTGCGCCGGCGCGGGATGTGCGATGAGGTGTTCTTCGAGTGGCTACCGATAACCAAGTGATCCTGGTCGGCAACCTGACCGACGATCCAGAGCTACGGTTCACGCCCAACGGGGCGGCCGTGGCCAACTTCCGACTGGCCGTCACCCCGCGAGTCCGTGACGGGGACAACTGGAAGGACGGCGAGACCTCGTTCTTCCGGGTCAACGTCTGGCGGCAGATGGCTGAGAACGTCGCCGAGTCCATGACCAAGGGCAGCCGTGCCGTCGTGGTGGGCCGCCTACGGACGCGTTCCTGGGAGACGCCCGAGGGCGAGAAGCGCTCGGTGACCGAGGTCGAGGCCGATGAGGTCGCCCCGAGCCTGAAGTTCGCGACCGCCAAGGTGGAGCGGGCTTCTCGCGGCGGTGGCGGTGGCAGTGGCGGTGGTGGTGGTGGTGGTGACTGGTCCGGCAGTTCCGGCAACGCCGCGGGCGGCGAACGGAACAGCGGCCAGTTCAACGACGAACCGCCGTTCTGATCGAGTGCCGTCGATGACCGCTGCGGGGGTTGGGTCGCTGACCTTGGGTGAAGGCCACCTTGCCTTCGCCCAGGGTCCCGAGGCCGTTCGTCCCAGCACCGGCGGCCCGTCCCAGGACCGAGCACCATGGACCCGAATGATTCGAGACGAGTGAGGACCGGCCGAGGCCAAGGGGGCCGAGGCCGGTGAGGAGGTAACCGGCTGTATGCCAAAGAGCACGTTCCAGCGCAAGCCCAAGCGCAAGTTCTGCCAGTTCTGCGCTGACAAGCAGGACTACATCGACTACAAGGACGTGAACCTGCTGCGGAAGTTCATGAGCGACCGCGGCAAGATCCGCGCCCGGCGGGTCACGGGCAACTGCGCGCAGCACCAGCGCGACGTCGCGACGGCGGTCAAGAACGCCCGAGAGATGGCGCTGCTTCCATACACCATCCGCTAGCACGAGGTCGACGACGTGAAGGTCATCCTCAACCAGGAGGTCCGGGGCGTCGGTGCCCCGGGCGACATCGTAGAGGTCGCCGACGGCTACGGGCGCAACTACCTGCTGCCCCGCAACCTCGCGCGGCTCGCCACGCCGGGCGCGGTGCGCCAGGCCGAGGGCATCCGCTCCCGACGCATCGCCAGAGAGATCGCCGATCTCGAGCAGGCCAGGACCGTGGCCGCCCATCTCGAGTCGCTCCGGGTCGTGATCCCAGCCAAGGCCGGCAAGGAAGGCCGGCTGTTCGGCTCGATCACCACACCGCAGATCGTCGACGCGGTCGCGAAGACGGGCGGGACCCGCATTGATCGGCGCCGTATCCACCTCGACACCGCCATCAAGAACACCGGCCCCCATCGCGTCACCGTCCGGTTGCACCCGGAGGTCGAGGCGAACATGACCGTGGAGGTCGTGCCCGCGTAGCCAAGGAAGCGTAAGGAGGCTCGACCCTATGGCCATGCGCTCCGTCCCCGACGGAGGCCCTCGGCCCAACGCTTCCCCGACCTACGAGCGCGTTCCCCCGCACAACGTCGAAGCTGAGGAATCGGTTCTCGGCTCGATGCTGCTGTCGCGCGATGCGATCGCCGAGGTCCTCGAGCTCCTGCACGAGGATGACTTCTACCGGCCTGCCCACCGCACGGTGTTCCGGTCGGTCCTTGACCTCTATTCCCACGGCCAGGCGGTCGACCCCGTGACCGTCGCCGAAGAGCTACGACGCAGCGGCGAGCTCGCCGACGTCGGCGGCGCGCCGTTCGTGCACACGCTGGTGTCGAGCGTGCCCACCGCCGCCAACGCGGGCTACTACGCGCGCATCGTCAAGGAGGCCGGCATCCTGCGCCGCCTCATCGACACCGGCACCAGGATCGTGCAGCTCGGGTACGAGACGCCGCAGGACACCGAGCGCGCGGTGGATCTCGCCGAATCATGGGTCTACCAGGTCGCCCAGGGCCGCGTCACCGAGGACTACCAGAGCCTGCGCGAGGTCCTCACCAGCACCCTGGAGGCGATCGAGCGCCTCCACAACGACAGCCGTGAGATCACCGGCGTCGCGACCGGGTTCCCCGAGCTGGACCGCCTGACCTCCGGGCTGCAGGCCTCCAACCTGATCATCGTTGCCGCCAGGCCGGCGGTCGGGAAGTCCACACTCGGCCTGGACGTCGCGAGGAACGCCTCCGTGCGGTCGGGCGTCCCCACGGTGGTGTTCTCTCTCGAGATGAGCAAGACCGAGCTGGTCCAGCGGCTCATGTGCGCCGAATGCTCGGTCGACATGCAACGGCTTCGCACCGGGCGCATGGAGGACTCGGACTGGACCCGGCTGACACGCTCGCTCGGCAGGCTGGCCGAGGCGCCCCTGTTCATCGATGACTCAGCCGCGATCACCATGATGGAGCTGCGGGCCAAGTGCCGCCGCCTCAAGCAGCGCCACGGGCTCGGCCTGGTGGTCGTCGACTATCTCCAGCTCATGCAGCCGAGCAAGCGGGTGGAGAGCCGCCAGCAGGAGGTCAGCGAGATCTCGCGCGCCCTGAAGCTGCTGGCCAAGGAGCTCGCGGTCCCGGTGATCGCGATCTCGCAGCTCTCCCGCCAGACCGAGGCGCGGTCTGACAAGAAGCCCATGCTCTCGGACCTGCGCGAATCTGGAGCCCTGGAGCAGGACGCCGACATGGTCATGTTCATCTACCGCGAGGATCTCTACGACCCCGAGTCTCCTCGCAAGGGTGAGGCCGACCTCATCGTCGCCAAGCATCGCAACGGGCCGACCGACACCGTGACCGTCACCTTCCAGGGCCAGTACTCCCGTTTCGCCCCCATGGCCGCCCGCAGCCTCTAACCCAACCCCCGCCGACGCGGCCCCGCCTCCGCAGCCTCGCGCCTGACACGAGCCTCATCGACGAGGCCGCGTCGCGCAGCCTGGCCTCCGACGGGAGCTTCGTCGGGGCGCGCCCCCGGCGGGCCGGTGCGGCGCGCCGAAGGTGGGCTCCCTCTTGCGGGGGAGCTGGTGGCCGTCTCCCTCCGAGGAACCATGCGCTGATTCGCGAGCGAGGCCGACGACGCGTGCCCACCGCGGACCGTAGCGTGCAGCCAGATCCCGACCCCATCCGAGCGCCGCACGCCAAGGAGGCCGCCATGCTCCGCCGCGCCCAAGCTCCGCCGCCAACCTCGCGCACCGACGATCTCCAGGCCGAGGCGCGTCGGTCCGGCTCGCCCGCGCCTGGTGCGCCGCCATCGAATGCGTCCCCGCTCGATGGAACCCTGAGCGGTCGGGCGCCTGGAGCGTCGGCCTCGGCGGCGGCGCCTCGATTGATCAGCGCGCCGCGGCTGCGGCGGGTGGCGGTGCTGGAGCGCTGGCGTGCGGAGGGGATGCTCGCGCTGCTGGGGCTGGCGCTGGTGAAGCTGATCGTGCAGCTCGCGGTGGCCGGCAGGTACGGGTTCCACCGCGACGAGCTCTACTATCTCGCCGCCGGACGGCACCCGAGTCTCGGCTACGTCGACTATCCGCCGATCACGGCGTGGATGGCGAGGCTTTCCACGCTGGTCTTCGGGCACTCGCTGGTGGGACTGCGAGCCTGGCCCGCCATGGCTGGGGCCGTGATCGTGGTCCTGGGTGGGCTGATCGCGCGCGAGCTGGGCGGAGGCCGGTTCGCCCAGATCCTGGCCGCCTTGCTGGTGCTGTGTTCGCCCATGTTCCTCGGCAGCAATTCGATGTTCCAGACGGTCTCGTTCGATGAGCTCACGTGGGCGGTCTGTCTCTACCTGGTCGCACGGCTGCTCGCGCGCGGCGGACCGCCGCGGCTGTGGCTGGCCATCGGGGTGGCCTTCGGGATCGGTCTCGAGACCAAGTACACGATCCTGGTACTGGGCATGGGGTTCGCGGTCGGCCTGGCGCTCACGGCGCAGCGGCGCTGGCTCGTCACCCCCTGGCCGTGGCTGGCCGCGCTCATCGCGGCGGCGTTGCTCGCCCCGAATCTCGTCTGGCAGGCCACCCATGGTTGGCCGACGCTCGAGTTCCTCGGCAACCACAACGCGGAAATGGCCGCTGAGAACCCGCCCACGCGCTTCGTTTCCGAGCAACTGCTCCTGATCGGGTTCGCCTTGGTGCCGTTGTGGATCGCCGGGCTCGTGCACCTGCTGCGGCATCCACGCTTCCGCATGCTCGGCCTGGCAGCCGTGGTGGTCATCCTGGTCCTGCTCGTGCAGCGCGCGAAGAGCTACTACGCAGGACCCGTGTACCCGGTGTTGCTGGCGGCCGGGGCGATCTCGTTCGAGCGGTTCCTGAGCAGGCAGACGAGCCCGCGGCGGAGGCGCCGCCAGGTTCGCTCGATGATCGTCGCGCTGGCGATCAGCTCCGTGATGGCGGCCCCCTTCGCTCTCCCGGTGCTGCCGATCGACCAGATGGTCCGATACCACCTGGACGAGCTCCGCAGCGACTATGCCGAGATGCTCGGCTGGCCCGAGCTGGTCGGGACGGTTGCCGCCGCATACCGATCCTTGCCCCCGGACGAGCGGGCGACCGCCAGGGTCCTGGCGGCCAACTACGGTGAAGCCGGTGCCGTGGATTGGTTCGGTCCTCGCCTCGGCCTGCCATCGGCGATCAGCGGACACGACACCTTCTGGTTCTGGCGGCCACGCCAGAGGACCGTCGGCCCGCTGCTCACACTCGGCTACCAAGCACCTGAGCTGCGATCCCTCTGCGGTGACCTGCGTCGGGTCGGCACCGTCACCAACGACGCCGGCGCCGACAACGAGGAGCGGGGCGGCCCGATCTACCTCTGCCGCGACCTGCGCATCCCGCTCGAGTCCTGGCCCGCCTTCCGACGCTTCGTGAGCTGAGCCCGCTCATGCCGGGACCGTCGGAGCCTGATGGGATCCGAGGCTGATACGGATGAGGTGCCGGCTACTTCGGTGTGGCGGCGCGGAGCATGGCCTCGTTGACGTACGCCTTGTCGTGCATGAAGGCGCGCCGCCACAGGAAGTACTCGGAGCGCGGCCGGTCGTCGGTGATCTCGGGACCCGGACCGGTGAACGCGGTCACCTGATCGTCTGCCAACCATTCGGCATGGTGGACCGCTCGAACCCAGCCGGGCCCGTCGGTCGGCGGGTAGTCCGGCGAATCCGCGAGATCCCGGACGGCCGCCGGATTGCCGAGCACCTGGAGGACCGTCTGGTCGGTGAACCGCAGCGGCGCGTCAGAGCCGAGCATGAACATGCCATGCCCGCCAGGGGAGAGCATCAGGCTGACGTGCGGGAAGACGTTGTGGAAGGTGCGCACGTGCGCCTTGAGATCGTCCATTGGCAGCGCATACGGCATCCACAGGAGGAACACCCCGCCCGGGCGCAGTCTCGTCTTGCCCTCGGTCAGGAATTCCCTGGTGTACAGGACCACCGATCCGGCGCTCTCGATGGGTGGCGCCGGGTCGACCGCGATGAGGTCGTAGCGCTCACGGGCCAGACGGACGTAGTTGCGCCCGTCGCTGGTGATCACCCGCCCGTTCGGGTGATGCAGGTAGCTTGCGGCGTCAGAAAAGAACACCGGCATGCGGCTCGGCACGGTCGGCGACAACTCGACCGCGTCGGTCCGCATGCCGAGCTCGAGGCCCGACCGGTAGGTGCTGCCCATTCCGAAGGCGATCACCAGGAAGTCCTGCGCCTGAGGTCGCAGTGCCTTCGAGAGGTACCCCATCAGCTTGGTGTCGACCGTGAGCGAGGTCACGCCGACCCCGCCGATCAGCAAGCGCCGTTTCGCCGCTGGACCGCCGACGGTGTCGACGGTCGCCAGCTCGTCCTCGGCGTGCGTCACGGGGAGGCCGAGCGCGCGAATGCGGTTCTCGGTGGCGGTTCGGGTGACCGGCAGGTCGAGCGACGATGCGACCAGTCCCAGCAGCGCCAAGGCGGCGAATGCGACCGCCAGCACCCGCGCCCGACCGGGACCCCACCGACGACCCGCTGTCCCGCCATCGACCGAGCCCCCGAGCGCCGATCGTCCGCCGCCGGCGGCTGCCAGGCCGTCTGTGCCGGAGTGCGCAAGGCTGGTGGAGGCCCTGACGGGGGCCTCTTGGGCGACCACGCGGATGCCTGAGGGTCTTGCAGCGGTGGGGAGGGCAGCGGCGGCGCGGCGGCGCCAGGTCGGGTCGGCGGCGAGGAGAGCGGCGCCGGCGAGGAGGTTGAGGGCGCCGAGCAGGAGGACGGAGCCGTTGGTCCCAAGGGTGCCCGCCAGTATGAAAGCGGCGCTGAAGGAGCCGAGGATGGACCCGGCGGTGTTGGCCGCATAGAGCAGCGCGACACTGCCGCCGGCGGCGCGGGCCGACGGCGTGACCAGACGGCCGGCCAGCGGGAAGGCGTAGCCCATGAGGATCGTGGCTGGGAGCAGGATCACGACCGTACGGACCACGAAGGGAACCACGCCGACGACGCCGCTGCCGAGCACCACCGTCGCCTGGGCCAGCGCTCCCACCACCGCGAGGCACACGCCGAGCGTGCCTGCCCGCTCGCGGGACGGAGTGGACCAGCGCCGGTAGATGGCACTCCCGATGGCGATGCCGGCAAGGAAGATCGCCAGGATGGTCGTGAAGATGTAGATGCTGGAGCCGGTGCCTTCTGACAACATCCGGGTCCACAGGACCTCGAGGGCGAGCGAGACGAACCCGGAGACGAACGTCGCCAGCAGGATCGCCCAGCGTGGCGCGAGACGGCTGCCGGCGGGATCCGGGTGGGCGTCGTCATCGAGCCGGCCGCCGCGGTCCTCGTCAACCTCGCCATCGGATCGGGCGGGGGCGATGGCGGCGAGACTGGATCCCTCGCTCACCGGTGAGGTCCCGCGAGCGACCGCAAGATCAAGGTCGTCACGTCTGGAATCGGCGCCGATGGCCTCGGCGCGACCGCTGTCCGGCGCTGTGGGCCGATCGGCAAGTCGCGAGAGCAGCAAGGCGCCGGAGCCCGCGATCAGGTTCAGCGCGACGGCGAGGTAGCTGGTGAGCCGCAGGCCGAGGAACTCGATCAGGACGAAGCCGGCGATGACGGTCCCCGCGACGGCACCGGCGGTGTTGGCCGCGTACAGCTCGCCGAGGCGAGCCCCGGCCTCGTCGAGTGTGCGGACGAGATGGCGGACCAGCAGCGGCAGGGTGGCGCCCATGAGGAAGGTCGCGGGCGCGACCGCGGCCAGCGCGAGCGCGAACCGCACCGCGGTGAGCGCGAGGGTGTTGTCCACCAGGCTCGGGTAAGCGCCGCGGTAGAGCTCGGCGAGGTCGTCGAAGGCGAATGGCAGGAACATCGCGAGGACCGCCACGCCGAGCTCGATCGCGCCGTAAAGGCGCAGCGGTCGCGCGCTGCGGCCCGCCCAACGCCCGCCGGCCAGGCTCCCGAAGCCGAGGCCGGCCATGAACGCGGTCACGATCGTCGAGACGGCCTGGGTGGTGTTGCCGAAGACCAGCACCAGCTCGCGCGACCAGACGACCTGATACACGAGCCCAGCCGCCCCGGATCCGACGAACAGGGCGAGAATCAGCCCACGGCGGGCGGGTCTGGTACGGCTCGACGGCCTGGTTCGGGAGACAGCGACGGCCACGGGGGGTGCTCCTTGCCGCAAGTCGAGGACGGTGCCGTCCGCAGGCTTCCAGAAACTCGGATCGGCGGCAAACGACTGTCCACAGGCCCGTGGAGCTGCTGCGATCCGTTGTCCACAGTCTCGCCGCGCAGCCTCCCTCACCCGCGAGGGGCGTAGTAGCCTTGGCTGGCAATCCGTCAGGCATCGGGAGGCTGCTGTGATTCCGCTGAACCAGCTCGTTCCCGAGTGCCTGCTCGCCCTCGGCGGGGCCTTCCTATTGGGCAACCTCGCGGCCTACATCCGGCTCCGCCCTGCATGGCGCGACGCCAAGCAGGCACAGAGCGGGTCGGCCGCCAAGCGGGACGCCAACGGCACAGCCAAGGGGACCCGGACCAGCCGCACGACCGGCAAGCCCAGCCGGGCCGGCTCGGCGGAGAGAGCGCGGGGGCGGGGTGGCTCGGGCGACGGGCCGCCTGGGCGGGCGAGATCCGGCGGCGCCAGGGCGGCGGCCGGTCCGAGGGCTGGCTCCTCGGGGCGAGTGACTGCCAAGGTGCGCGAGCCGACGGCCTCCGGGTCGAAATTGCCGTCGCGGACGCGGGTGCTGGCGAACGTGCTGATCGGGCTGGTGATCACGGTGGCGGCGCTGGCGACGCTCATCCGCGGATGACGATTTGATCTACCTGGGCAGCCATGCCGCTGGAAGCGGCCAGGGGATCGCCGTGGCCGCGCTGCGCGGCGGGGTGCTCAGGCTCGAGTCGATAGCGGGGTGTCCGGCGCATCCGGCCTACCGGGCGGTGGCGCCCGACGCCCACGCGCTCTACGCCGTGCACGAGCTCGACCAGGGGCTCGTGAGCGCGTTCGCCATCGGCGACAGCGGGGACCTGCGCCTGCTCGGCACCCAGCCGAGCGGGGGTCCGCAGCCCTGTCACCTGTCGGTGCACCCGAGCGGCCGGTACGTGCTGTCCGCTCACTGGGGCTCCGGGAGCATCGTGGTGCATCCGGTCGAGCGCGGTGGCGTCCTCGGTCCGGCCACCGAGGTTGTCGAGAACCCGAAGCCGCACGCCCATATGGTGGTCACCGACCCCGCTGGCCGCTGGGTCCTCGCGGTCCACCTCGGCGCGGGCACGGTCTCGAGCTACCAGCTCGACCTTGGATCCGGCCGGTTGCGGCTCCGGAGCGAGGTGGCGCTGCACCGGGGGGCCGGCCCCCGGCACCTGGCCTTCGATCCGCAAGGCACCAGGGTCTACGTCGTGAACGAGCTGGACTCGACGGTCACGGCATGCGGGTACGACCCCGCCAGCGGCCGCGTCGAGCCGCGCGAGACCGTGCGCACCGTCCCCGAGGACGTCGCCGTCGAGAGTTACCCGTCAGCGGTGCGTGTGTCTCGGGACGGGCGGTTCGTCTACGTGGGCAACCGGGGCCACGACAGCATCGGGGTGCTGTCGACCGAGCACGGCCTGCGGCTCCTGGCCACCTACCCGGCCGGCGGCCGGTTCCCCAGGGACCTGGCGTTCGACCAGGACGGGCGGCTGCTGTGGGTCGCCAACGAGCGAGCGGACGTGGTGGTCGGGCTGGCGGTGGATCCGAGCGCGCCGGCGCCGCGACCCCACGCCGCCCGGGCGACCACCGCCTCGGGAGGCCTGGTCCGCCCGAAGCGGTGCGCTCCGAGCTCGGCGACGTGTGGCCGGTCGAGCACCCAGGCCTGCTGCGGCCCGGCGGCCCCACCTGCCGGCAGGGTCATCGGCAGCCCGCTCTCCCGGTCGCCCATGACCGCGTAATAGAAGAACGACGAGCCAGCGAGGAAGCGTCGCGGCACCCGGACATACCAGCGGTCCTGGCGAGACGCGCCGCCGGGGCGCAGCGGCAGGGCGGTGAAGCTCGCGTCGCGCTCGGCGCGCAGGTACGCGGTGCCCTCTGGAGCGCAGCGCGCCTCCTCCGCCGGGCACACGAGCTCGTAGCGCAGCTCGACGGCTTCGCTTCGCAGCACCAGCAACGGCGGGGTGTGGAGCAGGTCCAGCTTGGGCTGCGACATGCCGGGGGTGGTCGGGCTTCCCGCCGCGCGGGGCATCCCCGCCGGCCCTGCGCCCTCACCGCCGGTGAGCGCGCCGGTGAGCGCGCCGAGGTTCGAGGCGATCGTGCCAGCGGCCAGCCCGGCGATCACGGCCAGGGTTCCAGCAGCCCGGCGGCTCCGCTGCTTTTCACGCATCACGCCTCCTCTAGCCGATCAGGACGATGGCCCTGAGTGCTATCGGACGGAACGCGATTGAAGGTGAGGGTCGGTGCCGGAAGGCCGCTCCTCAACGCCGATCCAGCGATCCTGGACCGAAGCGACACAGCGAACTGACACAGCACGGCGGGAAGAGATATGGAGCGGGCGAAGGGAATCGAACCCTCACTGCGAGCTTGGGAAGCTCGTGTTCTACCATTGAACTACGCCCGCTGGCGGCCGCGATTCTAGCGAGCGGCACGGCCGCGCGGCAATGGTCGCGCTGGTGGAGCGGGCGACCGTTGCGACCTGGCGCGGTGGCCGTGCCACAATGCCGCGGACGTGGACAGCGTAGTGTCGTGGAGCGCCAAGTGATCCTCTCTGACCGCAGCCTTC
>WNGH01039878.1_pt1 | contig 11653 bp, 9 predicted proteins | sample 5400631 | NCBI WGS metagenome assembly WNGH01 (sample SAMN13153373, study PRJNA577476) | soil metagenome | isolation source: 115 cm soil or saprolite under Garry oak tree replicate 1 | place: USA:California | collected 2016-06-15 | reverse complement strand
AGCTGGTGCCGGACAACGGCCCGCAGCTCGCGGCAATGGTGGATAAGGTGGCCGGGGGACGCGAGGGTGGCGACGTTTTCCGCCGATGGCTTTCGACCCACGTGCGGTTTTGCTCTTCGTTGGTGGACCGGATCACGACGGGCGCGCCCCCGGCGGAGCAGCGTGCCGCGATCGAGCACGGCCTGGGCTACACGGATACGTTGCTCACCGTCACGGAGCCTTACGCATTGTGGGCCATCGAGGGGGACCCGCGCGCGCTCCGGGGCGCGTTCCCAATCGACGTGAGTCCAGAGCCGGTCGTGTTCGCGACCGACATCGGGTTCTACGAGGAGCGCAAGCTTCGCCTCCTGAACGGCACTCACACGGCGGTGGCGCCGCTCGCCGTCCTGGCCGGAGTGCGAACCGTGCGCGAGGCGGTGGACCATCCGCGTCTTGGGGCATTCTTGCGGCGCGTGCTGTTCGACGAGATCATCCCCGCGACCGACTTGCCGGCAGACGCGGCCGAGGCGTTCGCCCGCTCGGTCGTCGAGCGGTTCCGGAACCCGTGGCTCGATCATGAATGGCGAGTGATTCTGACCAACCAGGAGACGAAGATGCGCATCCGCGTGGTGCCGCTGATCTCGGCATTCACAAGCCGCCGAGGGCGAGCGCCCGAGGGCCTCGCGCTGGCTTGCGCCGCGCACCTTACGTGCCTGGGACTGCCCGTCGCTGCACTCGCGGAGGCTTCGCGGCTCCCGAGCTTCGTGGCGGCTGTCAGGCGCTGGAAGCTGGTGCGCTGGAAGCTGGTGATCGAGCAAGAGGGCATCGAGGGGGCGCTCGCCCGTGACTGACGCGCTGCTCGCCAGTGGCGTCATCGCCGTCGTGCGACTGCCGGATGCGACGAACCTGCGCGGCGCGACGGCCGCGCTCGCCGCAGCGGGCGTGGGCGCCGTCGAAATCACGCTGACGACGCCCGGCGCGCTCGAGACGATCGCCGAGCTCGCGTCGGGCGAGGGGGTCAAGGGATGCATGATCGGCGCAGGGACGGTGCTCGACGTGAAGGCCGCCCGCGACGTCATCGCTCGCGGAGCGCGCTTCGTGGTGAGCCCCGCGTTCGATCGCTTCGTCGTTCGCTATTGTCGCGACCACCACGTCCCGTGTCTGCCGGGCGCTTTCACGCCGACGGAGCTGCTCGAGGCGTGGCGCGCCGGCGCCACGGCGGTCAAGTTGTTCCCGGCGTCGACTCTCGGCCCCGCGTACCTTCGCGAGGTGCTCGCGCCGTTGCCGTTCGTGCAGGTCGTGCCGTCGGGCGGCGTGTCGCTCGACAACACCGCCGAGTGGATCCGGGCCGGGGCCGCCGCCGTGAGCGTGGGTAGCGCGCTGGTCACCGCGGCGCTCGTCCGTGAGGCGGCTTGGCCCGAACTGACGCGCCGAGCCCGCGCCCTGGTGGACGCCGTGGCGGCCGCCCGGCCGTGAACGCGACGGCGCGAGTCGTCACGTTCGGCGAGATGCTCCTCCGGCTCAGCCCGCCGGCGGACGAGCGGCTGCTCGAATCTTCCGCGCTTCACACGTTCTTCGGCGGGGCGGAGGCCAACGTCGCGGTGGCGCTGAGTCATCTCGGCGTGCGGGCCGACTACGTCACGCGTCTGCCCGAGAACCCGCTTGGCCACGCGGCGCTCGAGGTCTTGCAGCGCGAGGGCGTCGGCACGGAGTGGATCCTGCGCGGTGGCGCGCGGATGGGGCTCTACTTCGTCGAGCCCGGCACGGACGCGCGTGCAATGCGGGTGGTGTACGACCGCGCCGGGTCGGCGTTCGCCGGCATCGATCCGCAAGAGATCGACTGGACTCGCGTGCTCGCCGGCGCGGGTTGGTTCCACTCCACCGGGATTACCCCCGCCCTCGGCGATGGGCCGTTACAGGCACTGGCGGCAGCCATCAGTCGCGCGCGCACGGGCGGCGTGCCGGTCAGCCTCGACCTCAATTACCGCGAAGCCTTGTGGAGGGGTCGAGACCCGCGCCCGCTCATCGAGCCCCTCGCACGCGAGGCCGACGTGCTGATCGGTAACCGCGAGGCGGTGCGGGCGATGCTGGGCGTCGAGGCGAGTCCCGAAGCGCTGGCCGACCGGTTCGGCTGCCGCGCCGTGGCCATCACCGAGCGCGAGATCCTGGGCCCGCGTGAGCACGCGTGGAGCGCCGTGCTGTACGACGCCTCGACGCGCGTGCTGATGCACAGTCGGCGGCACGTCGTCCAAGTCGTCGACCGCGTCGGCGGGGGCGACAGCTTCGCGGCGGGCTTAATCGCCGCCCTGCTCGGAGAGCAGGCGTCTGCCGCCGCCCTGGAATTCGCGGTCGCCGCCGGCGCCCTCAAGCTCGCCGTGCCGGGGGACTTCGGTCGCGCCACGACGGCGGACGTCCAGCGATTGGTGCGCCAATGTACATGACGTTCCGGTGGTTCGGACCCGCCGATCCAGTCCCGCTCGCTCACATTCGGCAGATCCCCGGCGTGGAGGGCGTGGTGAGCGCGCTGTACGATGTGCCCGTGGGGGACGCCTGGCCCCGGGCACGGCTCGAGCGGCTCGGCGCCGAGATCGATGCTGCCGGGCTGCGACTCGCGGTCGTCGAGAGCATTCCGGTCCACGAAGACATCAAGCTCGGCCGGCCGACCCGCGACCGCCTGATCGCGAATTACTGCGAGAGCGTCCGCACGATGGGCGAGCTGGGCGTGCGGGTGCTGTGCTACAACTTCATGCCCGTCTTCGACTGGATGCGCACCGATCTCGAGATGCCGCTGCCCGACGGATCGACCGCACTCGCCTACGATGACGCGGCGCTTGCGAACATCGACCTGGGGCGTGGGACCGGCGATCTTCCCGGGTGGGCTGCGACCTATGATGCAAGCGAGCTACGCGGGCTGCTCGAGGCGTACCGCAAGGTGCACGCGGAACGGCTGTGGGATCATCTCGCCTACTTCCTCGAGCGCGTCGTCCCCGTCGCTGAGCAAACGGGCGTGCGGATGGCGATTCACCCCGACGATCCACCCTGGTCGATCTTCGGACTGCCGCGGATCATCTGCCGCGGCGCCGATCTAGAGCGACTCCTGAAGCTCGTGGACCGCCCCGCAAACGGCGTGACGTTCTGCACGGGCTCGCTCGGCGCCCTCCCGGAAAACGACCTGCCCGCGATGGTGCGGCGGCTCGGCTCACGCATCCACTTTGCGCACTGCCGCAACGTGCGCATCACCGGCGAGCGGCAGTTCCACGAGACCCCTCATCCCTCGGGCGACCTGAATCTTGCCGACGTGCTGCGAGCATTGCGCGACACTGGCTTCGCCGGACCGATGCGTCCCGACCACGGCCGCATGATCTGGGGAGAGCGCGGGCGGCCTGGGTACGGGTTGTACGATCGCGCGCTGGGCGCGACGTATCTCCAGGGACTGTGGGAAGGACTGCTAAAGAATGATCAATGAACAATGATCATTCGCCTCGCGCATCGCGCAGATACTCACTAGCAACGGTGGCATAATGCGCGATGGCGCGCTCGGGCTCCTCGATCTCCGGGTGCCACCGCTTCTCCCATTCGAAGCTGTAGAAGCCGCGGTAGCCGATCTTCGCGAGCGCCGCGATCTGCCGCTTCACGGGCACCTCACCGGTGCCGGTGAGAACGTAGCGGCGGTCGTTGCCGGCGGGGACGGAATCCTTGAGATGCGTGTGCCGGATGAAGCGTCCCAGCTGCCGCACCGTGTCCTCCGGCTGCTCCTTGCCCGACACGAATGTGTGATGTGCGTCCCACAGCAGCGCCACGTTCGGTGAGTCGGCTTTCTGGAGGATCTCGAGCAACGCGGGCGAGTCGGTGAAGGCGCCGTGCGATTCGATGAGCACCGTGACGCCTTTGCCGTTCGCATGGTCGCCGAGTCCATGCAGCGCGCCGGCGATGTGCGCGAGCATCTGATCGCGCGGCACGCCGGCCACGTACTCGTTCCCGAACACCCGCACGTAAGGAGCGCCAAGGGCCTGGGCCAGATCGATGAAGCGGCGCGCCTCGTCGAGCTGTGCGGCGTGCTTGGCCGGGTCCATGTCGTGCATCTGCGCCGACGCGCCGAGGCACGACACGGAGAGCCCGTGCGCCGCGACTTGGCTCCTGACCTCACCCAAGCGGTCAGGTGCGAACTCCGGCACCTTCGTGAGATCCATGTTCGTCTGGATGCCGCGCAGCTCGACCGCCGCGAACTGGTGCTCGGCCGCGAAATCGAGAATTCGGGGCCAGGGCCACGTGGGGCAGCCGAGGGTGGAGAACCCGAGTGGTAACCTCTTCGGCGCTTGCCAAGGCAACAGCAGCGCGGCCGCGGTTCCGACAAACTGTCGGCGAGTGGTCATGGTGTCGGTTCTGAAACTAGCTTTGAAGTCACTGTGACGCTCGACCCGTCCCCCATCCCCCGTCCCCCCTCCCCGCCGTACCGCTGGACCATCTGCGCGCTGCTGTTCGTCGTCACGACGATCAACTACATGGACCGCCAGGTGCTCAGCATCACGCTGTACCGGAGCTCGGGGACCGAGCCCCCAGGCCCCAGCCCCAAGCGCCAAGCCCCTTGGCTCCGCCTCCTCACCTTCCGCCAAACCTGGGCCATCGTCGCTGGCAAATTCCTCGCCGACCCCATCTGGTGGTTCTATCTTTACTGGCTCCCGAAATTCCTGGACAGGACCTACGGCATCAAGCTCGCGCAGGTCGCCCTTCCCCTGATTACGGTGTATGTAATCGCCGACGTGGGATCGATCACCGGTGGGTGCCTCTCGAGCAGTTTCCTGAAACGCGGCTGGACCACGAGCCGCGCGCGCAAGACCGCGATGCTGCTCATGGCGCTCGCGATCGTGCCCACGGCCCTGGCGCCGCGCCTCGAGCCGGCGCGGTTGACGGAGGAGCCCACATGATTGCCGTAGCCTTGCTTCTCACTCTAGTCCAATCGCCCAACACCCTCACCCCCGCCGAGCGGACCGCGGGCTGGCGCCTGCTGTTCGATGGCCGCACGCTCACGGGTTGGCGTACGGGGCGATCAAGAAGATCGCGTCGGGCAACGTGCCGCGCGTGGCCGACGGGCGGCCGCTCGTCGGCGGCGACCTCATGACCGTGGATTCGTTCGCCGATTTCGAGCTGAGCTTTGAGTGGAAAGTCACGCCGGGCGCAAACAGCGGCGTCAAGTACAACGTGTCCGAAACGATGTCGATGGCTCAAGGAGGCGCGGGCACTCAAGGAGGGCCCACTCACTCCGCCCTCGGCTTTGAGTATCAGATTCTCGACGACGACCGCCACGAGGACGGCAAGCTCCCGACCCACCGCGCCGGCGCACTGTACGATCTTGTAGCGCCCAACGAGCGCAAGCACCTGCGCCCCGTGGGCCAGTGGAACCGCTCGCGGATCGTGTTCCGAGGCAATCACGGCGAGCACTGGCTCAACGGCCAAAAAGTCGTCGAATTCGAGCTCGGCACCGCACGCATGGATTCCCTGCTGGCCGCCAGCAAATACAAGACGATTCCCGGCTTCGGCGAAAAGCGCCGCGGGGGGGGGCACATCGTCTTGCAGGACCACGGGGACGAGGTCTATTTCCGCGATATCAAAGTGAGGCCACTATGAAACGCCGTCGCTTCGTGAAAACCGTTTCCAGCGCCGGGCTCGGGTTACTCGGGGCGCGCACGCCGCTGTTCGCCAAGGGCTCGCCGAGCGAGAAGGTCGTGGTCTGCGTGATGGGCCTGAACGGCCGCGGGACCGTGCTGGCGAAAACGTTCGCCAAGACGCCCAACGCAGAGGTCGCCAGTGTGTGCGACGTGGACGCCACGGTGTTGGCCAAGGCCGCCGCGGCCGTGGCCGAGGCGCAGGGCAAGCCGGTGAAGAGTCTCGCCGACTTCCGGCGCGCTCTCGACGACAAGTCCATCGATGCGCTCGTGATCGCGGCGCCCGATCACTGGCACGCGCCCGCCGCCATCCTCGCGATGGCGGCCGGTAAGCACGTCTACCTGGAGAAGCCGTGTGGGCACAACGCGCGCGAAGGCGAGCTGCTGGTGGACGCGCAGCGCAAGACAAAGCGCGTCGTCCAGATGGGCACGCAGCGCCGCAGCTCGCCGCGCGCCATCGAAGCGGTGCAGGCGATCCGGGACGGAATGATCGGCCGCGCGTACTTCGCCCGCGCGTGGTACGCGAACCGCCGCGCTACCATCGGGCGGGGCACGGCACGCACGAGATCGACGTCGCCCGCTGGGCCCTGGGCGTGGATCATCCGGTGCGCGTCACGTCCGCCGGCGGCCGCTACCATTTCGACGACGACTGGGAGTTCACCGACACGCAGGAGGCGGCGTTCGAGTTCGATGGCGGCCGGGCCATCGCCTGGCAGGGGCGGAGCTGCAATCCTTATCCCGTCGAAGCCCGAGGCCGCGGGACGATCGTGCACGGCACGACGGGGACGATGGTCGTCGATCAAGATGGCTACACCGTTTATGACATGGACCAGAAGATCGTGAAGCAGAACGTCGCGCCCCCGCCGACGGGAACCGATTCGCTCGCGGTGAGCGGCGACGACCAGCTCACGGCGCTGCACATCGCGAACTTCGTCGCAGGCGTCCGCACCGGCGCCCCGGTCAGCCAGCCGATCGAAGAGGGCGCGAAGAGCGTGCTGCTCTGCCATCTGGGTAACATCGCGCAGTGGACGGGTCGCGCGCTCCGCGTCGATGCGGCGACGGGCCGCATCCAGGGCGACGAGGCGGCGATGGCCTTTTGGCAGCGGGACTACGCGCCGGGGTGGGCGCCGACGGTCTGAACCCGGATCGCTTCTTCGATCCCGACCCCTCGATACGGCGCGTCGCGCGCGCGCTGTACGAGGACACTCGGGGCTTACCGATCGTCTCGCCCCACGGCCACGTGGATCCGCGCATTCTCGCGGACAACGAGCCGTTCCCCGAGCCGGCGTCGCTCATCGTCCAGCCCGACCACTACATCCTGCGCCTGCTGTACGCGAATGGCGTTCCGCTTGAATCGTTGCTGCAAGGAGACCCGCGCCGCGTCTGGCAGCTATTCGCCGGCCGTTATTACTTGTTTCGCGGCACGCCGACGGGCGCGTGGTTCGACTACGAGCTGCACGAGGTTTTCGGTGTCCGCGAGCAGCTGTCGAGTGAGACAGCCGCTCATATTTACGACGAAATCGTCGAGAAGCTCGCCGCACCCGAGTTCCGGCCGCGCGTCTTGTTCGAGCGCTTCAACATCGAGGTGCTGGCGACGACCGACGCGGCGACCGACAGGCTGGAGCATCATTGCGCGATTCGCGAATCCGGTTGGAAAGGCCGTGTGATCCCGACGTTTCGGCCCGACGCGCTGTTCCGGATTTCGTCGCCCGAGTGGCCGGCGGCGCTCGACGGACTCGGCCGCGTGCGCGACTACGTCGGCTTCGTAAGGGCACTGGTCGAACGCCGCAAGTACTTCAAGCAGCTGGGCGCGACGGCGACCGATCACGGCGTGCTCGAGCCGTACACCGCCCTGCTGCCCGAGGAGGAAGCCGAGCGTCTGTTTCAGCGCGCGCGGCGGGGCGATGCGACGCCTGATGACGAGCGTCGCTTCACCGCCCACCTACTGATGGAAATGGCCAGAGCTTCGTTGGCCGACGGTCTGGTGATGCAGATCCACGCCGGCGCGCTGCGCAACCACAACCAAGCGGTCTTCGAGCGGTTCGGTCCCGACAAGGGCGGCGACATTCCGGTGGCGACGGAGTTCACGCGCAATCTGCGCCCGCTGCTCAACGCCTCGTGCTTTTTACGCTGGACGAATCGACGTACAGCCGCGAGCTCGCGCCGCTCGCGGGCCACTACCCCGCGGTGCGCCTCGGCCCCCCGTGGTGGTTCCACGATTCGATGGAAGGGATGCGGCGGTTTCGCGAGCAGACAACCGAAACGGCCTCGATCTACAAGACTGCGGGGTTCAACGACGACACGCGCGCTTTCTGCTCCATTCCGGCGCGGCACGACCTCGCGCGGCGCATGGAGGCCAATTATCTCGGCGGTCTGGTGGCGCGCCACGTGATCGACGAGAGCGACGCGCGTCGCATGGCGCGCGCCCTCGCGTACGATCTCGCCAAGGAGACCTACAAGCTCGCGAGGCTCGACTGAGGCCTCACGGAGAGCATAGTTTCTCTCCGGCTGGCGGCGTCGACAATGCCGTCATTCCATGGCCCTGCAGCGTCCGGTTGAACGGCGCCAGGTCCACCCGAACGAGCCGCCTCCAGCGCTCGACAAGCTTCCTTAGCTCCTCGCAGCTTGACCGCGCCACAGCCAACGCGGCCCGCGTCGGCGCGTGGTCGGCGTTGTCCTGCGCGGTCAGCTCGATCGCGAACTCGCCGTTCAGGTCGACGAAGCTCCACGTCGCCGGTCGTGCATCCCATGCCTGGCGCGCCTCCACCAATGAATCGCCGGCGACGGAATCCAATTTCGCCGCGAGTGCCTTCGCCGCTTTTCCCACCTCGGAGACAGTATCAGACGCGACCTTCGCGACCGCCGCTCCCAGCGCCGCGACAGCCTTGAAGTCGGCCCACGTCGAATGCACTCCGCCGTTCAATCTCATCAGCAGGGCGTGCTGCGCACCGAGCGCTGCCGGTGCGATGTGTACGCGAGGATCGGCGCGCACAGTGAGCGTCTGTGTGTAGGGTTTCCCGTCCACCCTGAGCCGAATGGTGTACACGCCCGGCAGAGCCAGCGGTCCTTCAGGCAACGCAGGCGTCGAGCCGGGATTGCCGTAAAACGCGAAGACGTGCGCGAACGCGGGCGGCGTGTCGTACCTGAGGTCCCACGCGACGCGATTGAGCCCAATGTTCACCGAGAGAGCACTCGGCGGCGCGAGCCAGAACTGTTCCATCGGCGCCCGCGCGGCTTCGCGAACCGGCGTGGACGGAGCACTCGTCAGGTGGCGCACGAGATTGCCGTTCGCATCGAGCACATCAATCGCGATATCCTCCGACGGTTTGCTGCCGAGCAAGTAGTAGATGATGGCTCCCGGCGCGGGATTCGGCGCCTGCGGTTCTTCCTTGGGGAACGGCGTGTTGTAGTCCACATTCCGTCGCACACGAATCGCTTCGCTCGGCTTGAACAGATGGGTCGGGTTACTGGCCAGCGCCGTGCTGAGCTGCCGCAGCGGCCCGATGTCGTCGAGCACCCAGATCCCGCGACCGTACGTGCCGACGATCAGATCGTTGTCGTGGAAGGCGATGTCGTCGACCATCGTAGTCGGCAGGTTGAGCATCAGGGACTGCCAGTGATCGCCGTCGTCGAACGAGACATACACGCCGCTCCCGGTGCCGGCGAATAGCAGGCCGGACCGCTTGGGATCCGCTCGCACGACACGCACAGACGCGCCGCCGGGCGAGGTTGCCGGCAATCCAGCCACGATCTTCGTCCACGTCTTCCCGTAGTCGCGAGTGCGGTAGAGATGTGGGGCGACGTCGCCGCGATACTGCAAGTTGAAGGCGGTGTACGCCGTACCCGCGTCGAAGGGCGACGCCTCGACCCAGGTGGGCGTTACGCGCACACCGACGCCGATATCCGGGCTTGTTACGTCGTTCCACGTCACCCCGTGGTTTCGCGACACCTGGACGATGCCGTTGATGGCCCCAATCCAGATCACGCCGGGCCGCACGGTCGATGCCGCGATCGACCAGATGCACGCGCAACGTGGAATGCTCGAATCGCTCGGGGCCGGGTGGGCCCGCGTCTGGCTGAGATCGGGACTCAGCTTCGTCCAGGTCGCCCCGCCGTCCCTCGTCGCCATGAGATACTGATAGCCCGCGAGCAGCTCGCGCTGCCCGTGCCACGTCGAGAAGACGATTGGGAGGTTCAGTGAGGCGCGCAGCTTGAGCGATGGATCCTGCTCCGGCCCCACATTAATCCACGCGCCACTGGGATAGGTGATCTTCGAGATGCTCAGTCCGCTCGAGAAGACGATATTGGGATCAAGCGGATCGGGAAGGATCGTGCCCCACTCCCAGGCGGGTACCGGCTTCCAGTCGATGGGCGTGATCGTCCCCAGGTCGCCGCGACTGCGCGTGGCGATGGCGCCGGCGTCCTGCTGCGTCGCGTAAATCCAATAGGGAAACGAGTTGTCGGCGGCGACGTGATAGACCTGCTCGGTGGATTGGTTGTACCACGAGCTCCAGGTGTCGCCGCCATCGAACGAGACGATCGCCCCCTGGTCGTAGCCCATGAGTATCCGCTTGCCATCGGTCGGATCGATCCATATGACCTGCGGATCGTCACCGCCGGGCGGGCCGCCCTTGAAGGCCACGAAGCTGTTACCGCCATCGGTGGACTTGTAAGCCGTCACATGGAAGGTGTAGACGACGTCGGGGTTTTTCGGGTCGACGGCGACACCGGAGTTATAGCCGCCCTGGCCGTTGGCGATCCGCTTGTCGTCCGCCGCCATCTGCCGCCACGACGTGCCGCCATCGTCGGAGCGGTAGAGTCCGAAGTTGCCGATGAGATAGATGCGCTGAGCGTTCGTGCCCACCGCGATCGCGAGAGAGATGCGACCCGTGAGGCGGGGCAGCCCTCCGCCTGAAACCTCACGCCAGGTCAACCCAGCGTCCAGGGACTTGTAGAGCCGCGTGCGGGTCTGCGCCGTGTCGGTCCTCTGCCCGAATAAGATACCGGTCCCTGGCGCGAAGGAGCGGAACATAGTGGCAGCTAGGATGACGTCGGGCGCGTCTGCCGCGCGGGCGAGCGTTCCGATGCCGGTCTTGTCGTCGACGTACAGTGTCTTCACCCAGTTCGCGCCGCCGTCGGTCGAGCGGAAGACGCCCCGGGCGTCGCTCTGGGTCTGAAAGAAGCCTCCCAGTGCGGCAACCAGGACAGCGTTCGGGTCGCGCGGGTGAACCAGAATCGCAGTGATCTGCTGTGTGCCCTCGAGGCCGATGTGACGCCAGCTGCGTCCGGCATCGGAGGACTTGTACATCCCGTCGCCCCGCCCGTCGAAGTAGGAATTCAGGTCGCCCGTGCCGACGTAAATCACGTTTGGGTCCGAGGGCGCTACCTCCACGGCGCCGATGGACGAGACGCCCTTGATGGAGTCGAAGATCGGGTACCACGTCGCCCCCGCGCTTGTCGTCTTCCAAACGCCGCCCTCGGGCGTGCCGACGTAGAACACGCCGGGCTCTCCGATGACTCCCGACGCCGCGGAGATCCGTCCGCCGCGGAATGGGCCGACGTTGCGCCACACGAGTCCCGTAAGGAGACGAGGATCGACAGGGCCTGATCGATGCGCCTGGGACTGCGTTGCGAGCGGAGTCGCCAGGCAAACAGCGCAGAGCACCAGAAGGCACGGTGCGCGCATAGGTGCATCCCATGAGGGAGACGGGCTGAATCTATCCCCAAAAGACTGCGGCCGGGTTTAGTGCCGCCGCGCCGCACATTGTATGTTGACTGCGCGCCGGACCAACCCTGACTCGGAGACTCGTGCATGCGCGTCATCCTTGCCGCTCTAGTGCTCCTGACTATTCCGACGGCCGACTGGGAGCTACTCGGCACCCGGCGCGTGAGCTTCACGCTCGATCACGACGCCATCATCGTGGGCCCGCGCGAAGGGGGATTCACCGCGATCAAGATCGAAGTCGTGGGCGGCAACCTCGAGATGTACAACGTTAAAGTCACATTCGGGA
>WNGH01054084.1_pt1 | contig 11654 bp, 9 predicted proteins | sample 5400631 | NCBI WGS metagenome assembly WNGH01 (sample SAMN13153373, study PRJNA577476) | soil metagenome | isolation source: 115 cm soil or saprolite under Garry oak tree replicate 1 | place: USA:California | collected 2016-06-15 | reverse complement strand
GCTCTTGAGGAAGCCGGCATCACCACTGTTATCGAACTCGGCCCTGGCAATGATCTGGCGAAACTTATCGAGGCCGATCATCCGCACATTTCCGCCCGTTCGGTTGATGAATTTCAAGATTGGCACGCCGTAAGGGAGTGGCTGGAGTCACGCAGAGATTAAGGAGCTTAGTTGAGGTCAAACAACATTCACGATTTACCCGGAAGCACATACTGCCATTTGTGCTCCTTTCTTTGGACGGGGGAAACCCCGGCCTTTTTTTGCCGCTCATAGTTAAACCAAGCACAAACTCAATTCACCACAAAAAAAGCCCGCTCAGCCCTGTGTTAACAGGAGTTGAACGGACTTTTTTCATGAAACGGGAACGGCGTGGAACTCTAAATCATTTTTCGTCCAGAACCGCATGAGCCGCAGCGAGCCTGGCGATTGGCACCCGGAAGGGGGAGCAGGAGACATAATCCAGCCCTACTTTGTGGCAGAAGATGACCGATGACGGATCGCCGCCATGCTCGCCGCAGATGCCGAGCTTGATGTTCGGGCGGGTGGCGCGTCCCAGTTCGCAAGCCATCTTGACCAGTTTGCCGACGCCGTTCTGATCAAGCGAGACGAACGGATCTTCGGGGAGGATGTTGTTGTCGACATAGAACGGCAGGAACTTGCCGGCATCGTCACGCGACAGACCGAAGGTCGTCTGGGTCAGGTCGTTGGTGCCGAACGAGAAGAATTCGGCTTCGACCGCTATTTCGTCAGCCGTCAGGGCGGCGCGCGGCAGTTCGATCATCGTGCCGATCAGGTACTCGACCTTGACGCCGTAACGGGCTATTGTTTCATCACAGATCGCCACGGCGTTCTGCTTGAGAACCGCCAGCTCCTTGGCGGTCGCTATCAGCGGAATCATGATCTCCGGAACTATGCTGAAACCCTCGTTTTTCACCAGCTCGCAGACCGCTTCCATGATGGCTGTAACCTGCATGTTGTAGATTTCCGGGTAGGTGATTCCCAGGCGGCAGCCGCGGTGACCCAGCATCGGGTTGAATTCGTGCAGCGATTCGATCTTGTGCTTGAGGGCGTTGATCGGCACCTTCATCGTCTTCGACAGCTCGACGATATCCTTTTCCTCCTGCGGCAGGAACTCGTGCAGCGGCGGATCGAGCAGCCGGATGGTCACCGGCAGCCCCTTCATCTCGCGGAAGAGCCCGATAAAGTCCCCTTTCTGCATCGGCAGGATCTTGGCCAGAGCGAGCTCGCGCCCCTCGACATCTTCGGAGAGAATCATCTCCCGCACGGCGGCGATCCGCTCGGCATCAAAGAACATATGCTCGGTGCGGCAGAGGCCGATTCCCTCGGCGCCGAACTCTCTGGCCACCTTGGCATCATACGGCGTATCGGCGTTGGTCCTTACCTTTAGGCGGCGGATTCCGTCCACCCACCCCATCAGGGTGTTATAGTCGTCGGTCAATTGCGGCGATACGGTCGGCACCGCTCCCAGCATCACCTCACCTTGGGTTCCGTCCAGTGTGATCATGTCTCCCTTCTTGACGACAACCCCGTTCCTGGCGGTAAAGCACTGGTTGGCATAATCCACCTTGATGTCGCCGCAGCCTGCCACGCAGCACTTGCCCATGCCGCGAGCAACCACCGCCGCATGAGAGGTCATGCCGCCGCGGGCGGTCAGGATTCCCTGGGCCGCGTGCATGCCGTGGATGTCTTCCGGCGAGGTTTCGACACGAACCAGAATGACCTTGCGGCCGACCTTCGCTTCAGATTCGGCTTCATCGGCGGTAAAAACTACCGAACCGGACACGGCGCCGGGAGATGCCGGCAGCCCTTTGGCGATAATGTTCTTTACGGCTTTCGGGTCGAGTGACGGGTGCAGCAGCTGATCAAGCTGTTCCGGTGCCACGCGTTTTACGGCGGTTTTTTCGTCGATCAGCCCCTCTGCAACCATGTCGACCGCGATCTTGATGGCGGCCGGCGCGGTACGCTTGCCGTTGCGGGTCTGCAGCATGAAGAGCTTCCCTTTTTCGATGGTCAACTCGATATCCTGCATATCCTTGTAATGTTTTTCAAGTATCAGACGAATGGCATCCAGCTGCTTGTAGCACTCCGGCAGCACCTCCTCCATGGGGGGCAGTGTCGTGGCTTTGGCACGGTTGATCGGCTGCGGCGTACGGATACCGGCCACGACGTCTTCACCCTGGGCGTTGACCAGATATTCGCCGTAGAAGTAGTTTTCGCCGGTGGAGGGGTCGCGGGTAAAGGCCACGCCGGTGGCGCAGTCGTCCCCCATGTTCCCGTAGACCATTGACTGGACGTTGACGGCGGTGCCCCACTCGGCCGGGATGTTGTTCAGCCGGCGATAAGTGATGGCGCGCGGATTCATCCATGAGCCGAATACGGCGCCGATCGCCCCCCACAGCTGATCCATGGGATCTTCGGGGAACGCGGTTCCGAGCTCTTCCTTGATGGCGGCTTTGAAGGCCGCTACCAGATCCTTCCAGTCGGCGGCACTCAGTTCGGTGTCGAGGTGCACGCCCCGCTCTTCTTTTTTATGTTCAAGCAGGTGCTCAAGGGAGTGTTTGTCCATCCCCATGACGACATCGGAGTACATCTGGACAAAGCGCCGATACGCATCATAGGCGAAGCGCTCGTCACCGCTCTGGGCAATTATTCCCTGAACGGTGATGTCGTTGAGACCGAGATTGAGAACGGTATCCATCATGCCAGGCATGGAGGCGCGGGCACCGGAGCGGACCGAGACCAGAAGTGGGTTGGCCGGATCACCAAATTTACGCCCCATCAGAGTTTCGACCTGGGAAAGATTAGCGGCAACTTCGGCTGCCAGCGACTTCAGCCTGACCATTTCCAAAGAAATACACAAACTTCTGCGCCATCTTACCGCCTCCTCTTATCAAGATAACTGCGTGTGCTTTACAGCCACTAAAAACCATTTATTCATAATTAAAATAATAGTTTAGGGGATTGGACTATAGCGCAGATTCACAAAATATCAACCATATTGTGGGGCTCATGCAAAACTATTTCCGTTCCAGCCTCTATTCTTCGGCACATACGAAAATCTAACCGGTCAATTCGTACAAAAGTCCGTTCGCCCTGATGCATATAAATAGGGTGAACGGACTTTTTTTGAAAGAATTCGCTTATGGAAACGGTTTTTACTTCGTGTCCCAGCTGGTGATATCTGCATTCTTTCCTTCACCCCCCTTGACGCCGTCGGCACCGTAGGAAAAGAGGTCGTAGTCGCCATGTTCACCGGGAGAAACGTACAGGTAGTCATTGCCCCACGGATCTTTGGGAACCTTCTTGCTCTCCAGATAGCCTTCATCCTTGTAGCTTTTTGGGATCAATCCGACGGTCGGCTTGGTAACCAGCGCGCCCAGCCCCTGCTCGGTAGTAGGATAGTTGCCGCTATCAAGTTTGTAAAGCTTGAGGGCCGTCTCGATATTCTTGATCTGTACCCTTGCGTCGGTAATCTTGGCGTCATCCGTGCGTCCCATCAGTTTCGGGCCGACCAGCGCCGCCAACAGCGCCAGAATAACGATTACGACCATGATTTCGATCAGCGTAAAGCCTTTCTTATTGTTTACAAATTGCATTTCAGTGTGCACCTCCAGAGTAAATTTCTGCTGTTGAACCCTGTTCAGCCCTACTAAACAGGATCAACTGCTAACAAAATAGTCTCTGCAAAACAAAGCAGAATATTTTTCCCAACTTACTAATAGATTGAGTGTATGGCAAGCTCTTTCAGACAGGCGAATACTTCAAAAAATATAATCCCTGCCCCAAATGCGGTACAAGTTGTTGGCAACGCTGCTTCATTGTAATTACATTATTGAACCAATCCGAAGAGTTATATTTGTGCTTGCAGATTGGCATCCTATATGCTAAATCATTGGCGGTAGCGAAGAATAGAACATGCATATGAAATAACGTCTGCGTAATGACGCAGTAAAAAAACAGTAAGGAGAATATGAAATGAAAAAGATCAGCGCCGTAGTAGCAATGCTCGCCGTAACCGCTTTTGCCGGAGCAGCCTTCGCATCACCCGAAGTAATCGAGTTGCCGGCCTCCATGGGTAAAGTAACTTTCAACCACAAGCAGCATCAGGAAAGACTGAAAGATTGCACCAAGTGTCACGCGAGTGCCACAGGCGGCAAAATTGAAGGTTTCGGCAAAGATGTTGCGCACAAGACCTGCAAGGGTTGCCACACAGAAATGAAAAAAGGACCGACTTCCTGCAAGGATTGCCACAAGAAATAAGCGATATTAATTCGGATAACAATTGAAAACTAGGGTATCGCTGCTGCGATACCCTAGTTTTTTTGCCTGCTCCCTGCCTGCGCCACGGTTTGCCGAACTCACCGCAGTGCCAGCTCCAGCGCCTCCAGCTTTTTTACCCGGTCGCGGAGTGCGGCAGCCTTCTCGAAATTCAATTCCTTGGCCGCCGCCAGCATCCGGCTGCGTAACATAATCCTTCTCCTCGATCGACTCCAGGATGCTGCGCAGCCCCTTTCTGACCGTTTCAGGCGTGATGCCGTGTTCTTCATTGTAGGCCAGCTGTCTGATCCGGCGTCGCCCGGTTTCATCGATGCAGGCCTGCATGGAGCGGGTCACGCTGTCACCGTACATCAGCACCCGGCCATTGATATTGCGGGCGGCACGGCCGCAGGTCTGGATCAATGAGCGCTGCGAACGGAGAAACCCCTCCTTGTCGGCATCAAGAATTGCGACCAGAGACACCTCCGGCAGATCCAGCCCCTCCCGCAGCAGGTTAATCCCGACCAGCACGTCGAACTCACCCAGGCGCAGGTCGCGAATGATCTGCATCCTCTCGATGGTGACGATGTCCGAATGGAGATATTTTATTCGTACCCCCAGCTCGCGGTAATAGTTGGTCAGCTCTTCGGCCATGCGCTTGGTCAGGGTCGTCACCAGCACCCGCTCGCCACGGGCGACCGTCTCGCGGACTTCATGGAGGAGGTCGTCCACCTGGCCGAAACCACTCCCCCTCTCTAGCTCTCCCCCGCTGGGGTGCATCCTCCCCGCCGTTACCGGCCGCACCTCGATAACCGGATCGACCAGACCGGTCGGACGTATTACCTGCTCGACAAACACGCCGCCACTCGCCTCAAGCTCGTAATCGGCCGGGGTGGCGGAGACGTAGACCGCCTGTCTGATACGTGCCTGAAACTCCTGGAAATTGAGCGGCCGGTTATCGAGCGCCGCCGGCAGTCGGAAGCCGTAGTTGACCAGTGTATCCTTGCGCGAGCGATCGCCCCGGTACATGGCGCCGGTCTGCGGGATGGTGATGTGTGACTCGTCCACGAACAGCACAAAATCTTCCGGGAAGTAATCGATCAGGGTATAGGGGGCTTCCCCCGGCTGGCGGCCGTCGAAATAGCGCGAATAATTTTCGATGCCGTGACAAAAGCCCATCTCCTCCATCATCTCGATGTCATAGAAGGTGCGCTGTTCGATGCGCTGTTCCTCAAGCAGCATGTTCTGCCCGCGAAAATATCTGATCCGCTCCGCCAGATCTATCCTGATCTGCTCCACCGCCCTCTCCAGCGTTTCCCTGGTGGAAACATAGTGTGAAGCGGGATAGATGGAGCACTTGGAAAGTTTTTGCAGGACGACGCCGCGCAGCGGATCGATTTCGCTGATCGCCTCTATCTCGTCGCCAAAGAACTCAACCCGCAGCGCCCGTTCGCTGTCATAAGCCGGAAAGATTTCAATCACATCCCCCCGCACCCGGAACGTACCGCGGTGGAAATCCATGTCGTTGCGTTCGTACTGAATCTCGATCAGTTTTCCGAGCAGTACGTCACGACCGTAATCATCCCCCTGATGAAAGAAGATGTGCATCGCCTGATACGCCTGTGGCGAGCCGATGCCGTAAATGCATGACACCGACGCCACGATGATGACATCGCGCCGCGTCAGCAGGCTGCGGGTCGCGGAATGGCGCATCTTGTCGATCTCGTCATTGATGGCGGAGTCTTTTTCGATGAAGGTATCACTGGTCGGGATGTACGCTTCAGGCTGGTAATAATCGTAGTAGGAAACGAAATACTCCACGGCATTATCAGGGAAAAGCTCCTTGAACTCACCATACAGCTGGGCCGCCAGGGTCTTGTTGGGCGCCAGCACCAGCGCCGGCCGGGAGGTCCGGGCGATGACGTTGGCAACCGTGAACGTCTTGCCGGAGCCGGTAACCCCCAGCAGCGTCTGGTGGCGGTCACCACGCAGTATCCCCTCGGTCAGTTCCTTGATGGCCTGCGGCTGGTCGCCGCGCGGGGTATATTCGGTTGTGAGTTTGAAAATTGACATACGTACCCTATATGTGCGTCTTGTTTTGAAAAATCAGCGGATTGCTCTGGATTTTCAAACAGTAAAGGGGTAGACTGATACAAGTCTGATGTCCATAAGGACGCAACCATTTATACGGTAGCACGGGGCCTCACGTGACACAAGAATTACAAATCGTTGATAACGCACTCTGCGGCTTTCCGGTGCCGGGGAGCCGGTGCCGCCTTCTGGAGGGAAGCTCCATTCCCACTTTTGTAATCGACTGCCGCCACCTGGTCATATTCTGGAACCGCGCCTGTGAAGGTGTTACCGGCTGGAGTGCGCGGGACTTGGTCGGGACCGACCGGCACTGGTCCCCCTTTTACCCGGCGCAGCGCCCGACCATGGCCGATCTTATAGTCGATAACGCCACGGCGGAAGAGGTCAGCCGCCACTATGGCGATTTCTGGCGACAATCAACCATTATTCAGGAAGCATATGAGTCGGAGGGGTTTTTTCCGGCCATGGGCAGCGGCGGCATCTGGCTCTTTTTTACCGCCTCGCCGCTTATAAATGCAGAGGGCCGGATCGTGGGGGCGATCGAAACACTTCAGGATATCAGCGCCCGTAAACGAGCCGAGGAAGAGTTGAGGATTCATCAAGATTCGTTGGAAGTGACTGTCCGGCAGCGCACGGAGGAACTGACCCATGCTCACGCCGAACTGGCGGCCAAGGCCGCCACCCTGCAGGAGACTAACGAAGAGTTGTCGCAATACGCGTTTGTCGTTTCCCACGACCTGCGTGCCCCGCTACGTGCTGTCCGCAACTATGCGGATTTCTTGCGCGAAGAGATCGGGGACATCCTGAACGACGAGCAGCGCGGTTATTTTGACGGCATGACAACGGCCCTGAAATTCGGGGACGAACTGGTGAGTGATCTGCTCGATTTTTCACGAGTCGGAGGAGAAGGACTGACCGTTCATCCGGTTCCGCTGGATGAATTCCTGATGGAGCTGAAAAACGAGCTCGATATTCCACCCGATGCCGAACTGATCTGCGATCGTGGCCTGCCGACCGTTCTTGCGGAGAGAATCCTGTTGCGCCAGATCTTCAGCAATCTGGTGACCAACGGACTGAAATTCAACCATTCGGCCGTCAAACGGGTTGAGATCGGCCTTGCATCCTGCGATCACGGTTTCTGCGAGCTGTTCGTCCGCGACAACGGCATCGGCATCGCCCCCCGCTATCACGACAGGATATTCAAAATGTTCAAACGCCTCCACACCCACAAGGAATTCGAGGGGACCGGCATCGGTCTGGCGATCGTTAAAAAAGCAGCAGTCAAGCTGGGCGGCTCTGTCCGGATTGAATCAGAGGTCGGATCCGGTTCGACCTTCCTGGTAACACTCCCTGCGGTTGAAAGGAATATACAGCGGTGAACGACAAAACTTTCGTAGTACTGATGGCAGAGGATGACGAGCACGACATTATTGCGACCAAAAGGGCCTGGAAGGCGAGCCAGATGGCCAACCCGCTCCGCATCGTCAACAACGGCGAGGAGTGTCTTGACTACCTGTGGCGCCGGGGCGCCTATTCCGATCCGGCATCGTCACCGCGCCCCGGAATCCTGCTGCTTGATCTCAACATGCCGCGCATGGATGGGCTGGAGACCCTTCTGCATATCCGCAAAAGCGAGCAGTTCCGCTCGCTGCCGGTGGTTATGCTGACGACCTCGAAAGCCGATAATTTTTCGGAGGCGATCCGCACCATCAACCTGTTCTGGAAACTGGTTGAACTGCCTGGAGGCTAGCATGAAAAAACCTGAGATGCTGTCACAGCTGAAGATTCTTCTGGTAGAGGATGACGAACATGACCGTATGGCCTTTCACCGCGCCCTGCGGGTTTCCGGAATCGAGTGCGAGATCACGGAATGCGAACGGGCCTGCAATGCGCTTGACCTGATCCGGGCGGACCATTCATGCTACGATCTTGTCGTGGTTGACCACCATCTCCCCGGACTGTTCGGCATCGATTTCTGCAAAACCCTGCTGGCAGAGTCTATCGGGCTGCCTCTTATCATGCTGACCGGCAGCGGTTCAGAGGCGGTTGCAGTCGAGGCCCTCAAGGCGGGTGTCGATGACTACGTCATCAAGGATCCTGATTGTGCCTATCTGCTGATGCTGCCGCGCATTCTGAGCGATGCCGTATCAGCCCACCGGGAGCGACTGGCGCGGGCAGAAGCGGAAAAGGCACTGATCGACAGCCAGGAGCGCCTTGCCGCAATCGTCGCTGGACTGACGATTCCCACCTTCGTGATCGATGCCGCGCACGTCGTTACCCACTGGAATGATGCCTGCCAGAAAATTACCGGTGTTCCTGCGCATGAGGTTATCGGCACGCAGGAGCAGTGGCGCGCCTTTTACTCGTCGGTGCGCCCGGTGATGGCCGATCTGATCGTGACCGGCAGCATTGAAAACATGGTTGCACGGCATTACGGTGGAAAATACAACCGTTCCGCCGTGATCGAAGACGCCTTTGAGGCGGAGGACTTTTTCCCGCATTTTGGCGAAACGGGAAAATGGCTTTTCTTCACCGCCGCGCCGCTCAAAAACTCAGCCGGACAGATCATCGGTGCCATCGAGACGCTGCAGGATATCACCGACCGGAAACTGGCGGAAGAGGCTTTGCGCGCCAGCGAATACCGCCACCGCGAGCTGAGTATCACCGACTCCCTGACCGGGCTGTACAACTCGCGCCACTTTTTCAACCGCGCCGCCGAGGAGATAGACCGTTCCAATCGATACGGCTCGCCGTTTTCGCTTATTCTGCTGGATGTGGACAATTTCAAGCACTATAACGACACCTACGGGCACTTGGAGGGGGACCATGTTTTGGCCGGCCTGGCCGATGTGCTCCGGAGCGAGATCCGCGGGGCCGATTCCGCCTATCGCTACGGCGGTGAAGAGTTCATTGTGATCTTCCCCGAAACGGAACCGTCCGAGGCCCTGGTCGTAGCCGAGCGGCTGAGAGCGGCCTTCGAGGCAACTATTTTTTCGCCGCTGCCGGGCGGAGAAGTCCGAATAAGCATCAGTGTCGGCGGCGGCTGCTACAGCTCGGAAGAAGGTCTGACAGCCTTTGTCAGACGGGTGGATGAGGCCATGTACAGCGCCAAAAACTGTGGCAAGAACCGGGTGGTGTTTGTGTAACTGCTACAATATGACTGCTAATCAGGTAGATTGCCTTATGCCTTGACAAAAAAAGGGGTAGCCGTTCGATGAGCCGGCTACCCCTTTTTTGCATGTGTCGAAACGGTTACTTTCCTGCCGTAAACTCCCGTGCCCTCTGAATCCGCCGCAGCGTTTCCTCCACCCCCAGTGTAACTACAATTTCACCGATTCCCGGCGCCTGGGTGCCACCCGAGAGGGCGATCCGTACCGGTTGGCCGACCTGCCCCATTTTCCAGCCGTTCTCGCTGCAGATCTCTTTGAAGAGTCCGTCGATTCCGGCGATATCGACTGCCGGCGCAGCTGAAAGTTTCGCCTCAACCGCGGTAAAAACCGCCAGCAGCTGTTCCTTGTCAAACTTGGCCAGGGCAGCTTCATCATAGCTGGTCGGAGGGTTGTAGTAAAATACGGCGCGTTCGGCCATCTCTCCCAGGGTCTGGGCTCGCTCCTGCAGCGTACGTACGACCGCCATCAGATCCGGCCCATTGAGCGTCGTCACTTCACGTGATGAGAGATGCGGCAACAGCAGATCGGCCAGCCGTTCCGGGTCGCCGTTTTTGATGTAATGGGCGTTCAGCCAGTTCAGTTTTTCGGTGTTGAAGACCGATGCGGAGCGCCCCACGTTACTGATATCAAATTTCTGAATCATCTCTTCGCGGCTGAAAATCTCGTCGTCGCCGCTGCTCCACCCCAGCCTGACAAGGTAGTTGAGCAGTGCCTCCGGCAAATATCCCATGTCGCGGTAGGCGATCACGCTGGTCGCGCCGTGTCGCTTGGAGAGTCGCGCCTTGTCGGAGCCGAGGATCATCGGGACGTGGGCAAATTGCGGCACCGGAAAACCCAGAGCTTCATAGAGCTGGATCTGGCGCGGCGTATTGTTGACATGGTCATCCCCCCGGATGACGGTAGTGATACGCATGCTGGCATCGTCAATCACCACGCAGAAATTGTAGGTCGGCGTGCCGTCGGTGCGCTGGATGATCAGGTCGTCCAGCTCTTCATTCGGAAATGCAATGGTTCCCTTGATCAGGTCGTCAAAGGCGGTCACTCCGCCTTGCGGCGCCCGGAAACGTACCACGAAAGGCTGGCCTTCCGGTTGGTCGGCCCGTTCGCGGCAGGTGCCGTCATACTTCGGTTTGCGCCCTTCCTGCATGGCCAGGTTGCGTTTGGCGTCCAGCTCTTCGGTTGTGCAGTAACACTTGTAGGCTTTTCCGGCATCGAGCAGCTTCTGGACATGCTCCTTGTAAAGCGGGAACGAATCCGACTGATAGAAGGGTCCTTCGTCCCACTCCAGCCCGAGCCACTTCATTCCTTCCAGAATTGCATCCACCGACTCCTTTGTTGAGCGCTCCACATCGGTGTCTTCAATACGCAGAATGAAGGTGCCGCCCAGTTTTCTGGCCAACAGCCAGTTGAAAAGTGCGGTGCGTGCGCCACCGACGTGAAGGTACCCGGTTGGACTGGGGGCAAAACGGACGCGAAGTTCGGACATTTAGCTGCTCCTCGGTAAATAAGAAGTTGTTTTTACGTTATTGGGTAGAAAACAACATTGAATTGTCATACCTGCGGTAAATGTTAGAGGTGCGCACTATAGCATTCCCGACCTCTCCGAAAAAGCATTTTCTGCCCGGCAGGGTGGTTCTGAGCTTAATGACTGTAGCCTCCTCTGGAAGAATGGTTTGCTGTGAATACGGAAGGCCGGAAGAGTTCGTCTTTGCGAAGTCTCTACCGGCCTCCGGTTTTCCGGTCAGTACAGCATGTATGTGATAAGGATTTTAAATACCGCTCCCGTCGATATGCCCGGGGCGATTGATGCGGATCTTCTCGTTCTTGTCCACCTGGACCACTCTGCCATCCTGAACGACAAGGGTTACGGTGCCGAAGCGGAGCGACTGCAACGAATCACGCACCAGACGCTCCAGCTCCCTGCTCCAGATATCATCACTGCTCTTCGTCATATCCCGATTCCGTCGTCAGCGGATACCTTTTTAGCGGAGCGAGTGCCCCGTTTGAAGAACAGGATGCTTACCCCATCCGCGGTGCGGTCAAATTCAAATGACAGGCTCTGTTCATAAGCCAAAAGAGCCACGGCCGGCAGCTGATCCAGATCCCGCAGCCGGA
>WNGH01022274.1_pt1 | contig 11660 bp, 20 predicted proteins | sample 5400631 | NCBI WGS metagenome assembly WNGH01 (sample SAMN13153373, study PRJNA577476) | soil metagenome | isolation source: 115 cm soil or saprolite under Garry oak tree replicate 1 | place: USA:California | collected 2016-06-15 | reverse complement strand
TGTCAGGGGTGGTGCTTCAATTGCGGCTAGCTCATGAGGGGAAGGGTGGTGTCTAACAACCGGCTGAAGCAGACGGCGCGCGGGAGGTCGGGGGCGGAGTCGCTGCGGCGCACGCGCGCCGCAGCTTAGCCGGGGCGTTAGGTGGACATGAATAGTTCGGGACGGGGCGATGGCTCCATCGTTATCGCCGGAATCGGACTGTTGCTTGCGGTACTCATGGCCGTCACTCTCAGTTTTCTGAGTGACCATGGCAAGCCATTTCCGATGTCGAGCATCTTCGTTCTGCCATTCGTTTTTGGGTCCATCGGCCTGCTACCTCTGGTTGGGCTATTCGCCCTCACGTACTTTGGGTGGTTGCGCCCCATGACGACTGGCAAGGTACAGTTTACGAAGTGGACTTGGGCCGGGTTCATTGTTCTTGTGGCTCTTTCGGCATCTTGGTATTGGTCGGGCTGGTCCTATGGCGTGCGTTGGCAAGGTCGCGCTTATACCCTTGGCTGTTCAATCGTTGGGGCGCTTCTTTCGTTAGGAGCGGCCATCGCAGGGCTCGTGGGCCGCAAGCTACGATCACCCGACGCTGCGGCCTTTGCACGATGGCTCGTACTGCTCTGGGCACTGACTTATGGGTATCCGTTACTTGGCGGGCAGGGAGCGGGCCACCTAACAACCGGCTGAAGCTGGCGGCGCGCGGGAGGTCGGTGGCGGAATCGCTGCGGCGCACGCGCGCCGCAGCTTAGCCGGAGCGTTAGGCTTCAGGGTGACGGTATGAGCTTGGCTACTCCAAACGCCGCTCGCCAGAACCGTCTAGGTGTGGGCAGACATCTCGCTTCAATCATCGGTTTACTTGTTCTTGTTACGGGCGCGACCTGGTCGGGTTCATCCATCCCCAGTAATCATGCGGTCGCGGGTCGCGAGGTTCATCCAATTTGGCGAAGCATCGGGCCCAATCTGCTGCGCAAGGTACCTCCACGCTTCCCGCGCAAGGCAGCGCGCGCCGGGCTGACAGACGGCATGGTCATCGTCCATATCTTGATCGATACTGACGGACATACTCGTGACTTGCAGGTAATCCAATCTGATCCTACTGGCTTTGGGTTCGAAGAAGCTGCATTGCGCGCGGTCGCGAAGTGGCGCTATGAGCCGCTCATCGCTAATGGTGAAGTGAAAAGTGTGTATCTCTTGGTCAAAGTCGACTTCCACCGTGATCGGCATGAAGCCTAACAACCGGCTGAAGCAGACGGCGCGCGGGAGGTCGGGGGCGGAATCGCTGCGGCGCACGCGCGCCGCAGCTTAGCCGGAGCGTTAGGCAGTTTTCATGAGCGTCCGAGATGATTGAACGAGTGCCAAGATGGGCGTCGGTTTCCTGGTGGTTCGTCTACCCCGGCACCGCACTGCTCCTTGGTAGGCAGCTCTACGAAGTCACCTACCTGACCAGGAAGGCCGGACCGCAGATGGTAGGCTTTTCGTTCGTCCATCTTCATCCGACGCTATTCCTGTTCGGCGTGGTCTCCTACATCGGGGCCTATGGCTGGCTATTGGCGACCGTACTCCTGGCTGCACTTCGACGCAGTCATCTTCTCTGGTACCATTGGTCCCAAGTCGGCCTCATGGTTCTAACTCTTGCAATCGACTATGTGCCTTCGTCGTTGTGGCAACGAGGCATGGTTACATTCTTCGGGCCGGGGGGCTGAAACTGCCTAACAACCCGCTGAAGCTGGCGGCACGCGGGAGGCCCACCCGGACTTGGAGGTTGCATTCGCGTGCCGCAGCTTAGCGGGAGCGTTAGACAGGGTTCAAGACGTCTACGAGTTGTGAGGGTTGGGTCGGCTTCGGTGACGTCGGTCGTGATGGTCGAGAGAGTTTCACTCTTGAGGGTGTGATGGGCTGGGGTTATCTGGTCTCTCAGCGCTTTTCTCCTGGTGACACGTCAACGGGTCGGCCGGGGCGGCGTCTTCCGGCTCCGTTGATCGCTGACGGCGTCGGGTTGCAGTCAGCAAATCGCGACCGGGTGCAAGTCTCTTCTAGGTCAGCAGGTTGGTCGCGCCGCCGCGGGTTGGTTCGCGCTCGAAGGTGCGAAGTCCGCTGGCGGCTCCGAGCGTTGGTGAAGGCTGGTCTTCGTCCGCGAGGGACGATGGCGGGTCAATCGCCCATCATCTGTTGCGTTCGAACTCGTTGATGCTCGACGCCGGGGTCAGCTTGGCTGCGGGGGCTGAGTCAGTGCCGCAGTCGACGGCAAGGCCGGGTGGCAGCGGTCGGGGTGGCGTCACATCATTTTCATTGCGTGGGCAGCCCGCGGCTCTGTTGACGTTCGAGCATGTTCACCTGTCTAACAACCGGCTGAAGCAGACGGCGCGCGGGAGGCCCACGCGGGAGTCGCTGCGGCGCACGCGCGCCGCAGCTTAGCCGGAGCGTTAGACAGACAGGAATAAAGTGACGGAAACCAGAGCCGTGGTCGAACACGAGGAATCTCTAATCCGAGCCTTTGTTCGGCGTGAGCGCAGGCCGCGCCTTCTCGAGCTACTTGGCAGTTCGAAGGGGCGGGCGAAGCTCCGGGCGAGCCTGGCGCATTTTCGTGACCTCGACATGCGGTTTGCTCACTTGGTACCACCCTCGAACCACCATGCGCGAGAAATTGAGGCCACTCTCCGTGCGAAGGGTGCTCCCGACACCTGTCACGTCTTATCCGAATCGGCAGCGCTGGACGGTCGTGAGATGCCGCTCGGGTCGGCGCTCGCAGACATAGTTGGCGGGGGCATGGGGTCGTTCGTGTCATGCATTCCAGGCAAGCTGGGCTACTTTGAATCCGAAGAAGCTGGTGAGCGCTATATTTTGGAACGGGCTGTCTAACAACCGGCTGAAGCTGGCGGCGCGCGGGAGGCCCACGCAGGAATCGAGACCGCGTTCGCGCACCGCAGCTTAGCCGGAGCGTTAGCCGGTCCAAGGTAACACGATGCGTACAAAGTTATGGACGATGGTGAGCATCATTTCATTCCTCAGTCTGGCACCTTATCAACTTCGAGGTCTGTTCTTGGCGTCACCAGGCTCGAGCGAGGCAAGGGTGCATCTTGCACCCGGGACGTACCGCGTCACGTTGAGAGCCCTTGAGGGAGCCAAATCAGGACAGCAGGTGTCGGGCCTACTCCATCTGAAGAAGGCGACCTGTGACGATCGCTCCGAGCAAACGGGTGATCGAATCGAAGACTGCCAATATCTCTGTTTGACTCCGCTGTACGGCTGGACAGATGTTCATCTTAGGTCCGTCGGTGCGGCCGTCGCGAATCGTGGGAGCGAGGCGCCAGCTCCATCCTCACGCGATCCGCTTCACCCTGGGGTCCTCGAGATAATGGGAGATTGTGGTGAGTCTGAAAGGAGCGAGGTCCGCTTGCTTGCGATCGGCACCGTACTAAACCGTCGCGACGCTCATTTTGCCACGGACGGTCCAGGGATCACCGTGCGTGTATTGCGCAGCGTGGGCAATTGTCTCGACGGTGAGTGGCATGAAAGTGGCCTATCGCCCGATGCTGGTGGCTCATTCCGCGCCTGCCCAATAGGCGGCGGGGCCGGCTAACAACCGGTTGCAGGCGACGGTGGGCGGGTTGGGAGTCGATATGCCGGCGCGTTGGGCGTTCGCCCACCGCGCCTGAACCGGAGCGTTAGAAAGATTCGATGAAGCACACGACAACTGACAGTGGGGTCGGCTCTGGGGATGGCCGTGATGAATCCGAGCTTCGAGGCTGTCGATCGGTTTTGAAAATCTCTGGGGGTGAAGGACGTGTCGGCATCCAGTCCTTGGCCACCGTCCATCGGGCCTGCGGGGCGGCGTCGAGAGGCGTTGTTCAACGGGGTGGCTGGCCCGCTCGCATCAATGGCGAAATGCCCATCGAAGGTGGTGTGGTGAAGGGGCGGCGCCACCGACGCCTCGGGCGGTGTGACCGGGTGAGCGTCGAAATCGGTGGCGCTCGAGCGTTGGTGCCGGCCCCGAGTCGCATCGATCGGTGGGCGGTCCAGCCAAGGTCGATGTCTTGGAAGGGTCAAGGAAGTGAGCGACGACGCCGGGGTCGGCTAGGCGCCGAGGTTGCGGTGAGCGTCCTGCGGACAGTGAGCGGCAGGTGTGGGTTGGGCCGGGCGGCGTCATCATCATTATTAGTAAGGGGTTCCTGGGTGGTTTCAGGGGCAGCTCAAAGTTCACTTTCTAACTACCGGCTGAAGCTGGCGGTGCGCGGGAGGCCCACGCCGGAATCGAGACCGCGTTCGCGCGCCGCACCTTAGCCGGAGCGTTGGGCGGACGGAGTCGAGTGAGACGTGATAGAACATCACGATGGTGCGGGCGGTGACCCGGATGGAACTTTAGGCCAACCCAGATTCGGTGGAACGTCGGTCCGGTCTCATATTCGACTGGCGCTGGTGCTGCTCGCGGTAGGGGTAACGGTGGTAGTCACGATGCTCTATTTCGAGACCGTAGGTCCTCCGGGCCTCGTCCCTCCTCCTCCGGAACGTGGTGGGACGATGATCGTCGATTGTCTTTGGCGTGTGCTGGCCGAGGCATGGGTGGACGCGAACGGAAACGGTTCATGGGACGAAGGTGAGCAACCACTTAAGGATGTTCACTTTCGAGTAGATGAACCGAGTAGCGGTAATCGTGACATTCAAGGACCCTTCCTAAGTAACCGTGAAGGTGCAGCACAACTGTCCGTCTTCTTGGGCGGTTGTCCCGATGTGAAATTCGACGTTTTCGCTTTACCGCCGAAGGGCTACCGATCGACAACCCATCAGCCCTTGCGCGAACCGGGGCCGCTCATGTTCGGGTTTCGTCGTGTTCATTAGTGAGTGGCGCGTGCCGCCCAACAACCGGTTGCAGGCGACGGTGGGCGGGTTGGGAGGTGCTGGGCCGGCGCGTTGGGCGTTCGCCCACCGCGCCTGAACCGGAGCGTTAGACAGGGTTCAGGACATCTACGATTTGTGAGGGTTGGGTCGGCTTCGATGACGTCGGTGGTGATGGTCGAGAAGGTTTCACTCTTGAGGGTGTGATGGGCTGGGGTTGTCTGGTGACTCAGCGGTGTTCACCTGGTCACGCGCCAACGGTTTGGCCGCGGCGGCGTCTTCCGGCTCCGTTGATCGCTGACGGCGTCGGGTTACAGTCAGCAAATCGCGAGCGGGTGCAAGTGTTTTGTGGGTCAGCAGGTTGGTCGCGCCGCCGCGGGTTGGTTCGCGCTCGAAGGTGCGAAGTCCGCTGGCGGCTAGGAGCGCTGGTGAAGGCTGGTCTTCGTCCGCGAGGGGACGATCGCGGGCCAACCGCCCATCATCAATTGTGTTCGAACTCATTGATGCTCGACGCCGGGGACAGCTTGGCTGCGGTGGCTGTGTGGACGCCGCAGTCGACGGCAAGGCCGGGTGGCAGCGGTCGGGGTGGCGTCGCATCATCTTCATTGGGTGGGCAACCCGCGGCTCTGTTGAGGTTTGAGCATGTTCACCTGTCTAACAACCGGCTGAAGCTGACGGTGCGCGGGAGGCCCACGCCGGAATCACGATCGCGTTCGCGCACCGCAGCTTAGCCGGGGCGTTAGGCAGTCGATCTTGAAAGATGGGATTCTCTTCTGTCAGCTCCGAGGTGAGACGCCAGATGACCTGGACCCGGCTTAGGTTGATCAATTTGGTGGTTTTGCCTCTGATCCTGAGCTGGGCGGCGCAATATGTGCAAGGGGGCAGCACTTGGCATCTTTCCTCCCATGGACTTCGGGTTGGACAGTACGTCGTTGTTGCGATCACCGTTGTCTATCTGGTCTTCCCCTTCTGGTTTGAGCGGTTAGTGGCCAACAATGCCGAATCATTTCGTGCACGATGGAAGCAGCCTGAGGTCGTGCTCTTTAAGGTAATCTTGGCGTGCTCTGTTTCTGTGTGGTTGGGGGCCCCACGAGAGATGTCTACTTGGGGTCCGCACTGTCGCTCGGTTTAGTCGCGTACTGGTCGTGGAGGTATCGTCGGGTGTTCATCGGAGCATAGTAGGCGTGGTGGTCACTCGACATAGCCAGATGTGGGGCCGGGCTGCCTAACAACCGGCTGAAGCAGACGGCGCGCGGGAGGTCGGGGGCGGAGTCGCTGCGGCGCACGCGCGCCGCAGCTTAGCCGGAGCGTTAGAAAGATTCGATGAAGCACACGACAACTGACTGTGGGGTTGGCTCTGGGGACGGTCGTGGTTAATCCGAGTTTCGAGGCTCTCGATCGGTTTGGAAAATCAATGGGGTTACAGACGGTGTCGCCATCATGCCGCAGGTCAGCGTTCATCGGGCGTGCGGGGCGGCGTCTGGGGGCGGTGTTCAGCGTGGTGGCTGGCCCGCTCTCTCATTCAACGGGGGCGGTGCTCATTTTAGGCGAGGCGGTGGCAGGACTGTCGCCGCCTCAGGTGATAGCAGGTTGAAATGGGTTGCGCTGGGGCCGGCGGCTCTGGGTGGCGTTGGGGTCGGTCAAGCGTTCGAAGGGACGAACGAGCGGGCCAGCCAAAGAAGATGTCTGATGTTGGTCAACAAAGCGACGGACGACGCCGGGGGCGGCTTGGCATCGAGGCTGCGGTGAGCATCCAGCGCAAGGTGAACGCCGGGTGTACAGGTGGCCGGGTGGTGTCGTCATCATTATTAGTGAAGGGGTCACCCATGTCTCGAGGGACAGCTCAAGGTTCACTTTCTAACAACCGGCTGAAGCTGACGGTGTGCGGGAGGTCGGTGTCGGAATCGAGATCGCGTTCGCACACCGCAGCTTAACCGGGGCGTTAGACATATATGAGAACGATGGTACGACTCGCTGGCGCACCGCCGTCGATCGATTTCGACACTCGAACCATGAAGCCGAAGGTGACGCCCGAGCTCATGCAAGAAGGCATGGCTTCGTTCGCGGTGAAGCTCGACGGCACATTGCTGAGCTATCTTGCGTGAAGAACGCGGTCGGTGCTGTCGGGTCGGTTGATAGTGGTTTCGGGGCAGGCAGTGTCTTGACGAGGGCGTGGGGGGCGGCGCAGGCTCAAGTCGGGGACGGTATCGGAAGACGGTGGCAGGGTGAAAGCCGAGGCAGCCGGTCGTGGTGCTCGGGTGAACGAATGTCTAACCACCCGCTGAAGCTGACGGTGCGCGGGAGGCCCGCGCCGGAATCGAGATCGCGTTCGCGCACCGCAGCTTAGCGGGAGCGTTAGGCATACAGGGATTCAAGTGGCCGTATTAGCAGAGGCATACAGCGTTGTTGTCCGTACGTCGACCCTTGAGAGGCAGTACCCCGGTGGTTTGCCCGCTTACCGCTCCGGCTGCCCTAACCGTACGTTTTGTTCGGATGGCGAGATATGTCGGATCGGATTCATGTCCTGGGCTGATACAGAGGCCTTCCTCGGTTCCCTGCAGATCCTCGGTATCACACCAACATCAGGCAATGTTGCTCTCATCCGTCAGGATAAAGGCCTGCTTCATCCTTGCGATTGGCTAGAACTCGGTCATTTCGAAGGTGAGCTCATCGCGAAGCTCTCCGGTTCGCAGTTGTCCGCATTAGCAGCGCCGCCAGGGTGGACTCCAGGAGAGAAGATGGTTTTGACCACGGAACAGACCTTGCGCGAGAACTATGATTACATCGGCGGCAAGGACTCTGTTGAATCGTTTCAGGATCGCACAACAGGCGAGATCCTACATGTTGGTCGAGCAAGGCCATCCAAGGCGCGACGGCGATGGTGGCGGCTTTGGAAATGATGCCTAACAACCGGCTGAAGCAGACGGCGCGCGGGAGGTCGGGGGCAGAGTCGCTGCGGCGCACGCGCGCCGCAGCTTAGCCGGGGCGTTATGCGGACATCGTGATTCAAGGGTCATGAATCTGGTCGCGCGGTATAAGAGACTGACGCTCTGGAACAAGCTCGGCGTTTGGGGCTCCGCTGCCTCCATCATGGGCCTCATATTTGTGCTCTGGCAATACTTCCCATCCGGGGGTGACACCGGCACGCACTCAGACACAGCGCCTCATTCGATTGACTTGAACGATCCGCGCCTCAAGCTGCTCCGCAGCTACGATCTGCGCAAGGAAGTCGGTGCAACGTTGGATGTGGGATCCTGTCCAAAGGGTCCATGCTTTCGTCTACTTGTGGATCGAGTCAACTTGACGGCCGACCCACCCTACGTCCACGTGGTAGTTAGTGGATTCTGGGCTGGCAATGAATTCTTTAATGGTGGTGGTCTCGGCACGAAAGTGCCCCTTCTGCGCGGTTGCTACTTCACCCTCGCCACGCGGGACCTCGACTTGAGATTCGAGGTTGAGCAGGATACAGTCGCATCGCTCCGTGCATGGGCCGCCATCTTCCAAGGAAGCTACGATGGCGAAGGATCGTTATTGAACGCTGGCATTTGTCCTAATGATGTGCCGCATAACCACGGCATGAACCCGCCGGCAGGCGGCGGGTTGGCAGCAGTCTGGGGTGCGCGTTCGCCTGCCGCGGGTTATGCCGAGCGTTAGATGCACTTGAGATTGTGTCCTGGCAGACCGTGTGGTTAGGGAGATGCAGGCCAGCCGATGGCCAAACGTCGACGCCGTGCACGTGATGTGGCGCTGTGGTCGCACGTTCACCGAGCACCGCCTGAGCGCGGTCGCGCGACGGATTTCCTGGCAACGATTCCTGGGCGACAACCCAAGCCTTGCGATGATCCTGCATGCCTTGGCTGGTGGCGCTGGAACACCAAGAAGAAACCTCGTGTTGACTCGACGCCAGGCAAGTAGAACGCACGACTGGCATGTTGACGCTTCGCCAGGGTGCTCGGAGTTTCGATGCTTTTCCGAGTCATTCCCGGCTGGTCCGAAGACGGTGAATGATCTGAGCAATCAGTGCCAAGTGCATGAGCCAAAGGTCAGGACGGCATCTAACAACCGGTTGAAGCTGACGGCGCGCGGGAGGTCGGGGGCGGAATCGCTGCGGCGCACGCGCGCCGCAGCTTAACCGGAGCGTTGGGCGGACAACGGCCAGATATGAGAAAACCTTCAACGCGCAGCTCGCTCGCGATTCTTGCGATGATTCTGGTCGCAGTCGAAGTTTCGACCTACGCTCTGTTTGCCTCACGAAAGAAGCTCGACGCGCTCATCGACCTTCTGCCTCCGGTCTCGCACTGTCCTGCCGTGTGTTGTTCGGACCGCCTGAGCCGCGATATCTCGCCCGTGCAGCAAACGACCCTGGACAATGCGTTGAAGTCCCGTTATCAGACCGTCTACCGAGACCAAGACGAAATACCTGACTCAGCATGGGTTTATGATTGTCACTTCGACGTGTGTGAGGAAGTCGAGGTTCACGGTGTGTGTTTCCTCTACTGGGAACCCACGACCGCCGGGCCACTCTGGTTCAAGGCGACCTATTCGAAGTGGCATGGGCCCGGTCCGCGGACCGGGGTCGACGAGACCTACGTGTGGGGGCTAGTCAAGTGGGTAGAAGTCGACTTCAAACCCAGGGCGTGGCTGTAGTCGCGAGGCCGCCCAACAACCGGTTGCAGGCGACGGTGGGCGGGTTGGGAGGTGGTATGCCGGCGCGATGGGCGTGCGCCCACCGCGCCTGAACCGGAGCGTTGGGCTGTCGATCCATGGAGGGAGAAAATGAAATCCAGAGTCGCGTCGGCGATCGTCCTGGCCATTTGTCTGATCACCGGGATCAGGGCAGAGTGGAAGGAAAACGGCAAGGTTGTTCCCGACACGCCTTGGGCGAAGTCTGCTGGCGATTTCGGGGCGCAGGTAGTCTTTACTGATAAGCCCGATGAACTCTTCGCTGCCTGGGAGAAGCCGGGTCCCGTAGCGCTGTATAGCCAGACCACGACCGCGAAGCGGGGCGTTCCCATCGTTGCTGTCATTTTCTTCGTTGGCTGCGCCCCAGACGATCATGGTCAATGTAACGCTGGGGTTCGATTCAGCGCATTCACCCCAGATGGTAAGCCGTGGGGCGACGCGATAGACGCCGAGCTTTGGGTGGGAAAGCCGGCACCTCAGAAGGGACAGATGCAGCTTAGCGTCGGGAATATGGGCATCGTCATCGATCCAGACGACCCTCTCGGGACATACAAGGTGAAGGCCGAGGTAGTCGATAGGGTTTCTAAGAAAACAATCGTTCTTGAACGGACGTTCGTGGCGATTGAAGCCGATCCGAAATAGTGAACGCGCAGCCCAACAACCGGCTGAAGCTGTCGGCGCGCGGGAGGTCGGTGGCGGAGTCGCTGCGGCGCACGCGCGCCGCAGCTTAGCCGGAGCGTTAGAAAGATTCGATGAAGCCAACGACAAGTGACGGTGGGGGCGGCTCTGGGGATGGCCGTGATCAATCCGAGCTTCGAGGCTCTCGATCGGTTCGCAAATTCTTGGGGTTACAGATGGGGTCGCCGTGCTGCTCGGGTCAGCGTTCATCGAGGCTGCGGGGCGGCGTCGGGTGGCGTTGTTCAGCGGGGTGGCTGGCCCGCTCTCTCAGTCAATGGGGGTAGTGCTCTTTTGAATCGCGAGGGTGGCGGGACGGTCGCCGCCTCACGTGATAGCAGGTTGACCCGGATTGCGCTGGGGCCGGCGGCTCTCGGTGGCGTTGGGGTCGATGAAGTTTTCGAAGGGACGAACGAACGGGCCAGCCAAAGAAGGTGGTCACATGTTGGTCCATGAAACGACGGACGACGCCGGGGGCGGTTTGGCGCCGAGGGTGCGGTGAGCATCCAGCACAAGGTGAACGCCAGGAGTGGAAGGCACCGGGTGGTGTCGTCATCGTTCTCAGTGACGGGGTCCCGAGTGACAGCAGGGGCAGCTAAAGGTTCACTTTCTAACTACCGGCTGAAGCTGACGGCGCGCGGGAGGTCGGTGGCGGATTCGCTGCAGCGCACGCGCGCCGCAGCTTAGCCAGGCGTTAGACAGGGTTCAAGACGTCTACGAGTTGTGAGGGTTGGGTCGGCTTCGATGACGTCGGTGGTGATGGTCGAGATGGCTTCACTCTTCAGGGTGTGATGGGCTGGGGTTGTCTGGTGACTGAACGCTTTTCTCCTGGTAGCAGGTCAACGGGTCGACCGGGGCGGCGTCTTCCGGCTCCGTTGATCGCTGACGGCGTCGGGTTGCATTCAGCACATTGCGACCGGGTGCAAGGTTTTCGTGGCTTGGCGGGTGGGTCGCGCCGCCGCGGGTTGGTTCGCGCTCGAAGATGCGAAGTCCGCTGGCGGCTAAGAGCGTTGGTGAAGGCTGGTCTTCGTCCGCAGGGGGACGATGGCGGGCCAACCACCCTTCATCTATTGTGTTCGAACTCGTTGATGCTCGACGCCGGGGTCAGCTTGGCTGCGGGGGCTGAGTCAGCGCCGCAGTCGACGGTAAGGCCGGGTGGCAGCGGTCCGGGTGTTGTCACATGTTCATCAGCAGGTGGGCAGCCCGCGGCGCTGTTGACGTTCGAGCATGTTCACCTGTCTAACAACCGGCTGAAGCTGACGGCGCGCGGGAGGTCGGGGGCGGAGTCGCTGCGGCGCACGCGCGCCGCAGCTTAGCCGGGGCGTTAGACAGGGTTCAGGAAGTCTACGAGTTGTGAGGGTTGGGTCGGCTTCGATGACGTCGGTGGTGATGGTCGAGATGATTTCACTCTTGAGTGTGTGATGGGCTGGGGTTGTCTGGTGACTCAGCGCTGTTCTCCTGGTCACACGTCAACGGTTCGG
>WNGH01005883.1_pt1 | contig 11661 bp, 13 predicted proteins | sample 5400631 | NCBI WGS metagenome assembly WNGH01 (sample SAMN13153373, study PRJNA577476) | soil metagenome | isolation source: 115 cm soil or saprolite under Garry oak tree replicate 1 | place: USA:California | collected 2016-06-15 | reverse complement strand
ACGAGGAACGAAGCATGGGGCCGCAATCCCCATGTGCCCTGCGGGTTCGCGGCGGCGCGGGGCCGTCTGGGTCGTTGCCGCTCCTCCGCGATGACTCACATCGCGGTCGTCGCGGCGCCTCGCAGCCGACCCCGCGGCGCCGCGAACGCGACCCGTGCCATGACTCGGACAGGCTCCTAGCGCCCCTCCCCTCTCAAACAGGCTCGAGCAGGCGGTGGGCCGGGGCGCTCTCGAGGATCGAGGCGCCCCGTTGAATCAGTGCGGTGGTGTCGCTGTCCGCGCGCGCTGTGAAACGATCGCGATACTCCTTGCTCACCCAGCGGACCTCCGCGTGGTACTCCGCGGGGTCCTCCAGGCTGCGCAGCATGACCTGGCTGATGAAGCCCCTGGACCTGCGCATCAGCTTCAGCGCGTCCTGATTCAGCGCCTCGAACTCCTGCTCCTTGCCGTTCTTCACGCGGAAAGTCACGAGGTCCACGATCATGTGCGCTCTCCTAACGGGCGCCGCGGGTCGCCGGGGTGGATGCGGGCGCGAAATTCACATCGGCGCCGACCTCGAGGGCGTGCTCGAGCACGGCGATGCGGCGGATATCGAGGTTCAGCGCGATGGGGCGGTCGCCGAACCTGTAGAGGTCTTCGAGGAGCTCCGGGACCTCGAATTTCGGAAACGAATCCTTGAGGTCGATGCCCCCGAACCCCGGGAGCTGCACCGGCAGACTGGAGACCACGATGTAATACCTGCCCCGCGCCGCGTCGTGATTCAGCGTGAACACCGGCTGGATTACCTGGTCCACTCCAAGACTGCTCCCCCTCAAGCGAATCTTCAGGGTCGCCCGCGAGTCGAGCAGCTGCAGCTCGCGAGGCTCAGAGAGAGTCAGCTCGACCTTCAGGATCTGGTTGCCGACGCTGAACGTGTAGGGTGTCGCCGCCTTGAGCCAGTCGAGCAGGGCGTTCTCGGTGATCGTGAGGCGCACGTCCGAGCGTGCGGCCGGCGGGACGGGAGGCGGTGCGGCGGCAGCCGCCGCCCGAGCATCAGACGGAAGCGTCCCGCACACCAGGATGGCCGCGAGGCGGTACGCTCGGAATGTGTCTTGTTTCCACACTCGTGTCGGACCTCGCAGGGAGTATAACATGCGTCCCCGGACACGCCTCTAGCCCAGGTCACGCGCGCGCGCGAGCGCCCGGAGCTTGGCGAAGGCCGCCTCCGGCGGGAGCCGCCCCAGGTCGGAGGCGGTCCCGAGGACGAGCCGATCGGCGGGCGGCAGTCCCGGGACGGACCGCAGCAGCGACGCGATCCCCTCGGCGCTCTCGGCGGGCTCGGTCCCGCCGTCCACCAGGCCCAGGCCGAGCATGAGAGTCTCCGGGAACGGCGTGTCGCGCAGCAGGTCGAGACTCGCTCGACCGCGCACGCAATCGAGGCTCAGACAGGCGAGACGCTTGAGGCGCGCGATGCCGGGATAGATCCCCTGGATGTCCCCGCCCTCGAGGTGGAGGCAGAGCCTCAGGGTGACGCCGCGTCCCAGGACCTCCCACAGCCGGGTGAAGGTCGGGAAGTCCTCCTTCTCCAGGAGAATCGCCGGCTCGTCGACCTGGATCCAGGTGGCGCCGGCCGCCTGCAGCGCCTTCAGCTCGAGGTTGAGCGCTATGGCGAACCCCACCGCCAGCGCCATCGGGTCGTTGTACGCGCGGTCCTCGGCGAGGCGCGAGAGGGTATAGGGGCCCAGGAGCACCGGTTTCACCGGCCGGCTGCTGCCTCCCTTCGCGAACAGGAAATCCTCGGTCAGGATGGGCTTCTTCCAGGCGACCTCCGAATGGACGACGGGCACACGGTACGACCCACCGCTCCCCGGGAGACCCTGCCGCTGCTCGCCCGGTGCCACCCCCTCCAGGCTCCCGGCCACGTGGGTCACCGGATCCCTCCTGCGCACGAGGCCGTCCGTCACGAGGTCGAGACCGGCCCGGATCTGGGCGTCGATCGCCTCGCGCGTGACCCGATCGAGCGCCGCCCCCTCGAGGCGGTCGGGAGTGTCCGGTGTCCTCCAGGGGAACGAGCCGTTGTTCGTCGCGATCATCAGGGCCTCCGTGGCCGAAGTCAGGACGAACGGGAGCGTTTGCGGCCGGGCGGCTCGCGGCGGGGCACGAACGCGATACCGTCCGGCTGCGGGCCGACCGGTATCGTCTGCGCCACCTCGAACCCGGGAATGGAAATGACCGACACGGTGTTCGAGTCGTTGTTGCAGACATAGGCGCGCGAGCCGCTGGCGTTGGTGGTCACGCCGCCGGGTCTCCGCCCGACGGTCACGGTCGTCTTCACCCTCCGCGCCAGCACGTCGAGGACGGTGACGTCGTTCGAGGCGCGATTGGTCACGAGGGCGGTGAAGGAGTTCGGAGTGACGGCCACCCGGATGGGCGTCTGGCCCGTCGGCAGCCGCGCCAGGACGGCGCCGCTGCCGGCGTCCAGGATCGCGACCTGGTCGGTCCTCTGCAGCGCCGCCAGCACCCACTTGCCGTTGGCGGTCGCGGCGATCCCTTCCGGCCCGTCCCCCACGGGGACATTCTTGAGGATGCGCAGGTCGGGCAGCCCGAGAAGCGTCAGGCTGTCGGAATCGACGTTCGCGGCGTACGCCTTCTTCCCTCCTTCGAGGACCACGACCATGTGCGGCCGCGCCTGAGTCGTGGTGACCGAGCGCATCACGACGTCGCGCGCCGCGTCGATCAGGAAGAAGCGCCGGCTGCCTTCGCTCGTCAGGAGCAGGGATCGACCGTCCGGCGTCATGGCCAGGCCGTGCGGCGTGTCGAATCGGTCCGAGCGCAGCGTGCGGGCGACTCGCAGGGCCGCAAGGTCGACCACCGAGACGGTCTTGTCGCGCACGTTGGACACGTACGCCTTCCGGCCGTCCGGCGTGGCGACGACCTCGTGCGGCTCCTTCCCGACGGGGATGGTCGCGAGACGCCTGTAGGACGGCACGTCGAGCACCATGAGGCTGTTCTCGCCCTTGTTGAGGACGAGGAGACGTCCTTCCGAGGGAGTCTCTCCCGGCTCCTGCGCGTCGGCGACGCTCCAGACTCCCCGCAGTGTCAGGAGACCGCAGAGGATCAGCGAAGCGCGAAGGCGCCGCCCCGGTCCGTTCCACCCCGAAGATCCCATGCCCACACCTCACCCCAGTCGGCGGGGTCCGTGGATTCTAACCGAGCAGGCCTCCGTCGCGCACGGCGGCGGTCAGGCGGGACCGCGCCAGGGCCGCCTTGCGGAAGCGGGCCGACGTCCCCGTCCGCAGGGAAGCCCTGAGACGCCCGAGCTCCCCGATGACGTCGTCGAGGGCGCGCGCCGCGGCCCGACGGTTGGATTTCAGGATGCCGTTCCAGAGGTCGGGGGGGCTGTCGGCGAGACGACTCATCTGCCGCAGCGCCGGACCGGCCAGGTGCAGGAAGGGTCGAGCCTCGCGGCTGCAGGCGGCGTTGGTCAGCGCCACGCTCACGAGCTGCGGCAGGTGGCTGAGGCGGGCGACGATGAGATCGTGCGCGCGCGGATCGAGGAGGGCCGGGCGGGCCCCGAGACGCGTCACCAGGGCCGACAGCCGCCGCACGGGACGGGTGGCCGCGAGCCCCGCCGGACCGGAGCCGCGCCGGCGCCCGGCCGCGCGCCCCGCAGGGCAGAGCACCCAGGGGGCCCCCGCGAACAGGCGGCCGTCCGCGTGCTCGATCCCGGAGCGCTCCGAGCCGGCCATCGGGTGCCCCCCGACGAAGCGCGCCCGCAGACCGAGGCGACGGACGACGCGGTCGATCTCCTGCTTGGTGCTGCCGACGTCGGTGAGGATCGCTCCCGGAGGGAGGCCGCGCGCCACACGCGGGAGAGCTCGAAGTATCGCGTCCACCGGCAGGGCGAGCACCACCAGGTCGGCCCCCGCGAGACCCGCTTCCAGGTTCGTGGTCGACTCGTCCAGGGCGCCCCGGGCGCGCGCCCTGCGGAGCACCGGCTGTCGGTCGATGCCGACCACCCGCACGCCGCGCAGGGACCGCCGCAGCGCCAGTCCCATGGAGCCGCCGATCAGACCCACGCCCACGATCGCGATGCGGCGGAACGGCGGCGCCGACGTCCGGCTCACGGCCGTCAGAGGGTCCGGCCGATGGCCGGCGCGATGATCCTGAGCTGGGCCATGAGCTCCGCGAACTGCTCCGGGTAGATCGACTGCGGGCCGTCCGAGAGAGCCGCCTCCGGCTCGTGGTGCACCTCGACCATGATGCCGTCCGCGCCGGCCGCCGCGGCCGCGCGGGCCATCGGGATGACCTTGTCCCGGAGCCCTGTGCCGTGACTCGGGTCGGCGAGGATCGGAAGATGGCTGACCTTCTTGATGATCGGAATGGCCGAGATGTCCATGGTGTTGCGCGTCATGTTCTCGAACGTGCGGATGCCGCGCTCGCACAGCATGACGTCGCGGTTCCCGCCGGCCATGATGTATTCCGCCGACAGCAGCCATTCCTGGATCGTGGCGGAGAGACCGCGCTTGAGCATGACCGCCTTGCGCTGCTTCCCCAGCTCCTTCAGGAGATTGAAATTCTGCATGTTGCGCGCCCCCACCTGCAGGATGTCGGCGTGCTCGGCCACCAACCCGACCTGGCTGGTGTCCATCACCTCCGTGACCACGAGGAGACCGTGCCGGTCCGCCACCCGGCGCAGATGGCGCAGGCCTTCCTCTCCCAGGCCCTGGAAGGCGTAGGGGGAGGTGCGCGGCTTGAAGGCCCCCCCGCGCAGGATGCGGGCCCCGTACCGCTTCACGGAGCTGGCGATGATATCGAGCTGCTTCTCGCTCTCGACCGCGCAGGGCCCCGCGATCATGATGAGGTCGCGGCCGCCGATCAGGACGTCGCCGATCCGGATGACCGTGTCCTCCGGCTGGAACGTGCGTCCGGCCAGCTTGTACGGCTCGGTGATTCTCACCACTTCGTGGACACCCGGCATGATCTCGAATTCCCGGGAATCGAGCGGTGTCCTGCTGGCGCCCACGACGCCGATCACCGTCCGCGTGGTTCCGGTCGACCGGTGCGCGTCGTACCCCTTCTGGGTCAGCGCGGCGATCACCTTCTCGATCTGATCCTCGGTGGCGTGCTCGTTCATCACGATGACCATGGCGTTGCCTCGCTCCTCATTCTCACGGCGTGCAGGGACTCCCTCTCAATCCTGATGCCCTTCCGGATCGGCCGGGTCCGGCGACACGCCCCCGACCGCGTCGTTCTCCCTGCCCCGGTCGGTCGCGATGCGCTCGATCCGGCGCGATTCGTCGATGATCCGCTCGAACAGCCTGCGCAACGCCTCGGACTGCAGCGGCCCGGAGTTCGTCCTCTGCACGTTGCCCAGGACCTCCTCCTCGCGCGCCGGCTGGTAGATTGGCAGGGCGCGCTCCTGCTTGACGCGCCCCAGCGCGATGGCGCATCCGGCGCGCTCGTTGAGCAGCGCCACCAGCCTGCGATCGATGGCGTCGATCCGCCGCCGCAGATCCTCCATCGGGTCGCCCGGCGCCGGCAGACGCCGGCCGCCCGTCCTCTCGACGCCCTCCTTCTCCCCCCGACTCCTCCGTGGCGTCATCTAGGATTCTGCCGCCGGACGGAGATGCAGCGACGCCTGCAGCGTCCGGCAGAACTCTTCGACACGCTCCTCCAGACCGGCGGAGGCGGCGTGCTCCTCGATGAGCCGCACCAGGGCGCTGCCCACCACGACGCCATCCGCGAAGTCCGCGATCCTCCTGGCCTGCTCGGGGCGGCTGATGCCGAACCCGACCGCGATCGGCAGCCTCGAGGCGTCCCGCGCCGCGCGCACCTGCGCCTCCAAACCGGGCGGCAGGTCCTCGCGCGCCCCGGTCACACCCGTCCGCGAGATGACGTAGATGAACCCGCACGCGTTCCGGCAGATCCGTTCGATCCGCTGTTTCGACGAGGTCGGCGACAGCAGGAAGATCAGATCGACGCCCCTCGGGCGGAGGGCCGCCTGCAGCTCGTCCGCCTCCTCCGGGGGGAGATCGGTGACGAGGACACCGTCCACGCCGGAGCCGGCCGCGGCCACCGCGAACGCCTCGAGACCCATCCGATGGATCGGATTGTAATAGGTGAAAAGGATGATCGGCGGGGCCCCGTCGGCTCGCAGCCGGGCCGAGAGATCGAGGCAGGTGCGCATCGTCACTCCGTTGCGCAGAGCCCTCTCCGACGCCCTCTGGTTCACCGGACCGTCGGCGATGGGGTCGGAAAACGGCACGCCGATCTCCAGGAGGTCCGCGCCGGCGGCGGCGAGCCCCCGCGCGATCGATCGCGTCCTCGCCAGATCCGGGTCCCCCGCCGTGATGTACGGGATGAGACAGCAGCGTCCGTGCGCTCGAGCCTCGGCGAAGGCCCGCGCGATGCGTCCCGCCCCGGGTGGCTCCGGTGCAACGGACGGGGTCATGCTCCCTCTCCCTCGAGACTCGCGAGCTGACCCACGTCCTTGTCACCGCGTCCCGACAGGTTGACGATGATCAGGCGACCCAGCCGGCCGTCGCCGCCTTCCCGCAGCAGGTACGCGACGGCATGCGCCGATTCGAGCGCCGGGATGATCCCCTCCGTCTCCGCCAGGGCGTGGAAGGCCTCGAGGGCCTCGCTGTCCGACACGTGGGTGTACACGACGCGGCCCTGATCGCGGAGGTACGCGTGCTCGGGGCCGACGGCGGCGTAGTCGAGACCCGCCGACACCGAGTGCGTGGGCAGGATGTTGCCCGCCTCGTCCTGCAGCAGGAAGGTGCGGGTGCCCTGCAGAACCCCGAGACTCCCCCCCGCGAATCGGGCGGCGTGGCATCCGGGGTCGAGGCTCGTTCCACCGGCTTCGACGCCGATCATCCGCACCTGACGATCGTCGAGGAAGGCGTGGAACAGCCCGATCGAGTTGCTGCCCCCGCCGACGCAGGCCAGAAGGCAGTCCGGCATCCGTCCTTCCTCCTCCAGGATCTGCAGCCGTGCCTCGTGGCCGATGACCGACTGGAAGTCGCGAACCATCGCGGGGTACGGGTGGGCCCCCAGGACCGAGCCGAGGATGTAGTGCGTCTCGTTGACGTGGGTCACCCAGTCGCGCATCGCCTCGCTGATCGCCTCCTTCAGCGTGCGGCTGCCCGCCAGGACCGGCTTCACCTCCGCCCCGAGAAGACGCATCCGGTAGACGTTGAGGGCCTGGCGGCGCATGTCCTCGTCACCCATGTAGACGGTGCAGCGCAGTCCGAACAGGGCGGCGACCGTGGCGGTCGCGACGCCGTGCTGCCCGGCCCCCGTCTCGGCGACGACGCGCGTCTTCCCCATCCGGCGCGCCAGGAGGGCCTGTCCGAGCGTGTTGTTGATCTTGTGCGCGCCCGTGTGGGCGAGGTCCTCGCGCTTCAGATAGACGCGCGTGCCGCCGCCCAGCCGGGTCGACAGGGTGTCGGCCCGGTACAGGGCGGTCGGGCGCCCGGCGTAGGTCCGCAGATAGCGGTCGAGATCCTTCAGGAACCCCGGGTCGCTCCGCGCCTGGCGCCAGGCCTCCTCCAGCTGCTCGAGCGGGCTCATCAAAGTCTCCGGGACGAAGCGCCCGCCGTAGGGACCGAAGCGCCCGCGGGCGTCGGGGGTGGTCATCCGTTCTCCTCCACGTTCATCGCCGTCTCGCGCACCCTTTTCATGAACGCGCTCAGGAGCCTGCGGTCCTTCTTCCCGGGGGCGCTCTCGACGCCGCTGCTGACGTCGACGCCGTAGGGACGGGCCGCTGCGATCGCGTCCCCCACGTTGACGGGCGTCAGTCCCCCGGCCACGATGACCCGGGAGTACGCCGACGTGAGGCGCGCCACGGTCCAGTCGAACGTCGTCCCCGTTCCACCCTTTCTCCCCGGCACGTGGGCGTCCAGAAGGCAGGTCGAGGAGCGGTAGTGCGACACCGACTCGGGCTCGAAGTCCGGGCCGACCCGGTGCGCCTTGTACCACGGCAGGGCGATCGAGCGGCAGGACTCCGGCGGCTCGTCGCCGTGCAGCTGCAGGCACGTCAGCCCGGCCAGGAGCGCCGTCGCTTCCATGACACGCGGCAGCTGGTCGGCGAACACGCCGACCCGGGACGTGAACGGCGGCACCGCGGCGCACAGGTCCCGGGCCTGCGCCGGCGTGATCCGCCGCGGGCTGTCCTCGACGAAATTGAAGCCGAAGGCGTCCACACCCAGTTCCACGCCCAGAAGGACGTCCTCGAGCCGCATGAGACCGCACAGCTTGACGCGCACGATCATGACGTCGTGTCCCCGAGGAGACTCAGGAGCGCCGCGCCCGGGTCCGGCTCGCGCATCAGCCGCTCACCGATCAGGAAGGCGTGGTACCCCGCCGCGCGCAGCCGATCGATGTCCTGCCGCGTCTCGATGCCGCTCTCGCTGACCCGCACCGCGGTGCCCGGCAGACACTCCGCGATGCGGAGGGAGTTGTCGATCGACACGGAGAGGGTCTGAAGATTCCTGTTGTTGACCCCGATCAGAGTGCCGCCGCAGTCGACCGCACGCCGCGCCTCCTCGTCGGTGTGCACTTCCACCAGCGGCTCCATGTGGAGCGAGCGCGACACGCCGATGAGGGTCGTCAGATCCCGGGACGGCAGGATCCGCACGATCAGCAGAAGCGAGTCGGCGCCCAGCACGCGGCTCTCGTACACCTGGTATTCCTCCAGGATGAAATCCTTCCGGAGCACCGGTACCGCCACGGATCTCTTGGCCTGAGCCAGGTCCTCGGGTGTCCCGAGGAAGAAGCCCGACTCCGTCAGGACCGAGAGCGCGACGGCGCCCGCCGACGCGTACGCCTGGGCGACGCCCGCCGCGTCGGCGCGCGCCTGGATGGCTCCCCGGGAGGGAGACGCCTTCTTGATCTCGGCGATGATGTTGATGTGCCCCTCGCGGCGCAGGGCCGCCGGCAGATCCCGCGGGGGCGGGGCGCTGGTCGCGAGCTCGATCAAACGGCGCGGCGACACGTTCTCCTTGTCGCGCGCCACCTGCGCCCGCTTCGCCTGCACGATCCGGTCGAGAATGTCGGCCATGCCCGAGCCTCCCCCGCCGTCTGTCAGCGCGTCGCGTCGTCGATCGGGCAGAGCGCGCGCAGCCGCTCCACCACGTCACGCGCGGCCCCGGAGTCGATCGCCTCGGCGGCCTGCCGCGCTCCCTGGACCAGATCGGTCGCGCGCCCCGCGACCAGGAGCGCCGCCGCCGCGTTCAGAAGCACGACATCGCGGCGCGGGCCGCGCTCCCCGTCCAGGATGCCGCGCGCGATCCGGACGTTCTCGCCGGGGTCGCCACCGAGAAGATCCCGGAGACGGGCGCGCCCGAGCCCCGCGTCTTCCGGCACGATCTCTCGAACGCGGATCTCGCCGCGATCGAGCTCGGCGACCCGCGTCCTGCCGTGCAAGGCAATCTCGTCCAGGCCCTCGCCATGCACCACCATGACCCGCTCCGAGCCGAGCTCTCGCAGGACCTCCGCGACGATCTCGAGGCGCGCGGGATCGTAGAGTCCCAGGAGCTGGTGGCGCGCGCCGGCCGGATTGGTCAGGGGCCCGAGCAGGTTGAACACGGTGCGAACGCCGAGCTCACGGCGCACCGGCGCCGCGTGACGCATCGCGTCGTGGAGACGGGGCGCGTACAGAAATCCGATCCCGATCTCCCGGAGCGATCGTTCGACCGTCTCAGCCGGGACGTCGACGCGGATGCCGAGGCCCTGGAGAAGATCGGCGCTGCCGCAGCGGCTGCTGACCGAGCGGTTGCCATGCTTCGCCACCACGACGCCGGCGGCCGCGGCCACGAACGCCGCGAGTGTCGAGATGTTGAAGGTTCCGGCGCCGTCGCCTCCCGTGCCGCAAGTGTCCAGGATGACGCGGGCCTCGCAGCGCACCGGCGTGGCGCGCTCGCGCATCACGCGGGCGAACTCCGTGATCTCCGTCACGGTCTCCCCCCGCATCCGCAGGGCGATCAGGAGGGCCGCCAGGCGCGCCGGCGGGAGCCGTCCGTCCATGATCCCCTCGAACACCTCCCGGGCCTCACGCGGCTGCAGACGGCCGCCTTCCAGGAGCCCCGTGACGATCGCCTGGAGAGCGTCGTCCTTCACCTCCGCGCCGGCCACGGTTCCTCCAGGAAGTTCTTCAGGAGTCTCTTGCCTTCATGAGTGAGCACCGACTCGGGATGGAACTGCACTCCTTCGGTCGGATGCTCGCGGTGCCTCAACCCCATCAGGACCCCGTCCTCGGTGCGCGCCGAGACTTCGAGTTGCGCCGGGACGCTGTCCGGTGCGATCACCAGCGAGTGATAGCGCGTCGCCTCGAACGGGTTCTCGAGACCGCGAAAGATCGTGCGTCCGTCGTGCGCGATCCGGCTCGTCTTGCCGTGCATCAGCGACGGAGCGTGCACGACGCGCCCGCCAAACGTCTGTCCGATGGCCTGATGGCCGAGGCAGACCCCGAGGATCGGCACCTTCCCCGAGAATGTCCGCACGGTCTCGAGCGTGATGCCCGCCTGGTCGGGGGTCTTGGGGCCCGGGGAGAGGACGATCGATTCAGGACGGCGCGCCGCGATCCCCTCCACCGTGATCCGGTCGTTCCTGTACACCTCCACCTCGGCTCCCAGCTCCTGAAGGTACTGGACGAGGTTGTAGGTGAACGAGTCGTAGTTGTCGATGACGACGATCACGCCCGGGCCTCCGCGCGCTCGATGGCGTCGATGAGCGCCCCGGCCTTGCTGACGCACTCGCGGTACTCCTGCTGCGGCACCGAATCGGCCACGATCCCGGCCCCCGCCTGCACGTGCGCCACCCCCCGCGCCAGGACGGTCGTCCTTATGGTGATGCAGGAATCGAGGTTGCCCGAATAATCGACGTAGCCGATGGCACCGGCATACGGGCCGCGCCGGCTGGTCTCGAGCTCTTCGATGATTTCCATGGCGCGCACCTTCGGGGCGCCGGAGACCGTGCCCGCCGGGAAGCAGGCCAGCAGGCCGTCGAACGCGTCCCGGTCGGCCCGCAGCCGTCCGGTGACCTCGGAGACCAGATGCATGACGTGCGAGAAACGTTCCACACCCATGAAGCGGCTGACCTCGACCGTGCCGGGCCGGCTGACGCGCCCCAGGTCGTTCCGGCCGAGGTCCACGAGCATGACGTGCTCCGCCCTCTCCTTGGGGTCGGTCCGCAGCTCGTCCTCGAGGGCCAGGTCCTCCTCCTCGTCCCGCCCGCGCGGCCGCGTGCCGGCGATCGGCCGGGTCCTGATCCTGTCCCCCTCGACCCTGACCAGCATCTCCGGCGAGGCGCCCGCCAGGGCCACCTCGCCGAAGTCGACGTAGTACATGTACGGCGACGGATTGATGCGCCGCAGGGCGCGGTAGATGGAGAACGGCGCGGCCGCGGCCCGTCGCTCGAAGCGCTGCGACAGGACCACCTGGAAGATGTCGCCCGCCCGGATGTAGTCCTTGGCGTGCCTGACATTCTCCTTGTAGAGCGCCTCGCTGATGTTCGCCTTCCAGCGACCCCGCCGGTGCCGCCGAGGCGCCGGTGCCGGCGCGGGGCGCAGCAGCAGCCTCTCCATCGCCTCGATGCGCCGGCAGGCCGCGCCGTGGCGCTCGCGCAGGGCGCCGGCCCCCAGAGTACGGCCCCCCTCCTCCGTCCGGATGTTCGAGA
>WNGH01005878.1_pt1 | contig 11663 bp, 13 predicted proteins | sample 5400631 | NCBI WGS metagenome assembly WNGH01 (sample SAMN13153373, study PRJNA577476) | soil metagenome | isolation source: 115 cm soil or saprolite under Garry oak tree replicate 1 | place: USA:California | collected 2016-06-15 | reverse complement strand
CACCAGCACCCGCTCCGGCGCCCTCAGCCGAACCACCTGCTTGCGCCACCGCGTTACCCGCGACCATAGCAAAGAAAACCATTGCCACTAGCTTTTTCATGAAACCTCCCCCAAGGAAACCACGAACGGATTTGAGTCGAAACACTAACACACCCAGTCAAGCCCTTGCAACACCGATCTAACCCGAAGCTATCCGAGGGTAAACACGGCCACCTTCTTACCTATTCCTTTGCACGGGCCAACAGCTCCCAGGTCCGGAATTCTATTGAGTAAATCATGCCATTTTTCTTTATAATTTAACTACTTGCTTACCACGGATTCCAGCCCGAGACCCACTACGTCCGCTGCCCCCTATTAAAGGGCTCGTCACCGTGGTGTCAGTACGCGCCCTTGCCGATGACGAGCACGGCAGCAGTTTTGACGAGAATAATAAAGTCATACGAAAGCGACCAATTACGTGCGTACCAGGCATCCATGCTTACTCGCTCCTCATAGGTGGTGTCGCTGCGGCCGCTGACCTGCCATACGCCGGTGATGCCGGGTTTGGATTGGAGGTAATAGTCCGCGTATTCACCATAGCGGGCGAGTTCCTCGAGCACGATCGGCCGAGGTCCGACCAAACTCATTTCTCCCTTAAGGACATTCCAAAGCTGAGGCAGCTCGTCCAAACTTGTTCTTCTCAAGAACCTCCCGATCGGGGTGATTCGAGGATCGTTTCTTAGTTTGAAATCCTTGGCCCATTCCGCAGCTGCTTCCGGACTTCGTTCAAGCAAGTCCCTCAATATGCGTTCCCCATCCGGAACCATAGTGCGGAACTTGTAGCACCGGAATACTTTCCCGTTCTGACCGATGCGTTCGTGGCCGTAGATCACCGGGCGGCCGGATCTTAGTAACCAGAGCCCAATCACAAGAAAGAACCAACTCAGCAAGATCAACAATATCGTTGCTGCAACCTGATCGAATACCCACTTGATGACGCGCATGCCGCGCCGGCCCAGGTTGTTGCGCAGCCGCAGCATAAGCAGATCCTGACTGAATAACTGAGATACTTCCATGCCCAGCAAGGGAAGCCCCCGTATAGGTGGGAATAAAATCAGTGACTTTGAGCCTCGCCCTAGAGCCCAAAGAAGGCTCTCGCTTCCCGCAAGCGAGTCCAACGCAACGGCAACGTTCGGCCAGCCAAGTTCTTCCAGTTTCTCTGTCGGTTTGTCTCCGAGCACATGCACAGGCAGTGTAGCTTCCGCGATCTTGACGTGCGCACCCACGGGAAGATTTTCCGGACTCTGAACCCCGAAGCCGATCACTCGATAACCCAAGAAGCTCTCCTGCTGCAAAGCTCGGTATGCTGCGAGAGAGTTCCTGCCTATTCCCACAATGAGGATTGGCCGAAGTCCGGCGCCTGTCCAGATCAGAATTTTTTTGATCACTACCCGTCCGAAGGGAAGCAGGAGTGCCGCCAAGAACCACGTTTGAAGAACCGCCGGCTTGTCTAGCTGCGCTGCACTGAGATACCCAAGAAGCGCTAGTTCGATCAGAAAAGCGACAGCGATTGACCGAAATTGGTACCGGAGAAACTGCCAGAAGGGATAGGAACGGGTGTAAAGACCATGTTCCCAGTTCTGAAGAATGAGGGCAAGCGTCGCGGGAATATAAAGAATCAGGTGACTTGCAATTGGATTAGCCAGCAAGAAATCAAGGTTGGCGGGTGCACTGGCAAGCGTAGCCAATCGCGCCACGCCGCTGCCATACCAAAATGCCAGCGCCAGAACTATAACGTCGCTGCCCAATAGCAGCAACCCTTCTATCCATTGGGATATACCGTGTCGCGGCCTTAGGGCACCACTCGCGTGGGCCCGTCTGGCTGCAGTTAGCGCATGATCGAATTTGTTATTCGAACTCATTGCACCGGAACAGACACTCTAGGAGTTATGAAAGGCCCATCTGCTCGGCGAGCTTCGGCCGGGGATTTCCCAGGCGTCAGGATACACCTGAGAGCATCTTGTCGCCCCGTATCGCCGCCAGTGCCACTCGCGCTTTGAACTCCGCCCCATGATTTCGTCTCGGCCTCTTTGCCATCTCCGCCTCCGTCCATATGGGCGATCCCGTCGCCCCTGCGGGCAGAGATTACACTTATCGGGCTGTCTGAATTCCTGGGGCCACTTCTCTACAACCTGAGTCGCCGCCACTCCACGCTCGGCTACCACTCGCCGGTTCAGTTCCTGCAGGATTAGATCACGACTCAGCATGAGCGGAAAATGGCGGCTTGAGACCGCTCCGTTGGCAGACGAAAAACAGAGGGAAGCTCACACAAGCATCGCGAGTTCCCACCGCTTCTGCCCTGAACGTGTCAATGACTTTGGGGACATGGGTTGGGGATTTGGTGTCGGAGACTCTGGCTTCTCTTAAGGTGCGGCATTCGTTTTGGTAAGGTTGATGCCGACCTGAGTGGGCAGGGCAGGTGGCCTGGATTGGCGACTAGAAGTAGCCGATATCAAGTCTAAAAGACGGTGAGCGCAGTTACCAGCCGACTCAAGCTAAACTTCTCTTCAACGTAACGGGACAGCCATTCCCGGCGTTGAGGATGGGACTCCCCACCGACGACCGTTTCAACAAAATCTGCCAACGCCCGAGCCAAACCTTGGGGATCACGGGAGTCGGTGGCCAGACCGCAGCCGCTTTCCCTTATCACTGAGGCCAATTCGCTATGGCGGTCGCATATGGCGAACACAGGCACTCCGACAACAAGTAAGTTGGGCAGCTTCGAAGGGAACGCTCCGGCATCCGTACCCTCGGCCTGAGGAATGATCTGCACATGAGAACGCATGTAAAGCTCGACTAGGGATTCATCCGGCACGAGGTCATGAAATAGCACCCGCCGCTGGATTGCGGCCCCTCTAGCGCTCCGCTGCAGGGCGTCGAACATAGGCCCCCGCGAGAAGATATGGCATACAACCCGAGGGTTTTCTGCGCAGACGGCCTCAAACAGATCTAGTAAGTCTTTCGGTCGCTGCTTTTCTCCCAACGCACCAGAATACACCACATGAATAGCGGTCGAATCAAATAGCAACTTCAAACAATCCTCAGCGGGGTCTTTGCAGAAAGTCGGAAACGGATACCTTACGACAATTTTTTCCGCAGGGATGCCGTAGTCCCGAACCATGATCTCCCTCATCGCTTGGGAAAGGCAGATAAGCCGGTCACAGCGCTGGAATGCTTTTCTTTCCACAGATGTCATAGTCTTCGCAATGAACCGACGGACGATGCCGCCTCGTGTTTTTGCCATCACGCCTAACAGGTCGTGGACAATCCCCACTATTTTCTTCGCGCCAAACAGCCTGCGAGGCAACAATGCAAAGCAGACTGGCGGAAAAATCACGACCCCTACTTCGTAGCGCTCCCGACTCACCACCAGTAACCGCCCAACGTACCAAGCGAACCACAATTCCAGAACAATACGGCGCAGTATAGCCGACGCAGGGTACCGAATTGACAGACCACCGCGGTAGATCGCCGCGCCCACCATAGTAGCGTTGCTCGCCTTGGGCTTCCAGTCTGGGTACAAGGGGTGGGAAGTGATGACGTCCAAGCGAAAACCGGCCTCGACTAGAGCTCGCGCTAAATAGCCATTGTATCGCCCTGTGGAAATGGCTTCTGGGTGGAAAAATGGAGAAAGAAAAAGGATTTTCTCTCTCGTTGAGAGTTCCGCGACGCTCACCGATGTCTTCCACGAACGTATCCGGACATCACTCGCCATCCGGGATAGTAGGGCTGGGAAGCTACAACACGAACTTCATGCTTCTCAGCAAGCCACGCCGTCATCTCCCTCGTGAATTTGCCAATTCCGATCGGTTCTGGCGGAAAGTGGATTCCATAAACCGGAATGCGCATCAGCTACGGCCGTCGGATTTAATGAAAAGAGCGTCAATCTGCAATACCTCTCGATTCTGTGGATCACTCAGCCAACTCATTGGTCGCAGAAACTCAAACTCCCTATCTTCCATCGTTCTAGCGTCTCATAGCCCTGCACGTCCAGCTTGAGCAGGACCGGACGTTCAAGAGAAATCGACTTCATTTCTAAGAACCGGTTTCAAAAATGCTCGTGAGGGCTGTTAACTTGATACGATTTCTGTTAACGTCGGCATTGTTTCCCTTCGAGAGGAGCAATGCCCAAACCACTGATCGACGACGAATTGTGGAGCATTATCGAGCCGCTGCTGCCCAGAGGCAGGAGGCGAACCCGAATAGGTCGAGGCCGACCGCGGGTGTCCGACCGTGCAACGCTGACCGGGATCGTGTTCGTGCTGCGCTCGGGCATCCCTTGGAAGATGTTGCCGCGAGAGATGGGCTGCGGCTCCGGGGTGACCTGCTGGCGACGGTTGAAACGCTGGCAGCGAGCCGGGATGTGGAAGCGCCTGCACCAAGTGCTGCTCTCAAAGCTTCGCCAAGCCGAGCGCATCGACTTCTCGCGTGCCGTGGCCGACAGCTCCTCGATCCGCGCCCTGGGCGCTGGGAAAAAACTGGACCGAACCCAACCGATCGCCGTCGTCCCGGCTCGAAACATCACCTCCTCACCGACGCGCAAGGCATTCCGCTCTCGGTCATTCTGACCAAGGCCAATCGTCACGACGTAACGCAGCTTCTGCCCCTGGTTCAGGCCATCCCTCCCATTGGAGGCAAGCGCGGTGCCCCGCGGCGAAAGCCCAAGCTGGTGCAAGCTGACCGTGCTTACGATTCCGACCCACATCGTGCGGCGCTCCTCGCCCTGGGTATCCAATCCCAGATCGCACGGCGCAGGACCCCGCACGGTAGCGGCCTGGGCAAGACCCGCTGGGTGGTGGAGCGCACGATCGCTTGGCTGCATTGGTTTCGTCGACTGAGAATTCGATACGAACGGCTGCCCAACATTCACGAAGCGTTCCTCAAAATCGGCTGCAGTCTCATATGCTGGCGCTTCCTGCAACATGCTTGAACCCATTTTTGAAACCGGTTCTAAACACCCCCTGAGGAATCTCTGTCTTGAACTCCGCTTCGCCTGTGAAAACGACAACCGACTTGATGGCGCCGGGCGGCAAGAAGTCAAGGAGGCCTTGCACCGCCCGAACGTGCCGGATGTTCTGGAATATTGGGTTCTGGAACTTGAACTTCCACTTAAAAAGGACTTGAGTCCAGTTCGCCTGATTCGCGTTGGCGAAGATCCATCCTTTGTAGTCCTTGGTCTCGATGACGAACACGCCGAACCTAGAAACGAGGATGTGATCAACCTGAGTTGTTCCGTCGTTCATCTGAAGGGTGACGTGATTCATCAGGTGATAGTCAGGAGGACCGAAGTTCGTCAGCGCGACGCGGGACAGCAGCGCCTCGCCACGATTCTGGAATGAGGCGGCACGTGAGGCACGGTAGCGGCCAAAGACGAAGCCAACGGCAAGTGCAAGGAGGATGTAGAGAATGGTCCTTTCGTCCAGCTTCCAGTCACGGAGAAGCTGCGATAGGTGCTGAATCACCGTGTGATTTGACACAGCCGAGATGCTATGTGCGAGGTCATCGAGATTCACCGTGCCGCCTAACGTAGAGCTCACCGGCGCGCCGAGCACGGTGCTTGAAAAATCACCGACGCTCGCGGCACGTCCGCGTGGGGCGCCGGGTTAGCTGCGCCTTGGATCATTAGGTACTCGCGGCGCTACTGGGACAGGGGGAATCAAGCGCTCTGTACCGGCGCGACCACAAATCCTGCGCAGAGTGTCGAAGCCGGAACGGTCATAGCCGGGGTTCAGTGCATACTCAAGAGGTTCGACTATGTCGTAGAGAATATTTACTCCATCGACGGCCACAACCTCACGGAGAAAGCGTTGGGAGACGTACCCGGCTTGGAAAAGCCGAAGGGCACGCATGAAATAGAACTTAACTTGCCGCCGGGCACCATCAACATCGTGAGCTCTCTCATCACTCGCGTCGAGTGCGCGCTTCCATTTGATTTCAAACTCGTCGCCAGTATCCGACTTCCAAGACCGCAAGACTCGGAGCGCACGCAGCATCTCGGGTGTCCCGTACTCGGCGTAGAGTGCGGAAAAGAGATTTCCCTCTGCGGCGCGACGGGTCGCACGAGCGGAGCGCCAAGATCCGATGGCCGCCAGTAGTGCGCCCAGCGCGGTGAGAGCTGTGAGTACTAGAGCGATGTGGCTTAGTTCCATTGCGCCAATCTCGGGCAGCTAACGTCCGCGGCCACCGGGCCGACGGGATGAAGGATGCCACAGGGAGCGCTGCTTCAGAGGCTCCGGGTGGGCCGCGCTGTTAGATGGCATTTGCAACAAACGCGATAGCATTGTCAGTAGTTCACTCGAAGAGGACCGCTAGGCCAAAGCCGATCAGCAACACCCCGACAACGACGCTTTGGAGTCGCACGCTTACCTTTGAACCCCAACCTTTCTGTGATACGAGTTGCGTTACCACACCTTCGCGAAACGGAAGGCGCTTGTGTCCAAGAAGCGCAATCGCAATGCCAGCTGTGATAAGTGCGAGCCCGAAACCGATCTTCATCGATGCCATCTAACGTGGAGCCAACCGGCGCGCGCCGGATTTATGGCGCGCGTCCGAGTTGGGCGCAGGGTTAGGCGTCGTCATTTGAAGCTGAGCCAGCCAAAAATAATGCTGATGATCAATGAGACCATCGCGACATAGAGCGAGAAGCATGCCATTGCATATGCCGACTTGCGGTCAAGGGCCTCGCCAACTGATGAGTATGCCGACGATAGCCGCAACACTGCGGACGTTCCAGCAGCCGTCGTGAAACCTTGAATCCAGCCACTATCTAACCCCGACGCGCCTTCAACAGGCTTTGCCAGACGACTGAGGCAATCATCGTGTTGCCTTTGATATTCGGTAGACAACGCATCAAACTCTTTTCGAATTGCCCGAAGCTTCCGATATGACGCCACCGGTCTAAGAACATTCACCGTGTTCGCTACTGCGGCTAGTGACTGAAGCCTCTCGCACAGCGGCTTTACACGGGAGGGCAAGAATAACGCGGCGGTGTACGCGACGTAGCCTTCGCCTCCGCGGGTCCGTTCGTACTCTTCGCGGTCGTCTGTGAACCGCGTCTCGGCATCCAGTTTGCTCACGATATGCCACGCCTAAACGTAGAGCTAACCGGCGCTGCGCGGCTTTATCGCGCAGCGTCCAGCGACCGAAGGGAGCGAGGTTGAGCGCCGGGTTGGGCGTCTTGAACGCTAAGCCAGAGCCGCAGCTCACGGATGAACTGCTGCTCGGAAAGCCAAGGTTGCTCACGGAACACCTTTGCTTGGATGTTGTTGAACTTCTCACCGACCTTTCCTCCGGAAAGATATTGTCTGAGAATTTCAGACGAAAGGAACAGCACCTTCTCTGGCTCATGAACTTCGCTAGCAAGTGCCCATCGTAGGTTTGTCTCGAAGTACGCAGGCTTCTGGCTCACGATCTCGGGCTGAAAGCCGCCACCCTTACCGCCACCGAACCCGAGCCGACCATGGTTCGACTTGTGATATTTGACCTCAATAAAAAACAACTGCGGTTGCGGAGTGTCTCTGCAAACAATGATGTCAACGGCCTTCTTGTTTCGTAAGGCGTAGATCCTACGGTCAAGCTTCGTGACGTGTTCCTGAATAAGATGCCGGATATAAGCCTCGAATTTTCTCTCACTCTCGTAGGTCACGCGATCTCCTGAGACGCCCAACGTTCGAAATCAGCGGCGGGCCGCTGCGATGTTGATAAGACGCACGACGCTCCCGGCCCGTCCGCTCTGGATTGAGGGGTTAGGCGGCAAAGGCATATAAGGCCTATTTGCAGGTGAGGGCACCATTGACAAACTGGTACTTCGCACCACCCTCACACTTATTAATGGGTAGGGCACTCGGCGGCTTACCTTCGCAAGTGCTGAAAAGGATGATCTGTATCTCCTGCATTTCACTGTCGTTCAGCGTTTTGATCATTGCATTTAGCCTGTCTCGCTCTTTTTCCATGAGCTCTGCCGTTGCATCCCATTTGTCCGCAAGCTGTTCTCTCTCCTTAGATCTGGTTGGCATTTGCTGACCGAGTATCCCCATATCCCGGAGTTGACATTGGAGCGATTTCAAATGGGTAGCTGCAGTTCGTGCTTCTTGTACGCCAGCTCCAAATACCCTCTGTGCCGTAAGAAGGGTTAGCATGAACGCGACGCTGACTGTCAGTATTTTCGGCATGCGAGCCGCCTAACGTCCTAGCTCAGCGGCGGGCCGGCGAAATGCTTGCATTGGCACCGCGCTGGCGGCCCATCCGCTCTGGAGCGCAGTGTTAGGCGGCACTTGTTGGCACCGTCAGGGGATCACTAGCTATTAGCTTGTCCATTCGAGCCTTTAGATCGTCGCGTTTAAGTATCTCGTCCAATCTCCAGGATGGGAATGCAATGGCAATTCCAGAGTTTTCCGCATACATCTTGGTTGCCGCCACAATATGAACATCGACCAAATCTCTCGGTGCAGCAGGATAAAACCCGTGCATGATTCCCAAGAGGTGCGGTTTGACCCCACCAAGGATGTACGTGTTGCCCTTAATACGTGGTCCAGGCCACAAAAATATTGGAGCCCCGCTCGCACCTGGTATAGATGTCGCGTCTAGTAAGAGTACCTCTTGCTGCGTCCGAATCATCTTGGCGCCGACGTTGTACTGCATCGGTACCTTTTCGTCTGGGAGAAGAGCAATCGCGCCATTGCGGAGAACTGGGAAGTTGCGAGCGCTGCCCATAAAGTTAACTAGCAACGCGGGAAAGACGATACGGTCTCCTTGGGCGATATCTTCTTCCCTTAACGTGTCGCGGGTTGCAATCAAGTCGCGCGGAAACGCGACATACTTCGTCTCGCCGTAGTGCGGGGATCGAAACACGGCGATATCAACGCCATCGTCGGGATGCTCCCAATAATCTCCCTCACGTCTAAGCGATTGAAGTTCGTACAGCACAAAGGCAGTGCTTGTGCCAACCTGTGTGCTAAAGCGCCCAAGTATCTCTGCATGATCTCCAACAACATGCTTCGCCGTAACGATTAGAGGTACGTATGTCTCCGCGCGCCCTGGTACTGGGTAACCAACTATGAACGCAGTCCCAATCGGCTGGGGTGGATTCCCAGCAAACAAGAAAATGACGGTGTCGGAAATTACCGAGACGATGTGAGGCATACCACGTTCCTAGTGCCGCCTAACGTGCTTGGTCAGGCGCGCGCGGCTTCATGCGCGTCGCCTGCACCAAGGGTTAGCGGGCTGTCCGTGATTCACAGGATGATGAGCCATAGAGCATGCTCGGGACGCGGAGCAGCGAATCCGGGCGCCCCTTCGTTTAATGCGCGAAGGAAACCGAGCCGGTGCATGCCTTCAATTGCCTGAAAACGCGCAATCGGCGAACCATTTGGCCATGATGTCCCGCGATCGTTGTCAATAACCAGCGGTGGTAACGGCCACGTCCCGTTTGAGACCATGTATGCCGCGAGCGAGTAGGATTTGCGATACTTTCCCTGGTCCTGCAGGAGCTTTTTCCGTTCGATCTCTACGCCGGCTTCGTTGGTGTGCTCCACGTCGCCCAGAATTCTGGCAGTACTCCACATTTCCATTCGGAATCTCAGCGACGAAAAATTTGTCCATCTGTATTCGCGGAGCACTTGTGGGTTATGCCGATAAAGCCAATGGATGATGGCGTCTTCCGGAAAGTTGGGGAGAAGGGGTCGCACCCGAGAAAGATATTGGTCCTCTTCCTCGTACGTACCACGGACCAGAGGATCGCCAACGGAATCGGGATTCCCCATTTCCATCGTGCCCGCTAACGTCCCGCATAATGCGCCTGAGCCGGCGGCGCGAAGCGACGCTGGCGAGGGTGATCTTCATCCGATTTTGTGGACACATTTTCAGGACGACTCATCAGTTATGCGTCCTCTCGCCCTCTGTTAACTAACGCTTCGCCAACTGGGACAATACAGCGTGCTGTCAGAGGAGAAATGCCGGTCAGGTATCCGTCAACCTCTACGGCAATGCAACAGCTGTCGATCTCACTCGAGAAGCACCCAGCGTTAGGTAGAGGTGTCCACTCTATCGGATGAGGTTCTGGGTCGCAGCTGATGCGGTGGTTAGGCATCACCTTTGGCTTCTTCCTTCAAATGTTTCTTCACAAAGTACGGATTCGCGATCTCTTTAAAGGTGAAGGCGATGGTTCTAGGCTCATACAGAAAGCAATTGATGAGCTCGGCGGAATCAATATCAAATAGAGCGATATTGTGTCCCTTTCCAAGCAGGCTTCGATAAACAATTCCATCGCATCCGTTACTTCGGAACATCTCCGCCAAGACTTGCGTCGGCGCATAGTCCGCTGTCGAGTCATCCGGATTAACCGGCTCAGAGAACGCGTGGTCAATTGCGGCCCATACGGCCGTTTCTCGTTTTGATGCGTCAGGTTCTTCGAAATACCAATCTCTACTTGCGCCATGCAAGACTGAACAATCCATGACGACCAGGTCCCGCGAAACCTTGAACTGACCAACCGAAACGCACAGGCCAAGCCAAGGCCGTACTCCCGCCATAGCCGTGTCCTTGTCCGTTGCTAGGTATAGGCACGGGATCCCCTTCGGGTTCACACGTCCCTCTCGCGCAGAATCAGCAAGTGGCTTCATTCGTCCGGAGTCAAGAGGTGCAGGAACATCTATTTCGATGTCCTCGTGGGACTCAGTGTGCCATCCGTGACCCTGCTGGGCCCGCCAGAAAATGCTGCCCGTTTGAACGGTCTTTTTTCGTTCGCTACTCGTAGCAAGCACCGTATCCAAGAATGCCTGTGCCCGACTATCTCTAACGTAGCGAGACTTTCGCTTCACAGCATGCGCAAAGGCTTCATAACTTCGCCAGGATTCAAACTCAGTCACGGTCGTCACCAGCGATGCCTAAAGTTCCCAGTAACCGGCGCGCGCCCGCGAGCCTGAGTACGGCAAGGCGCTTCCGCGCGCGTCCGCGTTGACTGGGCGGTTAGGGTGCAGCTTTTCAGACTAGCGTGGATTCATTGGCACGCACATAGTCGACTAGCTCGTCTTTGTGCACTTGGAACCACTCCTGCGACGCTGCTCGTTCTAGGTGTTTAGCATGAAATTGCTGATGAAGCTTCCTTTCGACGAGTTTCGCGAGCTGCACGTTGGCCAAGCCAATGGTGAGGAAAATCACTGGGAGTCGACGTTGATGCGGTAGGGATTCATCCCAAAGATAAGTGAAAGGCTCATTCGTGCAGTAGCCAATCTTGCAACAAGCCGGGTCGTCCTCTTCGTGCCATGCGTACACATAGGCATTCGCGACTTTAGATGGGACGCCGAAGTGGCTACGCTTGTCGTACCATCGCTTTGCCTCACGTTTGAAGGACTTGCCCACAGATATTGGAGATGCGGTCATTAAAGCCGATTCTGCACCCTAACTAGTAATGAACCTGATCCTGCGCATCCTAAAACCATATATCGGTATATGCAAACATCTACCGGTACATGGCACCATATGCCGTTATATATTCGAGTTCTGCTTTGTCCCGGAAGATTCTTCGACGACCCGGCCGTGCAGGCCCAAAGTGCGGACTGCGTCCCAGGAGAGTTCCCATAGCCGCTGTCGCGGCCTCCAGATACCGCCCGCGCGCTTGACTGCCG
>WNGH01031436.1_pt1 | contig 11664 bp, 12 predicted proteins | sample 5400631 | NCBI WGS metagenome assembly WNGH01 (sample SAMN13153373, study PRJNA577476) | soil metagenome | isolation source: 115 cm soil or saprolite under Garry oak tree replicate 1 | place: USA:California | collected 2016-06-15 | reverse complement strand
AATTGCCCAGAATAAAGCAGCGAATGCCCTCTTCCGGCTTGAGCCTCTCATATACGAGTTCGTGGCCCGAGAACACCGCATTCACAGCATTCCGCTTGAAAATCGGCAGCACTTGCGCCGCAGATCCCCGTGATACTTCCCATCCGAATACAGCGGATGATGAAAATAGCAGATCTTCCATTTAGCCTTTGAGTTGTGAAGGCTCTGCTCCAGCCAGCCAACTGGGCGCCGGATCCATGTGATTTACTGTCCAGCACAAAAAAGCTTACATCGCCTTTTTGGAATGTGGAGTAGCGCTCTCCTCCCATGTTGAAAGGTTTATAGAGCCGCTCCTAGCTGGAGTCATCATGATTTCCCAGCGAAGCATAAAATTTCACGCCTGCGTCGAGCAGAAGCTTGTAGGGCTGCTCAAACTTCTCCGCAAAGTCCTTTGAAAGATGGCCCCGGTATATGTTGTCGCCCAACATGATGACGAAATCAAAGCCAACTTTCTGCCGGTAGATCTCCGTCTCTTTTGCAATTTCGTACTGCTCGCGCTCGTCGGTCCCGCTGTCGCCGATCACGGCAAAGCGCAGTGATTTCGATTCCAACGGGAGCTTGACTTCCGGTCCGCTGGCGGTTGCTTGGGCCGGAGCGCTCGCCTGAGTCGTGGCCTACAATGCGGTATTCCAGTTCCTTGGGCAGTCGAGGCAGATTCAGAGGATCAGAGGGCGCCAGGATCCGCGCGAGCCTGCGGCCTGCCGAACCGGTGCGCGGTGTGGCATTGCAAGGGCACGCCCTTGAGGATAAGCACCATTCAGGTTCCCGCGAACTCCACGCCTTCCATACGGCGCCTGACAACACAATCAGCAGCCATCGCGGCAGGCCGCTTCTCCCTGTCTTGGCGATCAGCCATGGCGTGCCCGGCTTGCGAACAAGCTTGTGTTGGAGGCGTCGACTGCCAACGGAAAAGTGCTGGGTCGCGCTCTGTGGCGGGAAACTAGACGATGGTTGATCGAATCGCGTGTAAGGAATAAACGCGGGAGGAGGATACTTTACAGAGCCCGTAGGTTCGGTCAATGCACGGCCATCACATTGCCGCAATAGCCTTTAGATGCAACGCTGCCTGAATACGTCCGGCACATCGCCTTGTCGGGCGAGGCCGCGATTCTAAATTTGCTTCACAAACTTCAGCGATGTCGAATTCATGCAATAGCGCAGCCCGGTCGGTTGCGGACCGTCGTCGAATACATGCCCCAGATGAGCGTCGCACTCGGTGCAAGCCACCGCTGTCCGAACCATGCCGAAGGTCGAGTCTCGAATCTCGCGAACATTCTCTTGCGCAATCGGAGCCCAGAAGCTCGGCCATCCTGTTCCCGACTCAAACTTCGTGTCCGACCTGAACAGAGCATTCTCACAGCACACGCAGCGGTACAAACCCTTATCGTGCACATTCCAGTACTGTCCCGTGAAGGCTCGTTCCGTGTCTGCGCGCCGTGTAATGTCGAACGTATTTGATCCCAACTGCTTCCGCCACTCGGCATCGCTCTTGACGACCTTAGGCACTCGCACTTTCTGCAGCCGTTTCCCGGCATCGGAAAACTGGACAATCGTCACTTCCGATTCTTTAGAACCCGCATCCGAGCCGGCAGGCGCTGCCGCGATCAGCGGCGACTTCCACAGAGACCACGCTGCCACGCCCGCCACCGCCGCAGCCGACGCTCCCAGAAACGCCCGCCGTCGCAAGTTCACCGCCGCATCCCGATCCAGATCAGAACCAAACATGGCGAACTCCTTACTTTGCTGCCGAAAGATCCGGCTTCCCCACCCACAGCTCCGGAAAACTCCTCTTCAAATTCTCCACCTTGGGCGCATCATTAAACGCAATATACGGCTGATTCGGATGCCGCGTCGCATAATGCTGGTGATAAGCCTCCGCCGGATAGAACGCCTTCAACCCCACGACTTGGGTCACAATCTTCCGTTTGAACGCGCCGGCCTGATCAAACTGTGTGCCCGAATCCGGACCTTGCCGATTCAACTCCGTCGGATCGTGCGCCACCGAGAAGAATACGCGCAGCAACTCGCCATAGGTCACCTGCGACGGATCGTAAACAATCTTCACCGACTCGGCGTGTCCGGTCGCGCCCGTGCTCACCGTCTCATATTCCGCCGTATTGGCCGAGCCGCCCGAGTAACCCGAAGTCGCCTGGATCACGCCCTTCACATGCTCAAACACCGCCTGGATTCCCCAGAAACATCCGCCCGCCACCACCGCGGTCGCCTGCCCAGGAGCCGATGCTTTCACCACATCGACCGCCGGTCCCGGAACCGCCGCCCCATTCCCCGCAGCCCGCGCCGTGCAGGCAAGCGTGCCTGCCAGCAACATCAGCATCATGGCAAAGATACGAACAGAAGTGCTCGACATGACTATCCTCCCGCGTCTGATTCCTTAAGCCAGTTCATTAGAGGTACGAGCTGGGGAAAAGTTTCGGATTGGGGTATTCAGCTTTGGGCTCTTGGCTCTTAGCTCGTAGCCTTTGGATCTAGCCCGGGTCAGTTAAATTCTTTGCTTAATATGAGTTGCGAGAGTCGGATCTGAGGGGCAGCGGGGTAAAATCTTTGTAACCAAGGGTTTGCAGCTAAAATATTCTGGAATCGGGACTTAGCGGCGGGGTAGCACTCGACGGCAGGACCGGTTAGGGTGCAGGCCTGTATTGCTTATGGCTAATGCTAATCATAACTACAGCAATTTTATCTCGGGTGAGGCCCTGGAAAGGGTGTGACAAGCGTGGCAAGTGGAGGAGTTAAGAATATTTTTCTGGGGGTTGACAGAGGTCGTTACGGGAAGGGATTTCCGTTTTTAGAAAGAAGACTCACCGACGGTTCGCGAAGCGAACGGAGGAGACCTTCTGTTTTCCACCCGCAGAGCGAACCCACGTACGCACCCCGTCGTGGAAGAGCGGCGCTTTCAACATTGCTAGACTCTGCCCGGGATTTTTTTCCGCTTCGCTGCCCGTCTCTGTGATATGCCTCCCCCACTTCGGCCGTCCTTGATTACTTTTACAGCCATACTTACCGCTCTCTACGAGCACCCGCTCGTGCTCCCGCAACTCATGCACCGATAGCAGCTTCCATTCCGCGTCATGATGCTGCCGCAGAAGCTGCACGTCGGCGCGTCACCCAGATCCACGATGCTCGACAGCGCATCGGCTGCGTGGATCGAACCCGGCTTCAGGCTTCGGGCTTCAGGCTTCGGGACCGACGATCCATTCAGATCGCCGGCCTCTGACGGCTGAGAGCTGACAGCCGACAGCTTGGGCCTGAAATTCTCGAACAGTATCTGCTGCTGGCCGGTGAGGAAACGCATTTGCAGCCAGCGGAAGATATAGTCCATGATCGACTTGGCGTAGCCGATGTCGGGATTGCCGCTCCAGCCGCTAGGCTCAAAGCGGGTGTGCGCGAACTTCTCGCAGAACAGTTTCAGCGGCACGCCATGCTGCAGCGCAATGGACACGGCCAGCGCAAAGCTGTCCATCAGCCCCGAGACCGTGGAACCTTCCTTGGCCATGGTGATGAACAGTTCGCCCGGACTGCCGTCCGGATAGAGCCCAACCGTGATGTAGCCCTCGTGGTCTCCAATCTTGAACTTGTGGGTGATCGACGCCCGCTCTTCCTGCAACCGGTGCCGCACCGCACGCGGAGGCGCGTCGAGATTTTCTTCCTCTACGTGGGGCGCGGACACTCCTGTCCGCGAGTCGTCCTTCGATGAATTCGCAGTCTTGGTCCCCGCCGCCGAAAGTGGCTGCGACTTCTTGCATCCATCGCGATAAATGGCGACCGCCTTCAGCCCCAGCTTCCAGGCCTGAAGATAAGCCTCCATGATGTCTTCGACCGAAGCGTTCTCCGGAAGATTGACGGTCTTCGATATAGCTCCCGAGATGAACGGCTGAGCAGCCGCCATCATCCGCAGATGCCCCATGTAAGCAATCGACCGCGTTCCCTTGGCCGGCTTGAACGAGCAATCAAACACCGCCAGATGCTCATCCTTAATATGCGGCGCGCCCTCTATCGTGCCGGTCGCATCGATGTAGCTGACGATCGCATTCGCCTGATCGTGGTCATACCCCAGCTTGAACAGCGCCGTAGGCACAGTCTGATTCACAATCTTGATCATCCCTCCGCCGACGAGCTTTTTGTACTTCACAAGCGCGAGGTCAGGTTCCACACCTGTAGTGTCGCAGTCCATCATGAAGCCTATGGTGCCGGTGGGGGCTAGCACGGTGACTTGGGAGTTGCGGTAGCCGTGTTTTTCTCCGTGGGCTAGGGCTTCGTCCCAGCATTGTCTGCTGGCTTCGTAGAGTGGGGTGGGGACGTTGGATTTGTTTATGTTGTTGACTGATGCTCGGTGCATGCGGATGACGTCCAGGAACGGTTCGCGGTTTATGTACCAGCCGGGGCAGGCGGCTCCGGGCATGGTTTCGCTGCGATCTTTGCGGAGCGTGGCCTCGCTGCGCTCGGACTGGACAGCCGGGGCGGCTGTCCCTGCGTGAGCGGTGCCTATGCCGGCTCCCAGATTTGTTTCGGCCAGATTTTTTCTTGTCGCTTCGGTGGCTGGGATCAGGGGCTCGCATTGTTCGGCGATTCGCGACGATTGCAGATAGGCTTCGCCGCACATGATTGCCGTCACGCAGGCGGCGTAGTCGCGTCCGGCGTCGGAGTCGTAGGGGAGGCCGGCGGCCATCAGTAACGCGCCTAAGTTGGCGAAGCCTAATCCCAGCGGGCGATAGTCATGCGAGTTTCGCATGATCATTTCTGTGGGATAGCCGGCGTTGTCGACTAAAATTTCCTGCGCGGTGATGAGCACGTCGACGGCGTGACGGTAGGCCTCGACGTCGAAGGTTCCGTTGGGCGCGAACTTCAGCAGATTCAAGCTAGCCAGGTTGCAGGCGGAGTCATCGAGGAACATGTACTCGGAGCACGGGTTGCTGGCGTTGATGCGGGCGCTGTTCTTCGATGTGTGCCAGCGGTTTACCGTGGTGTCATATTGCATGCCGGGATCGCCGCAATGCCACGTGGCGTCGCAAATTTTCTTGAGCAGATCTTTGGCTTTGTAGGTTTGCATCACGCGGCCGTCGTTGACTGACTTCGTAGAGAAGTCGGTGTCGCGGACTACGGCGTACATGAAGTCGTCGGTGACGCGGACCGAGTTGTTGGCGTTCTGGAAGAAGATGGACGAGTAGGCTTCGGAGTCGGGCGAGGAGCCGTCGTATCCAGCGGCGACTAGCGTGTGAGCCTTGGCTTCTTCCTTCATCTTGCACTCGATGAAGTCGATGATGTCTGGATGGTCAACGTTAAGGATGACCATCTTGGCGGCGCGGCGAGTCTTGCCTCCGGACTTGATGACACCGGCGAAGGCGTCGAATCCTTTCATGAAGCTGAGTGGACCGCTGGCGGTGCCTCCGCCGCTGAGACTTTCTGTCGACGAACGCAGCGGAGAAAGATTGGTTCCGGTGCCCGATCCCCACTTGAAGAGCATGCCTTCGGTCTTGGCCAGAGTGAGGATGGAGTCGAGCGAGTCTTTTACCGAGTTGATGAAGCAGGCGGAGCACTGCGGCGTAGTGTAGCCCGTGACTCCGAACTCGACGCGTCCGGCTTCGGCGTTCCAGTGCCAGTTGCGGGCGTCGGAGTTGGGCTCGATGCGATCGCATCCGACGTTGAACCACACCGGCGAGTTGAAGGCCGCGTACTGGCGGACGAGGATGTGTACAAGCTCGTCATGGAAAGTGGCGCCGTCTTCGGCGGTCTTGAAGTAGCCCTGGGCCAATCCCCAATTGCGGATGGTTTCGGCAACGCGAGCGACGAGTTGGCGGACGCCATTCTCGCGCTCGGGCGTACCAACGTGGCCATGCAGATACTTACTCGCGACGATGTTGGTCGCTGTCATGGACCAGTCTTTGGGAACCTCGACGTCTTTCTGCTCGAAGATCACATTGCCTTGGGCGTCGGTGATCTGAGCCAAGCGACGTTCCCACTCGACTTCGTCATAGGGAGAGACGCCGGGCTTGGTGAAGGAGCGGCGGAACGATAGGCCTGGCGCTTTCTTCCTGGGCATGTCCGGAACAAATGGGGTCGCTGGGGCGGTCGCGTTGGACTCTGCAACATTGGCCTTTTCACGGGTTTCAGACATGGGCTTCTCCCTAAATATTAGATTCTAATGACTGTGGCGATGATTCGGTCGCTGCAGAGCGAGGGAATCGTTTGTTTCGCCCCTTTGGGCTTGTTTCTTGAGCCCCTTTATTGGAGCTGGAAAGCAGCGGCTAGCCGCGAAAGTCATTGAAATGCTTCTTTCGGCACGCCTCAAAGGCGTGCCCGGACACGAACCTGTTCTGCGATACGGCTCCAAGGTGTCCCCTTTGCGCTCCGATCAGAAACCGGAGGGCAGCGGGGACGGACGGTGAATGTTCGCGGCGAAGCCGGAATCTAGTTGGACGGCACTCGCCGACGGCGCGGGCGCGGCCAAAGACGGTGCCAGTTCCAGTGAAGAGGTGAAATCTCCGGTGGCGCCGGAAGCCTTGTCGGCAGATGCAATCATCCACTGGTTCAGAGCGCTGCAGATAGTGACGCACAACCAAGCGAGTTAGACCTTCCATCGAGGGCTCCTCAAAGTAGCCGCAAAGTAGCCGTCGCAGGCTAGACGGATTTTTCCATAGCCCTTGAGTCAGCTTGCAAACGCCTAAGTTATCAATATGTTGTCGTTCCCCCGGGGGAGGGTCGAGAGAACGGCCACCGCCACAATTTCGGGCTTCAGGATTCCCGGCGTTCAGGCTTCAGGACGTCGATAATGTACTGGGGCCCCTTTTTTGCACCGCTGTTTTGGGGATCGGGCCGGGTCACCTCTGGCCCGGCACCGTCCACTTTTTCTCCTGACGTTTCGCCTCGTGGGTGAAATTCCTTGCTTGGGAGTGAAACATTACTCCAGCCTATAGGGCCTGTCAAGAGAGAAACACCACATATTGTATCCTCAATAATGACGGGCTAGATGCCGGGTTGAGGGACTCATTTTCCACAAGGGCTCTAATCAAAGTCAGTGACTTCTGCCGATCTGCCACCCCAGAAAACCACCCGCGGTGGCGGTCACACGGTTCCAGTTACATGAGTTGGAGACCAGTTCCGCGCCTTTCCCGGTAGGGCTGGGGAGCCTTGCGGCAAACTGGTTCGGTTTCCGCTAAGCCGACAAAGGCGCCGCGCTGCCCCATCGGCATAGCTACGTAGACGTCTTCGAAGATTCGCCGGGGAGTGATATTGAATGCGCCATCGGAGGACTCGACCAAGTAGTCTCCTTTACGTCCGCTGTGATGACGGCCGAGAGCATCAATGAAACTAAGGTTGGAGTTCAGCTGTTTTGCTTTTACCAGAAAGCGAGTGCGATACGTTTTCCATTTCATGGTTGCTCTCACGTCGCCCCGCCTCGGGGAGGGAGGGTTAGGAATTTTTGATTGTTGATTCTCAATCTCTAGTTCGTGATTCCGATTACAAATCAATTCCTGGAGACCGAATTTTTCAATTTCTCACTCGCTGATATTTTCTGGGATTTGTGGGTGCAGTTTCCTTGCGAAAGTGATGGAGACTGTACGAGTGAAACCTTGCGCGGTCAATTCCATAAGATTGGTGCAATGGAGGAAATCACGGCCACCGATTCTCGACAGAACTCCGGGGACCGAGAGCGCCTCGAGAGACCCTGCAATTGGCCCGTTGTCGCGGAGGTTTTCGCTATGCAGCGGTGGCCGCGGCACAATCTCATAGCAGGGGAAGGCGTATTCTGCACAGAGGGTGCACAGGAAATGCAGAAAGCGGGAGGCGGCGATCTTGTGTGATTTGTGCTTTGCGCTTCGCGCCGAGAAGGATTCTGTCCGCCATTCGAACGGTGGAAGCAGATGAAACAGTTGAACCCAAACTCGTGTTGCCGGTCAGTTTTTCCTGGTTGCCGACTGAGCGACGGAGATCAAACTCCCGAGGCTCTCTCCGAATTGTTTCAAGACTGGCGGAGTACACTCACTCAATTTTCTGTAACCGTCCTTCGGGACCTGAGGCGGCGAATGGATGTCCGGTTCTGCGAAGGCAGGAACCATCGCCCGACTATCTTTACTTTGATGTGCCAGGAGAAAAGAGACCGCCGGAGTCTGAGCGTTGACGGCGCTCATTCTCAGTTCTCGGATGGTGATTCGTATCCCGATTGTGGGGGGCAAAAGTCGCCCGTAAAGCGTGGCTTGCGGGAGCATCTTTATCCGACGGTTTTAGGCGTGTGCGGATGTGCCTGAGGGTAAGAGGCCCGGCGAAAACGAGAATGCTGGTGCACGTCGATCGATAAGCCTTGCTTGTCGTTCTTCAGGTGACGCTTCTATGTATCGTCTGCACGGTTCGAGCAGATTTTTCTAGTCCCTATTTTGTTGTGGCGGGCTTAAGCTGTAACTTCCTTGAGATCAATTGTTCACAAAGGCGAGAACGGAATGGTTCTTGCTGCTGTCCAAGGACAGACAATCCGCAAGGAGAGTGCTCATGATGACGATTGATCCGGTTTGTGGTATGGAAGTGGACGAACAGGAAACTGAACTTCAAACCCAGTATGCAGGCAAGAAGTACTCTTTCTGTTCAGAAGAGTGCCTCACCGCATTTGAGCGACAACCTTCCAAGTACTCGAGGGCGGCGAAGGCCGCATAGTAAATTGCCGCCGAGCGGTGGCGAAAAATAGCGAACAACCAACTCAGCCAGTACGTTCAAGGAGGACGGGTATGCATATGCGAGTAGATCCGGCTCATCAGGAGAGCGGACAGGTCAAGTCGGAACACTTGAATCCAGAACAACAGGAGCGAATTCGCAGTCGGGCTCATCAGATTTACGAGGAGCACGGACGCGAAGAAGGACACGCCCTAAATCACTGGCTGCAAGCGAAAGCCGAAGTCGTGAACAGAGGCCGAAGCCTCAAAGGCGGCATGAAGGAAAACTGAAATGGCAAGCAGATGAGCTCTGAAAAGAAGCCCCGGCAATTCTTAGCCGGGGCTTTCTTGATTCAATTAGCCGTCGATATTACCGAGAGGCGAAGGCGGGCTCGCGGTCTGCTGACTTGGCGGACTTGAAGGCCTCGAAGCGTTTGTTGATTTCGTCCCAGTTGACGACGTTCCACCACGCCGCCAGGTATTCGGGACGGCGGTTGTTGTACTTGAGATAGTAGGCGTGTTCCCAGACATCGTTGCCGAAGATGGGATAGAGGCCCTGGGAAATTGGGCTGTCCTGGTTGGGGGTGGTGATGATTTGCACTTCGCCGCCCGGCTTGCCTGCGAGCCAGACCCAGCCGGAGCCGAATTGTTTCACGCCGGCGTCGTTGAATTTGGTTTGGAAATCCTTGAAGTTGCCGAAGGATTTCTTGATTGTGTCGGCCATGGGTCCGCTGGGATCGCCTCCGCCCTTGGGCTTCATGATCTTCCAGAACATGGTGTGGTTGACATGGCCTCCGCCATTGTTGCGGACGGTGGTTCGGATGTCTTCAGGAATGGAGTTGAGGTCGCGAAGGAGATCTTCGGGAGCCCTTTTGCCGAGCTCGGGATGCTTTTCGATTGCTGCGTTCAGATTCTTAACGTAAGCGCCATGATGCATATCGTGATGCAAGGTCATGGTCTGCTTATCGATGACAGGTTCGAGTGCGTCGTATGCGTAGGGCAGTGGGGGTAGCTCGTATGCCATGAATTGTCCTCCTTATTCCGAGTGGCAGTAGATGCCAGAGATGTGGATTCGGTTGCGATGGGGTTTTCGTCGTTGGGGGCGGGGGGAACTTCCGGAAGGCTATTGGCTCCAGTGGTACATGCACTTTGTTGACGTTGAGTGGCGGGGAAAGTTGCAGGACAATCAGACGGAGTCGATTGACTGCCGGTGGCGGAGGCGCGTTGTCTTACCAAAATACGTTCCTAAGCACTCTAAGTGTGTTCGCATTGATGTTGAGCAGCGCCTCGCTGGCGGCGGCGCGGGATCTTGCCCTGGTGTCGAACAAAGCGAACTCGGTTACCGCCGTCACCGTGAGCGATCTGGTGAAACTGTGCAAAGCCCAGACGAACCATTGGCCCGACGGCAAACCTGTGACCTTTATCATGCGAGCGCCTTCGGCACCGGAGATGAGATTGTTTCTGGAGAAAGGTTATGGGATGCCGGAGAGCCAAGTGAATGAGCTGATTGCGTCCGCCAACCATGGCCGCCCATACCATCCGGCGATCCTGGTGGTAAATTCCGACGAAGAACTGGTCAACAGGGTGGCTTCCATAACCGGGGCGGTCGGCGTGGTGGATGTGTATTCGATCAATAGCAGTGTGGTGGTGATGAAGATTGCCGGAAAATTGCCGATGGAACCTGGGTATCTGTTGCATGGAAACTAGCGAAGCCAGACTTGGCGAACCTAAGCGCTTGACCAGTCTCGCTTGAACACAGGCATATGTGCATGGCAAGTACCTCGGGCGATAAAGCGAGAAAGGTAGAAAAAGCCGAACCTGGCAAACCGGCGTATCAGCGGCATTTCCAACGCTATGGCATCGACTTGCGCATACAGGTGAAAATGTTTCAGGGAGGCGAGTTCCTGAGTTGCTGGGGCCGGACCACAGAGTTGGGCGAAGATGGAATTGGAGCGACGCTGACCGGTGAACTTGTTTCGGGCGAAATTGTTTCCCTGGAGATTCCGCTTCCGTTGAGCCCCTACCCTCTGAAAGTGCGCGCGGTCGTTCGTTTCCGCCAAGGTCTGCATTATGGCTTTGAGTTTCTGACTTTGAACGGCAGCCAGAAGGAGATCGTGCGCCGCGTCTGTCAGATGCTGGCCATGAAGTCGTAGCGCGCGGGACACTAGCCTGTCAGTCTGCAGAACCAACACGACCACCGGGGCTGAAGCCCTGGTTGATTCTGGACGCTTACCCGGCGCTGCAGGCGCTCTTCGGTTTGCCCGCATGTGTGAGTTCCGCGGTAGCCGCATAGAGCCTCTCAAAAACTAAGGACCACCTGGCTGCCTCGCGCACCACGCGATCCGCGGCGCGAGGAGATCGTTTCTGTTTCAAAATGGCGATTGGCCAATTACCTGGGTAACTTTCGATGGGTCGGATTGCCGTTTAACATGATTTTTGGGCTGGAGATTCTTGAGGGGGATCCCGGAAATGGGTGATCGTGTCACCCGGTCTCGACAATCGGGGGAAATTCTCCGCGCCAGATTCCTGAAACAGGCATTGGAGCACGGAACTGCGCCCACACTCCTGCCACCCGGATCCGCACTTGCCTGGAACCAGACAGAAAGCCCCGAAACCCGCGCGCACTATCTCGAGCAATTGTTCCAGAGCATGCCGGATGCGCTAAGCATTGTGGACAGCGAGCGCCACGTCCAGAGCGTAAATGATGCCTTCAGGCGAATGTTTGGTTATGCCGACTGGGAGGTGCTCGGGGAGCGTCTGGACTCGCTGGTCGTGCCTTCGGAACGGCAGGCGGAAACGCGCTGGATAGCGGAATGCAATGAAAAAGGCGAGTGCATCACGCTGGAGACGCAACGACGCCGCAAAGATGGAAGCCTGGTGGATGTTTCGGTATCGTGCGCGCCACTGATGGCAGGGGGTAAGAACGCGGCCGCGTATGCCATCTATCGTGACATTTCGGAACAAGAGG
>WNGH01027851.1_pt1 | contig 11665 bp, 7 predicted proteins | sample 5400631 | NCBI WGS metagenome assembly WNGH01 (sample SAMN13153373, study PRJNA577476) | soil metagenome | isolation source: 115 cm soil or saprolite under Garry oak tree replicate 1 | place: USA:California | collected 2016-06-15 | reverse complement strand
TACCAAACCGCTCGCCGCCGCAGTGGTGTGCCCCATTTTCTGTGCAATCGCCGACATCGTGAGCACTTCCTTCTGATCGAGATAAGCGAGAAGAAAAAATTGCGGAAATGAAACGTTACCGGGCGCAAGTTCTTTGCACAGATGCAGCATAAAGCAGCGCTGCATTTCGAGAACAATATGGGAAAGCCGTTCCGCGTCCGCACGAATTTGCTCAGGCGGAGTTCGTGCAAACGCAGTGGCGGTTCCCGTATTCAAGGCGATAAAGCTAGAAATGCGCACATAGCCTGTCAAACCGCTCGGCCGCAAGAAATTCGCTAATCCCAGATTTGAACATCGATAATTTCACCCGCTTTCAACGACTCGCCGACGGCCACCCGCAACAATGCATTCGATTGGCTTAAACCAAAGAGTGCGTGCGATTCCTGGCGACCAACTGGAGCAAATTTTCCGTGTTCGAGTTCTCCGCGAATGTAATGCGCTCGATCGCTGTCGTTCGTTAAATCCACAGTTAACTTCGCCGGCACGTGCGGCAGATCGAGATTGGTCGCGCCCATCATTTTCAAAATCGCAGGGCGCACAAATTGCAGAAAGGTGACAAAGGCCGATACAGGATTACCCGGTAACCCGAAAATGAAGCAATAGTCACGACCCGTCATTGCATCTTCACCCGGCGCTGTCGCGTCCGCCTCCCGGGAACGCGACCGGGCGGAGCGTTGAGAGGATTGAGGTGAGGGTTGGCTCTGCTGCGTGCGTCCAAACAGGAATGGCTTGCCCGGTTTGATCGCCACTCGCCAGATGTCGATCTTCGCTCCGAGCTCGTGCAGCGCGTCCTTAACCAAGTCGTGCTCGCCGACTGAATCACCGCCGCTGATAATCAGAATATGATTTTTGGTCCCGCGCTTGATCGCGTCAATCAACGACTCGCGTTTGTCGGGACAATGCTCTACCGCTTTCACGATCGCGCCGCTGCGTTGCAGCAGTGCATCAAGCAATGCCGAATTGCTTTCGTAAATCTGTCCCGGCGCAATCTTTTCTCCCGGCTTCGCCAACTCGTCACCCGTTGAAATGATTGCAGCGTTTACATGGCCGCCAACAATCACTTCGGCCAAACCTTGAGAACCCAGCAGAGCAGTCGTCGCTGCGCGAATTCGTTCGCCTTTAGCCAGAATTTTCTGGCCCTCTGCTAGATCGCAGCCGCGTACCCGGACAAACTCGCCAGGATCAACATCATCGTTTAGCACGATCTCATCGCCCTCACAGACGACGTCTTCCTGCATTACTACCGCGTCTGCTCCCGAGGGCATGGGCGCCCCCGTGAAAATCCGGATGGCTTCGCCTGGCGAAACACTGAGTCGCTTGTCACGGCCGGCTGGTTGTTCGCCGATCACGCGCAGCCGCTGGCCCTTCTTGCACGAACTTGCCACCACCGCGTAACCATCCATCGCTGAATTGTCGAAGTTCGGCAGCGGCAGCGACGAAAAATAATCCTCAGCTGCAAAACAACCAAGCGCCCGCGTGATCGATAATCGTCGTGACGGCAAAGGCCGAATTGTTTCCAGAATTTTGCTGCGGGCTTCTCCCTCGCTGATCATCACGAATTTATTCAATTAGCAATCGGCGATTGGCAATAGGCATTTCTTCGCGATATTCTCGCAGCTGATTTTTGGTGAGGTGGCTGAGTGGTTGAAAGCAGCGCTTTGCTAAAGCGCCGTAGCCCAAAAGGCTACCGAGGGTTCGAATCCCTCCCTCACCGTTTCCACCGTAACACGACCGCGATAGGGCAAATGCATAACGCCTTTGCATAACATATCCACTGATTTCCGCCTTGTTTGGGGTTGTGCGCCAACGTCACCAAATCCGCAATTCTGCCCGATATGTACGGCTCGCTGCCATCAACGCCACCGGCAATTTTATTTCATGGTCATGGCCTCATGGGTGTGCCGGCAAATCAGGGAGTGAATGTCCTCTCTCTCCCTCGCGCGCGCGAGGCATGTCGCATAGGTTCGCTTTGCACCAGAGGTTCCCCAGAGCGGCGAGGACGATCCGACGGCCGAGCCGTTGTCTGTACATGCAGCATGGTCACCGGCGCGCATCATCACGTTGCCTCAACCACGTTCGACCTGCCCCTCTTCCGTGAGCGGAACCGGCCGACTGATCGACAGCTCGAATATCTCTTGTCGATTCTGCGCGACGGCCGCTGGCATACCGCGAAGGAGCTCAAAGTTTACGGCTTCAGCGATCGCGAGCTGCGTGATCTGGTCGAAAATAGCGATGGGCAGATCCTCAGCTTCCCTGGCTCTCCGGGCTACAAGCTGTTCGATCACGTAACCATCGACGAGATTGAACAGGCAAAGGCGCTCCTGAACCAAGGGCGGGCTATGATTCGCCGATTTCTCCGCTACCGTAAGCCTTATCATCGCCGCACATAGAAAAGCCAATGATCGATGTAAAACAACCTCCATACAGCGCGGTCGGCGACGGTGTAACCGACGACACTCAAGCAATCCAGAACGCCATCAACGCGGCGCAGGCCGGCGAGGTGATCATGCTATCGAGCGGCAAATACCTTTGCGGGCCGCTCGTCGGTAGGTCTGACAGGCCGCTCCTGCTCACCGGGACAGTAGGCGCGCAGATCATCGCGAAACCGAACACGCGCACCTTGCTCACCATTCGGTGCTCCGCGTCAAATGTGTTCCAGCTCGAATTTATCGGCGCGGCGCTCACGTCGGTGCAACCGTTTCTCGCGTCTAGCTGTATCCGGGTAAACGACGGACTTAGCGGCGTCGTCATCGAAGGATGTAAGGTGTCGCAGTTCAGCGGCGCGGCGATCATCGCCAACGCGAGCATGAGCTTGCGCGTCATGAATTGCGACATGAGCACCGGCCAACTGTGCGTGCAAGCCGCGCGCGCGCGTAACATCGTGCTAGGAGGAAACACTTTTCACGACTTGGGCCAGAGCGGGTTCGCGCTGCACGGCGACGGCATCATAATCCGTAACAACGTGTGCTACAGGGCGGGGCCGGTAGGCGGCTTCGGCGCGGTGCAGGCTGGCAGCAAGAATATTCTGATCACCGGTAATCACTCGACGGACGGCGGCGGCGGATTCGAATTGCAGAACGAGAATGCGCTGTCCGCCACTGAACCGAGTGGTTCAAGCTGCGTCGTGGCCGGGAACTCATTCACGCGCACGTTCGCGGCAGGCATCGACCTTTTCCGTTCCGGCGTCGTACTCACCGGAAATGTTTTTAATGATTGTAATTTCGCCGCCGGTTTACCGACCGCATTCACGGTGCAGCCTGGTATCGTGCCAGACCTCGCCGGTCCCGGCAGCGGCTATCAGGCGGGAGACATCCTCACGCTGGGTGGCGGTGTGTTCACCCGACCGGCTCGCTTCGTGCTCAACGCGCCGTCGCCGAACGGCGGCTTGTGCGACCCGGCGCGACCAGCCACGAACGGCAATACCTACGTTATCGACATGGGCGACTACAGCGTGTTCCCGACCAATCCGGCGAACGTTACCGGCGGCCACGGAACGGGCGGCAAAGTTATTTACACCAACGCCAACATCAAAGCGCGGGGTAGCGGGTACAAGTCAGGCGACGTGCTGCGCGGCAGCACAGGCACGAGCCGTTTTCCCGTCCTCGTGCGCGTAAATATTATCGACGCAAACGGCGCAGTGCTCGAAGCCGAGATATTATTCGGTGGATATTACACTGGCACGTTGCCTACCGAGATGGCGTTCGCGGCGTATGACACGGTTTCCTCTGGCTCCGGCTTCACACTGCTTCCCTGCTTTGGCAACCGCTATGCTATGCAGTACTCTAAGCCTTCGATGGCTAGCGGTGGTTCCATCCTTGGTATCGGCAACCGCAACGTCATTGTCTCTGGTAATTCAATCGTCAACCACTCGCCGAGCCATGATTGCGGAATACTGTTCGTAAACTTTCTGAACGCGCCGGTCAGCCGCTGGGCTATAACCGGCAACGTGTTTGGCACGTTCTCCAAGGGCGCGATCAAACGCTACAACTTCGGCACGCTGAGCTACGACACGGCGTGGGGCGCTGGCATGGTAATCTCCGGCAATGTCGGTTATCCGTAAAAAATTTGGTGGCAAGGGGTGTCAAAATTTTTGACACGTACTTCCCACCCTCTTGAGATGGGAAGTACTGGGAAGTCAAAACCTAACCAAGCGCTCCAGCTAACCGCTGACCGGCAAAATCAATCGGACCTAAATCGGATACTACTTACTTCCGGCTGCTCTTTTTCTTGCTGCCCAGCGAGCTTTCATGAGTTGCGAAAGCCTCTTCCGTCCAGCAGGGGTGATTCCGCCTTTCTTTTGGGCCGATTTGCCCACAGCGGTACGTTTTCGCTTTGCCCATCGTGCTTTTGCTGCGGCGGAGAGTTTTGCTCTCGTAGCGGCTGACATCCTTTTTCCACCAGTCCTGAACGCTGAACGCGATAAAGCTGTGCCGAGAAGTGAAGCGAGACGTTTTTCCAGAGTATTGATCTCCCGGCGAATCGAAAGTGCTTCTTCCAACGATTTGAGGGATGTGTCCATGTCCTGTGGATAAAGGTTTACTTCGTTTTCGGCAACTTTTATTCGCGTTTCCACATGACGCTGTGATTCGTGTTTACGATGAAGCGGGCAACGTTGTCGCGATAACGCCTCAGCTCGTCGATGGGCCGATGCGTATGAGCTGCCCGTTTAATCTATTTTTTGGTTTCGATTGTTTCACTAGCACCGAATAACAATCGACCCCCACCCGTCACGTCCTGTTTTGGAATCAGGTCATCCAGGCGAATCAATTTACCTTTTTTGCGCTTAGACCTTTGACTTCCTGATTCTCCGGCGGTCGCATTTTCTTTGTTCTTCGATGCACGCACTTTGGCTTCCCTTGTCAGTGTCTATGTCAAAACTCGCGGGTGTGCAACGGCTTTTTCAAAGATCATCTTCAGCGACCCGACATTCAATACGGCGGGTCGAAACCTTTGAGAGCGCAGTGTCCTAAACACGTTTACGAAATCCGACCCCGCAACGATAAGCGTGGCTTTGATCTAATCTCAATCAGTAATGCAATCGGGTATGCGAAGGTTTTCAGCCGTTCACATGATGCTGTGATTCGCGTTTGCGATGAAGCTGGCGACGTGATCGAAACTCGCGAGCACACGGGCGATTTCAAAGAGTGGTGAGGGATTTTCCGTCATTTCCGGCGCCTGTTACGGCGCCGTAGGCTGCAAACGCTGTATCATTTGTTTGTGCTGCGCGATTCGGTTATTTTAATTTTACGGGCAAGACAAAAAAGCGTGGCCGGCCACGAATACGCACGGCCGAATACTGGCGCGAGTATTACACGCGCAAGCAGCGGGAGTGGCGTGCTGCCCACCTGCGAATTGGAACAGGGCGAAAACAACGAAACAAAAAGCCGACACGCTGCTAAAGCATGACGGCCTGATTGCGAAATTGGTAGGGAAGATTGACCTCCATCGCCCAGGCGGTTCGGTGAACCGCCGCTACCTTTTACTGATCGTTGAGGACCGTTTGCGGAACAGGTTTGCTCACTTCAAGCTGGGCGCTCACTTTTTGGATTTGCGAGGCCTGATCTTTTTCAAAACGGCGGTTATTTCTCGAAGATCAGCTCGCCGGCGCGGTGTGTGGCTTTGACGACCGCCTTGATCAGCGTGACGCGCAGCTTCCCTTCTTCGAGTTCGAGGATGCCGTCAATGGTGCAGCCAGCCGGGGTAGTGACGGCGTCCTTTAGGAGCGCAGGATGGTCGCCGGTTTCCAGAACCACACTCGCCGACCCCTTCATCGTCTGCGCCGCGAGCAGGGTGGCTACATCGCGCGGCAAACCAACTTTCACGCCGGCTTCGGCAAGCGATTCCAGAATGATATATGCGAACGCAGGCCCGCTCGCTGAAAGGCCAGTCACTGCGTCCATGTGCTTTTCATCAAGCACTATCGTAAGCCCCACAGCGTCGAACATGCTACGAGCAATTTCAAGATGGCCCGTTCCCGCATGAGCGCCCTGGCAAATCGCCGTCATCCCGCAGCCGACCGCGGCGGGTGTGTTTGGCATCGCTCGAACGACCGCCACTTCGTTGTGCTTACCGCCACTGGCGGCAGCGAGTTGCTGCTCCAAATAGCTCGTCGGCACGGAAGCGGCAACGGAAATAAGCAGCGTCTGCGCGTTAATTTCAGGGGCGATCTCCTGCAACACCTCCGCCACAGCCTGGGGCTTTACCGTCAGCAGAATGATGTCGGCACCTCTAACCGCTTCGCGATTGTCGTTGGTTACCGGGACGGCCAGCTCTTTTGCGAGCGCGGCTGCCCTCTCCGCATGCTTTACCGTCGCGGTGACGCGGCTGGACACAAAGAGCCCTTGCTTCAGGTACGCACGCAATAGAATCCCACCCAGCTTGCCCGCGCCTAGCACGGCCAGTTTCTTATCGGAAAGTTTCAGGGACATGCTCAATTTTTGTGTAAACGCGAAGCGGTTCACCTATTGTTTGCTATGCTGGTTGCGGCGTCAATAAGGCGGCCTCCAGTGAGAAATTACAACCGTCCGCGCGGAGTCTCAATTAAGCGATTGCGGCCAGCCTGATACCTCATCATCGCAACCCTGGTTCCCGGATGGTGGTGGAAAACGCAGACCGCAGCCTTTAAAAACTTCTTCCAGTTCCGCTACGCCGTTGATTGCTCTTGCGAGAGCTGAGATTCCCTGACTGCCTTTGTCTTCAAATCAACCTCGTACGTTTTGCCGCGCTCCGAAGTCACTATGAGCGTGCCATTCTGAACTCCCAGTGCCTTGATGAAAATCCACTGAACATCTTCTTCTAGCCTCGGGTCAATGCGATTGGCGAAGATTGTCAACTCCCAGAGTTTCCTATTGGTCTGGATATCCCAGGCTTCGATGTATCCGCGGCGGCCATCGTCATTTGGCGCGACATATCGAATCCCTTCGTGAATAACAGGCTCAACCTTTGCTGGAGCAGCGCGCTTGGCGGGCGCCAACTGCGGCATCAGCACCACCGTAAACAATATGACGATGGATCGTGTCATAAGTGCGAAGTAGCCTGCGTTTGGTCACCGCCTCTGCCTTGGTCCAAGAATTTCGCCGCGGCGTTTGGTTATGCAATACGGATTTGTGCAGCACAGATTTGAGATGGTTGCATAGCTGCCAGATAACCAACCGCGAATCACCAATGCAATCGGCTACGCCAAGTTTTACAGTCGCTCAGATGATGCCGTGATCCGCGTTTACGATGCGGCTGAAGCCCGGATAGCCTCCCTCCGGTGCCGGCGAAACTGCGTGCGCACTTGGTGAAAGCGCAAAGCAAGCGAGCATGAGCGTAATGAGGAAGAAACCGTATCGTAAAGCCGATGCGTTAATCGAATTTGTTAGCGATAGGTGTCTTCATAATTTTAGAGGTTTGTTCTTGCGGTTCACTGATGTTCTGGGGGATCTGCGGGACGACGTTCTGGGAAAGTTGAAGAGGGTGAAGCACGAATTGTAGCCACGCGCCTACGGCACCTCGTTCGACGTCCTCATGAATCGAGCCGCTCGTTCTTGACCCCGGCGTTGCGCTGAGGTGCCGGTCGCCCCCACAATCGGCGCCTTCGCCAATGCAATGACTGCTCGGGGACTGGACAAAATCCAAGTTGGCGCGGCCAGATCATCGGTATCGGGGCGCGTCGAGGCTCGCCGCGGGACGAGCCCGTCCGGCTGGCGGACTTGGAAATTTTGGTTGCTGCAATGACAGGAAACGTCGCGGCGCTCGCCGAGGCGAGCGCCGCTAAACTCATCGAGTAAAACCAGGCTAGCTTTACTGATTGTTGAGGACCGTTTGCGGTGCTGGTTTGTTCACTTCAAGCTGGGCGCTGACCTTCTGGATTTGCGCTGCCTGTTCTTTCAGGGCGGCAGTAAGGGCTTGAATTTCCGTTTGCTGCTGTGCGACAGTCGCTTGGAAGTCCTGCTGTTGCTGGGCGATAAGCGCCTCTTGCTTTTCGACTGTGGACTTTAGCGCCTTCACTGTCTGGTGCTCTTTCAGGAATTCGTTGAGCATCATCGCGTTCACCATTTCGTAGCGCACGCTTTCCACTTGGCCTTTGTTGTTGCGATACACGAGATCAGAGTTCACTTCTTCTACTTCCTCGGCGATCAGGCCAAAAGCGAGTGCCTGTGTGGCATCAAACTCCTTTTTAAGACGGAAGCTGACCGGCTTAAGCGCAAAGAGCGCTTCGCTGGTCTTGTCCAGAGGCTTGATGTCCTCCTTGTAACGTCGCGACGAGATCACCGGGTTGAAATGGCCAAGTCTGCCGGTGGCTAGGTTGACTGTGACCAACTCATTAACACCTGCGCTAAAAGCCTGTGTGAACGTTCCTATATTGCCGATATAGGTCCTGTCGCTCGTGTTCGCACCAACGACGTTTCTGCCGATACAAATAACGTTATTGGCTGAACTGACACCTTCGCCGGCACTTTGGCCGATAAGGGTATTGCCATCACCGCTGGTAACGTTGAGCCCCGCTTCATCACCGACGGCCGTATTAGCATTAGCATCTCCCGTGGCGCTAGCGAGCGCAATATCACCGAAGGCATTGTTGCCCTCGCCGTGGTCGTTTTTCTGGAGGGCAAAGTGACCAAAGGCATTGTTGGCGCCGCCATCGATGTTGGTCTGGAGCGCTTTAAACCCAAAGGCGTTGTTGCGCTCTCCGATGGTGTTGTGCTGGAGCGCAAACGAACCGACGGCCGTGCTGGGGTCACCCGTCGGGTCCGCATTACTGAATTCTAATGCGTTCCAACCGACGGCCGTATTATTGCCGGACGCTGTGTTGCTCAGGAGCGTTTGACCGCCAAGGGCGGTGTTGTTGAAGCCGATCGTGTTGCTTTCGAGCGCTGTAATACCAGTAGCCGTGTTATCGTCGCCAGTTGAGTTGACCGCAAGCGCCCTAAAACCAACCGCAGTGTTGTCGTCCGTGTTGTTGGAATTGAGCGCTTGGAAACCCATGGCCGTGTTGAAACTGCCTAAGACGTTGGAGGCAAGAGCTCCCTGCCCCAAGGCCATGTTCATGCTGCCCGTGGTGTTGAAGACTAGGGCATTTTCACCTACCGCAGTGTTAAAGCTGCCGAGGTTATTGTTCAAGAGTGCCTGAGCACCCACGGCCGTGTTGTGAGCGCCACTGGTGTCCCCCCGGAGCGCCTTAAAGCCGAGAGCCGTGTTGAACGTGCCAACGGCAATGTTTACGTTAAAGAGGGCCTGGAATCCCTCAGCCGTGTTGAAGCCGTTATAGAATCCATCCGGTGCCGGCGCCGGCAAAAGCTCCGGCGTAGCTGCTTGTGCCCTTGGCAAGAGCGCAAAACAGGCCAGCACCAGTGGAATCACGAGCAGGGTTGTTGTTTTGAGTTTTATTGATTGTTTCATGTTTGGATCTTTGGTTTTTTTGGTTTGTGTTTGGGTGCTATTTTCCGCGGCGATGGTTTTGCCAAAAAAAATGCCTAACGTGTCAAGAAAAATCACAATTTTTCTTAGGCAGAAGTTTTGTCATTTTCATTGGTTTCCTTCGTCTGCATGTAAGTCATTGGTTTCCTTCGTCTGCATGTAAGTATGCTGAATTCCCGCATGCTTGTATATAGGACCTTAGTCCAATGCGATTCAGAGCGTGGAGAGAGCTCACTCGCTCGCCTTGACCGCGGGCGGATTCCAGCGTCCGGCGAGCGCCTCAGGCTTGGGCGCATAGAGCCGCATCGTCATGCCGAGGACGATCCCGCCTCATTATTGTCTGCCTCCGTGAGCTATGATTCTGTTTAACTGGCGGAGGCGCTGATCGACCATCGAGCCCTAGCGCAAAGCACGCCAGCGCGACCGGCAAGAATAATAAATCGATAGACGTGCTGTGCCTATCGGGGAGAAACCCGATCTTGTGGGGTAAGTCATCCCCGATTGGCTCATCGGGGAGATTGAGGCCCCAGATGTTCGGTTTCATGTAACGAATCGCGTACGACGCACTTGAGACTTTAACATCTCACTCCCCGATGGACTATCAGGGATTGCGCGGTCAAGTCTGGGTTCCAACTAACAATTCGCGCGCGCCGCGGCGAGCGCAATGAGTCTGCGGATAAAAGAGCACTTGATAATGGAAAAACCTGTTCCAAACTGCACTTAGTAATCATGAGATTCTCTTTGGCGCTTCTGTCGGGTTTCGCTTTTCTCGGCGCGCTGCCGACCATGGCAGACGAGGTTCTCCCGCCACGTTTCAACTTTGATCGGTACACACGGATGACAGATCATTCGCCATTCGCAATTGCCACGGCGGTGGCTTTGCCCGAAGCAACGCCTGATTTCGCCAAAGACCTTTACGTCGCCAACGCTGCGCGTTCGTCCGAGGGCGATATGGCCACAATCATGTCGAGTTCGGACCAAAAGTTCAAAAAGTACCTGACCACAAAGGAGCCAGTGGACGGCTATAGCATTGCCAGTATTGAATGGTCACAAAAGGCGGGTGAAACGAAGGTGACGATAAGCAAGGACGGAAAATTTGCGACTCTCACCTTTAATCAAACGCAGCTGTCACAGTCAGCGCCTGCCAGCGCTCGGATGGCCCAAAACGTGCCTTTGATTGCTTCTTCAGACCAGGGCACGGTCTCTCACGTCCCTTCGCACGACTTGATTCAGCGAAATCCGAAGGCGGTCCTTGCATTTATGCCGACTCCGCTACCGGCGGAGGATCTGGCTCCATTGCACCGGCCTTCTTGGGAGAACGATGTTTTGACGGTGCCATAGGCCGACTCGCTTGGGGTGGAGGATTGAGCTTGCACGACGCAAATGCTGGCAAGGCCAATTCGGAAATTTCACGACCGGCTGTAAAACTCCACGTAGCCAATTGCGTTTGGTCCCCCCATATAACAGCCGACCGAAAGGCAACGAATCGGAGATTAGATCGACGCCGCGTTTATCTTTGCGCGGGCGGACCTCGTAAACATTTCGGGGGAGAGGAAAAAGCGATTCTAGCGCGATCCTGTGAAGCGGGCCCGGCCATGGCTAACGCTTCTGCGAATGTCCGGATCAATCGTCAAGGGCAAGCGCATATTATGTCGACGGCAATAGTGTCACCGCGATCCCGCAAAATGGGCGGGGCGTTTTTTCGAACATGGTTTTCCATTGATCCGCAGCCTGCGAGCATCAGCCCAACGATCAACATCAGTATTGTTTTCATTTGTGCTTTCCTTGTTGATCATGGTCGGATCATTCACCATTCGGCAATCAAAAACGATTCCGGCGCGATCCTGTGAAGCGGGCGAGGCAGCAGCGGCGTGGCGTTGTAATTGCGGGGAGCTGACCGCGTTTGTGATCGCTCATCATTTTATCATTGCCGTGTGGAGAGCAAAAGAGGCAGAATGCGCCGCGCGTGAAGGACTGGGTGACTACGCTCGCAATCTTGCCACTTCTTTCAGCGTCGCTCGCGCTGGCAGAGGACTTCACAACGATCAACGGCAAGATATACAAAGATACCACGATCGTCCGTGTCGAAGCGGACGGGATTGTGCTTAAAAGCAAAACGGGAATTTCTAAGGTCTATTTTATTGAACTTCCTAAAGAGGTTCAGGAACGGTTTCATTATGGTCCAGCAACGCCGATCGCAGCACACCGCGAGAGTCGGCCGATT
>WNGH01013341.1_pt1 | contig 11665 bp, 7 predicted proteins | sample 5400631 | NCBI WGS metagenome assembly WNGH01 (sample SAMN13153373, study PRJNA577476) | soil metagenome | isolation source: 115 cm soil or saprolite under Garry oak tree replicate 1 | place: USA:California | collected 2016-06-15 | reverse complement strand
GGCCAGCGCGAAGCTCTATCCGGAATTCGTCGGCGAAATTGAGGACGCCTGTGGGTTGCGCGTGGACCTGCGGGCTGACGGCGCCATCGTTTTTCTGGGCGAGGAAGAGGCTCCCGCTTGCCGTCCCATAGCCGAATTGAGCGATGATCAGCTTGCGCAGCTCGAGCCCTCTCTTGCGTACAAGCGGCAGCGGGCGATCTTTTTGGAGGAACGCAGCGTGGATCCTGCGGCGCTGCTGGCGGCTGCTTTAGAAGCTGCCAAACATCACGGAGTTGAGATTGCCTCCGGCACTGCGGTCACCGAAGTGAAGACGATTGATGGACGCGTGGCGGGAGTCGCGACGGCCAAGACCCACTTTTTCGGGGCGGCGGTGATTAACTGCGCGGGTGCGTGGGCGGGGCAGATTGCTCCGCTTGAATTTCCCACGCGCCCGATGAAAGGCCAGATGCTCTCCGTGGCGTTTCCTCATCGGCAGTTGCTCCGCCATGTGCTCCGCGCTTCCGATGTGTATCTGGTGCCGCGCAGTGATGGGCGCATACTGATTGGCACCACGGTGGAGGACGCCGGCTACGACAAGCGGGTTGATCCCGAAGTAATCCAGCGGCTGCATCAGGCCGCCGCCAATCTTGTTCCAGAAATCGGGGAAGCACGAATCCTGGAGGCCTGGGCAGGCTTGCGTCCGGGAACGCCCGATGGTCTGCCCATCCTAGGCGCCACGCAAATATCGGGTTATTTTGTTGCCCGCGGACATTTTCGCAATGGAATCTTGCTGGCGCCAATCACGGCGAAGCTAATGGCAGAGCTGGTGCGGGGCGCCACGCCGGAATTTGATCTGAGCGCATTCTTGCCATCCCGGTTCCAAAGGTAATGGTCACGGCGGCGGAGATCCGCGAGCACTATGATTCGCTCGCCCTCATCTACCGGACGTTTTGGGGCGACCACCTGCATCACGGGCTTTTCCTGCGCGGCGATGAAAGCCCTGAAAAGGCGCAGATAAATCTTTTGGAGTACTGCATCGCCGCGGTGCAACTGCGGCCGCATTCACGCGTGCTCGACGTGGGCTGCGGGCATGGCGGCACCGCGATCTATCTGGCTGCAAAATCCGGCTGTCAAGTGGAAGCTCTCACCCTCAGCGAAAAGCAAGCGGCCATCGCCCGCGAAAACGCGGCGCGCTGCGGAGTGGAAGACAAAGTCCGAGTTGTAGTGGACGATGCCGACAGCAGCGACTTTCCCAGCGAGGCGTTCGATATTGTGTGGACCATGGAATCATGCGAACACTTCGCAGACAAAGCTGCATACTTCCGCCGGGCGGCCGCGGCCATGCGCTCAGGAGGCTCACTCCTACTGGCGACGTGGACAGGTTCTACGTCAAGCCCCAGAGTGCTGGCGGTGGCGGAGGCATTTTTATGTCCTGAGTTGCAGAGCGTGGAGCAATACATTGTGCAAATGGAAGCTGCCGGATTGCGGCTACAGTCTCGCGCTGACCTGACCTCTCAGGTGGTCAAGACGTGGAAAATCTGCCAGGAAAGAGCGCAGCGGGCTGCGCCGGCGGTCAAACTTCTTCCCGATCGGGCGCGACGGTTCATCGCCGGCATTCCCGTTATCCGGGACGCCTATGCTTCCGGCGATCTCACATACACAGTCTTAACAGCAGTCAGAGAAGCTGAACCAGAAGCGTAATCGCGGAAATCTCTGTTATATACTCAACCGTTTCGCTTGCATTGAAACGGTAATTCCGAGGAGCTTCCATGGCCGCGGCTGCCGCCCTTGACTACGCCCGCCAGAACCAGCAGCGGTTTTTGAACGAATTAAAGGAGCTGCTGCGCATTCCCAGCGTCAGCACTCTGCCGCAGCACAAGCAGGATGTGATGCGCGCCGCCGACTTCGTGGCCGCTGAAATGAAGCGCATCGGCCTGGAGCATGTGGAAGTCATCCCCACGGAAAACCATCCCTTGGTTTATGGCGATTGGCTCAAGGCCGCCGGCAAGCCGACTGTCCTATGTTATGGCCACTACGATGTGCAGCCTCCGGACCCGCTGGAGGAATGGAAATCTCCACCCTTTGAACCCACCGAGCGCAATCAGAACATTTATGCTCGCGGCGCGGTGGACGATAAAGGACAGATGTACATGCACCTCAAGGCGATTGAATCGCTAATGAAGGCGGGCGATGGCAAGCTTCCGCTAAACGTGCGATTGATCATTGAGGGTGAGGAGGAGGTTGGCGGCGAGTCCATTTCCAAGTTCGTTCGCACTCATCCCGAACGGCTCAAAGCAGATGTGGCGCTCATCTCCGATACGGAAATGTTTGCCCCCGAACTGCCCACCCTATGCGTGGGACTGCGCGGCATGGTGTACACCGAAATCGAGGCCAAGGGTGCGATGACCGACCTGCATTCGGGAATGTATGGCGGCGCCGCGCCTAATCCTTTGGAGGCGCTGGCGCGGATCACCTCGAAGCTCAAAGACGAAAACGGCAAAGTGCTCATCCCCGGCTTCTATGATCGGGTGGAAAAGCCCAGCAAGGATGAGCTGAAAGCCTGGAACTCCCTGCCCTTTGATGAAGAGCATTACCGCAAGACGGAAGTGGGATCGAAGGTACTCACCGGCGAGGAAGGCTATTCGGTCATGGAGCGCACCTGGGCGCGGCCAACCGTGGAAGTGCATGGCATGCCCGGCGGTTTTGTGGCGGCGGGCGCCAAGACCGTGATTCCGGCGCGGGCGTCGGCGAAAATTTCCATGCGCCTGGTACCCGACCAGCGTCCCGACGAAATCTACAAACTGTATAGCGATTATGTGCGCTCGCGGGCGCCGCGGGGAATCGAGCTCAACATTAAGCAATGGAGCCTGGCCGACCCGATCGTGGTCAGAACCAACAACAAGTTCGTGAAGGCGTCCTCCGCTGCCATGAAGGAGGTGTTTGGGAAAGAGACAGTTTTCATACGCTCGGGCGGATCTATCCCCATTGTTGCCGATTTCGAAAAAGTGCTGAAAATTCCAAGTGTGATGATGGGATTCGGACTTCCCGATGACAACCTGCATGCGCCCAACGAAAAATTTCATATCCCCAACTTCTATCGCGGCATTGAATCGATCATCCGGTTTTTTCAGCGGCTTGGGGATAGTGTCCATTAAGCGATTCCGATTGCTTGCCTGAAACGGTTGCGCTACCCTGAACAGGCTCTCGCGGTTTTCCCTACTTCGTTTTATTCCCAAACCAGTGCTGAAGGCGTGTGCATATCCTGCCCTATAAGCAGGGTTGATAGCGTAAGGGCCACAATATATGGGCTTTATTGCTTGACCCGGCTTAATAATGTTGGATACAGTCGCGCATAATCCGGCCTCCGAGATCTCGGCCCCTCGTGGCGGAATCTTCAGGCCAGGGTTTTGGGCCAACAACGTACCTCATTAGTAAACAGCGACACCGACGGAGGAGCCCAGGCGCCGGCCGTCAGCGTAGTGGCAAGCCCAAGGAGTGAAAGGTGCTCAAGCTAAAGAAGCTGCAAATTCTGGGGTTTAAATCTTTCTGCGACCGCGCGGAGATCAAGTTTCACGGTGATGGCATTGCCGCCATCGTGGGGCCGAACGGCTGCGGGAAATCGAACATTGCCGACGCCATCTCCTGGGTGTTGGGAGAGCAGTCGGCCAAGACTTTGCGCGGCTCCCGCATGGAGGATGTAATTTTCGCGGGCACGCGCGAGCGCAAGCCCACCGGCATGGCCGAGGTTTCGCTCACCTTGATTGATCCGGAAGTTTACGAAGGCGCCGATTCCAGCGAAGAAACTCAGGTTGAAATTTCCGATGACCTCCCCGATACCGATTGGGATGAAGCGGAGCTGCGGGCCAACGCTTCCGCCGACACCGAGCGCCACATTGAGGAAGTGCAGCCCGGCCAAGGAGAGGATCAAACGGATTTCGTGCTGCTCAAGATCCGGCGGCGGCAATTTAAGAATACGCAGTTCAAAGCGGGACAAATTGTGGTCACGCGCAGGTTGTTCCGCTCCGGCGAAAGCGAATACCTGCTGAATGGACGCCTTTGCCGCTTGCGCGATATTCAAGACATGTTCATGGGCACCGGCCTGGGCCCGGAGTCGTATGCGCTCATCGAGCAGGGGCGCATTGGACAAATCCTGAGCAGCAAGCCCACCGACCGGCGCTCCATCATCGAAGAAGCCGCCGGCATTACCAAGTTCAAAACCAAAAAGCGGCTGGCGGAGGCGCGGCTGGAGGAATCCAGGCAAAACCTGGCGCGTATCAACGACATATTCGACGAAGTTGCGCGCCAGATGAATTCGCTCAGGCGCCAGGCCTCCAAGGCCGAGCGTTACGCCAAGCTACGCGACGAAATGCGCGCCAAGCTGCGATTGGTGCTGGCCAGCAAGTTTGCCCAGTGGGAACGCGACAAGAAGAACGTGGAGCAGCAACTGCAAGCGCTTGCTTCAGAAATGCGGCTGAAAAGCGAAGCTGTGCAGCAGACGGAATCCGGGCACGCAGAGCATACCCAGCGTGGCTACGAGATCGAAAACGAATTGCGCCAGAACCGGGAGCGAATCAACGAAATTGCGCGGGAGATAGACCGCGCCGAATCCCGCCGCCGGCACAATGAGGATCGCTGTCGAGAGCTGAGCAGCCGCGCCGCAACCGCCGAGAGCGACCTTGCCCGCACCGCGGAAAACCTGAGCGCGTTGGAACACGAGCGTGATTCCAATCGCCAGGTGCTCGATTCGGCGGCTGCGGATTTGGCAGCAGCGCAGGAGAAGGCGACCGCCAGTCAACGCGAAGCCACATCTTCGGCCAACCAGCTGGCCGAGGTTGATCGCCGCCAGGAGGAGCGCCGCGTGGCGGTGATGGAAATTCTCTCTGCCGCTTCGGGGGTGCGTAACCAGACTAATCAAGCGGAGGAGCGGACTGCGGCGCTGGAACGGGAATCGCAGCGTCTATTGAACGAACTTTCGGCGGCAAAAATGCAGCTCGAAACTTTCACCGCCAAGTGCGACGTCAGCCGCTCCGAATTTGAATCAGTTAGGCAACGCGCTACTGCGTTGGACACTCGCATCGCCGACGCCCGCCGTCAGCTTGAACAAAAACGTTCAGCCGAAACTGCTTGCAAGCGCCGTCTTGATAGCGTGCGCGCCGAACATGCCACGGCGCTGGGCAAAAAGGCATCTCTTGAGGCAATGGTGGCGGAGCACGGCTACTCCACGGATTCAGTCCGGCGGTTGTTTCAATCGGGCGCGCTAGAGGGGCGCCTTGCCCCGGTGGGAGTGCTAGCGGATTTTCTGGAAGTAGAAGACCGCTACGAGCACGTGGTGGAGGATTTTCTGCGTGATGAACTGAATTACATCGTGGTCAAGTCCTGGGACGCTGCCGACGAAGGCCTGCGTCTGTTGCGCACTGACGTGGACGGCCGCGCAACGTTTCTGGTCCATCCGGAAGATTCTCAGGCCAAGTTTTCGTTTCTGGTGGATGAAGCCGCGCGGGCGACGGCACCCCGCCGGGAGAGCGTCGTCCCGGTAAAAAATTGCATTCGCGTGCTCAACGGTTTCGGAAAATCGCTGGAAGTGATCCTGCCCAAGCTGCGCGATGGATACATTGTGCCTGACCCGGCGGTGGCGCGTGAACTGGCATTGGAAAATCCCCACGCCTTCTTCCTTTCGCAGTCCGGCGAAAGCTTCCACAACGTGACCGTCACCGGCGGAAGACAGCGCTCGGAGGGGCCGCTTTCGATGAAGCGCGAGCTTCGCGACCTGTTGCGCCAGATGTCCGAATTGGAACGAACCCTGGCTGCCGAGAAAAAGCAAGTCACGCTTTTGGAGCGCGAAATTACCGCACTCGCTTCCCTGCTCGTGGCGCTGGAAACGGCAAAGCGCGAGCTCGACAAAAAGGCGCTGACTTCCGAACACGGCTTACAGCAACTGGAGGCGGAGATCGCCCGCGGCAGCGAACGCCGGTTTACGTTCGAGCAGGAACTCAACCGGATCGCGGGCGAGCGCGCCGAGCAAGAAGCTTCTATCTCCACCAGCCGGCAGGAACTGACCGGGTTAGAGCAGCGCCGCTCAGAACTGGAGAGCGAGCTAACGTTGGCGCAAGAGAGTCTGGGCTCGTTGCGAACGGCAAGGGATGCTGCTGTGCAGCGCGCATCCGAGATGCTGGCCCAAGTGGCGGCACTGGAAGAACGGCGACGCTCGGCGGCCGCGGCGACCGAACGAATCGAAACCATGGTCACGGAAGTATCTGCCCGGGTCACAACATTGCGGTCTCAGATCGAACAGGCCGCTAACGAACAGCAGCAGTCCCTCGCTGAGAATCTCGAACTCTCGCGACAAGTGCTGGCGCTCGCCAGCGAGCGGACCGCAGTACAGGCTCGCGAAACCGACCTCAAGAGCGGCTCAGAAAATCTGCGCGCGCAGTTAACCCAACTGGAAAACGAATTGCGGGCCGCGCGTTTAGCTTTGGACCAAGCCCGCGATCAGCGCGCCGAAGTGGGAGCCACCGCGGCCAAGCTCGAATCCGACGGCCATTATCTCGCTGAAAGCTGCATGAATGAGTTGGGCTTGTCTTCCCACGAATTACGGGGAGAAACAGAGAGGTTTCTGGTCGCCGACGAGCAACTGGCACAGGAAGATGCCGCCTGCCGCGAGATGCGCCAGCGGCTAGAAGCGATGGGACCGGTGAATATGATGGCGCTGGAAGAATACCAAGAGACAACGCAGCGTCACGAATTTCTTACCACCCAGCGCAAGGACCTGCTGGAATCGATCGAGAACACGCAGAACACGATTCGCGAGATCGATACCATCTCCCGGCAAAAGTTCCAGGAGGCTTTCGACCGCATCAATGAAAATTTCCACATGACCTTCCGCAAGCTGTTTGGCGGCGGGCAGGCTTTCATGCGGCTCACCGACGAAGCCAATGCCGCCGAGAGCGGGATTGACGTGGTGGCATCGCCTCCCGGCAAAAAACTGCAGAACGTGCTGCTGCTTTCCGGCGGAGAAAAGGCGATGACCGCGCTGGCGCTGCTGGTCGGCATTTTCCAATATCAGCCCAGTCCTTTTTGCATCCTCGACGAAGTCGACGCCCCCCTCGACGAAGCCAACATTGGGCGCTTTACCGACCTCGTCCGCGAGATGAGTATTCAGACGCAGTTCGTGCTTATCACCCACAGCAAAAAAACGATGAGCATCGCTCCAGTGATTTATGGAGTGACCATGCAGGAGCCGGGGGTTTCCAAATTAGTCTCAGTCCGGCTGGAGACAGCAGCAGCGCAAATTGCGCGGGCCTAAGTTTTCCACAGTTTGTTCCCTTGGAAAGCCGCGCTGAACGAGCCATTCGCGGTATCACGCTTTCTGTCAACTTTTTTCCATTCTAATTTTTGCTGAAATGTGAAGCAGAGTTCCTGCTCGCGTTGACAAAAACTTTCCGCTGACTAGAATACGCGGCGACCTCCAGTTGGATTTTTTTCGTGACCCGCCAAACCCTCGACCCCGTCCTGCTGCAAACCGATTTCGCAGATCTTGAACTGCACGCCAGCGGCAAAGTCCGCGACATCTACCGCGTGGACAATGAGCGCTTACTGATGGTGGCCACCGACAGGATTTCAGCCTTCGATTACGTGCTCGCTTCCGGGGTTCCGAACAAAGGGAAGGTCCTCACCCAACTTTCGCTCTTCTGGTTCGATTTCCTCAAGAAGATCGTCGAAAACCATCTCATCACTGCCGATGTAAAGAAATATCCGTCACATCTGCAAGGCTATGCGGAGCAGTTGGAAGGCCGCTCTATGCTGGTGGTGCATGCCGACATGGTCGCCATTGAGTGCGTGGTGCGCGGCTACATCGCGGGGTCGGCATGGAGGGAATACAAAACAAAAGGGAGCGTCTGCGGAATCAAGCTGGCGGCGGGGCTGAGGGAATCGGACAAACTGCCGGAGCCAATTTTCACTCCCGCGATCAAGGCCCCCAGCGGTCACGATGAAAATATTTCATTTCGCGAAATGATCACTCGTGCCGGGCCCGGGGTCAGCGAGGAGCTGCGCGATCTCAGCCTTCGCATTTACCGGGAGGCTGCCCAGCACGCTGCCAATCGCGGTATGTTGATTGCCGACACAAAATTTGAATTCGGCCGCACCGGAGCAGGTCTGGTATTGGCAGACGAGGTGCTGACTCCGGATTCCTCCCGCTTCTGGTCGGCGGAAACTTATCGGCCGGGAATCGCCCAAGAGTCTTTTGATAAACAATACGTGCGCGACTACCTGGAAAGCATTCGTTGGAACAAGCAGCCGCCGGCGCCGGCCTTGCCAGTGGAAGTGGCGGGCAGGACCAGCGAAAAGTACATGGAGGCATACCGGCGCCTCACCGGACACGAACTGCCAACTTAGCGTTAGAACACGCTTTTCTTGCGGTTCTGCATGAGGGAATGGACGGCAACAACAGCAAGGCAGTATGACCGCTCTGGACGCAGCGATTCTGGCGGCCATTTTTATTTCCGTGCTGGTCGCCGCCGCCCAGGGTTTCTTTTTTGAGATCTTTTCTCTGGCCGGAACAGTTTTGGGTTACCTGCTTGCGGCTTGGGAGTATCCGCGGTTTGCGCCCCGGTTTTTGCCTTTCGTAAAGAACGGTTGGGTTGCAGACATCGCAAGTTTTTTGACAATTTTCTTCGCAGTCGTGCTTTTTGCCGGAATTGTTGCGCGGATTGCGCGCTGGGCGGTAAAGGAAGTGGGACTGCGATGGTTTGACCGGCTGCTGGGTGTTGCCTTCGGCCTGGTGCGGGGGGTCTTGATTGTAACTGTGGTACTGCTGGCAGTAGCGTCTTTTACCCCCGGTTCGCGGGCTATGGCGCGTTCGCAACTGGCCCCGTATTTTCTGGTGGCGGGCCGCGGCGCCAGTTGGGTGGCTCCTGCCCTGCTGCGTGAGCACTTCCGCTCAGGAGTAAAGCTCTTGCGCAGCATGCGAGCGGAGGAGGCGGCGGGAGCGGCACGACAGGAGAGGTAAGCAGACGGCAGCGTTGCAGTCCTGCTATCGAAGTCCGGCAAAAAAAATTAACAGGCGCCCGATACGCAAAACTCGCGCGTTGGGGACCAAGTGAACAGAACAATCGCAGAGTAGAAAGAGAGGCGCCGTGAAGGATCAGCTCGAAGCTCTGGTCATGCAAATGTACAAGAGCGGCATACTTTATTCGGAAGCCGTTCGCGAGTTTAAGAAGCGTTTTATTATTACCGTCCTCGAGGAGAACCATGGAAACCAGTGCCGGGCGGCGCGCGAGCTAGGCATGCACCGCAATACTCTGAGCCGTACCATCTCTGATCTGGACCTGGACATTCGCGCGCTGCGCAATGGCCTTCGCCGGCCACCCCGCGGCACTCGTCCCATGCCTATGGAGAAGAAGGCGGCGCGCTGAGGTTCGCTTCACAAGCGTGTAGCAACGCTGCTGCGGTGTTGAATCCTGTCCGTTTTCCAGTGGTCAGTAGCGCTTAGCGATTGCTCCTGTGCGCGTGCACCGCATCGCCTCCGGTTTTCCTTTTTGGAAAATTGCAAAATAAAAGCAGCCAATTGCGGGCTGCTTTTATCATCGCCAGGTTTTTCCGTTACTGGCGCCGGCGGTGGGCCGTAGTCTTGCTCTTTGCCGCGCTCTTTTTTGCTGGGGTCGCCTTAGTAAGCAGCGCTCCCTTGGTCATCCTCATGACGAAGGGCTGCGGATCAAAGCCCACGGGAGTTCCCTGGAACTGCACCTGGCTGCCCACCCGCGGCATCAAACGGGCCGGAATTGTGGTCACCATGGTCAGTTCCACATCGGCGCGTTTCTGGTCGATGGCGTCGGTGGTAGCGGCAAGCGTCAGCTTGGTGGGAGTCGCGCTAATGAGTTGTGCCTGAAGCGCAATGGGCTTACCGTTGATGGCCGTCCACACTTTGTCGGCGGCAGCTTGATTTCCGGAAGTAAGGATCAGCTCCCACTCGCCGAAGCTCATGTCCTTCACTTCTTTGCTATTCACAATGTCCTGTGCCTGCTGCGCCGGAGAAGGAGGCGGCGGGGCGGCGGCAATAGTAAAGCCGGCAGGAGGCAGCGGGCTGGTGCGCGCTTGCGATACCAGTTCGGGCCATCCCTGATCGGAACCGTGGAATTTCCGGTAGCGCCGGGTGGCGAAATCCGTGATCTGGGCCTGGGCCGGAGTTCCTTGTGCCAGGTTTACTGCCCGCGCCATAAACCACAGCCCATTGACGTCATCGGGCGGATTGGCAGTGAGATAAGAAAGCGCCAGCGGATAAACGTCGCTCAGGTTGTTCGGATTGATTTCAACTGCTGCCCGCAAGTGTTGCTGCGCTGTTGGATAATCTTTTTGCTGTAGCGCCGCCATGCCGATAGCGCCATTGAAAATTGCCCGGGTCTGGGTCTTGAGTTTCTGGAAGTCCGCATCCGATACCCCTTCGGGCTTGGCCATGGACTGCAACGCCTGCAGACCTCGCTCCGATACCTGACGCGCGTCCGCCAGATTCTGCATGGCATTCTGCCCGGCTTCTCCCGCCGTACGCTTGGTGAAGGCAAGCAGCGCCAGCGCGCGAACATTGTTGGGGTTGGTTTGCAACAGACGGGTGGCGGCGTCCGACATCTTGGCGGCGTTGCCGCTCTGCTGATAGTTCGCCATCAGCAGCTCGAGCGCATCTTCCTTCATCACGCTGTTGGGGTACTGCTGCAGAAAACTCTCCAGGGCCGCCGCCTTGGCGTTCGGGTCGGTCTGCTGAACAGCGCCGACGTAGGCGTTGTACTCGGATGGATCTTTAATCTCTTTTTTCTGCGGTTGAGCTGCGGTCCCGGGTTGCGCAGCCGGTTGCCCAGTTGGCGCGGCTTGGGGCGTGCTCACGGCTTCCAAATCGGCGCCAAGAACGGCAACCACAGCAATTCCAAGCATGAATCGGAGAAGTGACTTCTTCATTCAAGGCTCCTTAGAACTTGTGGGAAAAATGGCGATGATTGCAACCGCTCTCCCACGACCAGTGGCACGGCGACCTGCCATCCCCGGCTCCTCTATAGCTTCGAGACAAGGCGCGCAAACCGGTGATTATAAGAACGTCTCTCTCACAAAGGCAAGTTGTAGCAGATTTATCGCATTCCCCATTGTTAAGATGCACAAATGAGTGATGCTGGATGTTTGGCCGGTGAATCGAAGCCGCATCCTATGCCTGGAAAAACACAGTTTTGGAGGAGAAATGAATGAGCGCAAGCTTTTGGCTGGGCAAGTGTCGGTGGTGACCGGAGGAGGACGCGGCATTGGCGCCGCTATCGCGCGAAGGCTGGCCGCCGTGGGGAGCATGACCGTAATCTGCGGCCGCTCGCGCGCGCCGTTGGAGGCAACTGCCGCCGAAATCAGCAACCTTGGAGGGCAGTGCGAAGCGGTGGAATGCGACGTTACCCAATGGAAATCGGTGGAGAAGCTGGCCGCTCAGGTGGAATCCACTTTTGGACGCGCCGACATTCTGGTCAACAATGCCGGCATCGGGGGATTTGGCGGGCCGCTGCACCAGATGCCGCCGCAGAGCTGGGACGAAGTGCTGAACACCAACCTGCGGGGTGTCTTCTACTGCATTCGCACCTTCGCGCCCATTATGATCCAGGCGAAAAGCGGGCATATTGTGAACATCTCTTCGATCGCCGGAAAGAACGCGCTGCCCAACGGG
>WNGH01022686.1_pt1 | contig 11667 bp, 13 predicted proteins | sample 5400631 | NCBI WGS metagenome assembly WNGH01 (sample SAMN13153373, study PRJNA577476) | soil metagenome | isolation source: 115 cm soil or saprolite under Garry oak tree replicate 1 | place: USA:California | collected 2016-06-15 | reverse complement strand
GTTTGAGCAGGGGAAACGCGATGAGCCCGATGATCGCCGCGGCGGCGACCAGCAGCGGGTTGCTGACCTTCCAACGGAAGAGGACCACGAGGCTGACCAGGGCGACGAGGGCGGTGAGCCAGTCACCGATGGCGATCCGTCCGAGCAGGACGCGCCCTTGATGAAGCCCTGGACGTTTGGGTTCGTGCGGTCGCGCATGAGGATAGGCGCCACGATCAGAATGAGCAGGAACGACGGCAGGAAGATGCCTATGGTTGCGACGACCGAGCCTCAGAAGCCGGCACTCGCACCGGCATCGGCACGAGGCGGGGATGCAAGGAATGAGTGCTGACCTCAGTACGGGAGGGGCGTGGCGAGGGGCTTACCCTTCTCCACCATATAGGTGGCGAGGATCTTGGCAACGGTCGTTCCTTCATTGGTGGTTTCGTGTGGCCGCCCGGCCTCGACGAAGAACGAGTCCCCCGCCTTGACCGTGACCGCGGGCCTACCCTCGACCCAGACCACCAATGTGCCATCCAGCACATAGCCGATCTCCTCGCCCGGATGCGTATGCTTGCCTGGCCTCACCCCGCCGGGAATCTCGACCAGCGCCTGCACCACCTCACGGCCGGGGGTTGAGAGATCAGCCTTCTGCAGCACTGTGCGCTTGAACGCAGCCGGCTGGGCGCTCAGCGCATGAGCACCGAGGGCCACCAAGACCACGGCTATCGACGCCGCAACCAATCTCGCTGTTCGCTTCTTCATGTGAGCCTCCATTGGTCGATGTGACCGACCGCACGCCTTGCAACGAGCTGAAGCCTTACGCGTTTGCACGCCGCTCATCGTTCGATTGGTACGGCCCAGAACTGTCGGGCAACCTGAACACTGGTCGTAGGGTTGGAGGCCCCATGGTAAACGACGGCGTCTCCCGGCCGTATGTCACCGAATGCAAGCGCTTGACCATGATCATCACGGATCGCTGCGGCCGGAGCTACGAGGACCGTCCTTGAACCGCTCCGTGTCTCGAGCATCAAGGTATTTCTCCCGACATCAACCGCAGCGACCAATCCAGTGCCGGTGTTTTCCGCTGCGTACACCCCGGGCGCCATCGACAGCATGAGTACGCACAACAGCGCTGCACGACACGCGAGCAATGACAGGCGCATCATCGAGCATGTGTTCATTTTCGCCTCCCTGAAAAGCTGTCGTTCACGGGAACAAGCAATCAAGTTCCACAAGTCTCTTGATGCGCCGCCGGCGACGGCCACACATGCCTACGGAGTCATACTCCCGTGTGGATGAGCGGTGGCAGGCGATCCAATCGCGGCTGACACTCCGTAGGCACTGCTATGGGGACAAGCTCCCTCACCGAATCGCCTTGCGTTCCTAGCGATGCCTGATCTTTCTCGGCGCATTAGATCAGCGGCTGGCGGCGGTGCGCCGGACCCGGCAGATGTCGAGCTCCTGCGTCGGATGCAGCTCGGGGAGGAGGCTGGGCTCGAGCTCCTGTACGCGCGCTACGGGGGGCTGATCTTCACGCTCGCGCTTCGGATCGTGGGGGATCCTGAGCTGGCCCGCGAGGTGCTGCAGGATACCTTCCTGCGCTGCTGGGACGGGAGCGAATCATTCGACTCCGCGCGAGGACGAGTGCCCTGGTGGCTCATGGGCATCGCTCGGAACCGTGCCATTGATCTCTTGCGGAGTCGGCCCCATCAGGCCCGCTTGCGGGAAAGGGAGCAGCTGGCCGTGGGCATCGGTGAACCCGCTCAGCCGGATGCAACCGCTTCTTTCCCGGTGCGACACGCCGTGGTCAGCGCGTTACAGGGTCTGCCGGCCGCGCAGCGCCAAGCCATCGAAATGGCCTACTACGGAGGGTTTACGCAAACTGAGATCGCCCGCGAGCTGGGCACGCCGCTGGGAACGATCAAGAGCCGGACGCGCGAGGCGATGGATCGGCTACGGACCTTGCTCTGGCCGCTCATCGAGCCACAACGGGGAGGCGTCGGAAGGCCGTGACTGAAGAGCACGAATATCCCATCGAGAACCTCGCCGCGTACGCCTTGGGAGCGCTCGAGGGCCCCGAGCAGGTACGCGTTGAGAGCCACGTCGCCACATGCACGACATGCGCGAGCTTGCTGGAACAGTACCGGGGCGTCGTCGGTGCGCTGCCGTTCGGGCTCGATCCGGTGCAGCCTCCGGCCGAAGCCTGGGCGGCGATCCGAGCGGAAGCCGCGCGGCGCCGGCCGCGGGGTCCCGGGCGGGCGAGCATCAAGGGGCTGCCTAGCTGGCGGCGAGTGATGTGGCCGGTTGTGGCCGCGCTGGCCGCGTCGCTGTTGGTGTGGAACGTGGTGCTTCAGCTGGAGCTCACGCGCCGCCCGCCTGGGCCGGAGGTGGAAGCCCTGGCGCGCCGGCCGGGACGGCTTGTCATCCTCACGGGGACGGGCGCGCCGGGGGCGAGCGGGCGGCTCCTCGTGGCTATCGACGGCCACCATGGACATCTCGCGACTGCCGGCCTGCGCCCGCTGCCCGCGGAGCGGACCTACCAGCTCTGGTTCGTGCGACCCGGCGCGCCAACCGTAACCGGCGGCGCCTTCAGAGTGGATTCACGTGGGCGCGCCTGGGCGACCATTACAGTTCCCGTTCCGCTTGATGAAGCACGCGTGGTCGCAATTACGGAGGAGCCCGCTCCCGGGAGCGCGACGCCGACCGGCAGTTACCTGCTGGAGGCGAAGAGCTGGCGATGAGTAGTGTCGGCTTGCCTCCGTAAACCTATATAAACGCAGCTTCTCTCCTGTTAGATCCCCTTCTCCGACTTGACCCCGTTTCATGCTGCCCGGTCTTGGACGGGAGCCAAGATAACGCGACGCATTATCAGACCTTGACAGTTTGAAACAATAGTTTCATAGTAGCAACATAATGTATCCGAAGCTCCTTCTGCTCATAGTGAGCTTGCCCCCGAATCCGTCGTTCTGCTCATAGTGAGCTTGCCCCCGAATCCGTCGAGCCTGCGCGTGCGGGTGTGGCGTCGGCTCCGGGCGATCGGTGCCGTCGCCCTCAAGCGGACGGTCTACCTCCTTCCCGACACTCCGGACCACTATGAGCACTTCCAGTGGCTGGCCCAGGAGATTCAGCGGGCGGGGGGCGAGGCGACGCTCCTCCGCGTCGAGCAGATCGAGAACATGAGCTCGGGCGAAGTCATTCGACTGTTCCACGAGGCCCGCAATCCTGAGTACCGCCATCTTGGAGGGCGCTACCGAAAACTCCTCCAAACCCTCGATCGCAAGTCGGCGGCGATCAGTCCGCGGGTTCAGGCGGAGCTCACCCAGCTCCAGAGGGACTACGAGAAGCTCCACGAGCTCGATTTTTTCGAGGCGCCGGAGGGCGCCGAAGTCGAGCGGTTGAGGGAGGCCATCGACATGCGCACACGACCATCCGAGGAGCCGAAACGAAGAGAGCAGACCGCGGGCGATCTCCGGGACCTCCGAGGGCGGCAGTGGGTCACGCGCCGCCGGCCCCACGTGGACCGGATCGCCTCGGCCTGGTTCATCAAGCGGTTCATCGACCCCGACGCCACGTTCGTTTTTGCGGACCCGCGGGAGTTCCCGAAGGAGGCCATCCCGTTCGATACGCCCGGGGCCGAGCTCAGCCACGTCGGGGACGACTGCACCTTCGAGACACTCGTCAAGCGGGCCGGCCTTCGGGATCGCCGCCTCACGCGACTCGCGGAGATCGTGCACGAGGCAGACCTTCGCGACGGCAAGTTCCCGCGAGACGAGGCGCGCGGGATCGATCTGGTGATCCGCGGACTGCTCGCAGCCCATTCGGACGACCACGAAGTGCTCACACACGGTCTCGCGCTCTTCGAAGGACTCTATGTAGGCGCGAGCCGTAAGGAGTGAAATCCATGGACGAGGACTGGTACACAGTTGAGCAGCAGATTCGCGATCGGCTCACCGAGGCCCGGGCGGCCGTCCGGATCCGGGCCCTGACTGAGGAACTCGCCCCGACGGCGCGTCGCCCGACCTCCATCGGGATCATTCGTCTGGCGAGCTGGGTCTTGGCTCGCGCAATGCAGTTGCCTCTGGAGCTCTCACGCGCGCTGGCCAGGGTGCGAGCAGCGATGGAACGCCGCGCGTCGGCAGCGAGAGAAAGGACACCGCATGTGCCAAGTGGTCACCCGAATTCCGATCAGGCCGTCGACGTCAAGCGGACTGTTGAGCGACTCAACGTCCTTTTGCGCCCGTGAAGTGTTCGATCTCCTGATGCACGACGGCATCGGGGCGGTCACGCGCGCGTGGGCCTAAGCTCCCACATGGAGGAGTAGACATGCGATACCAACTGACACCGATCAACACTCGGCCGTGGCTGCTCGATGGTCTGTCGCTACGGCTCATCGAGAGCCAGTACGTGCTGCTCGCGCGACAAGGGCAAACATTTTTCCACTAAGGGGGGGCTCCCGCGCCGGCCGCGCGGCCGGCTGATCGCTGACGCTGCGGCAGGATGCTGCATGCATGAAGCTCATGTTCTCGATCTCTAAGGGAGGTTTACAATGAACTATCGCATCGCTCCCCTTTTCTGCCGTCCCTGGACGTTGAACGGTATGTCGCCCCGTCTCATCGAGAGCCACTACGAGCATAACTACGGCGCTGCCCTCAATCGCCTGAATTCCGTCACGAGCGAACTGGAGGCGCTCGATGTCAAGACGACGCCAGCCCAGGTCATCAGTCGCCTGAGTCGGGAGCAAACCACGCTGCTCAACTCGACTCTGCTTCATGAATTGTATTTCGCTAGTCTGGGTGGGGATGGGCGGACTCTGTCCGACACAATAGCGGGCGCTCTTACTCGTGATTTCGGTTCAGTCGATCGCTGGCGCCACGAGTTCATCGCCTTGGCAGAGGCCTTGACAGGCGACTCTGGCTGGATACTGCTGACCTGGTTACCGCGCGATGGGCGGCTGATCAATCACAGTGCCTCGGATCACGCAGAGAGCATTGCCGGGGGCATTCCCATCCTTGCTCTAGACATGTACGAGCACGCCTATCACATCGAGTACGGAGCGAACACGACGGCTTACATCGCTGCCTTCATGCGCAACATTCACTGGGGAGCGGTCGAGGCGCGGTACATCGATGCCACAAAGGTTTCGCCGCCGCGATCGCTCGACCAGCCAGAATTCAAGGACGTGCCATCCATCACACCTGAAGAGGTCCAGGAGATGCTTAGCTCCGGCAAGCGAGTCCAAATCATCGATACCCGACCGCGCCACTACAGCACCAGAGCGCAGGACATCGTCGAAGGGGCTGTCTGGCGCGATCCGGAACGCATAGAAGAATGGATGGCAAGTCTTTCGAAGGACGAGCCGGTGGTCACATTCTGTGTATACGGCTTCCATATTGGGTGCCAGAGCGCGGCAGCGCTGCGAAAGGCTGGCTTTGACGCCCGATACATGGCTGGTGGGCACTACGCATGGAAGGCCATCAAAGGCCCGGTGAAGCTCTTTGCGTGAAGTTGTCCGGGTGAGAAGATCATGAACCGAGTCGGGGCACCGCCGGAAGGTCTACCGCAAGATTCCTCTAAAAGGAGAAAGCCATGAAATGGGTAACCCGAGAAAAAGCACGAGTCGACCGCATTGCGTGCCCATGGTTGATCAGCCGGTTTGTCGACCGTGAGCCGGTATTCCTCTTCGTTCCCGCCGCCGACGTCATGAAGGTGGCCGAGCGCGAGCAGGCGATACCCTACGATGTCCCCGGCGTGGAGCTGGGGCACCATGGCGACCACTGCTCGTTCGATGCGTTCCTCGAGAAGTACAAGCTCGACGACCCTGCACTCCGCGCGCTGGCACTGATAGTGCGGGGCGCGGACACCTCCCACCGCGACCTAACGCCGGAGTCGGCGGGTCTCTATGCCCTGGCCACGGGGTTCCAGGCGACGAGCAAGGACGACTTCGAGAACATGGCGCGGCAGTTCCCGGCATATGACGCCCTCCTTGCCTATTGCCGCACGAGCGAGCACCAGCCCGTCACGGCGCGGTAAGAGCCATGGATGCCGTGGAGCTTCTCCTCACGCGCTATTCGGCGCTGAAGCTCGGTGAGCCCGCGCCCTCGGCCCAGGCCGTCCAGGCCATGCTGGAGAGCGCGGCTCGTGCCCCCGATCACGGCCGCCTCCAGCCCTGGCGCTTGATCCTCATCGAAGGGGAGGCACGCCTCGGATTCGGCGAGGTCCTGGCCGAGGCGTTGTCTCGGCGGAACCCCCTTGCCAACGAACAGGCTCTTGCCCGCGAGCGAGAGAAAGCACTGCGTGCACCTCTCATCATTGTGGTCGCAGCCCGATGCGATCGGTCTGCAAAGATCCCGATCATCGAGCAGACTATCTCCGCCGGCTGTGCGGCACACAGCATCATGCTGGCCGCGTCTGCCCAAGGCCTGGGGGCGATGTGGAGAACCGGCGAGCCCGCCTACGACAACGCGGTGAAGACTGCGCTCGGGATCGAGCCGGATGACCTCATCGTTGCTTTCATCTACGTGGGGACGGATATCGGCGGCCCCGTGACCCGACCTGAACGAGCGCCCCGCGAGTTCGCTCAGCACTGGACTGCCGACAGTGCGAAGCCGTCGGGATCCTAAGGAGCTCCAGCTTTGCAGTGTCCGCGGTGTCAGGCTGAGAACCGCGAAGGTCGCCGCTTCTGCGGCGAGTGCGGACTGTCGTTCGCCTCGACGTGCCCGGCCTGCAGCTTCCTGAACGAGGGCAGTGAGAAGTTCTGTGGCGGATGCGGCAGATCACTTGCCTCGTCGGCAGCCACCGCGGAACCGAAATTCCATTCTCCTCATGTCTACACGCCCAAGCACCTGGCCGAGAAGATCCTCACCTCGAGAAGCGCCCTGGAAGGCGAGCGCAAGCAGGTGACGGTCCTATTTGCAGATCTCAAGGGCTCGATGGAGCTCCTGGCCGACCGCGATCCCGAGGAGGCGCGCAAGCTCCTCGACCCGGTGCTCGAGCGCATGATGGAGGCGGTCCACCGTTACGAGGGGACCGTGAACCAGGTGATGGGCGACGGGATCATGGCGCTGTTCGGCGCGCCCGTCGCCCACGAGGACCATGCCGTGCGGGCCTGCTACGCCGCCCTGCGCATGCAGGAGCTGGTGAAGGGTTACGCCGAGCAGGCGTTCCGCACTCTCGGTGTCGCGGTCAGGATACGAGTGGGGCTGAACTCCGGAGAGGTCGTTGTGCGGTCGATCCGCTCGGACCTCCGTATGGACTACACAGCCGTTGGCCAGACCACCCACCTGGCCGCCCGCATGGAGCAGCTCGCCCCCCCGGGGGCCATCTGGATCACCGCCGAAACCCTCCGCCTGGCCGAGAACTTCGTGCAGGTCCAGCCCCTCGGTCCCGTGCCGGTACAAGGCCTCAATACTCCCGTCGAGGTTTACGACGTGGTCGCTGCCGGCCAGGTGAGAACACGGTTCCAGGTCGCGGCCCTTCGGGGCTTGAGCCACTTCGTTGGGCGCGACGCCGAGATGGAGCAGCTCCGCGCAGCACTCGAAGGGGTGCGGCGCGGCCACGGCGAGGTCGGGGCCGTCGTGGGCGAGCCGGGCGTGGGCAAATCACGTCTTTTCCACGAGCTGACCCACTCCCACCGTGTCGCCGGGTGCCGGGTTTTCCAGGCCAGCGCTGTCTCCTATGGCCGGGCCACCAGCTATCTCCCTGTCATCGATCTACTGAAGGCCTATTTCCGCATCGACGAGCGTGATGACACCCGCTCGATACGCGCCAAGGTTACCGGACATCTGGTCACCCTGGACGCGGCACTCAAGGACGTGGTCCCGCCCGTTCTCTGGCTCCTCGACGCTCTCCCCGAGGAGGACGGCCTCTGGGTTCTCGAGCCGCCCCAGCGCCGCCAGGTCACGCTCGATGCGGTGAAGCGGCTGCTCCTCCGCGAGAGCCAGGTCCAGCCCCTCGTCCTGGTGCTGGAGGATCTCCACTGGATCGACTCGGAGACGCAGGCCCTGCTCGACAGCCTCGTGGAGAGCCTGCCCGCGGCACCGGTATTGCTCCTCGTCAACTATCGCCCCGAGTACAGCCACGGCTGGGGTGGCAAGACCTACTACCGCCAGCTCAGGATTGACCCCTTGCCGCCTGAGAGCGCCGAGGAATTGCTCCGGGCCTTGGTGGGCGACGGCGCCGAGCTCGCCCCCCTCAAGCGTCTGCTGATCGAACGGACCGAGGGCAACCCATTCTTTCTCGAGGAGAGTGTCCGGACGCTGGTGGAGACCGGTGCCATCGCGGGCGAGCGCGGCAGCTACCGCGTGATCAAGGATGCCCTGACGATCCAAGTCCCGGCGACGGTGCAGGCGCTGCTGGCCGGGCGCATCGACCGGCTCCCACCGGCGGAGAAGCGCCTGATCCAGGCTGCCTCCGTGATCGGCAAGGACGTGCCGTTCGCTCTGCTCCAAACCATCATCGAGGATGACGAAGGGGATCTCCGTCGCGGTCTCGCGCACCTTCAGGCTGCCGAGTTCCTCTACGAAGCGCATCTCTTCCCGGAGCTCGAGTACACCTTCAAGCATGCGCTGACGCATGAGGTTGCCTACGCGAGCCTTCTACGGGAGCGACGGATGGCGTTGCACTTGAGCATTCTGGAAACGCTAGAGCGGCAACACGCCGACCAGCCGCGTGAGGAGGTCGAGCGCCGCGCTCGCCACGCGCTCGGTGCCGAGGCGTGGGACAAGGCGGCCACGTACCTTCGGCAGGCGGCGCAAAGGACGATGGCGCGTATGGTGCGGCGGCCGGGTTGCTCCGGGAAGCGCTGCGGGCACTCGAGCGGCTGCCCGAGTCCCCTGACACTCTCGCGCAGGCCATCGACACCCGGCTCGAGTTGCGGCTCGCACACATACCACTCGGGCGATACCAGGATGCCCTGGCTGTCATGCGCGAAGCTGAAGGCCTGGCGACCAGGCTCGGCGATCGTGCTCGCTTGGGGCGGGTCCTCACCGATATCTGCGCGCGGCTCAGGAACGTCGCCGGCGAGCATCTTCAGGCCGTCGAGGTCGGACAGCGTGCCCTGGCGATTGCGGCCGAGAGTGGCGACCGAGAGCTGGAGCGCGAGGCTCAGTACCGCACCGGCCAGGCCTACTTCGCCATCGGCGACTTCCGTCAGGCCCTCGACTTCCTTTCACGATGCACGGAGGGCGCGGGTGAGGGCCGCGACCAGCCGTCTCCGCTCTTCCCCTCCTGGTCACACAGCTGGCTGGCCCTCACCCTCTCGAGTCTGGGACAATTGGCTGATGCGAGCGCGCATGCTCAGGAGGCACTCAGGATTGCGGAAGGCGCTGACCATCCGTTCACTCTTGCCGAGGCTTTGACGGGCGTCGGTAGCGTGTGCCTCGCTCAGGGTGATTTCGAGCGAGCCATCGATGCGCTGGAGCGTGCAGGAGTCCTCATCCGTAAATGGAATCTCCAGCCCTGGGCAGTCTTTGCTCGTCTCGGATATGCGTACACGCTTTCCGCCCGTCCGGTCGAGGGTCGGGACCTTCTCGAAGCGGTGATACAGAGCGCAACGACGATGAGCTCAATGGGCGTGGGGCGGGCGATGCAGCTCGCGTGGCTCGGCGAGGCATACCTACTGGAGGGCCGGCTCGACGACGCTCTGGAACGGGCGCAACAGGCTGTGTCCCTGGCCCAGCGTCACCAGGAGCGCGGGCACGAGGCGTGGAGCCTCCGCCTGCTCGGTGAAATCGCTTCCCATCGTGATCCTCCGGCTGAGACGGCGGAAGGCTACTACCGCGAGGCCTTGGCCCTGGCTGGCCAGCTCGGCATGCGTCCGCTCGCGGCCCACTGCCATTTCCATCTGGGCGAGCTCTTCCGGAAGACCGACCAGCACGAGCAGGCTCGACAGCATCTGACGACGGCGACGACGATGTACCGCGAAATGGACATGCGCTTCTGGCTGGACCAGGCGGAGGCGGAGATGCGGGAGCTGGAATGAGAGCCTGAAATCGCTACGCAGGCTCATGTCAGGAGACGGTTGTGACGCTGGACGTTGCAAATATCATGGAGTTGCTCAAAGGTTCTTTGGCCTCTCTCGAGAAGAGGCTACTCGGTAAGAAGGATCCCCGCTCTCTCGTAGCAAATTGCTGAGCACGCTCCCGGTGTTCACCGTCTGAGGGCCCGTCTCAGCAGACCCCGCCGGCACTCTCTGGAGCGCCGGCGGGTCACCGGGGTGGCACTCCGGACTACCTGTGCCCCTGGCCCTGCCCCTCCTGGGGATGACCCTCGGGGCCCCGCTCCGGCTGTTGGCGCTCCTCTTTGGGATGCTGAGGAGGCTGCGGCTGGACAGGCGGGGGCTGGGCCGGCGGGCGAGCCGGGGGCCGCTCGCCGCGCGGAGCCTGCTGTGGACCCGCCTGCTCTCTCGGAGCGTTGGGCTGAGGCTCGACCCGCTGGGGCTCAGGTCTGCGTCCGCGCTCCGGCTGGGCACGTTCGACGGCCGGAGCTTCGTGCCGGGGAGCCGCCGGAGGCTGCGTCGTCTCCTGACGTGGGGAGCGAGCGGGCGGCGGCTGCGCGGACTCTTGACGTTGCGGGCGCTCGCGCGCCGCCGAACCCTGGGGATGGTCGACGCGCTCGGCTTTTGCGGTCGCCTTCATGCCACCGGATGACTGCTGGCGAAAGATCGAGGCGCGCTGCTGCTGAACGACCGTGTCGTGGGCCTGATACTTGTAGCGTTCATTGTGGATGATCACCTGCTGTGAGGGGGCCGGATATCTGTCTCGTGAATACTCCCTCTGGTAGAGCGGCAGAGGGGCGGCGGCAGCCGCGCGACCCCTATCCCAGCGATCCCATCCTGCCCGCCGGGACTCCCAGTCATGTCCCCAATGCTGCCCCCAGCGAGGCGGTGCGTCGTAGGCCCATCCGCCCCAATATGCCGGGCGTACCCGGAAGTAGCGGAACGGGATCACGAGAATGGGCTGAGGCACGTACACGGGCTCGACGAAGACCCATGGCCCGTTGTACCAGGAGCTCGAGTACCACTGTCCGTCCTCGACGTTGAAGACCCAATAGAAGCCATCGTAGAAAAAGTAGTCGGCAGTGACGGTCGGAGCGTAGTAGACGGGATAGCCCGGCACGACCACCAAGTTGGGGAACACAGTGAGATTGATCCCGATGCTGATCTGAGCGTTTGCGGGTTGAGTACAGGCCACGGTGATGACCAGCAGAAGCAGAGCGCATACCTTTCGCATTGTGCCCTCCTCTTGTGAGGAACCTCAGCATGGCGTGTGCCAAGTGATGCGCGGGTGCTAAACGTCAGAATTGTGACGATGGTCCACGAATCCGCCTCCGGAGATTGTTCTGGCCAGCCGAAGCGGCGCATGCAAGTGATACAGCACCTCTCGGGCGGGAACAATTTTCCCTGCAGCGCGAAATGCTCCCTGTCATTCCAGCAGCTCGCCGGGAAAGCATGGGGAATACCCGTGTCTCTGTGCGGCTGGCCCGACTAATGCTACGTGGCACGCGTGATGCTCTCTCACGACTGGCGGCCTCGCGCTGGGTGGCCGGGAGTGCGAAGCGGCGCGCTCAGTGGTCCGAGTGCCTATCTCAGGTCTCAGGAAGGCGGTGCCGACATGACAGTGCTTCGAATGTTTGCGCTCGCTCTCGCCATCACCGCCCTGACGGTAGGGCCCGCGCTCGCGCATGGCG
>WNGH01014106.1_pt1 | contig 11667 bp, 14 predicted proteins | sample 5400631 | NCBI WGS metagenome assembly WNGH01 (sample SAMN13153373, study PRJNA577476) | soil metagenome | isolation source: 115 cm soil or saprolite under Garry oak tree replicate 1 | place: USA:California | collected 2016-06-15 | reverse complement strand
CATGCTCAGCGGCATTACGGCCAAGTACTTCCCCCCGGAGCAGCGGTTGGCGGTGTACCGCGTCATGAGCGTCGTGTCGCGGAACCTGATCGGCCCTGGCGCGGTCCTCGTGGTAGTGAGCGGCTTTGTGCTGTCGGTCCCCTACTTCAAGAGCGCGACCGCGCCATCCTGGCTCCTGGCCATGCAGGGACTGGGTCTCCTTGGCGCCATCGTGGCCATCGGGATCGTGACTCCTACCGCCGCTCGGCTCGGCAGGCTGGAGCTCGACCCCAGGGGAGAACTGCCTGAAGGCTTCAGTGGTTTGCGCAAACGACAGGCCATTTTTGCGACCGTTGCAGGCGTTTTTGCCCTGCTCGCCCTGCTCTCAGGGACCATCTTTAGATAGGAAATGCGTCTCGTGGTATCTGACCCCGCCGTTTCGAGCTGTGACCATGACCCCCATTTGCGGGTCGTTGTCGGAGTGCGAGGATTGGTTCTGTTCGACTTCGGCGGGACGCTGGACGCGGACGGCTCTCGTTGGAGCGTTCGATTTCACGCCGCGTACCGCGCGGTGGGTGGCAAACAGTCGTTCGCCGCTTTTGATCGGGCATTTCGGGAGTCGGACCGAGCGCTCGAGCGGCTCGCCGGCATAGAGAGGCTGGGATTCCGCGCGATGGTTGACGCTCAAACCGCGTTGCTGTTACCCCGGCTCTCGGATGGCGCCGCGCTGCCGGGGCGAGCCATCGCCGACCAGTTCCACTCTACGACCTGCGCGGTCGTGCGGCGCAACGAAGAGCTGCTCGCGCGGCTGCACCAATCCTATCACCTCGGCGTCGTTTCTAATTTCACCGGCAATCTCGAGCTGTGTCTCGAGGAGCTTGGCGTGATGAAGTATTTCTCGGTGGTCGCGGATTCGGGACGCGTCGGGATCACCAAACCCGATCTGCGACTGTTCCAGCATGCACTGAGTCATCCCGGCTTGACCGCGAACCCCGCCTGGATGGTGGGCGACAACTTCGAATCGGATATCCGTCCCGCCGCCGCGCTCGGCCTGTCCACCGCCTGGCTCGCCGCGGCGAGCGAGAAGTCGCGCGAGTCGGGAATCCCGACCGTGCGCCTGTCCACGCTCTCCGACCTCGCCGGAGTGCTCGAATCGTGATGCAGGGACTGATCCTCGCGGGTGGACGCGGCTCACGGCTGGCCGCCGACGGCGTCGAGGCGCCCAAGGCCCTCGTGGAGGTCGGCGGGCGCCCGCAGATCGTCAACCTGATCGACACGTTCGCCGAGCTCGGCTGCGCGTCGATCACCTGCATGGTCCGCGAGGGGATCACGGTCGATGTGCCCAAGCCGACCGTGGTGCGGACGTGCCGCACGCCGTCGTCCCTGCACACTCTGGTCGCGGGCCTCGCGATCGTCCCGCCCGGACCCGTGTTCTGTGCGATGGTCGATACCGTGATGCCGGCGGCGGACTGGCGTCGCGTGTATCGCGGCGTGACTGACCGTCTCGCGACCAGGTCGATTGCCGTGCTCGCGGTCACGCCATTCGTGGATGACGAATTGCCGCTCTATGTCACGCGCAATACCGAGGGGCTCGCGACGAGCATCCTGGACACGCCGCCCCCCCCTCCGGGTCCGCTGCTCGTCACGGGCGGCGTCTACGGTCTGAGCCCCGAGGCTCGGCGGCTCGCCACGGTTGCCGTCGCATCGCTCCATCGCATGCGCGCGTTTCTGCGGCTGCTGGTCGAGCTGCGCGTCCCCGTCGCAACGGTCGAAGTGCCGCGCATCATCGACCTCGATCACAAGCGCGACCTCGAGGCGGCCGAGCGCTGGCTCACGGCCCACGCGGGAGACGAGCAATGAGGCGTCTCGTCGCGCTGTATCGCAGCCCCACGTACTCGCCGGCACAGCATCGCAGCAACGACACGGCGATCCTCGACGACACGATCGCCGGGCTGCAGCGTCGCGGCTGGAACGTGACGCGCACCGGCGAGGGCGATGTCGTGGCCGGCCGGGTCCCCACGGCCGAGCTGTACGTGAACATGTGCCAGGGCCCGGCGGCCTCGGAGCGGCTGCTCAATCTCGTGCCGCGCGAGGCACTGGCCGTCAATCCGCCCGAGAGCGTCCTCAATTGTCACCGGCATCGTCTGGTGGCGCGGATGGAAGCGGCGGGACTGCCGTTTCCGCGTACGCTGATCGTGCCGACCGCCGACCCGCAGGCGCTGATTCCACTTGTCCATCAATTGAATGGCGACGGCCGGCCGGTGTGGGTCAAGCGTGGCGACGTCCACGCCGAGACGAGCGCCGACGTGGTGGCGACGAAAGAGGCAGGTGTGACGGACGCGATCGCCGAATTCGCCCGACGTGGCGTGTCGCGTGTGGCCCTGCAGGCACATATCGCTGGTCCAATCCTGAAGTTCTACGCGGTCGCCGACGGCCGCTTCTTCTCCTGGTATCCGGCCGACGGGCCGCGCGACCGGCACGTGGAGATCGACGAGGACCGCCTGCGGGAACTGGTCTTTGCCGCTGCGCGCGCGGTAGGACTCGAGGTATTCGGCGGCGACGTCGCGTTCCCCAAGCCCGACGCTCCCGTGCTGATCGATCTCAACGATTGGCCCTCCTTTGCTCCCGTGCGCGTCGCCGCGGCCGCGGCGATCGCCGCCTACATCGACGAGAAAGCGACCAACGGTAAACAGGCATGACCGATCTCGATCTCCAACTGCAGTCGCAGCGCATCTTCGACCTCGAGGCGCAGTACCTCGCGCCCGGAACGCAGAGCGTCGCGCTCTTCAGCAAGCTGTGCATGGACCGCGGCGAGGGGGCCGTCCTGTGGGACGTGGACGGCAATCGCTACGTCGATTTGCTCGCCGGGGTCGGCGTCGCGAGCCTCGGCTACGCGCATCCGCGCTATGTCGCCGAGATGTCGCGACAGTCATGGGATTCTGGGGCGGGTTCCACGGAAAGACGGGCGGCGTGTTACCGCTCCTGTCGGGAACCTTCAAGCACGGCCTGGGACCGCTCGCCCCAGGTATGTACTCCAGCCCGTACGCCTCGTGCGCGCGCTGCGCCTTTGAGAAGTCGTTCCCCTCCTGCCACTGGCACTGCGTCGACTTCCTGCGCTCCAAGATCGCGCTCGAGACGACGAACGACATCGCGGCGATCATCGTCGAGCCGGTGCAGGGCACCGCCGGCAACGTCGTGCCGCCGCCCGGCTACTTGCGCGAGCTGCACGCGCTGGCCACTGAAATCGGGGCGCTGCTGATCTGCGACGAGATGATCACGGGCTTCGGACGGACCGGGAAGATGTTCGCGGTCGAGCACGACAACGTCGTGCCCGATGTCCTCCTCGTCGGCAAAGGCTTCGGCGGCGGCTTCCCGGTCAGCGGCATCGTGATCCGCGAGCCGATCGCCTTCTCGAAGCCGTGGGCCAATCCGAGCGGCAGCTCGTCGAGCTACGGCGGCAACCCACTCGCTGCGGCCGCCGCCCACATCACGATCCAGACGATCGTCGACGAAGAGCTGGTCGAGCACAGCCGCCGCCTCGGCGCCCTGATGCTGGCCGAGATGCAGCGCTGGGAGGACGAGATTCCGATCGTCAGCGACGTGCGCGGCCGCGGCCTGATGCTCGGCATGGACCTCGTGGTGCCGGGGACGCGCACGCTCCTCGACAAGAAGATCACGCGGTGGATTTTCGACACGCTGCTCGCGCGCGGCGTGATCGCGATGATCTACAACCCCGAGGTGCGCATCAACCCGCCACTCGTCATCACGGACGAGCAGGCGATGGAAGCCCTCGTCACGGTCAAAGCGGTGCTCGAAGAGGCCAGCGCGCGTGTACGCCAGTAAGGGACCCGTCGTCGAGGAGTGGGCCGACCGGCGGTTCTTCCGGCCGGCGGGCTGGCGCATCGCCACGGTGCTTGCGCCGACCACGGTTTCGCCGGATGCGGTGACACTCGCCAGTCTCGTGCTCGGGGTGCTGGCCGGTCACTTGTTCTGGTACAGAAATGCCTGGGTCAATGCGGCCGGCGTGCTGTTGTTCATCGTTTCCGACGTACTCGACAGCGCCGATGGCCAGCTCGCTCGGCTTCGTGGAACGTCCACACGCATGGGCCGGATTCTCGATGGCCTCGCCGACACGGGCCGGTTCCTGAGCCTGTTGCTGGTGGGTGGGGGTGGCAGGGGCCGTTGCTCGCATTCGCCGCGCTGCTTTCGCACTCCTATCAGGCGGCCGCCGCCGACTTCATTCGCCAGGCCTATCTGTACTTCGCGGTCGGCTCGGGCAGCGAGCTCGAGATCCCGGGCCAATCCGCGCGCGAGGACACATCGCTGTGGGGACGGATCACGGGCTGGATCTACGGCGACTACGTGCGCCGGCAGGCCTGGCTCTTCCCGCGAACCACCGCGCTGGCGCGCGCGCTGTCGGGCCGTGACGTGCCGGTGTCGGTGCGCGAGTCGTGGGCCGAGCGGCAGCGCTGGGTAGTGCGCAGCTGCGCCTGGATCGCGCAGAACATCCGATTTCTGCTCCTCGCGCTGACCGCGGTCCCGCACTGGCCCGCCGCGTACTGCTGGCTCGTCGTCGGCCCGCTCAACGTGGTGCTGCTGGTCCTCATCGTGGCGCACGAACGCGAGCCGAGGCTGCATGCACAACTCGCCTGAGGGGGGGGGTCGTGTCTACGTTGGCGCGTTGCTGGGGCTCGGCGGGATCGCGCGCTCCGGCCACCTCCCCGCGTTTCGTGCCGATCCGCAAGTCGCGTCGCGACTGCGCATCGTCGCAATCGTGGATGACGCGCCGACCGCCCCGGCGTCGTTCGAAGGCATTCCGCTGCTGCGCAGCGCCGACAAGCTCAAGGACCTGGGTCCGCTGGATTTCGTAGACATCTGCACGCCAACGTCGTCCCACCTCGAGCTGTCGCTGTGGGGCCTGTCGCAGGGCTATCACGTGTTGTGCGAGAAGCCGGTGGCGGTGAACCGTGCCGAGGCGGCGACGCTCGAGGCTGCGGCGCTCGACGCGGGCCGGGTGGTGATGCCCTGCCATCAGTACCGGTTCAACCCCGTGTGGCGTCGCGTGAAGCAGTGGCTCGACGACGGCGTGATCGGGCGTTGGTATCTCGCGGAATTCCGTGTCTATCGTCTGGCGGCCGATCCCGGCGCCGCACAGAGTGCGGTCCCCTGGCGGGGCCGGCGCGCCGACGGACGGGGCGGCGTCCTGCTCGATCACGGTACGCATCTGGTCTACGAGCTGCTCGACGTGGCTGGTCCGCCGCAGGCGGTGCGGGCCTGGACGGGCCGCCTGCGCCACGGGGGCTACGACGTCGAAGACACCGCGCAGCTGCTGTTCTCGTATCCCGACCGCATGGCGACGATGTTTCTCACCTGGGCGGCGCGGCGCCGGGAGACGGAGATCCGCTTCATTGGCGAGCGCGGCAGCATCACCTGGAGCGGCGGCATGCTGACGCTCGAGCGCGACGGGCACAGCGAGTCGTTCGACCACACCGTCGATCTCGACAAAGCGTCGTACGCAAAGTGGTTTGCGGGACTGTTCCACGATTTCGCCGCTACCCTCGATTCCGGCGACCGCGCACGGCCGATGGCCGATATCGCGCAGGTCGCGGCGGTGCTCGAGGCCTCTTACGCCGCGGTCGCATGAGCCGGACGCTGCGACTCGCGCTCTTCCTCCTGGGAGTGGCGGTCTTCGGGTATCTGGTGACCCAGATCGGCATCGGCCAGCTCGCGTCCGACGCGGGACGCACCGGCTTCATGTTCGTGCCCATCGTGCTGCTCTATTCGCTGGTCTACGCGTGCAGCGCGCGCGCCTGGCAGCTGACGATGGGGGAGTCCAACCGGCCGTCGTTTTGGCGCACCTACGCGGTGACGATCTCCGCGGGGGCGCTGAACTTTCTCACCCCAGTCGTTAACGCAGGCGGTGAGCCGTTCCGCGTCGCCGCCCTGGCGCCGTGGCTCGGAACGCGCCGCGCCGCGGGCTCGGTCATCCTGCATCGGATGCTGCATTCGTTCGCGTACGTGCTGGTCTGGTTCACGGCTGTCGTGCTCGCGTTTGCGCTGCTGCCGCGCGAGACCCCGAACGCGGTGTTGATCATTCTTGGGGTGGTCGGGCTGGTGCTGTTGTGCATCCTCGCGCTCATCATGTCGGCCCATCGCAGTGGCGTGCTCGAGCGGCTCCTGAACTGGATGGGTCGCGTGCCTCTGCTGCGCCGCCTCGCGGCGCGGCTCGAGCCGAAACGAACGATGCTCGTCGAGCTCGATCACCAGATCACGGAGTTCTATCACCGCCAGCCCCGCCGGTTCGTGCAGGCGATTCTGCTCGAGTATCTGAGCCGCTGCATCTTCATGGTCGAGATCGTCCTCATCGTTGCGAGTCTCGGATACCGGCTCAGCTACCTGAGCGCCTTCGCGATCGGCGGGCTCGAAGGACTCGCGGGGAATCTCCTCTTCGTCGTGCCGTTCGAGATCGGCGCGCGCGAGGGGGCGTACTATCTGCTGTTCAATCTCTTCGGGCTCGACCCGCAGCTCGGGCTGTACACATCGATCGTGAGTCGCGTGCGCGACTTCGCGTGGATCGCGGCCGGATTGCTGCTGATCTGGGTGGTTGGCGCTCGTCCGGCTACTGTCGGTGAGCCCGTAACATGACGATCGTCACACACGCACTCGCGACGACGCTCGGCGTGAGAGTGCTCAAGCTCACGGGCAGTGACGTGGTGCTCGCCTACGTCTTCGGCGTCGGCGTGGACATCGACCACGCTATCAAGGCTCCCTTCTATCTCCGCACGATCGGCCGGAAGCGGCAGCTGGGTTATTACTGGCGAACATCACTCCAGGAGCCCGTCGCGCTGCTGTGGATTCTGCCCCTGTGTCTGTTTCTGGGCACGTGGGTGCCCGCGCTGTTCTTTCTCATCCATCTCGCGATGGATTACAGCGTCGGCTACGAGAAGATGCCGTGGTACCCGTACTCGCCGCTCGTCACACAGGGATTTCTCGTCGGCGTGTCGGACAAAACGAAGGAAGCCATCCTCATCGTCATTCTGCTATGTACGAATTTGCTCCTGTTCTTGGCTCCGCTGTAGACCGCGGCATTCGCCCGGTGCTGCGCTTCGTGCACAAGCGCCTCGGGCTTTCGCCCGATCAGGTGACGTGGGCGTCGTTCTGGGTGAGCGCGGCTGCAGCCGTCGTGTTCGCCACGGGAAGAGTCATTCCGGCGCTCGTGCTCATGGCGATCGGACAGCTCCTCGACGCACTCGACGGCGGGATCGCGCGCCAGTTCGGCCTCGTGTCTGAAGCCGGCCACCGGCTCGACACGCGGCTCGATCGGGCCTCGGAGATCGCGATTTTCCTCGGCTGCGCGGTGGGCGGGCTGGTGTCGTTGCGACTGGCGCTGCTCGCGTCCGTCGCCGTGTTGCTGCTCACGACGATCGTGGATCGCTCGAAGCTCGATCCCGGCGTCAAGCGCTTCGCGTTGTATTTCGGGATTTGGGCGCCTTATCCCCTGCTGTTCGCTGCAATCTTCACCGTGAACCTCGCGGCGTACGTCGTCGGCCTGCTCGTCATCGACTGCCGCTTTCAACGCGACATGGATGCGCTCGGCGGCGACCTGAACACCGTCGCCTCGCGCGCCGCCCGCCTCGGGACGCCGTGATGCTCGCGTTCCAGCATCCCTACGTCGTCGTGGCACCGGCGGAAACTGTCCACGTCGAGGCCTCGGCAGGCACGGGCACGCCTGTCGCCGTCATTCCGGGACTGTTCGGCGGGGCGTTCACCTTCCGGAAGGTCGTTCCGTTGCTCGCCGCTCGGGGGTTTCGCCCCATCGTCATCGAGCCGCTGGGCACCGGTTTTTCGAGCCGTCCCGTCAAGGCCGACTACTCCCTGGCTGCGCAGTCGCAGCGCATCGCGGCCGTTCTCGATTCGTTGAAATCCGGGCCGGTGCTCGTGCTCGCGCACTCACTCGGCGCGGCAATCGCATTTCGGCTCGCGATCGAACGACCCGATCTCGTCCGCGGCATCGTCTCGCTCGAAGGCGGGCCAACCGAGGAAGCGACGACGCCGATGTTTCGCAGCGGCATGCGGTACCTGCCATGGGTGAAACTGTTCGGCGGGATCAGCCTCGTGCGCCGCAAGATCCGCGACATGCTGCTCGATTCGTCGGGGGACCGATCGTGGGTGACCGACGGAATCGTGTTGGGCTACACGCTGGGCGAGGCGCGCAATTTCGACGCGACACTCAAGACCTTCCTGGCAATGTCGCGCGCACACGAGCCGGCGAAACTCCTGCCGCGCCTCGGCGACATCGCGTGTCCGGTGACGCTGGTCGTCGGGACGGCGCGCCACGACGGCGATGTGCCGCCAGAAGAAGTCGCGCTCATGACGCACTCCATCCAGTCGTTCGAGGTGGACAGCCAGCAGGGGGCCGGGCACTACCTGCAGGAAGAGCGACCCACGGCGGTCGTGTCCGCCGTGGAACGGCTGGCACAGCGGGCACGATGAGTCCGCTGCGCATCGCGCTCGTGGCGGAGGACTACTACCCGCAGCTGGGCGGCGTGCCGGAGCACGTGCACCACCTGGCGCGAGAGCTCGACAGCCTCGGTCATCATACGACGATCGTGACAGCAAGAATGAAGGAGCGGGGAGCCGGGAGCGGGGAGCCGGAACAACATTCAGATGTGCGGCGGATCGGGACGAGTGTGGTGATCTATGCGAACGGTGGGGTCGCGCGAATCACCATCGGGTGGCGGTTGACGGCCCGGTTCGAGGAGCTGTTTCGCAAAGAGCGATTCGACGTCGTGCACGTGCACGGCGGCCTGAATCCTACGCTCGGCATCGTCGCACCGCGCGCCGCGATGCGAGCGGGCATTCCCGTCGTCGCCACGTTTCACACCTGGTTCCCCCGCTCGATCGGCCTTCGTCTCCTGCGCCGTCCGTTCCAGCGGCTGCTCGATCGCCATGCAGCCACGATCGCGGTCAGCAGCGCCGCTCAGGAGGCGATGGCGCGCTACTTCACGGCGCCGTGGGAGATCATTCCGAACGGCGTGGACACGACGTTCTTCCGTCCCGGCCTCGGTCGACTCTCCCGACGAATCGAACGACGCGGGCCGCGGCTGTTGTGGCTCGGCCGGATCGAGCCGCGCAATGACCTGGGGACCGTCCTCGCCGCGATGCCGCGGATCCTCGAGCGCTATCCGGAGGCGCGTCTCACCGTGGTCGGTGACGGGCCATGGCGTGGGCGCATGGAGCGCGCCGCGCGTCCGCTCGGAACGTGCGTTCACTTCGCTGGTTACGCCAACGGCGGCCGGCCCGGCTATTATCGCGGCTCCGATGTCTATCTCTGTCCCACGTCGCGAGCGTCGTTCGGTGTGACGCTGCTCGAAGCGATGGCCTGCGGCACGCCGCTCGTGGTCTCCGACATTCCCGCCTTCCGCGATCTCGCCGAGCCGGCGCAGGCGGTATTCGCGCCGCCGGGCGATGCCGACGCCTGGGCAGGCGCAGTCACCACGCTCCTCGAGGACACCGAGCGGCGGGAGAGCATGGCGCGCGACGGACGACGGGTCGCCGAGCGGCATGCGTGGCCCCTCGTGGCGCAGCGGGTGCTCGCGGTGTACCGGCGGGTGACGGGATGATGGGGTTCGACTTGATCTTTGGGCCTTCAGTCGAGCGGGGCCCGAAGAATCGACGGATCTACCTGACCTTCGACGACGGCCCGAACGAGCGGGCGACGCCGGCGATTCTCGAGACCCTCGCGGGATCTCGTGTCCCGGCGGCGTTTTTCATGGTGGGCGACCATGTGCAGCGCTTTCCTCGGCTGGCGCGCCACGTGGTGAAGGAAGGCCACATGGTGGGGAACCACACCCATAACCACGTGAAGCTGCACGTTGCCGGTCGGGGGCGGATTCGCGATCAGCTCGAAATGGCGCATCGCGCCATCGAATGCGCTGTGGGCCGGACGCCGCGCGCCTTTCGCGCGCCGCACGGGTACCGGAGTCCATTTCTCCGTTCCGCAGCGCAAGACCTCGGCTACACAGTTTTCGGATGGACGTTTGGTGTGTTCGATACAGCGCGGCCCGGAGTCGAGGAGATTCGGAGACGAGTGCGCAAGCGGCTGCGACCGGGGGCGATCGTGCTGCTGCACGACGGCGACGGATACGATCCCGAGGGCGACAGGATGCAAACGGCCGACGCCCTGCCTGGGATCATCGAGGATGCGCGGAGCGCGGGCTACGAATTCGCACCACTTTCCGAACTGCTACACAGTCGCTCCTAACCGGGCACTCGGGGCATTTCGGTTTGCGTGCAGTGCACACGAGCGCCCCTAGCTCCATCAGTGCCTGATTGAATCTCCACGCTCGCTCTCCCTGCTTCGGCACGAGCTGTTCGGCGAGCTCCCACACATCCTTCGAGCCAAAAGCTCGCTCCAACACTCTGCGCACGTTCGTATCGACGGTCGGGACAGGCTTCTCGTAAGCAAAGCACGCCACAGCTCCCGCTGTGTACCGGCCGACACCCGGCAGTGTCCGCAAGTCCTCGGGATCGTCCGGTATTCGGTTCCCGGTCTCCGCGACCCGTTTGGCGAGCTGATGGAGATTCCGAGCCCGCGCGTAGTACCCAAGCCCATCCCAAGCCTCCATGACCGCCTTGGGTCGAGAGCGTGCGAGCGAGCCAATCGTTGGGAATCGCTTCAGGAACCGGGGATAGTAGTCCAGAACTCTGCTGACCTGGGTCTGCTGCAGCATGAACTCCGACACGAGGATCGCATAGGGATTGCGCGTCTCGCGCCACGGAAGGACGCGTGCGTTGCGCTTGAACCAGGCTAACAGCTTGCGCGTGAAGCTCATAGCCACACAAGATACAGGCCAATGAGAGCATTCACTGCCGCCCTCGACCTGCGGCGATACGTCGGGCGGTGGTCCTTGCGGAGCGCCAGCCACGCCGGGCGCTTCTTCTTTATGCTCCTGGACCTGGTGCGCGGGATCCTGGAGTGGCGCGTCTGGCTCCCCCGGACCTTGGACCAGACCCTTGGCGTCGGCTATGGCAGCCTCTTTATCGTCTTGCTCGTGGCGGGGTTTGCCGGTGCCGTGACCAGCCTCCAGGCCGGTTACCAGTTCACCGGCCAGCTTCCCCTCTACGTTGCCGGGGGAATCATCTCGGAATCGATGATTCTCGAGCTGGGCCCCGTGCTCACCGGCCTGATCCTGGCGGGCAGGATCGGCGCGCGCTACGCCGCCGAGTTGGGCAGCATGCGGGTGACCGAGCAGATCGACGCGCTCGAAAGCCTCGGCCGCTCGCCGGTGACCCATCTGCTTCTGCCGCGGATCCTGGCGGGACTGATCGCGATCCCGGCGCTCGTGATGCTCGCCAACGCCTTCGGCGTCGTGGTCGGGTACATCACCGCCCAGTCGTCGCTCGGCCTGACGTACGCCGACTTCGAGTTCGGCGCGCGTTACTTCTTTCGGCCGCTCGACTTGTGGTACTCGCTCATCAAGTCGTTCGCGTTCGCCGGGGCGGTCACGATCATCCCCTGCTACATCGGCTTCAACACGCAGCAGGGCGCCGAGGGGGTCGGCCGGGCGACGACGCAGGCCGTGGTGGCGGCATCCGTCACCGTGCTGATGCTCGATACGATTCTCACGAAGCTCATCCTGGGGACCGCGAAATGAGCATCGAGCTGAAGAAGGTCTCGAAGCGGTT
>WNGH01011001.1_pt1 | contig 11667 bp, 11 predicted proteins | sample 5400631 | NCBI WGS metagenome assembly WNGH01 (sample SAMN13153373, study PRJNA577476) | soil metagenome | isolation source: 115 cm soil or saprolite under Garry oak tree replicate 1 | place: USA:California | collected 2016-06-15 | reverse complement strand
CGCCTTTTTATTAAGAGCTGCCCCGGGAAGACGTCCACGCTGCAAAATGGCGGCGTCATACGAGTGTCACCGGGCCTCGTCACAACAGCGCATTCCCTGCTTTTACACGGAGCTCCGTGAGGCGCTGGCCGCTTCTCCTCGGTACCGCAATCCTGCAGATGATCCTCGCCCAAACCACGCTGGACGCGCCCGCTCTCGCTCAAACACAGACCGCACGGCCGCATAATGTCGTGCTGTTCATCGCCGATGGCCTGCGTGCCCGCCTGGTCGACGACCATCTCACCCCTACTATGGCGGCGATCGCGCGCGACGGTGTGAACTTGCGCAACGGCCATGCGCTGTTTCCAACTTTTACTATGGCCAATGCATCCGGCATGGCGACCGGACATATGCTCGGCGACACCGGCACTTTTTCGAACACGATCTATACGGGATTCGAGGTTCCTGGCGCGGGCAGTAGCCTCACGCCGTTCCTGGAAAGCGACGTTGTGCTCGGCGATGTCGACGAGCATTTCGCCGGCAATTACCTCGACGAAGCGACCATTCTCAAGCTTGCCCGCGACAAAGGCTACAGCACCGCCTCGGTCGGAAAAATCGGTCCGGCCCTGGTCTTCGATCCAACCGAACGCTCGGGCGAGCAGACCATCCTGATCGATGATGCGACCGGCACGCCCAAAGGCATCCCGCTCTCGACCGAAGTGATTGAACGGCTGAAAGCGATCAGCCTGCCGCTCGCTTCGCCGACCCGCGGTCCCAATGGCATGCCCGTAACGTAAGCAAACCTGGCACGTTGAGCGCCAATGTCGTGCAGCAGGATTACTTTGCCGCGGTGACGACCCGGGTCGTCCTGCCGATGTTCAAAGAGCGCAACATACCCTTTCTTGTGGCGTTCTGGTCACGCGATCCGGACGGCACCCAACATAATCAGGGCGACAGCTTGAATACGCTCATGCCTGGGATCAACGGCCCGACATCGCTTGCTGCAATCCGCAATGCCGATGATGACCTAGCGCGCATCCGCTCATCCCTTGATGAGCTCGGCCTGCTCGACACGACCGACATCATTGTAACCTCGGATCACGGCTTTTCGACCATTTCCAAGGAAAGCCGCACCAGTTCAACAATCAAAAACAAATTCGCCGACACATTGCCGGGCCACCTGCCATACGGTTTTGTCGCGCTCGATCTGGCGCGGGCACTCAATCTCCCGCTCATCGACCCGGACGATGGTTATCGGACCATCGCGGCGGAAGGCGAGCACACCAAGAATGGCAACGGGCTGATTGGAGGCGATCGCAACAAGCCAAAAGTAGTCGTTGCCGCGAATGGCGGCTCCGATCTCGTCTACATTCCAGATGGCGACAAGGCGATGGCGAAGCGGATCATCGACGCGCTGCTGGCGCAGGATTATGTCAGCGGCATCTTCGTCGATTCAAAGCTCGGTAAATTTTCTGGGGCGCTATCGCTTGATGACATCGCGCTCGAAGGCTCCGCGATTACGCCGCACCCGGCGATCGCGATCAGTTTTCGCTCCTTCGACACGGTCTGCGGCGAGCCAATGCGTTGCACGGTCGAGGTTGCCGACACGGTCCTGCAGCAAGGTCAGGGCATGCACGGTTCGTTCAGCCGCGCCGACACCTGGAATTACATGGCGATGCAGGGGCCGGACTTTAAATCGCAATTTGTCGATCCAGCTCCCGCGAGCAACGCCGATCTCGGCCGCACCATCGCGCACCTGATGCATCTCGACGTGAGCGATAAAGGCAAGCTAGTCGGGGGTGTCCTGTCTGAGGCGCTGCCAGGCGGCGCGCTTCCGGAAGTCTCAAGCCGCGTTATCACGTCCGAACCGGCGGCCAACGGGCTGGCCACGGTCCTCAACATGCAGCAGGTCGAACAGACGCGCTATTTCGACGCCGCGGGCTTTCCTGGTCGGACGGTAGGCTTGTCGACGACCGTGTTGCCCAACACGACGACGCAGTAGCGGCCCCGTAGTCTTAAGGCTATAGCGGCAGGTAATTGCGACGGGCGCGCAACGCCTCCGCCGCAATCCAGTCCAGAACGACGATGTCGGCCAGTTCGTAGCCGGCGGGAAGGTCGCGCAACCCGTAACGGCGCGCGGCGAGGCGTGTGTCGTGTGCGGTGACCATAATCGGCGAGCGCTCGATCGTGCTAACGATCGAAGCCAAACCGGCACGTCTACGAGGTGCACGTTTACGAGGTAACGCCGCCATTATGTGACCCGTGCTACTGTTCAAACTCACGCCCTGGCCTACTCGTTCCCTTTAGCGGTGCGAATTAGCTACGTGGAGGCGTGAATTCTCATGCAAGGGTGGCCTGCCCAGGGCGGCTGTGCGGCAAAGTCACGGCGTTCCATCAACTTCCTCAAAGCCCAACCGCAGGTTTGGCGGCCCGCTGCCAGTGCCTCGGGGTCGCAGGGACCCTGGCAGCAGCCTATAAACAAATCGTTTCGGATTTGGCCCGGCGATCAGCACGTTATTGCAATCGCTGCCGTGAAAACGAGCAAATAACGTTTTGCGCGCAAAGGCGTGTAGCGCAGGCTAGTGCGGTGGATTTAACGTTCCTACAGTTCAGTCGAAAACTCTCTTAGGAACTTCAAATCCAAAAACCGCACTAGAATTATATAATTGCTAGTGTTCCTTTGATTCCGAAGAGAGCGAGCCGACAGAGCGTGCGAACTTCGGAATCGGGACACTAGTATTCGCGGCAGGTGCGCCGTACATATGCGTCAGGCCAGCACATCGCATGATCCCAGAGGGAGGCTTTTATGGCTCTTCAGATTGGCGACACCGCCCCGGATTTCGAAGCCGAGACCACGGAAGGCAAAATTCGTTTTCACGACTGGATCGGAAACAGTTGGGTAGTGCTGTTTTCGCATCCAAAGGATTTCACCCCGGTCTGCACGACCGAGCTCGGGACGATGGCCCGGCTCAAGCCGGAATTCGACAAGCGCGGGGTGAAGATTATCGGGCTATCGGTTGATCCAGTTGATAATCACAAAAAATGGTCGAGCGACATCAAGGATGTCGTCGGCTTCGCTCCTAACTACCCGATGATCGGCGACACCGATCTGAAAATCTCAAAACTCTACGGCATGTTGCCGGCGAGCACGACAGGTACCTCCGAGGGCCGCACCCCTGCCGACAATCAGACAGTGCGTAATGTGTTCGTCATCGGCCCAGATAAAAAGATCAAACTTGTTCTCGTCTATCCGATGACAACGGGCCGCAACTTCGACGAGGTATTGCGCGTCATCGACTCGCTGCAACTCACCGCGAAACACCGCGTCGCGACGCCGGCAAACTGGAAGCAGGGTGAAGAGGTCATCCTTACCGGCGCGGTGACCGACGACGAGGCAAAGAAGCTTTACCCCAACGGTTGGAAGACGCCGAAACCTTACATGCGCGTCGTGCCACAACCACGATAGTCAGCGTCCCAATTTCGATGCCCATTAAGGTCATCCTCGCCGCGTTTGCGGCGGGGGTGCCCGTCTTGCCATGCTCTGCTATTAAACCCGCCACGGTCGCGACGAGCGCGGCTAAGGCGGGGGAACGCAGTATGAATTTCACGATGAACCCGGAAGCCGAAAACCAGCCGCCGTTCGCCGCGTTAATTGGCATGAAATTGACTCATGTTTCACCGGACAAAGTGATTGCCGAACTTCCGGTCCGCGAGGAGCTCAACAACCGGTTTGGTGCGCTGCACGGCGGCGCCGTGATGGCGCTGGCTGATAATCTCGGCGGCACCGCCACTATCGCCAATCTGCCGAAGGGCGGCCGCACGGCCACGATTGAAAGCAAAACCAATTTCTTCGCCAGCGTCCCCGTCGGCGACGTGGCGCGCGCAGAGTGCACCCCACTTCATCGCGGCCGCACCACGATGGTTTGGCAGACGCGCATTACGCGCAGCGACGGCAAGCTATGCGCGCTAGTGATTCAGACGCAGATCGTGATCCCGCCGGAGAAGAACTAAAGCCGACCTTGGGCCCTATTCGATCATCTCATCGGCCGTGGCGAGCAGCGACGACGGTATGCTTAGGCCAAGCGCCTTGGCAGCTTTGAGGTTTATCACCAACTCGAATTTGGTCGGCTGTTGCACCGGTAATTGCGCTGGTGTTGCACCCTTGAGAATACGGTCGACATAGGCCGCCGCGCGCCGGTACTCGTCGACGAGATTGGGACCGTAGGACATCAGACCGCCGACAGTGACGAGCTCCCGAACCCCGTAGACCGCGGGAACGCTATGGCGCGCGGCAAGCGCGGCAACCTCTTTGCCATGTGCGAGAATCAAAGGATTTGGAAGGACGACCAAGCCGCCGTTCGGCTCGCGCGCCGACGCTTCGATGGCGGGTTCGATTTCTCCGGCCTCAAGCACCGGTACCGCCGTCAAACGCAACCCGAGCGCCGGCGCAACAGTCTCGATTGAATGCAACATCGCGACCTGAGGCGATTGATCGGGCTTCAGGACTATCGCGGCGTGATCGATTTTGGGCGCAACCTCCTTGAGCCGCTCCAGCATCTTGCCGCCTAAAGTGAGTTCGCCGAGCGCAAACCCGGTGATATTGCCGTCCGGCCGCGCCATATTCGTGACGAACCCGCTGCCGACCGGATCGTACATCGACACGAAAACAATCGGAATGTTGGAGGTGGCCCGCTGCAGCGGCAACAGTGCCAAGGCTGTGGGGGCAAGAATGACTTCAGGATTTACGCTGACGAGCTCGGCCGCCGAACTCCGTAACCGCTGCTGATCGGTGCCGGCCCACCGATACTCGATGCGCAAATTACGACCATCGATCCAGCCGAGTTTTTCCAGGCTTTGCTCGAAGGTTTTAATCCGGTTGCCCAATTGCGCGTCGCCCTCGGTGCCGGGAACGAGCACGCCAATAGGCCTGTTGCGCGCGCGCCACGAATGGCGACGCCAGGACGGCGCCGCCAAGACCGTGGGTAAGACCGAGTATTAAGCCGCGCCTTCCAATTCGAATTACCATCGACCCTCCTCGATGGGATCACGTCCGCGCCATGCCAGCAACATTATCACGCTTCGATGGCCGGTTGGGTGAATTGGAATCGCGCCGCCTCAGCGTTTGCCATTTGAACCTCTCAATGTCATCGTTTGCAAGATAGAGGAGCTGTATCGTATGGATGTTCGCGCTGCCGTCGCCATTGCTCCCGGGAAACCGCTTGAGGTCACGACCGTTCAACTCGACGGTCCGCGTGCCGGCGAGGTCCTGATCGAGATCAGGGCCACCGGCATCTGTCACACCGACGAATTCACTTTATCCGGTGCCGATCCTGAAGGGCTGTTCCCGAGCATTCTCGGCCATGAGGGTGCGGGTGTCGTGGTCGATATCGGTCCCGGCGTGACGTCGGTCAAAAAAGGCGACCACGTCATTCCGCTTTACACGCCCGAATGCCGAAATTGTCCGTCCTGTCTGTCGCGCAAGACCAATCTGTGCACCGCCATTCGCGCGACACAGGGCCAGGGCGTCATGCCTGACGGGACCTCTCGCTTCTCGATCGGCAGTAACAAAGTCCATCACTATATGGGCTGCTCCACATTCGCCAATTTTACCGTCTTGCCGGAAATCGCGGTGGCAAAAATCCGCGAGGACGCGCCCTTCGACAAGGTTTGCTACATCGGTTGCGGGGTGACGACCGGCATTGGGGCGGTGATCAATACGGCCAAGGCCGAACCCGGTGCCAAATGCATCGTGTTCGGTCTCGGCGGGATCGGATTGAACGTCATTCAGGGTCTCCGCCTTGTCGGCGCTGATATGATTATCGGCGTCGATATGAACCCGGAAAAGAAAGCTTGGGGCGAACGCTTCGGCATGACGCATTTCGTCAATCCGGCCGAAGTCGGCACCGATCTCGTGGCTCATCTCGTCAATATGACCAAAAGCGGTGCCGATCAGATCGGCGGCGCCGACTACACCTTTGAATGCGTCGGCAATGTCAATCTCATGCGCGCTGCGCTCGAAAGCTGCCATCGCGGCTGGGGACAGAGCATCATTATCGGTGTTGCGGGGGCCGGCCAGGAAATTGCAACACGTCCATTCCAGCTAGTGACCGGTCGCGTTTGGCGCGGCACCGCCTTTGGCGGTGCTCGCGGCCGCACCGACGTGCCTAGGATTGTCGATTGGTACATGGACGGGCGGATCGAGATCGATCCGATGATCACGCATACGATGCCGCTGAGCGACATTAACAAGGCTTTCGCGCTGATGCGCGAGGGCAAATCCATCCGCAGCGTGGTCGTTTACTGAGCCTGAGCCGAAAAGCCGTAAGCGACATTTCCGACTTAAATCATGAATTCTGCCGGCGCGGCGAAACCAAACGCCTTGGTACTCGTTTTGATCGTGGGGCTGTCCAGAGAGGAGAGAGCCCCATGTGCGATTACAGTTTGACAAATGTCCGATCACGGCCGGCTCGGGTCGGTGACAAGCTGACGGTGCGCGACTTCGGCACCGGAACCCGGGGGTTTTGCGCCCCAGAGAACCCCGGCACCGCCGTGTGCCTGCTCCCCGGAACGGAATTGTCGTTCGTCGGCGAGGTGATGTGTCTCGCGACTGGTCTGTTTCCGTGGCGCGAGCGCGCGCTGGATTACAGTACCGCCATTTTCCGGCAAATCAATAAAGACAAGGTGGCTGCCCACCACGACGCGTTGGAATTTCCCGATGGCCGGCAGGTGCTGCTGACGCTGTTGTGCGAAGGGCAGCAGGCTACCGTGCTGCAAATGCCGGCGCAGCCGAAGACGACCGAAGAAGCCGCAAAGCTGCGACGGGTCGATTACGTCGGCTGATCGCCGCGAGTGAGTCTCAGGGAAGGCGCGTCCGCATTGGCGGAACGGCCTTCCTTGATGACGTTTTTTTGAGGAACTGCACTTTGCGCCCGGCGATTGGGATGGACGAAACCTTCGCGGAAGGCGAGCGGTCCCTACCCAATCGAACCGATGAGCGCAAACACTCATAGAAAATCGCGCCTCCACGGCGCCGTTGCGCGCTATCGCGACGCCAGAAGATCGCTCCACACACCGGCCTCGCCACAGAGCCGCTACGGGCTCGACTGGATGAATTTCTTCGTCGCCGACGTGCAGACCGGCTTCGGTGCATTTGTTGCCTTTTACCTCGCGCATCGCGACTGGTCAGTGCGCGACGTCGGCTTCGTCCTGACAATTGGCAGCCTTGCTTCGGTGCTCAGCCAAATACCCGGCGGCGCGCTTGCGGACGCGGTGCGGTGGAAACGCGGCTTTATTGCGGTTGGCATCGCGATGATCGGCGCCGCGGCGCTAATCCTTGCAATTACGCCGGCCTACATTCCGGTCCTACTCGCGTCTTTGGTCCAGGGCGTCAGCGGCGGCATCATTACGCCGGCCATCGGTGCGATCAGTTTGGGATTGGTCGGTCGCCGCGGGATGTCGTTGCGGACCGGCCGAAATTATCGTTACGCGGCGGCCGGCCATGCCGCGACTGCCGCGCTCATGGGCTTCGTCGGCGCATATTTTTCGCTCGGCATGATCTTTCTCGCCGCAGCCGTGCTGTGCATACCCGCGCTGATCGCGCTCGCTTTCATCCGTCCCGCGGAGATCGACTATGCCCGCGCGCGCAACGCCAGGACCCGCGATCAGGCGCCGGAAATCGGGCGGATCCTCGATCTGTTCAAGAACCGCGGCCTTGTTCTCTTCACCGCGGCCATAGTGCTGTTTCAGCTCGCCGACGCCTCGATGCTGCCGCTGATCGGGGAGGACTTGGCAAAAACGCAAGCGACCGGATCGGCGATTTGGATGTCCGGACTTATCATCGTTCCGCAAATCGTCGTCGCGATTCTAGCGCCCTAGGTCGGCTATCACTCCGAGAAACGCGGTCGTAAACCGCTGCTGTTGATCGGCTTCGCCATTGAACCGTTGCGCGCCGCAATGCTCGCCTTCAGCAACGATTACGTCTTCCTTGTCATCGGCCAGCTCTTGTCCGGCATTACTGGGGCGGTCATTGTCGTGATGACCGTCCTTGTCGTCACCGACCTGACCGCCGGCACCGGGCGCTTCAACTTGGCGCAGGGTACCGTCGGCGCGATGAGCGGCATCGCCGCCTCGATAAGCACGCTGGCCACCGGTTTCCTGTTTCAAGGAATTGGTACGACGGGCGGATTCCTCGTCATCGCAGGCATCGCGGCCGCCGCAACGGTTCTGATTGCGGTATTTGTTTCCGAGACCAAGCCCGCCGATTATGGCGAATGAGCCGATTGCCACCGCCGCGCGACGCTCATTCGACTTTTATGTTGGCGGCTTTGATGATCGGCCACCATTTATCGGCCTCGGACTTTTGAAACGCGGCAAATGCCGCCGGCTCCTGCAGATCGCGCGTCGCGACTTCCTGTCCAAGCTTGTTAAGCCTGTTCTTCACGTTGTCGTCGGCCAGTGCGGCGACGGCTGCGGCATTGAGTTTTGTGATCACATCCTTCGGCGTGTTGAGTCTTGGACGGCACAGCGATCGCCCTGATCGTGCCGGCGAGCACCTGGGCGGTGAAATTCGACGATGGCTCGATCATCATGTCGATCTGGCCCGCCATCATGTCTTGCACCGCCGGAGCGTCGCCGCGATACGGCACGAACTGAAAAGTGGTGCCAGTCACGTTCTGGAATGAAATGCCGGCGAGATTTCCAGTCGACCCAGCGCCCGGAATACCGACGCTTGCCTTGCCAGGATTGGCTTTGAGCCACGCAATCAGCTCTTGCAGATTGTGGGCCGGCAAGCTGTTCTTCACGCAGATGAGCAGCGGCTCGTAGGCCACTCAGCGATCGGCGTCAAATCGGTGAGCACATCGAAATCCAGTTTGTAGAGCCCGCCGGTCAACACATGCGAGGTCAAGGTGCCGATGCTCAGCGTGTAACCGTCGCCGGTCGCTCGCGCGGCCCGGGCGACGCCGATAGTGCCAGCGGCGCCGGTCACATTCTCAACGATGATGGTTTGACCAAGCGACTTGCCCATGGCATCGGCGAGGACTCGCGCCAGCACGTCGGTGGCGCCGCCGGCTGCGAACGGCACCACCAGCGTGATCGGTCGCGTGGGGTATTCGAGCGAAAAGGCCGAGCCGGGATAGCTACCCGCGGCGACGGCACCTGATGCCAGTCGCAAAAACTTCCTACGCGCCAGTCTCATGATGTTTCCCTCCCCTATCGACCGTGCTCGCCGCTCACTCTGGCTTGAGACTGGCAAACTTCACGACCTTGATCCACTTCTCGGTGTCGCCAGCGATAAACTTTGCGAAATCGGCTGGCGAGTTCGGCGGCATGACAAGACCACCGAGATCGAGCAAACGCGATTTTATCGTTGGTTCGGCAACCGCCTCATTGATCGACTTGTTGAGCAAGTCGACGATCGCGGTCGGCGTTTTCCTGGGCGCGCCGAAACCGATCCAGCCGAACGCTTCGTAGCCGGGTAGAAACTCCGCCATGGCCGGCACGCCCGGCAACATGTCCAAGCGTTCTGGTGTGGTGAGCGCAAGCGCCCGCAGCTTGCCCGACCTGACCTGCGGCAAGGCGGTCGGCGTGACATCGAACATGACCTGGACCTGCCCGCCAAGCATATCGGTGATTGCCGGGGTGGAGCCGTGATAGGGCACATGCACGAGATCGACGCCGGCCATGAACTTGAACAATTCGCCGGCGACGTGCTGCGGACCGCCGACGCCGGCCGATGCCATATTGATCTTGCCCGGATTGGCTTTGGCATACGCGATGAATTCCGGCACCGTCTGCGCCGGGAAGCTCGGCAACACTTCCATGATCAGCGGAACGCGGAATACTCCGGCAATCGGCGCAATATCGCGCACGAAGTCGAACGGGAGATTGGGAAACAGCGCAGCATTGATCGTGTTCTGCGAATTGACCAGGAGCAACGTGTAGCCATCTGGCGTCGCGCGCACCACCAGCTCCGTCGCGATATTGCCGGTCGCGCCCGGGCGCACTTCGACGACAAATTGCTGTCCGAGATGCTGCGAAAGATATTGCGAGATGAGCCGCGCGGTGATGTCAGAGGAACTCGCCGCCGCCTGGCCGACGATCACCTGGACCGGGCGGGTCGGATAATCAAGTGCAATCGCGCTGCGCTGCGCGAAAGGCATCGCGGCGAGTGCCGCACTCAATTTTAGAAAATTCCGGCGTTCCACGACTCATCCCCTCGTGTTGGCTGCCCCAGTGCCCGGCGCTTAAGTTTAGCATCTTACCGCAAGCTCGATATCGGGCAGATCAGCGCGGCGCAAGCCGCCGCTGCAGCCGGGCTTCCCGCAAGAACAAAAACAGGCCGGTCATCACGACGATAGCGGACCCGACGAGCAGGCTCGCTGAAGGAACGTCACCCCAGATGAAAAATCCAAACATCAGCGCCCATACCAGCATGAGATAATAGAATGGCGTTACCGCGGGTGCCGGCGCCAATTGCAAGGCCTTGGTCCAGAACCACTGGCCGATTGCATTGATGAACCCACTGCCGAACAGCATTGCGGCGTCCGTCAGGGTCGGCCAGCGCCAGCCAAACAGCAAAAGAAAGCTATGAAAGAAGGCGAGCACCGCCAATTGCCAGAGCACGAGCGTGTTGGCGGACTCGGTTCGCGTCATGCCGCGCACCGCGACAGTCACCGTGCCGTACATGACGGCGTTAGTGAGCGCGAATAGCGCGCCGAGCGTCAGCGAATTGGTGCCGGGATTGGTTACGATCAGCACGCCGAGGAAGCCGATCACCAAGGCTGTGCCTCTGACGTAACCCGCCCGCTCTCTGAGCCAGACGATCGAGACTACGGCGGCAAACAGCGGCGCCGAGAAGTTGATGGCAACCGCGCCGGCGAGCGGCATCAGGCTGAACGCCAGCAGCAGGCAAAGCTGCGAGATCGATTGCGAAAGGCCGCGCGCCAAGTGGTCGCGCGGACGATGGGTGACAAACGCCGAGAGCCCGCTGACCGGCAAAATCATCGCCGCCCCGGCGGCAAGCGATGCGAACGAACGCAGGCATAGCACCTCGCCGACCGGATAAAGTCCCACCAGCCATTTGCTCACCGCCGAGGCCGCGGCAAACAAAATCGTGGCGACGACCATGCAGATTATGCCGCGAGGCACATCGTCGTTGCGGCCTTTGCCGTATTTGCGATCGATAGCACCGGCCGCTGCTGCGGTTTGCCGCTTTTCGGCCGTTCGATCGTCCATTCCTTAAGACCGCGCTGTCAGCTTTGCCTGGGGCATGATGCCATATGTCTCGTCCGTGACATACTTTTCGGGGAAAAACCGGCGTGACCTTGGCCCGGCATAACGGCGCGTGCAGGCGGGACGGCGTCACAGGAACAATTGCTCAAGAGCAGGGTTCAGGAAAAGAGAGCCGGAACACGGCCCTTGAGAGGAGTGCCTTTCCCATGTGTGACTATAGTCTGCATCTCATCGCCTCGCGGCCTGCCAAGGTCGCGGACAAGCTCGTCTCCACCGACTTCGTTAAGTCGATTACGCGCGGCTTTACCGAAGTCGGTCATCCCGATGTGGTGGTCTGCTTGCTCCCCGGCACCGAAGTCGCTTTCGATGATGACGTCCAATATGACCGTGCTTTCAGCATGTTTGGCAAAGCGCGCGTCGAACATCGCGTGGCCCGTTTTCGCCAAGTGAACATGG
>WNGH01012436.1_pt1 | contig 11669 bp, 12 predicted proteins | sample 5400631 | NCBI WGS metagenome assembly WNGH01 (sample SAMN13153373, study PRJNA577476) | soil metagenome | isolation source: 115 cm soil or saprolite under Garry oak tree replicate 1 | place: USA:California | collected 2016-06-15 | reverse complement strand
CTGAAGCTATCGTTCCCCGCTCCCATCACACCTCTTGCCGGTCGGCGGAGCGTTCCGACGCCGGCCGCTCTTTCTCCGCAAAAAACGTAAAAAAACCTTGCCTTTTTCATCGCCTGTGCTAGTATGCCTAAAATTTAGGCAAGATGCGAACAAAGATCCAGATGACCAAAACCCTGACAATCGGCCCGCTGACCCTGGCCAGTAACCTGATGCTCGCCCCGATGGCCGGGATCACCAACCTTCCGATGCGGCTCATGGCGCGGGAACAGGGGGCAGCCCTCTGCTTTACCGAGATGGTGAGCGTGAACGGCCTGGTCAGGGACGGCAGGAAGACCTTCGATCTCCTCCGAAGCACCCCGGCCGACCGGCCCCTCGGCATCCAGCTGTTCGGCGACGATCCGGAGCTTCTGGCGGAAGGGGCCCGGCTCGTGGCCGGTCATGGCGACCTGATCGATATCAACATGGGGTGCCCGGTACGCAAAGTAGTGGGGAGCGGCGCCGGCAGCGCCCTGTTGCGGGAGCCGGCCAAGGTGGCGGCAATCGTCAGGGCCGTGCGGCGGGCGATAACCCTCCCCCTGACCATAAAAATCCGCACCGGCTGGGAGGCGGACGCCGCCAGTTTTCTGGAAATAGCCCGGATCGCCGCGGAAGAGGGGTGCGACGCCGTCACCCTCCATCCCCGGCAGATGTTCGAGGGGAAGGCCGACTGGGCGCGGATCCGTGAGCTGAAAGAGGCGCTCCGGATAGCGGTGATCGGAAGCGGCGACCTGTTCTCTGCCTCCGACGTGGCCGCCATGCTCGACCAGACCGGCTGCGACGGCGTGATGATCGCCCGGGGGGGGCTGGGAAACCCGTGGATCTTCCGGGAAACCCGGGACGTCCTCGCCGGCCGCGAACCACGGCTTCCCACCCCGGCAGAGATAGGCGCCGCCGCCCTCAGGCATCTGGAGATGTTCATCGAAACCTTTGGCGAACGGGTCGCCCTGGTGGAGATGCGGAAACACCTCTGCTGGTATGCCCGGGGCATTCCCGGCGTCGGCCAGTTCCGGGCAGAGATAAACCGGCTCCAGACCGTGGCGGAGCTCGTCCGGGCGCTGCACAAATTTTTTCAGCAGGACAGATCATGAGTGAAGCGCGCAGCAGAACCGATATAATCTACGCGAATATCATCGACAGTGTCGGGGATGGCGTGATCGCCCTCGATGCCGCCGGCAAGGTCACCCTGATGAACCCTGCGGCGGAGGAGATCACCGGCGTATCCCGCAGGATCGTCCAGGGAAACCTCTTTGACCGGGTGTTCAAGGAGGAACAGCTGCTGATCGAGATGGTTGCGAAGACCGCCGCCACCGGCATGACCATCTCCGATCACGAGAACGTGGTCCTGAAAAAATCGGGGCACCCAACTCCGGTGAGCGCCACCACTTCCCCACTGCTGCTGGAGACCGGGGAAAAGGTCGGCACCATCCTGGTGCTGCGCGATCTGGCCAATATCAGGGACCTGGAGCGGGCGGTTCGCCAGTCGGACCGGCTTTCCTCCCTGGGAACCCTGGCGGTGGGGCTGGCCCATGAAATCAAGAACCCCCTCGGCGGCATCAAGGGGGCAGCCCAGCTCCTGGAGCAGGAACTTCCCGAAGGGAGCGAGCTGAGGGACTACACCCGGGTAATGATCAAGGAGGTGCGGCGCGTCAACCGGATCGTGGAAGAGCTCCTGGAGCTGGCCTCCCCGCGGAAGATCGAGCTTGGCCGGGTCAACCTCCATAAGGTCCTGGGAGACATCCTCATTCTGCAGAAGCGGGCGGCACGGGAAAAGAACATCACCTTCCGCCAGCAGTTCGATCCGAGTATCCCCCCCATCCTGGCGGACGAAGCGCTCCTCACCCAGCTCTTCCTGAACCTGGTTAAAAACGCGGTGGAGGCGGTGGGGGAGCTGGGGACGGTCCAGGTCGCGAGCCGGGTGGTGTCCGACTACAGCATGTCCCAGAACTGGGAGAGACGCTCCCGCATGGTTGCCGTAGAGGTGAGCGACGACGGCCCCGGCATGGTGGGTGAACAGCTGGAACTCCTGTTCACCCCGTTCTTCACCACCAAGGCCAAGGGAACGGGGCTCGGCCTCGCCATCTGCCAGAAGATCGTCTCGGAGCACCGGGGGATGATCAAGGTCGATTCGGACCCGGGGCATGGGACGACCTTCACGGTGATGCTCCCGCTCATTCAGTAGGTAAATATTGTTTTAGGGACTCTGCATGTACAGAAATAGCATATTCAGTAGTAGGGGCGAAGCAAGTTTCATCTGCTTCGCCCGCCTTTGATTTCCGTAGCAACTAGGGCGAAGCAAGTGAGGCTTTTGCTTCGCCCCTACAGTAAAAAACGGTATATTAGAAAGTTCCACGTCCCTTAGATTGTTTCACCATTCACTATTCACCATTCACCGGGGTTCACATGGCCATCCAGAGAATTCTTGTCGCCGACGATGAAGAGAGCATGCGCTGGGTCCTTTCCAAGGCGCTGAAAAAAAAGGGGTTTGCCGTTGATCTGGCCGCCGATGGCGACGAGGCGCTCAAACTTATCCGGGCGCACAGCTACGACCTGGCGATCCTTGACATCAAGATGCCCGGCCTGTCCGGGCTGGAGCTCCTGGACCGGATCAGGGAGTTCAAGAGCGACCTCCTGGTGGTGATAATGACCGCCGAGGCAAGCATGAAGAACGCCGTGGAGGCGATGAAACGGGGGGCGTACGACTACATCACCAAGCCGTTCGACCTGGACGTGATCGACGCCATCGTCGAAAAGGTCAACCGGGCACGGGAGATGACCTCCCAGGTGAGCTCCCTCAAGGAGGAGCTGAAAGAGCGCTACCAGCCGGACAAGACCATCATCGGCAACTCCCCCGCCATGAGAGAGGTCTACAAGACCATCGGCAAAGTGGCGCCAAGCGACGTCACCGTGCTGATCCAGGGGGAGTCGGGGACCGGCAAGGAGCTGATCGCCCGGGCCATCCACTACAACTCGAAGCGGCTCGGCAAGCCGTTTATCGCCCTCAACTGCGCCGCCATCCCCAAGGAACTCCTGGAGAGCGAGCTGTTCGGCTTCGAGAAGGGGGCCTTCACCGGCGCGGTCGAGCGGAAGCTCGGCAAGTTCGAGCAGGCCAACGGCGGCACCATCTTTCTCGACGAGATCGGCGACATGCCCCTCGACCTCCAGGCCAAGATCCTGCGGGTCCTCCAGGAAAAGGAGGTCGTCCGGACCGGGGGGAACCAGAGCCTCACGGTGGATGTCCGGATCGTGGCGGCCACCAACCAGAACCTGGAGGAACAGGTGCACCGGAAGGAGTTCCGCGAAGACCTCTTCTACCGCCTGAACGTGGTCCCGATCCACCTTGCCCCACTCAGGGAAAGGGAAGAGGACATCCCCCTGCTGGTGGACTATTTCCTCGAAAAAAGCTGTAGCGAGCTGGAGGTCCCCCGGAAACAGTGCACCCCAGAGGCGCTCCGTCAGCTCTCCTCCTACTCGTGGCCCGGCAATATCCGGGAGCTGGAAAACACCATAAAACGGGCGGTCATTCTCTCCTCCGATCCCCTCCTGACCATGGCCGACTTTGCCGGGATCACCCCCCGCAAGGGTGGGGAGCGGGCACAGAACGAAGACCTCTCCCTGGAAGGGATCGTGGATATCAAGCTCAGGGGGAGCTTTTCCAACATGGACAAGATGGAGAGCGGCGACGTCTACACCATGGTCCTGGAGCAGGTCGAGCGGCCGCTGATCCGCTTCGTCCTGGAAAAGACCCGGGGGAACCAGGTAAAGGCGGCCGACATCCTGGGAATCAACCGGAACACGCTGAGGAAGAAGATCCAGGACCTGGGGATCGAGGTGAAAAAGGACTAGGGAATGGTGAAAGGTGAATAGTGAATAGAAAAATCAGGACTTCAGTCTTTACCATTCACCATTCACTATTCACCATTCACAGATTTTAAAGGGAGGACAGCCGATGGGCATAAAGGAAAAATTCTTTCTGGACAGAAACGCAGCCGTGCTGGTGGTCATCGACGTCCAGGAGAAACTCTGCCGGGCGATGGACGAAAAGATCCTGGAACGGCTGACCGGCAACATCGGCGTGCTCCAGGAAGCGGCCCGGGAGCTGGGGATCCCGGTGGTGGTCACCGAGCAGTACGTCAAGGGACTCGGCGAAACCCTCCCCGCAATCAAGGAAAAACTCGTCGAGCCGGCCATGGAGAAGATGACCTTCAGCTGCTGCGGCGACAGCGCCTTCCTCGACAAGATCGGGGAGCTCAAGCGCCGCCAGGTCATCATCACCGGCATGGAAACCCACGTCTGCGTCCTGCAGACGGTGCTGGAGCTTCTTGACGCCGGCTACACAGTCCACCTGGTCCGGGATGCGGTCATGAGCCGCCGCAAGGACAACTGGTTCGTCGGGCTGGAAACGGCCGACGCCGCCGGGGCAGTGCTTACCTCCACCGAGACCGCCCTGTTCCAGCTTCTCCGGGTGGCTGGGACCGACGAGTTTAAAAGGCTGTCAAAGCTGGTGCGGTAAGGGTACGGGACGGCCCGACTTCGTCCATGCAGGAAAACCCGCGCAAGCGGGTTTTTTTGTTTCCGGGATACGCGCGAAACCTCGATTGTGCGCTATACTTTATGGCGGATGGGGTATAGAGCGCCAGGGAGCCTTGGGGAGAACATGGACGAGGAGATAAAAGCAGTCGGAAGGCCGAGCCGGCCGGAAACCATCGCCGCTCTTGTACACTACTACCGGGCCGAGGTGACACGCAGCCTGGCGTGGCGGGAGCGGCTCGACCGGACCACCAACTGGGCGGTCGGTTCGGTGGCAGCCTTCCTCGGCTTCGCCTTCTCCCACCCGGAGATCCACCACAGCCTTTCTTTCTTCGCCCTCGCCATCGTCTACACCCTTCTGCTCGTCGAGGCGCGGCGCTACCGCTTCTTCGACGCCTACGAGTACCGGGTGCGGCTGATGAACCAGTATTTCTTCTATGGCCTCCTCACCGACACGTTCGACATGGCGAAAGACTCCTTCTGGGTAGCCGAACTCGCCTCGGACCTCCGCCATCCCCAGTACAAAGTAGGCTTCATCTACGCCCTCGGCCGTCGGGTCAAGGCCAACTACGTCTACCTGTTCACTATCGTGCTGGCCGCCTGGCTCCTCAAGATCGAGATTCATCCGGCAACCGCCCGCTCCTGGATCGACTACCTCGACCATGCGGCGCTGGGGGAGATATCGGGCTGGGTCACCTTCCTGTTCATCCTCCTGTTCGTCGGCCACGCGGTGGTCCTGCTGTACATCGGCAACAAGCCCCTGGGGGGGCGGGACCTGCTGGCTGCCGCTCCACGCGAGGAGGAAGAAACCCGCCCTGAGCATGAGTGATGCTACCCCCATAGCCTTCCGTACTGGAGGGGGCGCTGCCCAGCCGCGCACAGGCCGGGCAGCGTAACGAAAAAGCTTAGAAGAGGAACCCTATCCCCCCCTGCATGGAGAAGTAGGGATCGGAGATGAGGTGCTCTTTCATGTTGGCGGTGAGGAAAACTGCCTGTTGAGCATGTATTGGAAAGGGGAGCCGGTCGGCTCCCCCTTTTATTTGGCAACACTGAACGTTTAGTTACTGGATCGTGACGCTCTTTATGGTGATGCTCATGCCGGATAGTAAGCTATAGTGGCTATCCTCTACCAATCCATCGGCTGAAAAGTCCGTGGCCACCGGGAAGTTGCCGGGCGCGACGTGGAAAGTCAGGGTGGCGAATTCGCCTGCTTGGAAACCGGTTTGGCTCAACATGACTAGCCCAACATAGCCTGTCGATAGTAATGACTCGAAGTACGAGCCTACACCATAACCTGAGGCAACCACATCGGAGGTGGCAATCGACAGCCCCTTGTATGTTGGGTAGCTCACGGAGGCAGAGATACCGCCTAGGAGCACGCCGGCCGGCAGGGTACCGCTCGTCTGCACCTTAACGATCACCACGCTAGTCGGGTTGATGAACTGGACGCTGGCAGTGCCGGAAACCGCCCCGGCTGTGGCTTTGACGGTGACGGTTCCGCCGGCTGTGCCTGTCAGGTTGACGGTGGTGATGCCGCCGAGGGTGTACGCGCTTGTTGCCGAGAGTTGACCGGTTCCTGAGGCGATGGTGAAGTTTACTATAGTGTTGTCAGGTACGGCTGCGCCCGACAGCAGCGTGACGTGGGCGGTGACGGCAACCGTGGCACCGGTGTTTGTCGAGGTCGGGTTTGCGGTTACGGTGACGGCGGCCGGCTTGTTGGGGTCGCTGAACGTTACTGTCGTCGCGTCGGTCGAAACGCCACCGGCGCTCGCAGTCACGATCACGGTGGCCCCGTCTGTGCCGCTGGTCAGGGTCACGCTGGCAACACCGCTGGTAGTTACGGCGGAGGCTGCGGAGAGGGTGCCGGTGCCGCTCTTGATGGCAAAGGTGACCTGGGTGCCGTCGGGGACGGCCGCGCCGGATAAGGTCACGTTGGCCGTGAAGGTCACGTTGGAATTTATGCTCGTCGCGGTCGCTGACTGGTTGACCGTCACCGCCATCGTCCCGAGGGCGGCGCCGGTTGCGCCGGTCTTGTTGTTAGCGCTGTTCAGGAAGTTCAATTCGGCTGCAATGGCCGCCTGCAAGTTGGAAGACGATAGGGTGCCCGCCAGAACGTTGGGGAGAAACTGGCTACTCAACTGCTGCACGGTGGTCGAGCCGGCCAGGAGTTCGGAGACGGTCGCCAGGGCCACGGAGTAGCTCAACTGTGCGGCGGTTGTGCCGGCAGGGGGGGCGATAGAGACGTCAATCGGCTTGGTCGTGATGATGTTCACGCCGTTCAGGGCAGGAAAGGTGACGCTTACCTGGGCATTCGCCGCAGCGATATTCGCATCGGTCGGATGGGCAGGGTCGGGGAGGGCTTGCACACCCAGGTCGGTGAACGGGGTCACATTGATGACAACGCCCGTGCCGCGCCTGACGGCGCCGGATATGTTGCCGAAGGCGGCCTGCATGCCGCTGGCTCCCGTCTTGTCGGAAAGCTTGACCACGATGCCGGTCGCCTCATCCTTATAGGTGCCGCCGGTTACCTGGACCAGGAGGCCGCCTTTCGTCACAGTCGAGCCTATGTTGACGCCATAGCTGCCATCGGCAGCGGTCGTTCCCTGGCCGAGGGGCGTCGTGCCAATGCGTGTTTTGGCGGGGTTCTGGCTCGAGATGATTTCGAAAACCTTTACTGCCCCCCCGTTGATGAGCCCCTTGGCTGCTGTCCCGCTGACCGTCGTCCCGCCTGCGCCACCGCCGCCACCGCTGCCGCAGCCCAAAATAACCAGCGCCAGGAAAGACAGAACCAGGCCATACACTTTCTTCATCTTCATTGTGCTCCTCCTTTTTGGTTAAAAGTTGACGAGACCAACTTCCGTACAGCCCTTCCCAACTCACCACCTGAAATAAAAAAAGCCTACCCTCGAAAAGGTAGGCTTCATATGGATAAACCTCTCCATACGTCACTTCGGCAGCCCCTCTATCCGATTTTCATCGGATGGTTGCTTTGTGCCACACGGTTACCCGTGCTTTACCATTTCGGTGACATGGTGCAAATTTAATGTTCATTACTTTTAATAAATATTTTCTGCCAAGTCAAGTTATTTGTTCGCATATTTGCATACAATGAACCTTCACGTGGTGCACTTAGAATGTGAATTCACCTTCCAACTCAGATCGGACTTTTACATTTTCAAGGGTTGACTCTTTACTTTCCATTTTCAAGCGTTTTCAAGGGGTTGACCTCTTTACTTTCCGCTGGCTTTTTTCGATAAATTAAAAAGAAATAAAATATTGCAGTAATCCAGTTAAACAAGACTAACATCACGATCCAATCTTTTTTTCTTACTAGGCAATCGTTTTGTATCGCATCTATTAACATCCAGAACCATAAAGACACAGCAGCTATCGAACCTGTTTTTATGGCCAATAAATGTAAGTTTTCTGACACTTCTATTGTAACTAAAGACACTGAAAGTAATGCCAACAAACCATATCCTATCAACTTTTTCATTTTTACTCCAAAGAAAAGAGCGTCCCCTTATGTTCCCCAACTGACAACCATTATGTCTTTATTCCCTCTTTTTTTTCTGATATGGTTCTAGTAGAAGTCATTATCCTACCCCGTCATTTAGTTTCGTAGTACCAGGTAAAGCCTTTTCCTGGGACACTAACATCCTCGAATGATTCCAATTCTACAATTTCTAGGACATACATAATAGGCGCATCATCTTTTTTATTTGCTATCTTTCCCCCAAGCTCAAGCCTGATCAAATCAACCGCTGCTTTTTCAGCACAGTCTTCCGCCTCGGCCTCTACATACCTGGTAGTATAAAAACCATGCTTTGTGGGTTTACCCTTGCTTATTAGCAAAAAGTTAGTTCCTTTAATATACAATCTGAATTTCTTCATCTTCGCCGCCGTCCATAATTATTTTGTCAATCAATTAGGCTCTGAGATTCACATCGAATTAGGCATCTGCTTATTAATTATCCTTAGCTTTATTATTCTTTTCCTTTATGTCCTTTAAGCCTTCGAACTCTTCTTTGTTAGCTGGTTTTTGCTGAACAATGTTGCTTGACGGGTGATTTATTTGCTGCATCTTTTGATCCCCCTCATTGCTTGATAATGAGGCCTGCCAGTAGTGCCATCGGGAAGTTCATGACCTTTGTCTTTTAGGACCGGCTTACCTCCTGAATTTGCTCGTTCTATAGCTCCTGCCATTTGCTCCGTTTTAGCAACTACATTTCCACCCTGTTTCCTTGCTAATACCGCCTCAGCCTTAGATCCGACTTTACCAATAATTTTTTCGCCGCCGCCTTTAAATATTTTTATTATCCAACCTACGGGGGATTGCCCATCTGAGGGGCTAAGGGGACGTAGTTGATTTGTTGATTAACTCTTCAAGTTTCCCCCATTTGACGGGATTCTCTGCTAGCAATGCAGCCCCTCGGGATGCTCCCCTGCAAACTCCGGAGCGGGTGATGCCCAAAGCTTTTGCGACGGCTTCACCGCTGCAACCGATCCTGCGAACAGCAAGAAAGCAAATGATGCTTTTTGTGTCCGCCACCATTGTTTTCCTCCCACGTTGACACAGCTCCTGCGGCTCAACACTAGCAAACTCGGCAACACGCTTTATCAACTCCGTCAAGGGAATAGGAGCATCAAGCCTCTCGGCTATTTCCTTTTCCTGTTTCAGATGTTCGACGAAATCAGCGCTGCCAAGTATTCTGTCATCGTAAGCGGTGACCACCTCATCACCGGCCAGTTTCAGGACCCTCCTGAGACCTCCCCCCACAAGTTCATCTCTCTTCCCCAGCGAGATTCCGTCAGCCACAAATGCCTGATATTTTTCCCGCGCTGTTTTTGTCCGTTTCCCGAAATATCCAAGCACTTCTTCCATATTCTGTCCCGGCAATTCCCTGCGTCCCATCAACACGGCATGACCACTCCAGGGGTATTCATTCAGTTCAGCGATCCCCTTGACGATACCTGCTCGCAAAGGGTTAAGGTGAATGTATCGGACAAGTTCCAGAAGATAAGGGTCTTCCTCGCAGATGATTGACTTGTAGCGGTTTTGGAAAAGATGTCCGTTGCGGTGATGGCGCAGGTTGAATGAGACAGCATGGCCTGTCAGGAGCCGCCGCATGAAATGTCCAAGTTTGCTTTGCGACGGACGTAACAGCATGTGAACGTGATTGGTCATCAGCGACCAGGCCAGGCATTCCGTTTCCGTTTGTGTCAGCAAGTTGGAAAAACGGTCCAGAAATGACTGCCGGTCGGTGTCATCAAGAAAAATATCCCGTCGTTCAACTCCTCTGACGATCACGTGCTGGAGAACTCCGGGGATGTCAAGGCGTGCGGCTCGTGGCATGATGTCCAATATACATGAGTTTGATTCAAAGTCAACTAATCAACTACGTCCCCTTATCTTTCTGAGTTTGATTCAAAGTCAACTAATCAACTACGTCCCCTTATCTTTCCCTTATCTTTCACACAGACGATCTCTTGGCTTTGAACCTTCGTGCCCCCATCCAGTTATATTATAATAAAAAAGATCAACCGTCTGAGATGCTGAAATTTTTATAGCAACATCCTTATTTGCAAGATATTCTAAAATTAAATATATCGTCTTTACGAAATCCTTAGCATTTGTTTCGATTTTTTCCAAATTTATATTTATATTACCATGTATCAACTTAAACAAATTCCAAGATTGTGTAAAATCACCACCGATTAAATATGGTACAACATAAATCCATGTATCGACCCATCGTTCACCGGAGCTCTGTTCCTTTTTAGGTGAGTCGTATTTATTTCTTACTATGGTTAAGAGTTCCAATGACTTTTTTAAATTTTCATCCTTTTCACCAGTAAGAATCCAATTTGCATTATGTATATTGACAGTGTTTATATAGGTTCCATACTCGGGTGAAAATGGGGCGCCTCCATATTGCCTAAGATCACCAACCTCAAGTGCCGTCTCCGCATATTTTTTTGCAATAGCCGCATTTTTTAAACCCATATCTACGAGGCCGGCAGTAATCTGGCCAATGCTATCCATCAATATATTTGTTGCTCCTCCTAATAAGCCTTGCTTATTTTTTTTGTATTTCTCATACTTTTCTTGATGGGCATCTGGTGAAAAAAGAATTTGGTGTTCTTCTTTGGAATAGAAATCGCGTTGTTCGTCCCAATATTTTTTTGCTACTGGATCAATGGCGGTCTTTCCGATATTAGCTATCATTTAATTTCCTTTTTTCCTAAGTGGCGCTTCGCTCTCATCATAACTTCCAAAGAACCATAGGAACCATAGGGGACGTAGTTGATTAGTTGATTAAGAGCGGGGTTAGTCAACTAATCAACTACGTCCCCTTAGCCTCCTCTTAGCCTCCTTAGCCTCTTAACCCACGTTGCAAGGATGGCAGGTCTTTTATTTCAACTGACAACCATTATGTCTTTATGCCCTTCTATTTTGCTCGACCGCCCGCCCCTGGAAAGGCAAGGCAAGCCAGAAAGGCGGTTAAAGAAAAAACCAAATTCAAGGTGCGACCCCCAATGGGGCCTACGACCCAAAAGGCCTACGCGGATGGCTTATGCCTCTCTTGAGATGGTAAAAGCCACAAAATAATGACTGCCCATATATTAAATAAAAGACAAAGAAGTACCCATGTGAAAGGGCTCCTTCCTTTCTTACGTGACAGCTTGTAACCTATGATTGTAGACAGTAACATTAGAAGACCGTTAAGCATTAAAGCAAATACTGTCAACGGGAAGCTTCCTTGTTTCTGTTCAGTCAAGTCTACAACAGTTTTGTAGATTATGAAAAGCAAGCCTAATTTGTTGGCAGCAATAAATAACAACACAAAAATAAACAGTACCACTATGCACCATACAATATACCTTTTCATATTTCATCTCCTTTAATTTTGTGGCACATAATTGTCTTATGTATATAGACTTTTTCCATCCTCAATGACAAGGTATCATTGGCATAGGTGATGTAGGAGTCGGACGTGGCGGAACTATTCTTTTAGCTGACGTAGAAGATATGGGTGAGTTTCTAAATTCTGCATCCTTGGGAAAACTTGGGGGCTGAATTGTAACGTTCGTTGTTTCAG
>WNGH01005872.1_pt1 | contig 11669 bp, 8 predicted proteins | sample 5400631 | NCBI WGS metagenome assembly WNGH01 (sample SAMN13153373, study PRJNA577476) | soil metagenome | isolation source: 115 cm soil or saprolite under Garry oak tree replicate 1 | place: USA:California | collected 2016-06-15 | reverse complement strand
AGCAGCCCGGCCAGCAGGCAGACGGCGGCGAGCGGCTCCGCGGTATCCCGGGACAGGCTGGTGATGAGGCCGAAATACCCGGGTATCAGCAGCCCGGCCAGCGCGTGCCGGCCGCCCTGGGCGGCGAATAGTGCCCCCAGGTAGCCCATCGCCCCGATGGCGGCGATGTTGACCGCGACCAGCATGACCGGCACCAGGAAGTGCTGGCCGAGCGAGAGCAGCCAGGTGAGCGCGGGATAGCCGATCCGCATGTACCGGTAGGAGCGGTCCATGGTGATGCCGTACGCGGTGTGACCGAAGTTGAGCGGATTGATCGCCAGCCGGTAGAAGAACTGCCCGTCGTAGCCGTACGTCTTGGCCACCGGCATGCCGTGCGGCAACTGGGGCATCGTGGCGAAATGGCGGCCGACCAGGATGAACCGGCTGATCCGGCCGTGCGCCCAGGTCTGCCAGCGAGCCAGGGTGAAGGCGACCGCGGCGAGCGTGGCGATCAGCGCGGCCGCGGCGGGGCGGTTCGTCCGGGACGCCAGCGAGCGGGACGGCGGCACGCTCGTCCCGCCGGCGGGCGGAGCATCGGCCCGGCGGGCCGATGCCGGGCCGTCCGGCATGGCCGACTCCGCGACCCTCGCGCGGGCCGCCGGCTGCTCCTGACCAGGCATGCTGCATTCCTCACGAAAGGCGGCCCAGGCCGGGAACACCGCCGTGCTTGAAATCGCGCCGCGAGCTTACCGCACGCGCAGGACTGTTCGCCGGAGAAGGCCGCCGGCCACGATGGCGCCGCGGCGGCCAGGCCCGGCAGGCTGGCCCGGCAGCCCCGCTGGCTGCTGCATGTGGCGGTAAGGTAAAGCGCCAGACACGTGACGGAGGGGGCTTGTACGGTGCCCCCGAGGCCCCCGGAGGCCTGGACATCGGCCGGAGGTATGCACGGTGACGAATTTGCCTGACCAGCTCGACCGGGATGTGGTCATCATCGGGGGCTGCGGGCACGTGGGCCTGCCGCTCGCGCTTGCGTTCGCCGACCGGGGCGCCCGGGTGGCCATATACGACGTGAGCGAGACCGCGGTCGCCACGGTGAACTCGGGCCAGATGCCCTTCGCCGAGCCAGGCGCGGCCGAGGTGCTGCACCGGGTGCTCGGCGCCGGGCTGCTCGAGGCCTCGGTCGACCCGGCGGTCGTGGCGACGGCGGAGCACGTGGTGGTGGTGATCGGTACACCAGTCGACGAGCACCTGAACCCGGACCAGACGGCGATCCCCAAGGCGCTCGGCGGGTGCGCGGGCTATCTGCACGACGGCCAGCTGCTCATCTTGCGCAGTACCGTGTTCCCCGGGGTGACGGCGCTGGTGGAGAAGATGGTGGCCGGGCTGGGGCTGGAGATGGAGGTCGCGTTCTGCCCGGAGCGGATCGCCGAGGGCAAGGCGATGACCGAGCTGTTCGAGCTGCCGCAGATCGTCTCTGCCCGCACGGCGGCGGGGACGGAGCGGGCGTCCCGGCTGTTCGGCAGGCTGACCAGCAAGCTCGTGGTGATGTCACCCGAGGAGGCGGAGCTGGCCAAGCTGTTCACCAACGTCTGGCGCTACATCAAGTTCGCCACCGCGAACCAGCTCTACATGATGGCCAACGAACGCGGCCTGGACTTCGAGCGGATCCGGCAGGGCCTGGCCGAGGACTACCCGCGCGCCGCCGACATGCCGGCCGCGGGTTTCGCCGCCGGGCCGTGCCTGTTCAAGGACACCATGCAGCTCGCGGCGTACAACAACAACAACTTCCCGCTCGGCCACGCGGCGATGGCGGTCAACGAGGGCCTGCCGCTGTACGTGGTGCACCGGCTGGAGCAGCGGTTCGACCTGTCGTCGATGACCGTGGGAATCCTGGGCATGGCGTTCAAGGGCGGCTCCGACGACATCAGGTCGAGCCTGTCCTACAAGCTCAAGCGGATCCTGGAGTTCAAGGCCGGCGGGGTCCTGTGTACCGATCCCCATGTGACCGTCGATCCTGGCCTGCTGCCCCTGGACGAGGTGATCGCGCGGTCGGACCTGCTCGTGATCGGGGCGCCGCACCCGGAGTACCGGGGGCTGGCCACGAGCAAGCCCGCCGCGGATGTCTGGGACATCCTCGGGCACGGTGTCCAGATATGACCGAACGTCCCCGCGTCTCGGTGGTGGTACCCGCGTACAACGAGGGTGAGCAGGTGCTCAGCGTGCTGGACCGGCTGTTCGAGTCGGTGCGGCTGCCGTGCGAGGTGCTGGTGGTCGTCGATTCGCCCGACGACACGACCGTGCCGGTGGCCGAGGAGTACGCGCGGAAGGAGTCGCGGCTGAAATGCCTGGTCAATATGTACGGCCGCGGGCCCGCCAACGCGATCAGGTTCGGCATCGACGCCGCGACCGCCCCGGTGGCCGTGGTGACCATGGCGGACGGATGCGATGACGCCAGGCAGATCGACGAGCTCGTCCGGCTGGTGGAACGCGGCGTAGCGGTGGCGGCGGCGTCCCGCTACATGCCGGGCGGCCAGCAGGTCGGCGGCCCGGTTATCAAGGGCACCATGTCCCGGCTGGCCGGCCGGTCGCTGCGCATCCTGGCGCACGTCGGGACCAGGGACGCGACGAACTCGTTCAAGGCCTACTCGACGGAGTTCGTCCGGCAGGTGGGCATCGACTCGCGGGACGGGTTCGAGATCGGCATCGAGCTGACCGCCAAGGCTAAGCGGCTGCGCCTGCCGGTAGCGGAGATCCCGACCATCTGGCTGGACCGCCAGGCGGGGGTGTCGAACTTCAAGGTCGCCAAGTGGGTGCCCAGCTATGCCCGCTGGTACCGTTTTGCGTTCGGCCCGCGCCTCACCGCGGAGCAGGTCCGGCAGCACGGGCCCGATCCCAAAGACCCCCGCAGCGCTCAACCGGAGCGGCAGAAACGGCAGGAGAGTTAGTTAATGGAGCAGGTTCTGGTCAGCGGGTCCGCAGGCTTTATCGGCGGGTACGTGGTGGAGGAACTGCTGAAGCGCGGGTACGCGGTCATCGGCCTGGACAACTTCTCCAAGTACGGGAAGGTCAGGAAGTCCTACGACGGCAACCCGCGTTACCGGCTCGTCGAGGGCGACGCCAGGGACGTCGCGCTGATGACGGAACTGCTGGCCGGCTGTGACCACTTCGTCGCGGGCGCGGCGATGATCGGCGGCATTTCGTACTTCCACACCTACGCCTACGACCTGCTCGCCACCAACGAGCGCATCATCGCGGCGTCCTGTGACGCGGCCATCGCCGCCCACCGCGACGGCCGGCTGCGCAAGGTCACGTACCTGTCCTCCTCCATGGTGTTCGAGAGCGCCGCCGAGTGGCCGTCGTACGAGGGCCAGCAGAAGGAGATACCGCCGCCGCTGTCGTCCTACGGGTTCCAGAAGCTGGCGGTGGAGTACTTCGCCCGGGCCGCCTGGGATCAGTACCGGCTGCCCTTCACGCTGGTGCGCCCGTTCAACTGCGTGGGCATCGGCGAGAGCCGGGCCCTGGGTGACGAGGAGATCCTGTCCGGGAACGTCCGGCTGGCGATGAGCCACGTGGTGCCCGACCTGGTGCAGAAGGTGCTCAAGGGCCAGGACCCGCTGCACATCCTGGGCTCGGGCGAGCAGGTGCGGCACTACACCTACGGCGGTGACCTCGCTGCTGGCCTGGTCACCGCGATGGAGCACGAGGACGCCCGCAACGAGGACTTCAACCTGTCCACCGCGGAGAGCACCACGGTCAGCCAGCTCGCCGAGGCCATCTGGCGCAAGGTCAAGGGCGAGGGCGTCCCGCTGCGGATGGTCCACGACGACCCGTTCGAATACGACGTCCAGCGGCGCGTCCCGGCGACCGACAAGGCCAAGCGGGTGCTGGGCTTCGAAGCGACCACCTCGCTCGAGACCATGCTGGACGAGGTCATCCCGTGGATCGACGCGGCCATCAAGGCCGGAACCATCTGACCGTGGCCGCCGGCCGTGAGCGGATGACGGCGGTCCCGGGGTCAGGGGCCGCCGTCCCGGAGGCCGCCGGCGTCACCGGCGCGGACCCGGCCGCCACCATCTCAGGGGCCGGCCGCCGGCCGTGGTGGGTCTGGGCGGTCCCCTTCGCCGTGCTGTTCGCCCTGCTCTGCGTGCGCAACCGTTTCCTGTTCACCACCCGCCTGTACGAGCAGGGTGACGGCGGCGCCAACTCCATCCTGATCGAGCAGGCCAAGCACTTCACCCTGCTCGTCGGCAACTACTCGCGCGAGCGCTTCAACCACCCGGGCCCGGCGTACATGTACGTGCAGGCCGTCGGGGAGTACCTGTTCCAGAACGCGCTGCACCTGGTGCCGACCGCGTGGAACGCGCACATGCTCTCCGTGTTCGCCCTGAACTGCGCGTTCGTGGCGATGGCGGTCGGGGTGGTCTACGGGTGGACGCGCTCGCTGCGGGGCGCCGCGGCCTGCCTCGCCACGTTCACCGGCTTCGCGATCGCCTACCCGCCGATCGTGAACTCCGACTGGATGCCGTACATGTACGTGCTGGCGTACATGGTGTTCATCGTCGCGGCGGGATCGGTAGCGGCCGGACACACGCAGGACGCCTGGATCTTCGCGCTGACCGGCTGGTTCCTCATCCACGGGCACGCCTGCTTCCTGCTCTTCGTCCCGGCCGTCACGGCGGCCGTGCTCGGGGCCGTGCTATGGCGCCTCAGGGGGGATCGTCCCCCCTGGCGAACGCTTCTCCCGGTCGCGGTCATCAGCGCGCTGTTCGCGCTGCCGATCGTGGTCAACCTGGTGCTGCACTGGCCGGGCGACTTCGGCAAGTACATCTCCTACGGCGGCTCGGGCCGGGCCGGCGGCCACGGCGTGCGGCAGGTGGTGCAGTACGCGCTGTGGTTCTGGTGGCCGCACCACCACGCCTGGCTCGCGCCGCTGCTCGGCTACCCGGTCGCGCTCGCCGCCGTCCGCTGGCTCTGCCCTAAGCCGCTGCGCGGTTTCCTGCTGGCGCTGCTCGCCGTCAACGTGGTCTCGTCGCTGGCGTTCCTGCTCTACGCGGCGGTCGGGATCGACAACCTGAGCGAGTACTACATCGGTTACTTCTACTGGTCCGCACCCCTGGTCACGGCGCTGGTCATCGTCCTGGCCGCCCTCGGGGCGGTGCCGCGGCCCGGGGCCGAAGGGTCGCGGCTCGCCGTCCGCCTGAGCACCGGCGCCGCGCTGCTCGCCGCGGCCGCGGCCGTCGCGGTGCTCGCCGTGATCCCGGGCACCCGCACCGGCAGCACCAACGACATCGATGAGTCTCTCCCGCACGTGGTGGCCACCCTGGCCGCGCGGGCCCCGGGCAAGACAATCGTGCTGCACATCGACGGGCCGGCCTGGGTCGAGACGGCCGGCTTCCTGCTCCAGGCCGAACGCTCCGGGGTCAAGGCCTGCCTGCACGACCCGTGGTACACGTTCCTGATGACCAAGCAGTTCATCTGCACGCCCGCGCAGACCGCCAGCGGCCAGGCCTACTGGTTCTACAAACCGCGCGGCCTGCCGCCGCATACACGGGTCCTCCTGCGTTTCAGCGGCGTCGCGGTCGCGCCTGCTTCGCCATGACCCATGTCGGGCGCGGCCAGGAGGCTCCCGCCCTGATCGCCGCGCCCGCCAGGACATCGGCGGCCAGGCTCGCGAGGTCCGGGGTCCGGGCCGGCCTGGTCGCGCTGGCGGCGGCGGCCCTGTTCTTCTGCTACTGGCGCCAGTCCCAGTCGGCGGCGGTGCCCTCCGACGGCTCGGGGAACGTGCTGCAGGCCTGGGACATGCTGCACGGCAACCAGCTGCTGCACAACTGGTGGGTGTCGGACGTGTCCTTCTACACGACCGAACTGCCGCAGTACCTGCTGGTCGAGGCGCTGACCGGGCTAGGCCCTTGGGTGGTGCACGCGGCCGCGGCCATGACCTACACGCTGCTCGTGCTGCTGGCCGCAGTGCTAGCCCGGGGGGCCGACCCCCCCAGGCCCCCCGCGAAGGCATCGCCAAAGGCCGCGCTGCGGGCGCCGCCGGGTGGGGGCGCGCCCTGCTGGCCGCGGGCCTGATGCTGGCGCCTCAGCTCAGCGCCACCTCGATCCTGCTCCTCTCGCCGGACCACATCGGGACCGCGGTGCCGCTGCTGGTGACCTGGCTTCTCATCGACCGTGCCCGGCCACGGTGGTACGTGCCAGTACTGGTGTGCCTGCTGTTTACCTGGACGATGGTGGCCGACTCGATCGTGCTGCTTACCGGCGTCGTGCCGCTGGTGCTCACCGGCACCGGGCGCGCCATCGCCGGGCTGATCGGGCGCAGGCGGCGCAGCGCCTTCCGGTGGTACGAGCTGAGCCTGGCCGGCGCGGCCGCGGTGGCCGGCGTCGCCGGCTCGTTCGCGCCGCGGATGCTGGCCGCCCTGGGCGGGTACCAGCAGTCACCTGTCGGGGCCGACACCGATCTGGGCCAGCTGCAGCACGGGGCGTGGGTGACCTTCCAGGCCTTCCTCGAGCTGTTCGGCGCGAACGTCTTCAACACGAGCTACTACGGCGCCAGGCCGGGGCCCGAGGTCGTCTTCGTGGCGCTGCACCTGGCCGGCGCGATCGTGGCCGCCTGCGCCCTCGGCGTGGGCATCGTGCGGATCTTCCGGCCCGGTGAGCTGCTGGTGCCGGTGTTCGCGGTGGCCATCGTGCTCAACCTCGGCGCCTACATGATCAGCACGCACGCGCAGGACCTGCTCGGCGCGCGCGAGATGGCCGAGGTGCTGCCGCTCGGCGCGGTGCTAGCCGGGCGCGTCCTCGGTGACCGGATAGCGGCCTGGACCCGGGCGGCGAAGGGCTGGTTCGCCCCGGTGCTCGCCGTGCTCTCGGCCGGCTACCTCGCCACGCTCGGATACGGCGCCGCGCAGGCGGCGGTGCCGCCCCAGAACGAGCCGCTGGCCAGCTGGCTGGTGGCGAACCGGCTCACGGACGGGCTGGCCACCTACTGGCAGGCCAACAGCACGACGGTGGACAGCGGCCGCCAGGTCCTCCTCAGCGCGGTGGTCCAGGATGTCCGCGACCGGCTCGTGCCGTACCTGTGGGAGGCCGACACCGCGGACTACGACCCGGCGCGGCACTACGCGAACTTCGTCGTGGTGGATGGCCCCTCCGCGCTGCCTGGCATGCAGCTCTCCGCCGAGCTCACCTTCGGCCGTCCGGCGCGGGTCTACCATGCCGACGGCTACACCATCCTGGTCTGGAACACGAACCTGCTGGACAAGCTGGACGGGCCGGGGCTGAACTGAGGCGGGCGGTCACATGTACAGCGTGCGCCGCCTGGCCACCACCAGGAGCGCGGGCAGGACGCAGGCGGTGATCATGCCGAGATACGGCCAGGACAGGTAGCGCCGCGGCGTGGCGACCAGCATGACCAGCGCCATCAGGTAAGGCTCGATGAGCGAGCGCCCCTCGCCGAACGTGCTCGTCCAGATCTGGCTGGACAGCAGGCCGAGCTGCAGCACGAAGAAGACGAACGCGAGGCGCTCGTGCGCCGGCGCGCCGGTAACCGTGAGCACGGCCAGCCCGGCCAGGATGAAGATCGCGAGCGTGGCGTACTCGAGCATGGCGATGTCGATCGGGCTCAGGTGAGCGGTATTGATGTGCGCGGCGTTGTACTTCAGTGCGTCGACGAGCGCGGTGAACGGCGCGGTGAGGTTCCGGCCGCTGTTCGCCAGCAGCGGGAACTCGCCCCTGACCACGAAATGCACCGCGACTTCGACCAGCCCGTAGCCGGCGGCCGGAACGACCCAGGTCAGGTCGGCCAGGCCGGGGGCGGCCCGGCGCCGGGCGATCGCGATCAGCCGGGTGACGGCGATGGCGGCCGGGGCGAACAAGATGGTTTCCCTGGTGATCGCGCCGTAGGTGAACAGCGCGGCGGCGAGCAGGTACGTCGGGGTGGTGCCCCGCCGGTACGCGAGCAGGCCGCCAAGCATGCAGGCCTCGGCCAGCGGTTCGGCGGTGTCCCGGCCCAAGCTGATGACCAGGCCGAAGTAGGCGGCGAAGGCGAGCCCCCACAGGGCGTGGCGGCCGGACTGGCGGGCGAACATGCCGCCGAGCATCGCCATGGCGGCCACCCCGAGCAGGTTGAGCACGACCAGCACGACCGGCACGAGCTGGTGCTGGCCGAGAGAGAACACCCAGGCCAGGATCGGATAGCCGATGCGGGTGTACCGGTAGGACTGGTCCATCGTGATGCCGAACGCGGTGGTGTGCCAGTTAACCGGGTCCAGCGCGAGCCGGTAATAGAACTGCCCGTCATAGCCCGCCGACGGCACCAGGAGCAGGCCGCGGGGGAGCTGCGCCCGGTGCGTGTAGACGTGGCCGGCCATGATGAACAAGCTCAGATGCCCCTTGGCCCAGATCTGCCAGCGGGCCAGGGCGAAGGCGAGCCAGCCGAGGAAGGCGATGATCCCGGGCACCAGTGGCCGGTTCAACCTGGACCATGGCGATAGTGCGCTTGGCCGGAGAGACTTATCCTCTTCCGACGTCGACGTGAGCTGCAACCGCAAGCCTCCACCATGGCTATCTCAGCGTGAAGGAAAATCTTGGCCAGGCGCGCGCAGCTTACCAGAGTGACCCCTTACGCTGTGACAGGCTGCGACGAATACGATTCTCGCGAGGATTTACTACTGAGCCTGAAGGACGTGGTGGCTGCCGTGCCGAAAAGCGGGACGCCGGAGAAGTCCTCCGCACCGCCCCCCACCGCCCCGGCCGGCGGTGACGCCCGGGCCGACGACGACAGGGCCGACGACGGGGCCGCGGCGCCGCGCGCGCCGGCCCGCCGGGCGGCCGCCCGGCGCCTGCTCGCCGCGGCCGCGGTCGTGCTGGCCGTGGCGCTGCTCTTCCTCGCCTACCTGCAGGTGTCCCGGACGTACCCGGAGAACTCCGACGAGTCGAACGACCTGCTGATGGCGTGGGACATGCTGCACGGCAACGTGCTCCTGCACGGCTGGTACCTGTCCGACGTCTCGTTCATCACCACCGAGCTGCCGCAGTACGCCCTGCTGGAACGGCTGTTCGGGCTGCACGCCGACACCGCCCACATCGCGGCGGCGATGACGTACACCCTCGTGGTGCTCCTCGCCGTGCTGCTGGCCAGGGGCCGGGTGTCGCGCCGCGAGGCCGGGCCGCGGATGCTGCTGACGGCCGGCCTCATGTTCGCCCCCCAGCTCGGCGTCGGCGTCTTCGTCCTGCTGCTGTCCCTCGGGCACATCGGCACGGCCGTGCCGCTGCTGCTGACCTGGCTAGTCATCGATAGTGCTGGCCCGGCCCGGGGGGTACGGGGGGGTGGGCAACCCCCCCGTGATCGAGGGGTTCCGGGGGGTCGTCCCCCCGGGCCGGCATGGTATACCGCCGTCGTGGTGGGGCTGCTGCTGACCTGGGTGCTCGTCGCCGACCCGATAGTCCTCCTGGTGGGCGTAGCGCCGCTGGTGGCGGTGTGCGCGATGCGCGTGGCCCGCGGGCTGTCCCTCGCCCAGCGGGCGGACGGGCGGGAGCCAGGATGGGGGCGGGACAGCCTGCGCGCGCACTCCTACGAGCTGTCTCTCGCCGTGGCGGCGATCCTGGCCCAGGGACTGGCGTCGGTGGCCGGCCGGCTGCTCCGCGCCCGCGGCGGCTTCATCCTGCACCCGGTGCCCTATCAGCTGGCACCGGTGCACACCTGGCCCAAGCACGCCTGGGTAACGGCGCACGGGCTGCTGGCCCTGTTCGGGGCCAAGCCGCAGGGGCCGGCCCCGGCCATGGCCTTTGCCGTGCTGCACCTGGCCGGGGTGGCGCTTGTCGCCTGGGCCATGCTCCGGGTGGCGCGGCACTTCGTCAGCTGGCCGGACATGATCAGCCAGATCCTGCTCGTCGCGATGGTCGTCAACGTGCTCGCGTACGTGCCGAGCACGCTGGCCAACGCGACCGACCTGAACGCCCGTGAGTTCGCCGTGGTGCTGCCGTTCGGCGCGGTGCTGGCCGGCCGGACGCTCGCCGCCGGCCTGCGCCCCGGCCCCGCTGGCGCAGGCCGGCGCCCCGGCACGGCCGGCGCCGGCCTGCGCCGCTGGCGCCGGGTGGCCGCCGCGGCCCTGCTGGCCGGTTACGCGGCCGGCCTCGGCTGGGCCGCGGCCCAGCCGTCGGTGCCCCCGATGAACGCGCGGCTCGCGGCGTTCCTGTCCGCCCACCACCTGACCAGCGGCATCGGCGGGTACTGGGAGTCGAGTGCGGTCACCGTCGGCAGCGGCGGCGCCGTCACCATCCGGGCCGTGCTGCCCGGCACGCTGCAGCCGGACCAGTGGGAGGCCAAGAGCTCCTGGTTCGACGCCGCCAGGAACCGGGCGAATTTCCTGGTCACGAGCAGTACGCCCGGGTTCTTCAACCACTGGCAGCCCAACCCGGCCGCGCTGGCGGCGCTGGGCCGGCCGGCTAGGACGTACCACGTCGGGCCGTACACCGTGTACGTCTGGAACAAGAACCTGCTGGCCGGTCTCGGGCGCCGGTGACCTGCCCGGCTGGCCCGGCCGGACAGGGATAACCGGGCCTGGGCCGGCGGCCGACACGTCAGGATGCTGTTGTCAGGGGGCGACGGGACGTAGCCTTGGCGTGTGGATCGGCGAATATTCGGGGTCGAGAACGAGTACGGCGTCACCTGCACCTTCCGCGGGCAGCGCCGGCTCTCGCCCGACGAGGTGGCGCGTTACCTCTTCCGGCGCGTGGTGTCCTGGGGCCGGAGCAGCAACGTCTTCCTCAGGAACGGGGCGCGTCTCTACCTCGACGTGGGCAGCCACCCGGAGTACGCCACCCCGGAATGCGACAACGTGCTCGACCTCGTGGCCCACGACAAGGCGGGGGAGCGGATCCTGGAGGGCCTGCTCGTCGACGCCGACCGGCGGCTGCGCGAGGAGGGTATCGCCGGCGACATCTACCTGTTCAAGAACAACACGGACTCCGCCGGCAACTCCTACGGCTGTCACGAGAACTACCTGGTCGGCCGGCACGGCGAGTTCGGCAGGCTGGCCGACATCCTGATCCCGTTCCTGGTCACCCGGCAGGTGATCTGCGGCGCCGGCAAGGTGCTGCAGACGCCGCGGGGCGCGGTGTACTGCGTCAGCCAGCGCGCCGAGCACATCTGGGAGAGCGTGTCCTCGGCCACCACCAGGTCCCGGCCGATCATCAACACCCGGGACGAGCCGCACGCGGACGCCGAGCGGTTCCGGCGGCTGCACGTGATCGTCGGCGACTCCAACATGAGCGAGACCACCACGCTGCTCAAGGTCGGCTCCACCGACCTGGTGCTCCGGATGATCGAGGCCGGCGCGATCATGCGCGACCTGACCCTGGACAACGCCATCCGGGCCATCCGCGAGGTCAGCCACGACATGACCGGCCGCAGCCGGGTCCGGCTGGCTAACGGGCGCGAGATGAGCGCCCTGGACATCCAGTACGAGTACCTGAACCGGGCCAAGGACTTCACCACCAAGAACGGCGCCGACCCGGTGAGCAAGCGGGTCCTTGACATGTGGGAGCGGGCGCTGTCCGCGATCGAGATGGGCAACCTCGACATGATCGCGCGGGAGATCGACTGGGTGACCAAGTACCAGCTGATCGAGCGGTACCGGGCCCGGCACGACCTGCCGCTGTCCTCGCCGCGGGTGGCCCAGCTCGACCTG
>WNGH01005866.1_pt1 | contig 11676 bp, 10 predicted proteins | sample 5400631 | NCBI WGS metagenome assembly WNGH01 (sample SAMN13153373, study PRJNA577476) | soil metagenome | isolation source: 115 cm soil or saprolite under Garry oak tree replicate 1 | place: USA:California | collected 2016-06-15 | reverse complement strand
ATTTCTACCACTAGGCGTCTGGAAGCGGAGCGTACTGCCCGGCTGGCTGCGCAGAGTGCTGAGCAGAGACTCGCTCCCCTTGAAACCGCGTATGTGAAAGTGAACTACGTCAAGGCGGCGGATGTCGTAGCGCTCATCTAACGAGAAACTCAGCAGCGGACGGCTGGCGCTGGTGCAACGGCGAGGCCAGGCGCTGCGCCAGCGGCTCCATCTCGTGCCGCAGCGCAGGCCCCCAGTGCGGGCCGCGGCGGAGGAACTCAGGTTGCCCTTATGTCCCCACGAGGCACGATCGCCGCGGACTCAACCACGAATGTCGTCATCATCCGTGATATACACGAGAACATCGTCGCCATTAGCGAGTTGATCAAGAACGTTGATGTCCAGACTCCACAAGTAGTCATTGAATCGTACTTGGTGACAACAAACGAAAACCTGAACCGCGATCTGGGGATCCAGTGGGGCTACAATCGTGAGACAGGCAACCCCAGTGCGGGTTTTCCTGGACAAGGTTTTAGGCTGGGTGGTTCCGGGCTAGGGTCGAGTCTTACTGGGTTTGGGCTACCTTTCATCGCCGATTTTCCTGCGAATGCCTTTTTTCCTGGGCCCGGCTCGGCGCTGGATATCACCTTAGGCTCACTGAGCGGCTCGGAAACCCTTAACCTGCGGTTGAGCGCCTTGGAAACGCAGGGGAAAGCCCGAGTGATCTCGCGTCCCCGGGTGGTCACCCTCAACAATAAAGTCGCGGATATCAGGTCACGCCGGGTAGTACGTGTTCCTATTACCGCCGGCTCGCTGACTGTTGGTGGCGCAGGGACTGCAGGGGGGGGCAACGCGTTTCAGGAATTCGACGTGGGGATAACCCTCAAAGTCACCCCACAGATCTCTTCGGACGGATTTGTACTGCTCGACATCGAGGCCGAAAGCAGTGAACTCGCTACTGCGAGTGTGAGTCCTTCTGCATCCACGACTGCTTTTCCGATTGTCCCTGATGAACTCCTGCGCACGGCGAGCTCGAATGTCTTGATTAAGGCTGGAGATACTTTCGTGCTGGGGGGGATTTTACAAGACAACCTGAACCAGACGGAACGAGGAATTCCCTATCTGAGAGACACTCCAGTGATTGGCTGGCTGTTTAAAGGCAGAGCCAATAATCGAGCCAAGGACGAGCTGTTGGTTTTTATCACCCCCAAGCTGGTGGCCGGTGTTGCGACGACAGGGCTGCCGACTGCGCAACAATTGTGGGAGAAGCGGCCAAAAGAAGTAGCTCCGTCGCAGACGGTCCAACCCTGACGGGGTAAAGAGGGCAAAGGGGAAAAGGCGAAAAGGGAAAGGAGGGAGAGGGGAAGGGTTATAAGGTCATGTAGGGTAGGCCGGGACGCTCGGAGGCTTGGCGGCCGGAGGCCGACACGCCTTGTGGTGAAAAGTGGAGGGGTGGTGGAATGGGGGACGGAACGCTTTCCGGCTCCGAGCCTCCGAGCGTCTCTGTCAATAGTGACGGTAGAGAATGAAGGCGGTGTGGGGGAAGTGGCAGGACGGATATAGGGGCGAGGCTCGGCCGAGGTTGCTAGGGCCTCGCCCCTATAGCGTGCTTCTTTAGAAAAAGATAGGAGAAAACGTAGGGGAGCAGTGGGAGAGCGGAGGTCGGTTATCGACTGCAAGGTCAGAGGTTCAGAGGTACCATGCTCCGTTTCTTTACCGCCGGTGAATCGCATGGTCCCTGCCTGACGGCTATCGTTGAAGGCTTTCCGGCAGGGGTGACGATCGATATAGAACAGGTCAACCACGACCTGGCGCGCCGTCAACAGGGCTATGGCCGGGGCGGGCGCATGAAAATCGAAAAGGACGAGGCCCAGATCCACTCAGGCGTACGCTGGGGCGAGAGTCTGGGTTCGCCAATCTCCCTGGTAATCGAGAATAAAGACTGGCGGAACTGGGAAAAACGCATGTCCCCGTTCGCGCAGGATCGTGATGACACGCTGGCGGTCACGCGCCCACGCCCAGGACATGCCGACCTGACCGGAGTACTCAAATACAACCATCGGGATGTGCGCAACGTTCTGGAACGGGCTAGTGCCCGCGAGACCACTGCGCGCGTTGCCGTGGGAGGGATCGCCAAGTGTCTGCTCAGACCCTTCGGAGTAAAAGTAATGGGGTATGTAGCGGAGATCGGCGGTATTATCGCTGATCACACTGGCATGCTACCCGAAGAGATATTTGCTCGGGCTGAGACCTCGCCAGTGCGCCTGGCGGATGCTGCGGCTGAGGAGCAGATAATCGCTCTGATCGATCAGTGTAAGAAACAGGGCGACACGTTGGGTGGGGTAGTGGAGGTGGTGACTACTGGCCTGCCGCCGGGGTTGGGGAGTTTTGCGCAGTGGGACCGTAAACTCGATGGGCGACTCGGCCAGGCACTCTTGAGCTTGCAGGCGGTGAAGGGGGTAGAGGTTGGATTAGGATTTGCCACGGCGCGGCTCCCCGGCTCGCAGGTCCACGATGAGATTCATTTTGACCGCCGCCGAGGATTCATACGTCACAGTAACAATTCTGGCGGCACCGAAGGCGGCATGAGCACAGGCGAGCCCCTGCGTATACGAGCAGCATTTAAACCGCTCTCCACCCTGATGAAGCCACTCCAGTCGGTGGATATCCGCACCAAGGAGCCGGTCGAGGCCGCCATCGAACGTTCGGACGTGTGTGCAATTCCCGCCGCGGCGGTGATCGCCGAGGGTGTAGCGGCCTTTGTTGTTGCCCAGGCTTTCTTGGAAAAGTTTGGCGGCGACTCGCTGACCGAGATCCGACGCAATTACGAAGGGTATCTAGAGCAGATCAGACAATTCTAAGCGCTGTGTCTAGAGAGCGGAACATCATCCTGACTGGCTTCATGGGTACCGGTAAGAGCGAGGTCGGTAAGAAATTAGCCATACGGCTGGGCCGCAAGTTCATCGACACAGACGTGCTGATCGAGCGGGAAACAGGCACGTCAATCAGTCGTCTTTTCACCGACCAGGGAGAAGACTACTTTCGTACGTTGGAACAACAGGCGATTATCCGTGCCTGTCTGGAAAAAGGGGTGGTCATTGCAACAGGCGGTGGGGCAATGGTCAACGCGGTGAACGTAAAGCGGCTGAAAGCGAGCGGCACGGTAATCTGCTTGATTGCGACCCCTGAAGTAATCCTTGCGCGGGTGCAGGGGAACACGGATCGCCCCCTCTTACAGGGGAGAGATCCGCTCATACAGATCCGCGCGCTCCTGACCGCCCGTGCGAAGGCGTACGCCGCGGCAGACGTAACAATCGATACGTCGTACCTCGGTGTGGACGATGTCGTGGAGGCGATACATACCGCGTTAGCAAAAGAGCTGGAGACCTGAAAGTGCAGGGGCGGGTGAAATCCGTCCTACTACACTACTGGGTAGAGTTGCTAGATGGAAACTGTAACCGTTAACCTCGGCGCACGCTCCTACCCGATCTTTATCGGTACGGGCGTGCTCGCTGAGCTGGGCCAACTGTTACGCGAGCAGCAGTTTGCCGGTGGTCGGGGGGCAATGGTGACCGATACCGGGGTGGGGAAAATATACCGGGAGAAAGTGGCTGAGACCCTTGCCTCAGCCGGTTTTGATCCCTGGGTCATCGAGATTCCAGCAGGTGAGGAGCACAAAAACCTCGCCTGGCTCGCATTCCTGTACGACAAGTTGGTCGAAGGACGCATTGAGCGGCGCTCTCCGCTGATTGTGCTTGGCGGCGGGGTAATCGGTGATATGGCTGGCTTTGCCGCTGCTACGTTCCAACGCGGTCTGCCGTTCGTACAGGTGCCAACGACCCTCCTGGCGCAAGTAGATGCGAGTGTTGGTGGCAAGACCGCCATCAATCACCCGGCAGGTAAGAACCTGATCGGTGCGTTTTATCAGCCGCGTCTAGTCATGATCGACGTGGATACTCTCAAGACCCTGCCTCGGCGCGAATTTATCGCGGGTGTCGCTGAAGTTATCAAGTACGGGGTGATTCTTAGCCCGGACTTGTTCATGCTACTGGAGGACCAGCTCGCGCACTTACTTCGTCTCGACCCTCACCTGCTCATTGCGGTGGTCAAGACCTGCTGTCAGCTCAAGGCGTTAGTAGTGGAAGAGGATGAGACCGAGGGGGACTACCGGGCAATTCTGAACTTCGGCCACACGCTGGGCCACGCGATCGAGAATGCCACTGAGTACAAGCGGTTTCTCCACGGTGAAGCGGTCGCGTTGGGGATGGCGTTCGCCGTGCAGCTCTCAGCCAAACGTGGGCTCTGTAGCGCTGCCACTAGCGAACGGGTGTGCCGGCTGCTCAAAAAGGCTGGACTGCCGGTGGAGATCCCCAAAGGGCTCAAGGGCGAGCATTTAATACTAGGAATCGAGACTGACAAAAAAATCTCCGGCGGCAAAGTGAAATTTGTCTGTATCGAAGAGCTTGGCCGAACCTGCTTTGATCATCTGAGCGTAAAGGAGATCGCAGGATACCTGTAGGATAGCTTTGGAACGGGGCAGCTCTGCTCCGTTCCCGGAAGGCACACCAAAGGGCGTCCCTTTTCCCATCGTTGACGCCCCCCTGGAAGCCCGATACTGTGCCCGAGTGTCTCTGCAACATAACTCTCCCTCAGGCAAGCGGGGGAACCAGAAACCGAACTCGCCGAGCTCTGGTCCTGCGCTACTCAAATCTCATGGGAAACCAGAGGCGCGGCGCTCTCAACTCCCCTTTCCTCTGCTAGGAGGAGAAGAAAAGGGCCTCAGGCCTGACGGGTCAGAGGGGAGACGGGAAAAACTGCCGGTTGCACTCCACAAAGACAAGCCTTTTTCTCACCGAGAAAAGCGCCAAGCGCAGCCGCCTTTGCAAAGAGGAGGCAGGCCAGCGGCGGCGCCAGCCTTTCAGCGGGGTGAGGCAAGAGCGACGACACTGGCTATAGACCACACCCGTGCTGAGGCGCGGCGCCACCCTTGCCCTCATTACCCTGAGTGCCATGGCTGCCCTTTTGCGGGGTTCTCGTATTATCAACAGTTGGACAAGAAACGTGAGCATCTGGCAAACGTGCTGTCCGCCTCCCCGACGCTCAAAACGCTCGATGTCCCACCCTTGATTCCTTCGCCGCGTCAATTCGGTTACCGAGCTCGGGTCAAGCTGGCGGTCCGTCGGTCGGGGAGCAAAGTACTGATTGGCCTGTACGTACCCGAGACCCACCAGGTGATAGACATCTCTGCCTGCCCTGTACACCCTGAGCCGATCAACCGCATCGTCCAGTGTCTCAAGCAGATGATCGAGCGGCTCGATATCACCCCGTACGATGAGGTGCACGACACCGGGCAGCTCCGTTACCTCGATGTGCGCTATAGTTTCTGGCAACATCAAGCGCTGCTGACGCTGGTCACGCGCCACATGCATTTTCCTCAAGCGCGCACCCTGATTCGTGAGCTCGAGCGACGGTTCCCTTTTCTCACTGGTATTGTCCAGAATATCAATGACAAGCCGGGCAACGTGATCTGGGGGGAACGGTTCCATCCGCTACGAGGACGCGATTCGCTGCTGGAAAAAATCGGGCACCTACGCTTGCGTATTCCGATGAGTGTGTTTGCCCAGGCAAACCCGTCGGTGGCGCGCAAGCTCTATGAGATGGTGCTGGAGTGGGCCGCATTGAATGGCCAGGAGATCGCTCTGGACCTGTACTGCGGTATCGGTCCGATCGCGCTCTATCTGGCGTCAAAGGCGAAGTTAGTGGTGGGGATCGATGATAACGTGGGTGCGATCAACGTGGCCAAGGAAAATGCGCGCCGCAACGGATATCACAACTCCCGCTTCTTTGCTGGGGACGCGGCGGAGAAGCTCAGAGAGACGGCGGCAACCTTGTCGCGGATCGACCTGATCGTCGTGAACCCACCCCGTAAAGGCCTGAGTCCGGAGACGTTCGCGGCGCTGGCTGCGGTCAAGGTGCCCAGGCTGATCTATGTCTCCTGTGACCCGCTGACCCTGGCGCGCGACCTCGAGCGCTTCTCTCAAGAAAACTATGTGACTCTGCAAGTGCAGCCCTTTGATATGTTCCCGCAAACTGACCAGATAGAGACCGTCGCACTGTTGGAGCGCAGGCGAGAAGACGCTGGGACTGTAGGTTCTCCAGAGACCTTGAGACCTACAGACAGCCCGGAAGCGCGCTGAGCCTATCATGAGACTGATTGGCCTTTCACCTCCGACTCCTCACCCTCTGGCTCCGCTCTGGCTGCAGGCGAACGGCTGGGATCAGTTCCCCGGGCTAGTGCATGGCTTCTCCGGTCGCCTGCAGGACCGGGCAGCCGCGCTCTCTGGACCAGGTATGGCAAGTTTCGCCCTCTGCACGCTCAGGCAAGTCCATGGCGACGACATCGTGGTTGTCGATCGGCGTGACACCTGGGACGAGAGGCCGGAAGCGGATGGAATGATCACGGCTGAGACTGGTATCTTACTCGGTATTACCACCGCGGATTGCGTGCCGGTGCTGATTGTAGAGCCCGAGAAAGGGCTGGTGGCTGCGCTCCATGCCGGCTGGCGGGGAACGCTAAAGGGGATTAGCGGGCGTGTGGTTGAGGCGCTTGTGACTGGCTGGGGAGTGGACCCGCAGCGCCTGTGGGTGGCCCTGGGGCCGGCGATCGGTGGATGCTGCTATGAGGTTGGCCGTGAGGTGGGCGAGGCGCTGTGCCAGCGCTGGGGGACGACGAGCAGCCCGCCAGCTTGGCGGCCGTTAGGAGAAAAGGGGGTTCTGGACCTGCGGGCCGTCAATCTTGCCCAGCTTGCCCGCGCGGGTGTCCCGCCGGGGCAGGTCCAAGTCAGCGGGTTATGCACTTATTGTGATGCAGCGGTCTTTGCCTCCTACCGGCGCGAGGGCCCAGCCGCCGGCCGCCAGCTCAGTGTCATTGGCTGGCGGAGCAGGGCAGGGAATTAGATATTAGGGTAGTTGAGGTAACCGTATGCGTGTGGCAGTCATTGGTGCGGGCGGGTGGGGGACTGCCCTAGCCTCGTTGCTAGTAGCGGCCGGTCACCACGTATGCCTCTGGGTCCGCAGACCAGGGCTGTGTGAGCGGTTAGCGCACGAGCGGGAAAATGCGCTGTACCTCCCGGGAGTGCCGCTGCCCCAGGCGCTCGCCTACACGCCCTTACTTGCCCAGGCAGTGACCGACGCGGAACTAGTGGTGCTGGCGGTGCCCTCCCACGCGATGCGAGCGGTGACGAGTGCTATGGCGTCCTCCTTACAAAGGGTGCCGCTTATCGTCAGCACGACCAAGGGGATCGAAGAAGAGACCTTACAGACCATGAGCGCGGTGCTCGCCGAGGTGCTCGGTGAGCCCCTGAGAGCGCGGGTGGTGGTGTTATCCGGACCGAGCTTTGCCGCGGAGGTGGCGTGCGGCCTGCCGACGGCAGTGACTGCAGCCGCGACCACAGAGACGGTAGCCGCCAGAGTACAGAGTGTTTTTTCCTCCTCCAAGTTTCGTGTATATACGACCTCTGACGTGGTTGGCGTTGAGGTCGGCGGGGCGGTGAAGAATGTGATTGCCATTGCCGCTGGCGTCAGCGACGGGCTCGGGTGTGGGTACAGCGCGCGGGCGGCGTTGATCACCCGCGGGCTGGCGGAGGTCACGCGTCTGGCTGTGCGGATGGGAGCGGAGCCCCAGACTCTTTCTGGTCTCTCTGGCATGGGGGATCTGGTGTTGACCTGCACCAGCGACCTGAGCCGGAATCGCATGGTCGGGATGCGGCTCGGGCGGGGAGAGCCACTCGCTGCCGTGCTGCAGGGAATGTCTATGGTCGCTGAAGGAGTGCGTACGTGCCGGTCGGTTTTTGCCCTGGCCCAGCGCCTGGGGGTGGAGATGCCCATCGTTGAGCAGATGCACGCGCTCTTGTATGCCGGCAAGCCGCCGTACCAAGTGGTTGCCGACCTGCTGGCTCGGGGGGTCAAACCCGAGTTTTCCCGCCAGGAAAATTGACATCTCTACCCTGGTATGGTGAGATGTACCTTTTGAACGTCGTAACGGACATATTCCTGCACAATAACAGATGAACCGCGATGAAAAGGACGTATCAACCAAGCAACCTTCGCCGCAAACGCACGCATGGGTTTCTCACACGCATGAGTACAGCCGCCGGGCGCGCAGTCCTCAAACGGCGCCGCGACAAAGGCCGCAAACGCCTGACCGTGCAGATTCCACCCAAACAGGCACGGCGCTGAACCTGGAGGTTCGACAACAGGCGTTTCCTAAAACCGCGCGTCTCCTGGTGCGTCGGGAGTTTCTCTTTCTGCAACACCGAGGGAAACGGCGGCACAGCGCCCATTTCGTGGTGCTCACGGCTCCGGCACAAGGGAAGCGGCCCCGTCTTGGCATAACCACTACACGCCGCTTCGGTAGCGCCGTGGTGCGTAACCGTATGAAGAGAGTGCTACGCGAGTTTTTTCGCGCGCGTCAGACGTATATAACCCCGGCCCAAGATATCCTGATCATTCCCAGAACAGGGGCAGATGCGCTGGGATTCGCTCAGGTGGCCGAGGAACTCGGGAGGGTCCTGTCCATTGACGGGAAAGCAACCTGAGCGCCTTTTACTGCACGCTCGGGTTTTTTCTCACCTGGGAACGCGACTTGTGAGAAGCGGTCTGCGCTGCTACCGGTGGGTTCTCTCTCCGCTGCTCGGTCCGGCCTGTCGCTTCTACCCCAGTTGCTCCTCTTACGCCTTGGCGGCAGTAGAGAAGTACGGGGTGCTCAAAGGAAGCGGTCTGGCTCTGCTGCGGCTCGCCAAGTGCCACCCTTGGCATCCAGGTGGAATTGACCCCCTCTGCTAGTCCATTTGCAGCGTGACAATAAAACAACATGGATAAAAGGAGCCTGCTGGCTATCGTTCTCTCTTTCCTCATATTGATTGTCTATCAGGAGCTTATTGCCTACCTGTATCCCCCTAGTAAAAAGCCCGTGCCTACACAACCGGCTGAGCCTTCTGCTCCAGTTCCCTCTCACGCGCCACCGCCGTCGTTGGCAGAAGGGACAGGAAAGCAGGCGGAGGAACCAACCCCGCCTGTCGCTGCGCCAGCCCCTGCAGCCGCCGGGCGGGACATTACGGTCGAGAATGAAGTCTACACCGCAGTCTTCTCCTCACTGGGGGGGCAACTCAAGAGCCTGCGCCTGAAACGCTATCCAGGAGACGCGGGACGAGACAGCCCACCGCGGGAGATGGTACAAGAAGGGGCCCTGGGGGAACTGCCTTTGGCAGTTCGACTCGAAGGGAAGAACCTGTCAGTGGGGGATGACACCGTACTCTATGAGGTGAGCGGCGGCGACATCCATCTCCAGGGCAACGACCAGGCCACTCTGCAGTTTAAAGGCACGGACCGCGATGGTACTCTTTTGACGAAAGAGTTTTCTTTCTCCGGGCAAACGTATGGTATGACCCTGACTGTAGAGGTCGAAGGCGCTCCCGAGAGCGTCTCCTCTGTGTCTCTGCTGTGGGTGCATCCACTTGACCATCACAAAACCTCTTCTTATCAGGTGCAAGGACCAGTTGCCCTCGTTGGACGCAAGTTTATGTATGAAGCGGCTTCTCGCGTAGTGGGGAAAGAGCAACTCCTGGGTCCAGACCGGATACGCTGGGCAGGGTACGCAGACACCTATTTTCTGGCGGCGATGATCCCCCCGGAGGGAGAGAATCATCACCTCCTTTTGAGTGCTGCCAATGGGGTAGTAGAAACTAAGCTCACTGTCCCTTGGAATAGGGAGCCTGTGACTTACACGCTCTACATCGGCCCCAAGGAGTTCGACGCGCTGAACGCCGTCCATCCTTCCCTCGACCGCGCCATTGATTTCGGCTGGTTTCACTTTATCGCCCGGCCATTGGTCTCTCTTCTCAACTTCTCCCACTCCCTGACCGGGAATTATGGGATCGACATCATCTTGCTGACACTGCTGGTGAAGCTGGCCTTTTTCCCCTTGAGTAACAAGAGTTTCAAATCCATGGCCGAAATGCGCAAGCTCCAGCCCCAACTGGAACGGCTGCGGGAGCAGTACCAGGACGACCGCGAGCGGCTCAATAAAGAGATGATGGAGCTCTACCGCCGCTACAAAATTAATCCCCTGGGCGGCTGCCTGCCCATGCTCGTGCAGTTGCCGGTGTTTATCGGTCTGTATCAGGCGCTCAGCCATGCGATTGAACTGCGGCAGGCCCCGTTTTTCGGCTGGATCCAGGATCTGTCGCAACCCGACCGGCTCGGCATCGTGGAACTGCCGTTTATTGAGCCGCCGGGCATTCCGGTGTTGACCTTGCTCATGGGCGTCACAATGCTCGTCCAGCAGGCGATGACGCCCGCGACCGGAGATCCGGCGCAGCAGAAAATGATGATGTTCATGCCGCTGATCTTCACGGTGATGTTCGTGAATTTTCCAGCCGGGTTGGTCCTGTACTGGCTCGTCAACAATGTGCTCAGCATTGTGCAGCAGTATCTGTATACAAAGAGGTTCGCGGGCTAAATTGGGGAGGGGGGAGGAATGCGATGAATTCTATTGAAGCTGAAGGATGGACCATCGAGGAAGCGGTCTCCGCCGCCCTCAGACAGCTCCAGGCTGAGAGAGAGCAGGTCGAGATCGAGGTCCTGTCCCAGGCCACCAAAGGGTTTCTGGGCATCGGTGGGAAAAAGGCGCGGGTGCGTGCCACGCTGCGGGTCCCGCTTGCGGCGCAGCTCATGGAGCCCGAACCTGCGCCCGTACGACAACGGGAAGAGGAAAGGACCTTTGAGCCGTCCTATGGGCCGGTTGCTGCTGAGACCTCCCTCCCCTCTCGGGAGATGGGAGAAAAGGCCTGCCAGGTGCTCAAAGAGGTGTTACGCCTCATGAGCCTAGAGGCGACTTTGTCCCTTGAGACACGGGACGAAGGCCTGGTGATTAATATTGCTGGCGCCGCAGAAGGTCTGGTGATTGGCCGTAAAGGGCAGACCCTCGATGCCCTCGAATACTTGCTGCATCGTATAGTCACTCGCAGTGAGGAAAGCGAGGTGCACCTGGTACTGGACGCGGAAGGCTATCGCGAGCGCCGGCGCAAAAGTCTAGAAACCCTGGCGCTCCGCTTGGGAGAACGAGCGAAACGTCGCCATAAAACCGTGGCGCTGAGCCCCCTGAGTCCGCGCGATCGGCGGGTGATCCACGTGGCGCTCCAAGGGGATCCCCTGGTGACGACCAAAAGCCTAGGACGCGGCTATTTTCGCCGTTTGTTTATCGTGCCAGAGGAAGGGCCACGGCGGGAAAGAGGTCGTGGCGGGCCGCGAATGCAAGCCTCTGAATAAGTAAGGAGTGATGAGTGATGAGAGAGAACAATGACTCAATGATTCAGTGACTCCATGACTCAGGACTCCCTTGGGCCGTGTACGAGCACGATACTATCGCTGCAGTTGCGACCCCTCCTGGGCAGGGAGGGGTCGCAGTCATCAGGATCAGCGGGCCTCACGCCGAAGCAGTTGCGCGCCAGGTTTTCGTGCCGGCTCGGCTGCGCGAGCGTCTGCTCTCTCACCGTCTCTACTTCGGTCAGGTCATCGACCCGCTGACCAGCCAGCCTCTCGACCAGGGGTTGCTGGCCCTCATGCGTGCCCCTCGTAGCTACACCGGCGAAGACGTAGCTGAGATCCACTGTCACGGTGGCGGGTTGCTTTCCAGCC
>WNGH01009530.1_pt1 | contig 11677 bp, 10 predicted proteins | sample 5400631 | NCBI WGS metagenome assembly WNGH01 (sample SAMN13153373, study PRJNA577476) | soil metagenome | isolation source: 115 cm soil or saprolite under Garry oak tree replicate 1 | place: USA:California | collected 2016-06-15 | reverse complement strand
GCGGTCACGCGGCGCCGCGACGCGCTCTTCCAGACCGCGACCATCGGCGGCCGCAACCTGGGCCGCACCGATACCGCGCAACTCAACGCGCTGCGCACCGAAGTCATGGTGTGGCGCGCGCTCGAGACCGCGGTGCGCGAGACAAAAGCCGTGTACGCGACGCCCTCGAGCGGCGGCATGTACAACCTGCGCATCGCCCTGCGGCAGCGCGTGCCCGGCGAAGCGCGCAACGCCATCGCCGCCGCGTTCGGCTGCCTCGCCAACGTGAAACACGTGTTCGCGGTCGATCCCGACGTCGATATTTTTTCCGACGAGCAGATGGACTGGGCGCTCGCGACGCGCTTCCAGGCCGACCGCGACCTCGTGGTGCAGTCGGGGTTCCGCACCCTGCCCCTCGATCCCTCTCTCTCCGGTGCAAAGACCGGTGCCAAAGCGGGTTTCGATCTCACCCTGCCGGTAGGCGAGGCGCGGGGAATCGAATCCACGACACCTGAGCCGCCGCGCTTCGAAGGCGAGCGTTTTCCCTCGGTCGAGGCGGCCCTCGCCGACGGCCCGAAGACTTTCGAAGCGCTGATGGCGGCGCTTGCGAGCCGCGACGGGCGCGAAGTGGTGCTCGCGCTCGAAGCGCTGCGCGAAGCCGGGCGCCTCGTCAGGGAGAAGAACGGTTGCTACGCATTGAAAGCAGCCTAGTGTCGTTCCAGCGCCGATTCGCGCTGGTCCTTGCGCTCGCCGGGATCCCGGTATCGGCTTCGGCGGCGTTTTTCCAGATCGCGGAAAACAGCGCATCGGGCATCGGCAACGCATTCGCGGGCGGCGCCGCGATCGCGGAAGACGCGAGCACCGTCTGGTACAACCCCGCGGGCATGACGCGCCTGAAGGATCGGCAGCTCGTCGTCAGCGGCCACTACATCCACCCGAGCTTCACGGCGAGCGTGAATAGCGCGAGCACGGTATTCGGATCTCCCATCGGCGGCGGCGGGGGCGAGGCGGGTGAGCCGGCGCTCGTACCCAACCTCTACGGCACCTATCCGGTTACTGGACGCTTCACTCTCGGCGCCGGCATGAATGCACCTTTCGGCCTCGCGACTGATTACGACAGCAGCTGGGCGGGCCGCTATCACGCGCTGCGCTCGGATATCAAGACCGTGAACGTCAATCTCGCCGGCGCGTTCAAGTTCAACGATGCCCTCTCCGCCGGTGCCGGCATCAACTACCAGCAGTTGAAGGCCGAACTCACCCAGGCGGTCGACTTCTTCACCCTTTGCACCGCCGGCACATTTCTGAGCATCCCCGGCGCGATCAACTGCGCCGCCGGCGGCGGCTTCAGCCAGCCGAACAATCCCAACGACGGCAAGGCGAAGGTCGCCGCGAAGGGCGACGCCTGGGGCTACAACCTCGGCGTTCTCGCGCAACTGGGCGATACGCGGCTGGGTCTCGCTTACCGCTCGAAAATGAAATACAAACTGGACGGCAGCTTGGACATCACCGCGCCGCCGAGCGTGCCGAGTGCGCTGCTCACCAACCCCAACTTTCGCCTGGTCGATTCCGGCGCCCGGGCCGACGTGACCTTGCCCTCTACTCTGTCCTTGAGCATTTACCAGGAGCTGGGCAGGGGCTGGGCGGTGATGGCCGATGTCACGCGCACGAACTGGAAGGATCTGCCGGAACTGCGGATCATGTTCGACTCCGGCCAGGCGGATTCCGTGGTCACGCTGAATCTGAAGGACGTTTATCGCTACGCCGTCGGCGCGACGTACAAACCGAACGCTTCCTGGGTGCTCCGAGCGGGCGTTGCCCTGGACCGTTCACCGGTGACCAGTGCTTCCGACAGAACACCGCGCCTGCCGGATTCCGATCGCAGGTGGCTGTCGGTCGGTGCGGGCCTGCAGGCGTCTGCAAAGCTGAATCTCGATTTCGGATACACCTATATCAGACTGGATAACAGCAGCGTGACAAAGACTGACGGCGGCGTCGGCACCGAGAATTTCTCGCGCGGCAACCTGTCGGTCGACTACAAAGGCTCGGTTCAAATCCTCAGCGCCCAGGCCCGCTGGATGTTCTAGGGCCGCGGCGCCCCCGTTCTGAAGGCGGCATCGGCAGTTGTCACGCTCCTGAAACATTGCCGATCTCTCTCGTCCCGCCTTAAATCGTGACGACGATGACGAGGGTGATCACGGACGCTGACTCGCTCCGAAGCAGCCCGTAAGGGCACGGGGGCAAACCTCCGTGCCCTTTTGGTTGGTGCGCGCATCGGGAAGCGTTTTTCGACAGCCTGCTAGACTCTGCCCGCATGGAGGGGGCAAAGAAAAACCGGGCGAGACTGTGGCGCGCTTACCTCGTCGCAGCGCTAGTCTTTTCGATGGCGGCCGAGGTCGCCGCGCAGGAAACGCGCGTGCCGGGGACGGAGGCCCGCACCGTCGACGAGCCCGTGTTCGGCGGGCAGATGGTCGTCTACGAGGCCGGCCGCGGCAATGCGCGCGAGATTCCATATCCCCTGGCTGCAGAAATCTTTTCACGTCCTTGCCGTGGATCTGCCCGGATTCGGGGCTTCAGACAAGGCGAACGTCCTCTATTCGCCGGCAAACTACGCGCGCGTCCTCAAGCACGTAGCCGGTCGTTTCCTGCGCGGCCCGTTCGTGCTGGTGGGGCATTCGATGGGTGCGGTGGTGTCGCTGCGCTACGCGGTGATGTATCCGGAGGACGTGCGACGACTCGTCGTGGTCGATGCGCCCGGTGTCCTGCATCGATACTCCGTCACCAGCCAGTATCTCGCGCACTTCGGCCTGGAATTCGTGCCGCCCGTCGCCGAGCCGCTCGACTGGCTTACCAATCTCGCACGCAAGATCCTCGCGCCGCTCGAGCGGCTGCACTTCGACCCGCAGATCATCCTGTCGAGCCCGCAGCTGCGCAAGACCCTGCTGGAGGCCGACCCCGCGAAGATCGCCGGCCTCGCAGTGGTGAGCGAAGACTTGCATCAGGAGTTGCCCAAGGTCCGCGCGGAGACCCTCATCGCGTGGGGTGCGCAGGACACGCTCGCACCGCTTCGCACCGGCCGGGTGCTCGCGCTGAAGTTGCCGCGCGCGCGGCTGGCGGTGATCGAGCGCGCCGGGCACGAGCCGATGCTCGAAGCTCCCGAGCGTTTTCGCGCAGTGCTCGAGCCGTTTCTGGAGCGGGGTCTGCAGCCGGAGCCGGCGAGTGCCGCCGCCCCCTTGGCGAAGCACGGCGACGCAAGCTGCCAGCGCGAACGCAATCGGGTGTTCGAGGGCGAGTACGACAGCTTGACCCTCGAGGGCTGTCAGCAGGCCCAGATCCGCAACGCGCGCGTGCGCGAGCTGCGCGTCCTCGATTCCACCGTCACGATAGACGACAGTCGCATCGGCGGCGGCGAGACGGGCATCCATGCGAGCAACTCCACCATCGTCATGACTGGCGGGCGCGTCGAGGGAAACGTGGCGATCACGGTGTCGGCGAGCCGGTTCGATCTCGCGGCAGTCGAGGTCGAAGGGCGCGAGGCGGCGGTGACCGCGACGTTGAGATCGTATGTCGTGTTCTCGCTCTGCCGGGTGCACAGCCCCCGCACCCGGGGCGAAGTGCACGAGTTCTACGCGGTCACCGCGAAGAACCCGCTGTAGACGTATTCCCTTACGTACGCCCCTGCAGGGCGGCGATACGTTCCTCGATCGGCGGGTGGCTGGAGAAGAGCGCCGCCCATCCCGGCGCGCCGTTCACGCCCGCCGCGGCAAGCGATTGCGGCAGGGCGCCCGGCTGCATGCCGCCCAGGCGCATGAGCGCGCCTATCATCGGCTGCGGCGTGCCGAGCAGCCGCGCCGAGCCCGCGTCGGCGCGGAATTCGCGCTGGCGCGAAAACCACATGACGATCATCGCGGCGAGGATCCCGAAAACGATCTGAGATACGATCACGGTGATGTAGTAGCCGGGACCGATTCCGCGCTCGGTACGGAACACCGTGCGATCCACTATGAAGCCGACGACCCGCGAAAGGAAAAAGACGAAAGTATTGAGCACGCCCTGGATGAGGGTCAGCGTGACCATGTCGCCATTGGCGACGTGAGTGACCTCGTGGCCGAGCACCGCTTCGACTTCATCGCGGCTCATCGATTCGAGCAGCCCGGTCGAGACGGCGACCAGCGCCGAGTTCTTGAATGCCCCGGTGGCGAAAGCGTTCGGCGCGCCTTCGTACACCGCGACGTCGGGTATGCCGATGTTTGCCTTGTCGGCCAGGCGCCGCACCGTATCGACGAGCCAGCGCTCGTGCGCGCCTTCGGGCGACTTTATGATGTGCGCGCCGGTGGACCACAGCGCTATTTGCTTGGAAATCAGGAGCGATATGAATGAGCCGCCAAAACCCATCACCAGGGAAAACCAGAGCAGCGTCTCGAGATTGAGGCCGTTCTGCGTGAGGAACTGGTCGACGCCGAGCGCGCTCGCAACGACCGAGAGCAGCAGCACCACTGCGAGGTTGGTCGCAATAAAGAGGAAGATGCGTTTCATGTTTTTTGGCCTTCGCGTCGATAACAAGTTAGCGGCAAAATGGGGTCGGAGCTCGGGGATTTCAAGCGTGCGCGGACGGGATCAGGCCCGCGATTGTATCCCTTCTGTGAGCCGCGGGGTTGTTCCAGAAAAACAGAAAGGCGGGAGGTCCCGCCTTTCTGGCCTTGCGCGGCCCGTCGGGGCCGCTGCGGCTTCAGCTCTTGGATTCGGCCTTCTTGCTTTTACCTTTGGCCTTCTTCTTGCCTTCGGACTTGGCGGTCTTCTTGCTCGCCGCTTTGGCGGGCGTCGCCGGGGTCGCCGATTGCGCGGGTGTCGCTGGCGTGGCGGGCGCCTGCGCTGCGACGTTGAAAGTCGTGCCTGCGAATGCGGCGAGCATCAGCACTGCGATCAGCTTTTTCATTTGGAACCTCACTAAGAGTTGATGTCCATTCCTGCGGACATGTACCCGATAAACGCGAGCCTGCCGCCGGCGTTGACCCGATGTCCCAAATGATTTGCAATTGTCGCCCACGGGCGACAGCTCCCGCACTCTCGTACAATTCGTAACAAATGCCTCCAAAAAAATTCACGCTCGGCTTCATCGGCGCGGGCCGCGTGGGCACCGGACTCGCGTCCAGCTTTGCCCGCGCGGGAGTGAAGGTCGTCGCGATCGCGAGCCGCAAAATCGCCTCGGCGCTAAGACTCGCGAAGCGCGTTCGCGGGGCGCGGGCCTGCGCGCCGCAGGAGGTCGCAGACCGCGCCGACCTGGTGTTCCTTACCGTGCCCGACGATGCGATCGAAGCGGTCGCATCCGGCGTCAAGTGGCGCGCGGGATCGGCCTGCGTGCACTGCAGCGGCGCCGCCGATCTCGACGTTCTGCGAAAGGCCGTCGCCGACGGCGCGCTCGCGGGAGGTTTTCATCCGCTGCACATGTTCGGAGAAGCAGGAGAGCCTGCCGCCGCGCTCGCGGGCTGCGCGATCGCGCTCGCCGGTCCCGATACGCTCGTGGAAAAGCTCGAGCGACTCGCACGCGTCCTGGACGCAAAGCCGCTGCGCCTGCCCGAAGGCGGACGCGCGCTGTATCACGCCGCGGCCAATTTCTCTGGCGCTTTCGTGATCGCGCTCATCCAGGAGGCCATCGCGCTGTGGGGCAAGCTCGGCATCGCGGAGGCCGACGCGCTCGCCGCGCTCCTGCCGCTTGTGCGCGGCACTGCGGACAACGCGGAGAAACTGGGCACTGCGAGCGGCCTGGGAAGCGCTATCGCGCGCGGCGACGTCGGGACCATCCGCAGGCACCTCGACGTCCTCGCCAGGGAAGCGCCCGATTCGCTCGAGCTCTACCGCATCCTGAGCCTGCGCACGGTTCCGCTCGCGCTCGCCAAGGGCACGCTGAAGGCCGAGGCGGCGAGGGAGATCACCGCGCTCCTTCAGAAATCAATTCTGAAAAGCGTAGACTGACGAACGGATTTACCACGTCTTTCGGAAGATGATCAAGCGTTAGGCGTCGCCATTGGGACTGATACCGTGGAAGCGAACGTCAGAAATCTGCTTTATCGCAGACCCGAACTCTACGAAGTGATGTACCCGGAGTTCGATGAAGCGACGCCCAAAATGTGCCTGAGGATGTTCAGCGCCTATTTGGAACGCCAACCCTCATCGATTCTCGATGTCGGATGCGGAACGGCGCGCGACCTTAATGTCCTGTCGCGCCATTGCGCTGATTGCTGGGGCATCGACTATCTGCCTGAGATGATAGCGTTCGCTCATCAGAAGCGCCCGCATTTGAACTTGCAGGTCGGTGACATGCGTATGATTCGCCTCGGGCGGACGTTCGACGTAATCCTTCACCTCGGTTCGGCGCTGATGTACGCCCTCTCGGACGAGGATGTGGACGCTACTCTACAGACCCTAGCGGCGCATGCACATAAGAGAACATTGCTCATCATTGACCTGGATAACGCCGCTGGCTTCTTACCCGGTGGCAGTTTTCAGGAAACGCGCGAGCGCGAAATATCCGAAGATGGCTTTCACGCTGTGGCATCGTCCTCTTACAGCTTCGATAGACGGGCGCAGCTTCTCGTCCGGAAGCGTATTTGGCGAATCGACGGTCAGCCTCCGATTGAGGACTACTGTCGCTATCGAATGTTTTTCCCTGCCGAGCTTGAGCATCTGCTCATGAATAAGGGATTTCGCGTTGCAGGGATGTTCGACAACAAGGAACTGAAAGAGTCGGATCTCACGGGGCCGATACTCTATGTTGCGGCACAGCTTGACGCCTAATCGCGCGATCGACGGCGGTGCGACATCGTGCGGAATCCGCACGAGGGGTTTCGCCACTTCGGCCGGTTGGGCATGGGGCTTCTTCCCGACTGTGAGTCCGGGCGGTGCCGCATGTTGAGGGTCTACGGAGATCTACAGTCGGGGAACTGTTACAAGGTCAAGTTGCTGCTGGCCCAGCTTCAGCGGCGGCACGAGTGGGTGCACGTCGACATTCTCGAAAAGCAGACGCGAACGCCGGCCTTTCTCGCGAAGAACCCGAACGGCGGGATTCCCGTTCTCGAGATCGAGGAAGGGGTTTATCTGCCTGAGTCCGATGCCATCCTCCACTATCTGGCGGAGGGAACGCCTTTCCTGCCTTCCGAGCGCCTGCTTCACGCGCAGGTCCTGCAGTGGCTCTTCTTCGAGCAGTACAGCCATGAGCCCTATATCGCCGTGGCGCGCTACATCATCCGTTACCTCGGCCGCCCGGAGAAACACGAGACCAGGCTCCAGGAGAAGATGGCGCCAGGGTACGCCGCGCTCGAGGTCATGGAGAAACATCTGGCGAGCCGCAGCTTCTTCGTGGCCGAGCGCTACACGATCGCCGACATCGGGCTTTATGCCTACACGCACGTGGCCCACGAGGGAGGCTTCGAGCTTTCGCGCTTTCCCGCCGTGAAGGCATGGCTCGGGCGCGTGAAGAGCCAGCCCGGCCACGTCAGCATGAGCGGGGAGTAGAGCGATGCCGGGTCCAAGGTCGAGGAGAGACAGAGCAGTGCGGGTGCGTTACCGATCGACGAAGTCTTTGCCGAGGGCGGAAGTGCTGCGTCTGTACCGGTCGGTCCAATGGTCTGCGGCAAGGAAACCCGAGCGCCTCATGCGCGCGCTCAGGCGCTCGCATTCCGTCGTCACGGCCTGGGTCAAGGGCTCGCTCGTGGGCCTGGGAAACGCCCTTTCGGACGGAAACCTGGTCGTGTACTACCCGCACATGCTGGTGCTGCCCGAGTTCCAGGGTCGGGGCATCGGGCGGGAGTTGATGAAACGGCTGATGAAGCGATATCGCGGATTTCACCAGCACATACTGGTCGCCGAGGCGGAGGCAGTCTCGTTCTACCGAAAATGCGGGTTCAAGCGCGCGGGCAAAACCGATTCGATGTGGGTGTTCAGGGGAAGAGAGCATGGATAGCGGACCGACACCCATCGGCGCCACTGCTTTCACGCATGGATGACCACGGCAGGAAGTAAGGAGCCAGCCAAGCGGGCGGGATCGTGCTGCGCCCGTAGAGCTTTCACTACTTATAGTAGAGTTCTCCCGACTTACGTTGGCGGGATTGCGAGAGTAGGATTTACCTCACTATCTCTATAAGAGCGGCGCACCCCGGCCCATGGGAGCGTAGCCGAGCGCCATTCCTCAAAGGGAGGGGAATCCATGCTGTCCTTCAGCGAGCGAGTGGGGATGTTGACCCGTTGCTGCTCTTTTGCAGTCGCGATCTGCGCGTTGTTTTGCATATCTGCGCGCGCCGAATTGATCAGTGTGGATAGCAATGGTGCCCGAATGGGCAGCCCCAGTACCGGCGGCACTTACCCCTCGTTCAGCGGCGATGGTCGCTACGTAGCGTTCGATAGCGTCTACCCGGTGGGGTCTCCCGGTACGAATACTTTCAATGTATTCGTCAGGGACCGGCAAAACAGGACAACTACTCTTGTTTCAGTAAGCAGCGCCAACCCTCGGATTGGCGGAAATTCCAGCTCTGGTGGTCCAACAATCACCTCGGATGGGCGGTATGTATTTTTTTTCAGTTATGCGACAGACCTCGTGCCAGGTATCACGTACACACCCGGCGGCAACACATATAATTTCTTCCGTCGCGACCTTGTCACCGGAACCACGGTGCTAGTTAGTGTTGATCCGACGGGCACCACCGCCGGAAATGGGAATAGCTCGGCGGGACCGAATCAGATTACACCCGATGGTCGCTTTGTCGCGTTTCAAAGTGACGCGACAAATCTGGATTCCCGCACCGTCTCAGGTCACAGCGACATTTACGTACGGGATCTGACTAGGAATACCACCGAGCTGATCACGGTCGACCCATCTGGTACCACAGCGAGCAACGTCAATGCAGCAGGACTCGGCGGTTCCTACGCCCCGGTAATCAGCGCAGATGGCCGTTACGTAGCCTACTACAGTTATTCCACGTATATGGTGAACGGCATCACCTACAACCCCAACACGGACAACCTTTTCTTGCGCGACCGAATGAACGGGACAACCTCACTCATCAGCATTGGAACGGATGGCATATCCGCTGCAAACGGCCCGACCAATCAACCGACCATGAGTGCGGACGGGAGCAAGATCGCGTTTACTAGTCAGGCTTCAAATCTCGTCGCGGGAATTACGTACGCTCAAAATCCATTCCCGGGGATCTCCTTCCCAACGAATCCCAATGTATTTTTGTGGGATCGAATGACAAACACAACGATAGTCGTAAGCAAGGCAGCGATCGGCAATGATACTGGTGGCGGTGCCTCACCTGCGATCAGCCCCGACGGGAGCACGATCGCGTTTCTCAGCACTGGGACAAACCTCACTGTGGGCAACAACTACCTGACCAATCCCTTCACAAACAGTCCCGTCCTCAACCTGTTTGTATATGACGTTCCCGGAAAAACGGTGAGCCTGCTGTCCGGCGCCGAAGGCAGCAACGATGCGGCAAACGCAGACGTCTATCCAGGAAGTCCGGCCACAAGTGCTGACGGTGCCCAGATTGCGTTCGCCAGTTACGCGACGAATATCGTCAAAGCAAATTATCCAGGTACAGGAGCCGTGACCCCGCAGAATGTCTTCCTTGCTGATTCGGCAGCGAATACAATGACATTAGTCACCGGTGGGAACGCGTCGTACTTTTATGCACCAGTCATCAGTCAGAGTGGCCAATATGTCGCATCTTCCAACGGCAATGTTCTCTTGGCATACCCTGACTGGCCATCTTCGGGATCGACTCCGCCCGGCACCCCGCCCGGCACTGTCCCAATGGGCGGCGGGGGAGGTGGCGGTGGTGGAGGGTGTGCCTCCGTTACAGTAACCCAAAAGGGCGACTATGGGTTGCTTATGCTGTTGCTTGCTGCCTTCGGGTATCGCTATTGGTCGGGAAGGAAATTGAGACCACGTCAGATTCCAACCGCGTAGCGAAGGCGAGCGTGCGCTCAAATAACTCCCACGAATTGAAAGTTCTGACCTCGCGCTGATCCGTTACCTCGAGACGGCCTTCGGCCGCGTCCCCGGCGCCGGCGGGCCGATTCCGCTCCGCAGGAATTCGAGCAGCTTGGCGAGCTGGCTCGAGGCTTGTCTGCGCACCGCCTCGACGTCGCAGCCATTCCAATCGTAGAAGCCTTTGCCCGCCGAGAGCCCGGTGCGGCCGAGGGCGACCATCGTCTGGAGCATGGGATTGGGGGTCGCGTTGTGGAACAGCTTCGGCACGATCGACTCCTGGGCGTCGGCATGGATCTTGAGGCCGCTGATGTCCTTCTGCTGGATAAGCCCGTTCAGGCACATGCGCGGCGCGAGCATCCGCTGCGCGGCGTGGTCGATGTCCTCGACGGAAGCGACGCCCGCCTCGATCAGGTAATAGGCTTCGTGCAGGATCGCGTGCTGAAGGCGGTTGACGAGAAAGCCGACGATGGGCTTGTAGAGCACCACCGGCTCCTTGCCGGTGCGCCTGAGCGCATCGGCCACGCGGTCCACCTCGGCGCGCGAGGTCAGAAGCCCCGCCATCACTTCAACCACTGGCGCGGTGTCGGCCGGCATGAAGTAATGAACGCCGAGAAAGCGCTCGGGGCGCTTCATCTTGCGCGCCAGCTCGACCAGATCGAGCCCCGAGGTCCCGGACGCGATCAGCGGCGCGTTGTCCGGCGAATTGCCCGAATACGCCGCCTCGATTTCAGCGTAGACGGCCTGCTTGACGCGCACGTCCTCGGGAACGAATTCGATGACGAGGTCCGGCGCTTCCTTCGGCAGCTGTTCGACCGCGCTCGTCCTCGACGGCAGCCCTTCGAGCTTTCCCGCGCGGCTGCTCTTCACGAGGGTGGCGAACCCCGCGTCGGCGAAGGTCTTCGCGACGCCGCAGCCCATGACACCGTAGCCGTAGATCAGCACCGTTTTGATGGGTGTGCTCATGTCGCCGCTCCGTAGTTCGAGGCCCGCTGGTTACAAATTGTAATGCACGGAGGCATCCGGATTGCACTAAGCTTGTGCTTGGAAAAGGAGGCGCAGATGAACCCGAAAATCTCATGGTCCTCGGGACTGGCCCTGACCGTCCTTCTCGTGTCCGCCGCTCTGACCGCCTGCGGCTACAAGACGACGACGTACTCAACGCCGCCGACCGCGGTCGCGCTCGCGAGATACAACGCCAACGGTACGCCCGACATCACCAATCTGGTCGGCGGAACCGGCCTGGTGACGACCGACGTCACTCCCTACCAGGACGATATCGCCTTCGCGGTCGTTGTGCAGGCGGACGGCAAGATCATCGCGGTGGGAAGCAGCTTCACGACGCCTAAAAGCGTTGTGGTGATTCGGTACGACGCGAACGGAACGCCGGATACCACGTTCGGCAACAACGGGATCACGGTCACGAGCCTGCCTTCGGCCAGCGCGCACGGTTTCGCGGCGACGCTGCAAGCCGACGGCAAGCTTCTGGTCGCCGGACGGAGTTCCTCGAACTTTTTGCTGCTGCGTTACACCACGAGCGGCGCGCTCGACACGGCGAACTTCGGCGCGCCACTGGGGTACGTGATTACAGCAATTCCGTCCGGCAGCGAGAGCGGTGCCGAAGCGATCGCCCTGAGCGGCAGCAACATCCTTATCGCCGGGCACTCGAAAATCGGCGGGACGTTCGCGATCGCCCTCGCCCAGTACACGACG
>WNGH01005863.1_pt1 | contig 11678 bp, 8 predicted proteins | sample 5400631 | NCBI WGS metagenome assembly WNGH01 (sample SAMN13153373, study PRJNA577476) | soil metagenome | isolation source: 115 cm soil or saprolite under Garry oak tree replicate 1 | place: USA:California | collected 2016-06-15 | reverse complement strand
GTAAGTCACCCGGCCAAAGAGAAGGGCATCGGCCTGGTTGAGGTTCTCGACCGCGTGACGATGCAAGTCTTCGTCCGCGGGGATTGCACGATGATCGCAGCACCCGTCCAATGTGACGTTGATGGAGTACCGAAGGGGTTGCATGACTCGAGGATCGTATTCGGATTTTGGTGGGGGGCCCGGGAATTGAACCCGGGGCCTCACGGTCCCGAAGCGTTGCAGCGCTCGGTTCGGACTGAGTCGCAAGAGGCCGTTCGAGTTCGTTGCATCCGTGCCTTGAGTCCGTCAAGTGTCACTAGGTGTCGGTGGATGCCGCCCCGGTTGCTACATGGCCGCGACGGGTCGAGTTCGCAAACCAGCCACCGCGCGCCGGCCATCCCCAATGACCCGAAATTGTCTGGCTGGAGCGACCAGGTGGGCCGGCGTCCTCGTTATCAGCTATGCCGAACTTGCTTAAGCAGTCACCACGGGACAACGCCGGTGCTGGCGCTTCAGTGCGCCATACGCACGATTCCTCGTGGCCGGCCTCTGCGGATTGGGTCGAGTTGCGAAGCCATCTCGTCAATTCTCATGCTCAATCACCCGATGAGATCGACGATCTCGAGTCATACGCCGATGGAACCACCGGACGGCGTAGGCACGCGGAAGAGCGACACGGAGCACTGCACCGCGCGCCGCGGCTGGGTCGAATCCCGTCCCGGCGCAAGCAGGGCACGTGAGGGCCTCACGGTCCTGCGCCGTGCGTCTTCAGGCCTGAAGTAGCGGCTCCAAACTTGCCTGGCGTCGGCTTCGACTATCTCGACTGGGCGACTCCGATCGCACCCTGCAGCGCCTCGTTTTAAGCCGCCTGCAGGGCGGCGCCCTTGGCAAGCGCGATCAACTCATCCACGGACCACTGGTCATAGGCATGCGTCCCGTATTTCGCCGCTTTGATCCGCCCGGACGGCGCGATCAGAAAGTCGCCCGGGAGGCCGAATGGGCCTCCCGCAAGCCGCAAGCCAAAATGGCCATGCGCCACCCCGCGCATGGCGGCGCCCAGGGCCTTGAGGCTCAGGAACCCAAGCGACGCTTTCACGCCAAATTTCTTGTAGAGGGCCTTCTTCGGATCGCCAACCAGCACGAATGGAACATCCTTCTGGTACGACCGGATCGACTTAGCGGAGGAGTGAAAGACGATCACCTCTTTGATGCCCGCCGCTTCGATCTCGCGAGCACGCCCGCGCATCTCGGCAATGTGCGTGTTGCAGATAGGGCAGTCCACGAACCGTCGGAGTTGCAGATGGACGAGACGGTTGGGGTCGGGGAGCGTGATCGACTCGCCGGTGACGGATTCCAGGGTTGTAGCCGGAACAATATCGCCTGGTCTGAATTTCATTTTCATTCACTCCTTGTTTGTTACGCCGCGCTCTCGCGGATCGTCTCGGTCATCGCCTGCAGGACCTGGCCGAGTTCGGTCCTGGTCGTGTAGTCGGCGTGCACATCGATCCATCGGATGACGCCGTCCGCGTCGGAGATGACGACGGTGGGTTCACGGGATGCTTTCCTCCAGGACTGATGAGTTATTCACGACTGACCGCCTTCAGGCGCCGAGCCGGAGCTGGCACCTAGCCGTATAGACACCAGATCCCCGGCCAATTAGCTGGCCGTCCGACCGCCTAAATTTGGTCCCGGTCGGTGTCAGTAGGGTTGTGGGCGTGTCCGCAGCGAGATGGGGGCGAAGGGCAGAGGATGGTGGCGTGCAGGGGGAGCTGCTCAGTCGTGCGCGCTCGGGAGACGACGTGGCATTCGAGGAGCTGGTGCGTCCCCATCATCGGGAGCTACAGGCGCACTGCTACCGGATCCTGGGATCGGCCGCCGACGCGGAAGATGCCTTCCAGGAGTCGCTTACCGCTGCGTGGAAGGGACTGGCGGGATTCGAGGGGCGAGCCTCCTTCCGCACATGGCTATACAGGATCGCCACCGGCCGCTGCTTGAATATGGTGCGCGCGAGCAGGCGGTCACCAGTGAGTGCGACGCTGACGGATGCGGAGCCGCCAGAGCCCAGTCGATCGGGTGAGGTTCTCTGGCTAGAGCCGTATCCCGATGCCCTACTCGCAGACGTCGCTGACCCGACGGCGGGACCGGAGGCGCGCTATGAGCAACGGGAAAGCATCTCGCTGGCTTTCATAACCGCACTGCAGCTGCTACCACCGCGCCAGCGTGCCGCCCTGATCTTCACTGACGTCTTGGACTTCTCCGCGCGCGACGTCGCCGACATGCTCGACACAACGGAGCACGCGGTCTACGGTGCCGTCAAGCGAGCGCGCGCCACGCTCGCTCGCCAACTGCCGAAAGGTGAACCGCCGCCACTGCCGAACTCACCAAACGAAAAGAAGGTCCTTGATCGACTGGTTCGTGCCTGGGAGGAATGCGACACCAACGCGTTAGTGGCGCTGCTGACTGACGACGCGTGGTTGCGGATGCCACCGAATCCCCTCGAATACCAAGGTAAGGAGACGGCCAAACGGTGGTTTGCGACCAGTGCGTTCCGCGAGGGCCAACACTTCCGGCTCGTCCCTACTCGTGCGAACGGACAACCCGCATTCGGCCTCTATCTCTTCAGCCCTATAAGTCGCGTCGCCCACGCGTTCGGCCTGATCGTGGTGACCTTAGCTGGCGATCGGGTCAGCGCAATCACGGCATTTGAGAGCGGCTTGATGGCAGCATTCGGCCTGCCGCGATCGGTCGCACCAGACTGATTCTGGGCGTACTGGTCGCTTGGCAGCCAGGCAAGAGTGTGATAGCCGCGGTAAGTCATCTGTGCAGCTTCGAATCAGTGACCCCTTCCGTTTACAAATAGGCTAGGCGCAATAAATTCAAGAGTTGACATCCGCGAATTTGGGGTCAGGATGTGGTGTAGTCCAGTGTGAAGGGCCGGAATGGGCCATGCTGGGCGGTGCCGGAGGGGCCGAGTCGGCTTCCGGGAGGGGGAGGTTGGAGTTGGTCAGTCGGCTCATATTACTGAAAGTGACGCTGGCGGGCGATTTGTTACTCAGGCTGGTCTTTGTCTCCGGACATCGTCTGAATGGCGGCGAACGTCGTGCGATCGAGTACTGATACGGCGCAAGCTCTCGTCGGCCGTCGCGCCGAGTGCGCGCGACTGGATCAACTGCTCACCGACGCACGCACCGGCATAAGCGCGGCCGTTGTGGTGCGAGGCGAGGCGGGGGTCGGGAAGAGCGCCCTGCTGGAGTATCTGCTGATACACGCGGCCGGATGTCGGGTGGTGCGAGCAGCCGGCGCGGAATCCGAGATGGAGTTGCCCTTCGCTACGCTCCACCAGCTTTGTTTGCCGCTCCTCGATGAGCTCGAACGACTGCCAGGTCCACAACGCGACGCGCTCGGCACAGCGCTCGGAGTTGCCAGCGGCCTGGCGGCCGATCGATTCCTGGTCGGGGTGGCCGCGCTCAGCCTGCTCTCCGACAGCGCCGAGACGCAGCCACTGGTCTGCCTCGTGGACGATGCGCATTGGCTCGACCGCGCGTCGGCGCAAGTCCTCGGCTTCGTGGCGCGCCGCCTCGCGGCCGAGTCCGTCGTGCTGATATTTGCGGCTCGCACTTCCGTCGACACCCCAGATTTCGCAGGTCTGCCGGAGCTGACGATCGGGCCGCTCCTCGACTCCGACGCTCGTGCCGTTCTGGAGTCCGCAATCCCGGGCAAGCTGGACGAGTCGGTCCGCGACCGAATCCTCGCCGAGGCACACGGCAACCCTCTCGCATTGCTGGAGCTAGCGCGAGCCTGGACGCCAATGGCCCTGGCGGGTGGATTCGGGCTGCCCGACAACGCATCGGTGTCGGACAAGGTCGAGGAGATTTTCCGCCGGCAGCTCACACCGCTACCGGATGACAGCCGGCGCCTGCTGCTGGTGGCTGCAGCGGAGCCGGTCGGAGACCCGGCCCTCATCCTGGCCGCCGCTGCACGATTCGGCATTTCGGCCGACGCGGCCGAAGCTGCGACGGCTTCAGGCCTCATCGACATCGGAACGCAGGTGCGGTTCCGCCATCCTCTCGTCCGCTCGGCGGTCTATAGGGAAGCGCCGGTGAGCCAGCGACGTCTTGTCCATGGCGCTCTCGCGGAGGCCACCGACCCAGCGATCGATCCCGATCGCCGGGCCTGGCATCTCGCCGCGGCTGCGTCTGGCCCTGACGAGGACATCGCGGCGGAGCTCGAGCGTTCCGCGGCGCGGGCACAGGCGCGCGGCGGGTTCGCCGCCGCGGCCGCGTTTCTCGAGCGAGCCGTCGCGCTCACTGGCGACCCGGCCCGACGTGCGGAGCGCGCGCTGGTCGCTGCGCAGGCGAGCTTCCAGGCCGGAGCGTTCGATGCCGTGCAGCCGCTCCTGGCGGCGGCGGAGGCTTACCCGCTGGACGACTTCCACGGCGCACAAGTCGACCTACTTCGTGGGCATCTCACCTTTGTCTTGAGCTATGGCAGCGACGGCGCCCCATTGCTACTGCAGGCTGCCAGGCGGCTGGAGCCGTTCGATCTACAACTCGCTCGCGAGGCCTACCTGACGGCTTGGGGCGCCGCGCTCACCGCCGGGTACCTCGGGGAAGGTGGCGTGATGATCGCGATCTGCCGCGCCATCCGCGCCCTCCCGCCGCCGCCGGACGCTGCCGATCCACTGCACCTGGTGATCGACGGTCTCGCCCAGCTGACCATCGAAGGACACGCCGCCGCAACTCCCACTTTGCAGCGGGCAGCAAAAGCGGTCATGCAGTTGTCCGTGGAGGATGTCGTGCGCTGGGGCTGGCAAGCCCCTGCCCCCAGCACTGTGACGTGGGATTCGGTCGCAGCCGAGGCCATCTTCGAACGACACGCCAAGCTGGTGCGCGACGCCGGTGCTCTTGCCGATCTGCCGGTCCACCTCAACTCGTTGGGACTGGTCAAGGCGTGGGATGGTGACCTTGAGGGCGCCGGCTTGCTCATTGCGGAAAGCGACAGGGTGGCGGCGGCGATAGGTAGTCCGATTCCGCCTTTTGCGGCGCTTAGCTTGCTGGCACGGCAAGGGAGGGAACCGGAGGCCTCAGCTTTGATCGAGGCCACGATCAAACAAAGCACGGCCGGAGGGCAAGGAATTGGCGTGGTGACGGCGCAGTGGGCGGCCGCCGTCCTGTACAACGGCTTAGCCCGTTTCGAGGAGGCGGCCTCTGCCGCTGGCCATGTGATCGCGAACGCGGGACCCGTCGCACTCTATCTTTGGGCGCTCCCAGAGCACGTCGAAGCGGCTGCCCGTTCCGGAGACACAGAGGTCGCACGCCATTCGTTAGAGCGGCTCGCGGAGACGACGCAGCCGGCCGGCACCGACTACGCTCTCGGCATGGAGGCCCGTTCGCGGGCGTTGCTGAGCGACGGCGCCGCCGCGGAACACCTATACCGCCAGGCAATCGTTCACCTGGGCCGCACCACCCTCCGGCCAGAGCTTGCCCGTGCCCATCTTCTTTACGGGGAGTGGCTGCGCCGCGAGGGCCGGCGCATCGATGCGCGCGATCAACTGCGGATGGCTTACGACCTGTTCTTCGCGATCGGCATGGAAGCGTTCGCTGAGCGCGCGCGCCGCGAGCTCCTGGCCACTGGCGAACATGTCCGGAAGCGCAGCGTCGAAACGCAGGACCAGCTCACACCGCAAGAGACACAGATCGCGCGGCTCGCGGGCGACGGACGCACGAACCCGGAGATCGGCGCCCAGCTGTTCCTGAGCCGGCGCACCGTTGAGTGGCACCTCCGCAAGGTGTTCGATAAGCTCCAGGTCCGCTCGCGGCGAGAGCTGCCGGCGGCTCTCATGCGCCCCAGGCGAGCGGCTTCGCGGTAGGAGAGAGAGAAAGGAGCGCGACGTCTAACGCCGCGCTCCACTCCCGTCAATTCCGTTACTGGGCCGCGGCCCAGAAGGCGCAGTGGTGGCGGGAAGCGAAGTCCGTCATGACCAGTGGTCCTGGAGCGACCAGGGAGAGCACCCGCGCGTGGTTGACGTTGAACGCCGGCCAGCGCACGTTTGATTCCTCTGCAGGATCACCGGTGGCCGCGAAGCTGGCCCAGGCCGCGCGCATGCTGCTGGCGAGCGCCTCCTGGTCAGGGCTCAGCGGTATCTGGACTGGAGCGTCTTTGAGGTCGAAGATGTACGGGAGCTCGGAAGTGTGTGTCGCCGCCGCGACGGGCGCAGGGAAGGGAGGGAAGTACCGCGCGGGCGCGTTGTCGTCATCGAACTCATAGGCAAAGGTCGGCACACGCTGAGACATCCACTGGTCCATCTGCAGCGCGGGACATGCCCAGCTGGCGTCGGTGTCCATGATGCTGAAGGCGATGGCCGGCAACAGGTACGCCCCGGCCGGGTATTCGGCGGCGATCGATGCGGCGCGCGCAGGTGATACGCCCAGCACGGCCGCGATATTGCGCTGGTAGTTCTCGGTGCTTACCGGCTGCTCCGGGATCTGGACATACGACCCTCCAGTGACCGTAAGCCCGAGGCCGAGGACGAAGATCCGCTGTTCGTCGTGGGTGATCCCATTCAGCACTGGCACGCGGGCGAAACGCCCCGCGGCCAGCGCCGTCCCGAACGACTCCTGGATGACCGCGCCATCGACGATACCGGGGATCGCGGCGGACGGGAACTTGTCAAGGAGCGTCGACACGGCCACGCTGCGGAGGCACGCGGCGCTCTGGTCAGCGCAGCCGACACTGGTCGCGAATGCCTGGCCAAACGCTTCGGCTTGGGCGAGGGACTGCTGCTTCAACGCGAAGGAGCCACTTTGTACGATTGCCCGTTCGAACAACCCGCGCGAGCCTGGGGAGATGAGGTGGGCGAGAACCGAAAGAGCCCCGGCCGATTGCCCCGCGATGGTGACGTTCTCGGCGTCGCCCCCAAACGAGCGGATATTGCGTTGCACCCAGCGGAGGGCCGCCTGCTGATCCATCAACCCGTAGTTGCCGGCCGGGCCACCGGGTTGTGAGGCCAATGCAGGGTGGGCGAGTAAGCCGAGCGCGCCCAGTCGATAGTTGATAGTGACGACCACAACGCCGTCCTGAGCCAGCTTCGTACCGTCGAAGCCCCGTCCGTCGCCCTGCGTGTAGCCGCCGCCGTGGATCCACACGAGGACAGGCAGACCGCCGCCATCATCGTCGTGTAGCGACTTCGTGTAGACATTGAGGAACAGGCAGTTCTCGTCGTACGGGCCCGTCGAAAACGACGATGGAACCTGAGGGCAGCTCGCCCCGAACTGGGTGGCGTCGCGGACGCCCTGCCAGGCCGCCGGCGGAGCGGGGGGACGCCAACGAAGGTCGCCGGTGGGGGCGGCGGCGTAGGGAACCCCGCGGAAGACGTAGCCGCCGGATGCGGCGGCGCCGCGGATGACGCCGCCATCGACGGCCACGACTGGGTTGGCAATAGTTCCTCGCGACGCGGATTTCGTACTTGCGTCGGCCGCCGTGGCGGCTGTTGCCGCGATCGCCAGCGAGGTCAGCAGTGCACCCGCCTGTATGGCGGCCAACCGGCCGCGACTTCGTTTGGTCGTCTCCATGTTCATCTCCTCTCCTTTGGTCATCTCGACTCCTTGCCGGCCGAAAAGGTGTCATTCATAGTTCCCTCCCGGCCGCGGCCGTCGCACCCGTCAGTTGACTGGTGATTACCCGTGTCCCACGACCAGTGAGGAAACCGGTCAATCGACAGGTGCCAGTGGCGAGGAAAGGGCGCAGTGTGGTCACGGATGGCCGGCATGGTCGCCAAAGCAATGGCAGAAAAGGACGTGACCGCAACAGCGGCCGAAGACGGTTCAATCCGTCCGTTCCGGTTCAGCGTCCCGGAAGATGATCTCGTCGAGCTTCGGCGCCGCATCCAGGCGACGCGCTGGCCGGACAAGGAAACCGTCAGCGATCGGTCCCAGGGTGTGCAGCTTGCAAAACTGCGACGCCTCGTCGAGTATTGGGGTGCCCTCTACGACTGGCGCAAGGTCGAGGCGACGCTCAACGCGCTACCGCAGTTCATCACGGACATCGACGGGCTCGACATTCAGTTCGCGCATATCCGGGCACCGCACGACGACGCCCTGCCGATGCTGATGACGCACGGCTGGCCCGGCTCGATCATCGAACTCCTGAAGGTCATCGAGCCGCTCACCAACCCGCCGGCTCACGGAGGCGCCGCTGAGGACGCGTTCCACCTGGTCCTTCCAACGATGCCCGGCTACGGCTACTCGGGAAAGCCGACCTCGATCGGCTGGAACCCAGCGCGTATCGCAAGCGCGTTCCACACGCTCATGGTTCGGCTTGGCTACCCACGGTACGTCTCCCAGGGTGGTGACTGGGGTGCGATCATCTCGGAGGTACTTGCGTTGCAGTCCCCACAGGGACTGCTCGGCATTCACGTCAACATGCCCGGGACCGTGCCGGTGGACGTCCTCCGGCATCTGCGCAACTTCGACCCGGCGCCTGCCGAGCTATCCGATCGCGAGAAGATCGCCTACGATCGGCTGCTGCACTTCTATCGAGACGGCTTCGGCTATGCGGCGATAATGAATCAGAGTCCACAGACCATCGGTTATGCGCTCGCCGATTCACCGGTGGCGATGGCGGCGTACTGCTACGACAAGTTCGCCGAGTGGACCGACAGCCACGGTGAACCCGAGACGGTCTTCAGGTACGACGAGATGCTGGACGCCATCTCCCTCTCCTGGCTGACCAACACCGGGACGTCCTCGTCGCGGTCCTTTTGGGAAAGGGCGCAGGGTGGCGGTGGCCCGTTCGACGCAGTCGCTATCCCGAAGCTTCCGGTCGCGGTCACCGTTTTTCCGGCCGAGATCTACCCGGCGCCGCGAAGCTGGGGCGAGCGCAGCTTCGGCAACATCATCTATTGGAACGAGGTTGACAAGGGCGGCCACTTCGCCGCCTGGGAACAGCCGGAGATCTTCAGCCAGGAGTTGCGCGCCGGCTTCAAGTCGTTGCGTTAACACGCAGGTGCGGTTCCGCTATCCCAGGCGGATTCGAGCGGGGTCCAGTAGATGAGCGGTGTGACCAGTGAGGAAACCAGTCAATTGACGGATGCCAGTGGCGAGGCATAGGCGGAATGTGGTCACGGAGCTTGAACTAGCCGGCACAGGAGGAAGGAAATGACCGCAACCCGCATGAACACGGGCACCGTCGACATCGCGACCGAGACGGCGATCCGTCCGTTCCGAGTCGGCGTACCCGATGAGCAGCTCGCCGATCTGCGCCGGCGCATCGGCGCAACTCGGTGGCCTGAAAGGGAGACCGTAGCGGACGACACACAGGGCGTCCAGCTGGCGACGATTCAGGAACTCGCGCGCTACTGGATGACCGATTACGACTGGCGCAAGTGCGAGGCGCGGCTGAACGCACTGCCGCAGTTCATCACCGAGATCGATGGCCTCGACATTCATTTCATTCACGCTCGGTCCAAGCACGAAAATGCGTTGCCGATCATCGTCACCCATGGCTGGCCCGGCTCGATCATCGAGCAGCTCAAGATCATCGATCCCCTGACCAATCCCATCGCTCATGGCGCCAGCGCATCGGACGCGTTCGATGTGGTGATTCCGTCGATCCCGGGCCACGGGTTTTCCGCTAAGGCCGCCTCGACCGGCTGGGATCCCCTGCGGATCGCGCGCGCCTGGAGCGAGCTGATGAAGCGCCTTGGCTATACGCGCTACGTGGCGCAAGGCGGCGACTGGGGGGCGGCCATCACGCAACGGATGGGCGTTGAGGCGCCTGAAGGATTGGTGGGCATCCACACCAACATGCCTGGGACCGTTCCCGATGACGTGATCAAGGCCGTGCTCGCAGGGGCGCCAACCCCGGCCGGGCTGTCTGCCGAAGAGCGCCGCGCCTACGAGGAGCTTCACGACTTCTACGCGGACCATCTCGCTTACGCCGTCGAGATGAACAAGCGTCCCCAGACGCTGTACGGCATCTCGGATTCGCCGGTCGGACTGGCGGCCTGGATGCTCGACCACGACCCAAAGAGTTATCAGCTCATCGCGCGTGCCTTTTCGGGAAACCCGGGTGGCCTTTCACGTGACGACGTCCTCGACAACGCGACGCTTTACTGGTTGACGAATACCGGGATTTCTTCGGCTCGCCTCTACTGGGAGAACAAGTTCGGATTCTTCAACGTCCAGGGCGTGAAGATCCCGGTTGGGGTGAGCGTTTTTCCGGACGAGCTCTACGAAGCGCCGCGGAGCTGGGCGGAACGGGCGTATCCCAAGCTGATCCATTACAACCGGCTCCCCGTTGGCGGACACTTCGCCGCCTGGGAGCAACCAACGCTGTTTTCCGACGAGATGCGAGCCACATTCCGGTCGCTTCGCTAAAAAAAGGAGGAAGAGAAATGAGTGCAGCCACCGCGGTTGATGTCGCCGTTCGCCCGTTCCGCTTCGAGGCTTCCCAATCCGATCTGGACGACCTTCGACGCAGAGTCCAGGCAACCCGCTGGCCATCTAAGGAGCTCGTCAAGGACGGCTCGCAGGGCGTGCAGCTGGCGACGATTCAGGCGCTTTGCCGGTACTGGGCAACCGACTACGACTGGCGTAAGGCCGAGGCGAAGCTCAACGCGCTCCCGCAGTTCCAGACCGAGATCGACGGTGTGGATATTCACTTCATCCACGTGAAATCGCGTCACGACAACGCGTTGCCGTTGCTCGTCACGCATGGCTGGCCCGGCTCGGTCTTCGAATTGATCGGGCTCATTGGCCCGCTCACCGACCCGACGGCGTATGGCGGCAAGGCCGAGGACGCGTTCAGCCTCGTGCTCCCGTCGCTACCCGGCTACGGCTTCTCCAGCGAGCCCACCGAGATTGGCTGGGGCCCCGACCGCATCGCAAAAGCCTGGGCGGAGCTGATGAAGCGCCTCGGCTACTCTCGCTACGTCGCCCAGGGCGGCGACCAGGGCGCCAGCGTCACCGACGCGATGGGCCGCCTGGCGCCGAAAGGGCTGCTGGGCATCCACCTCAATTTGCTCAGCGCCTTCCCGCGTGCCATAACGGTCGCGATCTTCGGCGGCAATTTGCCCGCACCGGAGGGGCTGATCAAGCGGCTGGTGGTGGCCGCTATCGCTGCCGGGGCCGACAAGCAACCGACGGCATTCAATGCGGCCGCCGCCGTGTACAGAAGGGGCTACCTCGTGGAGATGGGCGAGCACCCCCAGACGATCGGCTACTCCTTGACCGACACGCCAGTCGGGCTCGCGGCCTGGATGCTCGACCACGACCCGGACAGTTACGCGAAGATCTCGCGCGCGGTCGTCGACGGTAAGCCGGCGGGCGGCCTGACCCGCGACGGGATCATCGACAACATCACGCTGTACTGGCTGACGGGCACCGCGACGTCGGCGGCGCGACTCTACTGGGAGGAGACACAAAGCATCCTTGCTGCACTCGCGTCGGGGCAGGCGCCGCCTAAACTCTCGCTGCCGGTTGCGTTCACCGTCTTCCCCAGCGAGATCTTCCAGGCGCCGCGCAGCTGGGCCGAGAAGGTCTACCCTAACCTCATTTACTTCAACGAGGCCGGCAAAGGCGGTCACTTCGCAGCCTGGGAGCAGCCGCAGATCTTTTCAGAAGAGATGCGCGCCGCCTTTCGTCCGCTGCGCAGGGGGAATTGAGGTAGCCAACGAGCAGTAAAGTCAGGTTAACCAGCAG
>WNGH01012379.1_pt1 | contig 11681 bp, 1 predicted proteins | sample 5400631 | NCBI WGS metagenome assembly WNGH01 (sample SAMN13153373, study PRJNA577476) | soil metagenome | isolation source: 115 cm soil or saprolite under Garry oak tree replicate 1 | place: USA:California | collected 2016-06-15 | reverse complement strand
ATTGACGGCGTCGCCGGGCCCGCTCGTGGTCGTCAGCTCGAACACGGACGGCACCGGCTCCACCAACGAGGTCCAGGAGATCAAGGTCAAGGGCGCCGCGCGCGGCGTCGGGTTCTTCACGCTCGGCTTCCGGTTCGAGGAGACGGCTCCGATCCGGTTCGGGGCGAGCGCGAGCGAGGTGCGCGACGCGCTGGTGGCGCTGCCGCTGATCGGCCAGGACGCCAGCCACCACGACAACGTCGATGTGAGCAAGGCGCTGGTCGCCGGCGACGACGTCTACACGATCACGTTCCAGAACGGCCTGCAGCACCAGGACGTCGCGCAGCTCGTTCCGACGATCACCCCGCTCCTCGTCGCGGGGGACGCGGGCGCCGACACCCTGAACGTCCAGTCCATCGAAGAGACGACGTTCTTCCGCGGCGGCGACGGCCAAGACACGGTCAACCTCAACGTGGACGTCAACACGCTCGTGCCGCTGACCAGCAACGGCGTCAACGCCCGGATCACCCTCGACGGCCAGGCAGCGAGTGACACCTACAACATCAACCTGATCGGGGGCACCACCGCCTCGCTGGTCAACGTCTTCGACACGGGCGCGGCCAACGACGGCTTCGACAAGCTGACGGTCACGGGCACCGAGCTGCCCGATCTCTTCCTCCTCCGGGCGGCGGCGGCTCAGTCGGGCCTGGCCTTCATCGCGATGCTGAACAAGGACAACGGCCTGCCCGCCGCTCAGCAGCCGGTCGAGCGCGTGAACTACGACATCAATCTCGAGAAGATCACCGTCAACAGCCTCGGCGGCGACGACCAGTTCTACATCGACGACACGCGGGCGACCATCACGATCAACGCGGGCGACGGCAACGACTTCTTCCAGATGGGGCAGCTCTATCAGACCCCGCGGATTGCCGACTCGGACCCCCTCAACGACATCGCGGACACCAACATCGCCCAAGCGGACGCCTACGCCACGATCGAGACCACGAAGGGCTTCCTGTCGAACGGCATCAGCTTCCCGATGACGATCAACGGCGACGCGGGCGAGGACGTGTGGATCGTCTTCCACAACCTGGCCGTCGCGACGCTCAACGGCGGCGCCGACGACGACACCTTCATCATCCAGGCCTTCGCGCTCGCCGGCTCGACCGAGGACCACCGCGCCCTCACCGACCTCAGCGGCGACGCGGGCGCCGACTTCATCCAGTACGCGGTGGACGCGCCGGTCAACATCAACGGCGGCGACGGCTTCGATACCGTCATCATCATCGGCACGGAGTTCGGCGACGACTTCGTCGTGACGGCGCGCGGCGTGTTCGGCGCCGGCCTCAACGTCAACTTCATCAACATCGAGTCCCTGCAGGTCGACGGGGCGGAGGGCGACGACCGCTTCTTCATCCTCGGCACGGGTCCGGACTTCATCACCGAGATCACCGGCGGGCTCGGCACCGATCTGTTCAGCATCAACGGCCCGACGCCGGCGAACGGCGTGATCAGCAACGACCTCCTGGGCCACAGCGGCATCCTCACCCACGAGGTGACGAGCAGCGACCTGACCTACAACGGCTTGAAGGTCGTCGGTATCTCGGCGAACGTGGCGGACAACGACGAGGCCGCGATCGTCGTCACGCAGAGTGACGGCGCCTCCTTGGTGGTCCAGGGCGACACGGGCGGCATGACGATCGCCCAGGCGGAAGCCGCGCACCTCGTCGACAGCTACTCGATCGTGCTCACGCGGCCCCCGGTGAACGGGACGGACGTGGTGATCTCGATCGATCCGCCTCCCGGCCTGGTCTTCATCGACGGGTCGATCCCGGGCTCGGTGAACGAGATCCGCGACGTCAACGGCCTGGCGCTCGGTCTCACGCTGACGTTCAAGGCGAACAACGCCGATCCGCATGCCTGGTTCAAGCCCCAGACCGTGCGGTTCAAGGTGGACGGCACGCTCGTCGACATCCCGGATCTCGGCGACGTCCAGCACAAGGTCGTGGCGACGTTCGGCGGCATCACGAAGCCCGAGATCACCAGCACGGCCACGGGCGGGGACAACGGCTCGCCCGTCACCGTGACCACGCTGACGCAGGGTGACGGCACCCACAACGAGGTCCAGCAGGTCACGGTCGCGCACACGAGCGGCTTCGGCTTCTTCACGCTCACCTTCCGGGACGAGGAGACCGATCCGATTCCGTTCGGCGCCAGCGCCGCCGACGTCGCGACCGCGCTGCTCGCCCTGCCGCTCATCGGCACCGACGCGTCGCTCCAGCCCAACGTCGCCGTCACGGGGGCGGCCGGCGGCCCGTACACGATCACGTTCCAGAACGGCCTGGCGCTGCAGAACGTCGACCCGATCAAAGGGCGCGAGGAGGCGACGCTCGTCGACACCGCGCTGCCGCTCGCGCTCGCGCCCGGCGGCTCCGAAGGGCTCCCGGAGGGTCTGCGTGGGGCGTTCGTGTCGATCGTTGACTCCGCCTCGCACCCCGAGATCGTCGGCCAGACGCGCCTCGTCCTGTTCCACGACCAGCACACCCTGGTCGTCAACAAGCCGTGGTCCCTGGGCAACGCGCTGACGGCGCTTCCGAACGACGCCAAGTACGAGATCAAGCTCTACGGCGGTCTGTCCATCCCCAACGTGCGCTCCCGGATCTTCACGAACGCGACGCCTGCGATCGTCGTGGCGCAGACCCAGGGCAGCACGAGCGTGGGCGAGATCTCGACGAGCACCACCCCCGCCGACATCCTCAACGAGCTGGCCCACTCGCAGGTGGACGAGATCGACGTCCGGCTGTCGAAGCTGCCGAGCGGGACCGTCACCGTGGCGCTCGACGGCCAGGGGCAGCTCGAGTTCTTCGACAAGGACAATCTCGCCGGCGGCCTGATCACCTCGCTGACCTTCACCTCCGGCAACTTCGACCAGTTCCGGCACATCCTGGTGCGCGGCATCGACGACCTGGTGAAGGAGGAGTTCGGCGGCGTGACCACGGCGATGGCGGACGCCACGAACGCGCCCTGGTCGGACACCTACCAGGTGGTGCTGACGAAGGCGCCGACGGGTAACGTCACCGTCAACCTCGTCTCCAACCCGACGCGGACCTCGCGCACGGGCGGTATCCGGAGCTTCGTCCAGCAGCTCGAGATCTCGACGGACAACATCACCTTCCACAAGGGCGACGCGAGCGATCCGCTCACCCTGACCTTCACGACCGTCAACTGGGACGCTCCGCAGACCGTCTTCGTGCGGGCGCTCGACGACCCGCGGGTGGACGGGAGCGACACGCAGGTGTTCGCGCCGACGCTCGACCTGCTCAACAGCATCCAGGGCCCGCTCTTCGTCAACGGCAGCCTGGGTCCGGACCATACGGGCCTGACCGAGCGCGAGCCGATCATGCTTCCCGGCGAGAAGAACGAGAAGCCGGAGATGGGCCTGGTGGTCGCGGCGACGGAGGCCGTGGGCGCTACGCCGGCGACGATCACCATCGACCCGAGCCAGATCAGTCAGGCCGAGATCGACGCGCTGAACGCCCAGCCGAACGCGACCGCGCATCCCACGTTCCCGCTCGACGATCCCAACGAGCTCAAGAACGTCTCGATCCAGATCACGGCCGGCCTCGGCAAGAACAAGGTGCGGGTCGTCCAGGCCGTCGACGCCCACCACTGGGTGCTCTCGCTGAGCCACGCGTGGTTCAGCCCGTTCCCGGAGCCCGGCAATCCCGACGTTCCGGACGCGACGAGCAAGTACGTGCTGCTCCAGACGAACCCGAACCTCCTCGTCGTCGAGCAGGACCAGACCGACATCCTCCAGGTCCACGACAGCGACAACGTCAACGACTTCAACGACCCGCACTTCAGCAACCCCAGCTTCCCGGACGGCAACCCGTTCGCCATCGGCAAGCTCTTCCTCGACGATCAGAACCTCTTCGGCGCGAAGGCAACGGTGAGCACGCAGGTCAACGGCGGCCCGAAGGTCGACGGCCCGACCGTCAACGAGGTGCAGAAGCTCATCATCACCGCGACCGCGGGCACGTTCACGCTGATCTTCAACGGCCAGACGACGGCCCCGATCGCCTTCACCGCGACGGCGGCCGACATCCAGGCCGCGCTCGTGGCGCTCTCGAACATCAGTGATAGCGACGTCGTCGTCGCGCAGCCCGATCTCGCCGAGTCCACGTTCACCGTCACGTTCCAGGGCACGCTGGCGCTCACCGATCAGCCGCAGATGCACGCCGATACGACCGGACTGACCGGCGGCAAGGTGCTGAACGACTTCCGGATCACCGGCCTCGGCATGGGTGGAAACGGCCCGACCTTCCAGCGCACCATCGGCAGGGGGACGGACGCGAGGTCCGAGCCGGGCGGCATCATCCTGCACGATTTCGAGAACGTCGAGATCGACCTCGGTCCGGGCAACGATCACTTCACCATCGTGAACACGCAGGAAGGCGTCAAGACCACCCTCAACATGGGCGCGGGCGACGACCTGGTGGACGTCAAGTCCATCTCCGGCCACACCTTCGTGAACCTCGGCGCGGGCAACGACATCATCAACGTGCACAACGACGGTCACACGCTGGCAGACCTCCAGGGGCTCCTGACGGTGAGCGGTGACGTGCCGCGCGCCGATGTCCTCACGCTGGCCAAGGGCTCGCCAACCCAGGGGAGCCTCGTCGCCTCCGTCGACGAGATCCAGCAGATCACCGTCGACGCAACGGGCGGCACCTTCACGCTGTCCTTGACCGACCCGGCGACCCACGTGACGGCCACCACCGCCGCGCTCGCCTTCGACATCAGCGCCGCGGACCTCCGGACGGCGCTCGGTGGTCTCTCGACGGTCGGTGGCGTGAACAACGTGCTGGTGACCAAGGCCGGGAACGTCTACCGGGTGACCTTCGTCAACGGCAAGGGCGCGCAGGACATCGACCTCCTGGCCGCGAACGAGACCGGGCTGATCAACGGCCTCGGCGCCACGGACGTGATGAACATCGACGACAGCGGCTTCACGTCGCCGAGCGTCGGCGTGCTGACCTCCTCCAGCCTGACCGGTCTCAGCACGAAGCAGGTCAACGAGATCCAGACGATCCAGATGGACGCGACGCAGGGCACGTTCAACGTCTCCTCCAACGGCCACACGTCGGGAGCGCTCGCCTTCAACATCACCGCGGCCGGCCTCCAGGCGGCGCTCGAGAGCCTGCCGACCGGTCCGATCAAGGCCGGGGACGTGGCGGTCAGCAAGAACGACGACACCTACGTCGTCCGGTTCCAGGGCAACCTCACCAACACCGACGTCGCCCAGTTGGTGGTGACGAACCTCAGCCTGATGAAGATCGTAGAGCCGGCGGCGGGCAATCCGGACGCCGCGCCGAGCGCGACCACCGCCATCGCCGGAGACCCGGTCCTCGTCGGCGGCAGTGTCGTGGCGGCGACGCGGGTCCAGGGGCTGGCGGACCCGAAGATCAACGACGAGCAGCTCGTCACGGTCAAGGCGACGGGCGGGACGTACACCCTGACGCTGCTCAGCGGTACGCCGCAGCAGTTCACCACGGCGCCGATCCCGTTCGACGCGAGCGCGGAGTTCGTCCGCCAGACGATCCAGAATGCCGCGGCGGCCGCCATCGCGCCGGGCGACACCTTCGAGCCGCAGAAGTTCGCGGTGACCGTCGACAAGTACGCGTTCGAGCCCAACGGCCAGCACAACACCGTTTACATCATCGGCTTCCAGGGCAAGCTGCGTCAGTTCAACTCCGGGCCGGGCGTCGACCTCCTGAAGGTGAACGCGGCCGGTCTCACGGGCACCGCCGCCGTCACGACCCGGATGGACGGCATCAACTACTACGGCATCGAGACGCTGAACATCGACACCGGCTCGAACAACGACATGTTCGACGTCCAGGGGACGAGTGCCGGGAGCCTCGGCTTCGCCCAGGGCGGGACGCTGAACGGCACGCCGTTCGCGCCGGGCGTCGCGGTGACCAACGTCCGGCTGCACAACGGCAACGAGCAGGTCTTCGTATCCTCCAACGCCGACCTCGACTTCAACACGGCGCCGGGCTTCGACTTCCTGACGGGCAACCTCGACGACGTTCGCGGGGCGCTCAACCTGGACCTCGGCGCCGGCCGCCACAGGCTGATGATCAGCGACGAGGGCGCCACGATCGGCGACCCGAACGTCGTCATCACCGACACGCGGAACGCGCCGGCGCAGCCCGGTCTGGACGCCAACGCCGAGATCTGGATCACGGGCCTCGCCCCGGCTGGCATCTCCTACCAGGCGGGGACGCCGCTTGCCAGGAACACCGGCAACATCTTCGACGGGATCCAGTACTGGACCGGCTCGGGCAACGACGGCATCACGATCGACGGGACGCACAACCGGTCGGGCTCAGGTGAGCGGACGATGACGCTGCTCAACACCGGGCTCGGCAACGACAACGTCACCGTCAACCTGAACGGGGCGCTGAACGTCGCTGGAAGCGACACCGGCCAGGACGGCTTCTTCGCGCTCAACACGATGGGCGGCAGCTTCTCGCCGCAGCCGACGACCGCGGCGGTCAGCGACGACGACACCGTGAACGCCGCCGGCTCCACGCTCCCGCTGGTGATCTTTGGCGGGCTGGGCCACGACGACATCACGGGTGGCACGAACAACGACATCATCTTCGGCGACGACGGGCGCGTGCAGTACTTCAACCCGGCGAGCCCGGGCACCCTGATCGCCGTCGTCGGCTTCGGCGGCCGCGGCGACCTGATCAGCAGCCAGGTGCTCCGGCCGGTCTGGGTCATGTCGCGCGACCTCACGCTGGGCGGCCCGGACACGGTCCGCGGCAACTCGGGCGAGGACATCCTGATCGGCGGCGCCGCCGGCGACACGATCGACGGCGACATCGACAGCGTCGCGTCCATCACCGACACCGTCACCGGTGGCTCGAACGACGACCTCATCTTCGGCGACGCGGTGAAGATCTCGCGCCGGCCGACCGACATCACCAATCCGAGATTCGAGACGCTCAACGGCACGGTGATCTACGCCCAGCCGGCCACCAACGCGGCGGGTGCCGACCAGGCCGACGGAACCGCGCGGAACTACCGGGACCCGGACGGTGTCTTCGCGCCGTCGTGGGCGCTCTACCGGATCCACAACCTCTACCACACGCTGGATATCCAGAACGGCGTTGCGGGCAGCCTCGGCAACCTTCTCCTCGTCGGCGGGGGCAGCATCCTCAACAGCTTCGGCAACGACTACATCGCCGGCGGCGCCGCCAGCGACGAGATCTTCGGCCAGCTCGGCAACGACACGATCCAGGGCGACGGCTCGATCATCACCGGCGCCAACGCCTCTCGCGACATCAACGGTGACCTCGTCCTCACCCCGTCCGTCGAGAGGGCCTCGGACGGCGACGACTACATCGAGGCAGGCGGCGGCAACGACACCGTCTTCAGCGGCCTCGGTCAGGACGACATCATCGGCGGCAGCTCCGATCTCTTCACCCTGACCACGCCCGGCATGCGTCCCGACGGCTCGGACATGATCTTCGGCGGCGCCGGCACCCACGCCGGCCGCAACGACCTCGGCGCCCTGGCCGGCGTGCTGGCGAACCAGCTCCACGCGCGCGACGCCGACACGATCATCGGCGACAACGGCGACATCTTCCGCCTCGTCGGCATCAGCCATGTCGACGGCAGCGGGTTCCTGACGTTCAACTACGATCAGAATTCGACGTCGCTGCCGTTCGAGGATCGCGGCACACTCAGGCTCATCCCGCGCGCGGTCCGGCAGCTCGACTACACGCCGGGTGGTCCGGACTTCACCCCGGCGGTGGAGCCCGCGCCCCTCGACGTCGCCATCAACCCGGGGACGGGCGTCCGCGACATCGGCGGCCCCGACGAGGTCCACGGCGAGGGCGGCGACGACATTGTCTACACCGGAACAGGTAGCGACGTGCTGTTCGGCGACGGTCAGGACGACGTCCTGATCGGCGGCTACGGCGCCGACTGGATCTCCGGCGGCGCAGGCGACGACGGCATCCTCGGCGATGACGGTCGCGTCTTCATCAGCCGCAACCGGGTCATCACCGATCCGGTGTCCGGCGAGCCGCTCTACGGCATCGCGGGCATCGCGGCAGCGGACGCCAACAAGCTCTTCAGCACGTCGAACCTCGTCATCAACGGGGTCGTCAACGTCACAACCACCGCGCTCTACAGCGGGCTCAAGTACACGGCGGATCTGACGCCGCAGAACCTGCAGCCGAACCAGACGCCGCTTACGCCGCCGGACCCGTTCTTCCGTCCGCTGTTTGCCAACGACATCATCTACGGCGGCCTGGGCAACGACTATATCCACGCCGAAGCCGGTGACGACGCGATCTCCGGCGCCGAAGCGCCGGTGCTGTCGTTCACCAACAACTACGACCAGAACGGCGTCAAGATCATCAGCCACGTGAGGAGCGACTTCGCCCGTCCGTTCAACCCGGGCAACCCGCTCGGCTACAACCCGGCGACGACGAAGTTCGATCTCTACGACGCCACCGATCCGCTGCGCACGATCCTCCTGAACCCGGCCGGAACTCTGTCGAAGACCGGGACCGGCGACAACTGGATCCTGAACTTCCTCGAGACCGAGGGGCCCCTCGACACGAAGTGGTTCATCGGGAGCAGCTTCCCCGCCGTGCCGACGGACGGCGACGACCACATCTTCGCCGACCTCGGCAACGACTGGTCGGTCGGCGGCACCGGCCGCGACGTGATGTTCGCCGGGTGGGGCGACGACCTGCTGAATATGGACGACAACCTCAACAGCGTGGGCAGCGTGAAGAAGGGGACGTTCAACCCCGGCACCGATACCAACCCGTCCTACGAGGACCTCGCCTTCGGCGGAGCCGGACGCGACGTGTTCCTGATCAACACCAACGGCGACCGCGGCATGGACTGGTCGGGCGAGTTCAACATGTTCTTCGTGCCCTTCGCCCAGTTCGGTTCGATGTCGGTGAACCGCTTCCTGCAGCCGGGTATGCCGGACTACCTGTACGCGATCTCGAAGAGCGACGGCGCGGACCAGACGCTCGCGGCCCAGTACGGCAGCGACCCGACCCGCAACGGCGAGCCCTTCGGCGAGCTCGGGCTGGTGACGTCGCCGGACGCCGCCTGGCAAGATCAGAAAGGCGCCTCGCGCGATCCACAGCCCGGTAACACCGGTGGCTCACCGGTCGACTTAAGCAACGGTAACGCGACCGCGGGCACGCATCCGATCTACGAGACGGCCGCGGACCCGGCGACGCTGGGTACGGCCGGCTATCTCACCGACGCTCAGCTGGCGCCGGTCGTCGCCGCGGCGAAGCAGCTCTGGAGCCAGGCGCTCGGCGCGGGCGACAGTCGCCTCGGCATCCTGGACGACGTGCAGGTCGTGGTCGGCAACCTGCCGCAAGACCGGCTCGGCGTCACGATCGGCGGCATGATCCTCATCGACAGCACGGCCGCGGGGCGTGGCTGGTTCGTCGACCCCACCGTGACGAACAGCGGGGAATTCGGCCGGCAGCGCGGTGGAGAGCTGGTGGCGACGAGCTCCAGCTCGGCCTACGGACGCATGGACCTCTTGACGACCGTCATGCACGAGCTCGGCAACGCGCTCGGGTTCAGGGAAGTGGCCACGCCGGGCAACGTGATGGCGGAGTCGCTCGCGCTCGGCGTGCGCGGGCTGGGCATGGATTCGCTGACCCCGCGGACGGATACGCAGCCGGCCAACGGTGTCGCCAATGGCGTCGCGCGTGGTGTCGACGCGCCGAACGTCGCGGGCAGCCGGTGGATGATCGACTGGGACGCGGGGATCGGTTCGCTGCTCGGCAGCCTGAGCCCGTACGGCGAGGGATCCGACAAGGGCGCGCTGAAGCCCCTGTTCCCGGCCTTCGAGTACGCCGGCTCCAGTGCGCGGGATTCCGGCCGCCGCACATGGTCGCGCCACGATGACGACAGCCTGGACGAGCAGGCGCCGCCGGCGGCGGGCTGGGAGTGGCGGGTCGAGGGCGCGGCGCCGAGCGGCTCCGAGGGAGAGCAGGTCCTCTAGACTCGCAGCCGCGGGGGCGCTCCACGATTGGGTCTGCGCCCCGAGTCTGTCTGCTAAGATAGCGGGGCGATTTGGCCGGGCTTCCGGAAGGACCAATGAACGGACGCATATATAAGGAGGCTGTAATGGCGATCGAGCGAGGAAACGAAGGCGCGGCGGGCAGGGCGGTGGCGCCCCAGTCGCCGCTGACGATCAAGTGGGACGACTCCAACATGAAGAGCTCCTACGCGAACGTCTGCAACGTGGCGAGCACGCGCGAGGAGGTCGTCCTGCTGTTCGGCATCAACCAGGCGTGGCACGCCGGGCAGAAGGAAGTGACGGTCCAGCTCACGGATCGGCTGATCCTGAGCCCGTTCGCGGCCAAGCGGCTCCAGATGCTGCTCGGGAACGTGCTCCGCGAGCACGAGTCTCGCTTCGGCGCGATTCCGGTCGAAGCGACGCGGACCGAGGCGCCGGCAGCTTCGTAAGAGCTTCTTCTGGTCGACGTTCAGCGGCCACTCAACCTCCCACCGCCGAGCGGCATCCAGGGACAGGCCCCGGACCCCGCCCTCTGGCGGGCGTTCGCCGAGGCGACGACCCCCGAGGCGTTCTACCGGAGCTGGCTGGCGCTCCAGTGCGGCATGATCCAGGGCGTCGCACGTGGGGTCGTCGTCGCCGCGTCGCCCTCGACGGGGCGCCTCACCCCGGCGGCGTTCTGGCCCGACGGGTCTCGCGCGGCGGCGCATCTGGCCGAGGCCGCGGACCGCGCGCTCGCCGAACGGCGGGGGATCGTCCTGAAGCGTGAGGGAAGCTCCGACCCCGCCGCACCGGCTCGCGAGCGTTACGACGTCGCCTATCCCATCCAGGCGAACGGCAGGGTGCAGGGCGTCGTGGCTCTCGACATCGCCACACGCCCCGAGCCAGAGCTCCAGACGGTCCTGCAGCAGCTGCAGTGGGGGGCCGGCTGGCTCGAGGTGCTCTTCCATCGGCTCGGCGGGGCGCGGCTCGAGCCTGGAAGCATCGAGGCATCGAAGCAGCGCCTGCAGATGGTCCTGGACCTCGTCGCGAGCGCCCTCAGCCACGAGCGATTCTTCGGGGCGGCGACGGCCTTCGTCACCACGCTGGCGACACGCCTGGCGTGCGACCGGGTGAGCCTCGGCTTTCTCAAGCGCGGGCGGGTGCAGGTGCAGGCGGTGTCGCACAGCGCGAACTTCGCCAAGCGGACGAACCTGATCCGGGCCATCGGGTCCGTCATGGACGAGGCCCTCGACCAGCGCGCGACCATCGTGTACCCGCAGCAGTCCGGAGGCGAGGCGCGCGTGAGCCGGGCCCACGCCGAGCTGGCGCGCCAGTCCGACGCCGGCGCGGTCTGCACGATCCTCCTGCCGGAGGGGTCACGCTTCGTCGGCGCGTTGACCCTTGAGCGCCCGGCCGACCGGCCGTTCGATCCGGCGACCGTGGAATTCTGCGAAGTCCTGGCCGCGGTGGCTGGGCCCGTGCTCGAAGTCCAGCGCAGGGACGATCGCTGGCTTCCCGCCAAGGCGGCCGACGCCTCGCGGCGGCAGCTCGACCACCTGCTCGGCCCGCGACACACGACCCTCAAGCTCGTCGTCGGCGGTGTCGCGCTGCTCCTCGCCTTCCTGGCGCTCGCCAGGGG
>WNGH01009771.1_pt1 | contig 11686 bp, 13 predicted proteins | sample 5400631 | NCBI WGS metagenome assembly WNGH01 (sample SAMN13153373, study PRJNA577476) | soil metagenome | isolation source: 115 cm soil or saprolite under Garry oak tree replicate 1 | place: USA:California | collected 2016-06-15 | reverse complement strand
CTTGGCATGATGCGAGACGCGGGGCAGCACGAAATCAGTGCAGTTACGCTCGCATTCGAAGAATTTCGTGGCACACTTGAGGACGAGGCGCCGTTAGCTGCAAAGGTGTGCAAGCAATATGGAGCCCGCCACATCGTGCGACACTTGAGTGAGCGGGAGTTCATTGCGGACCTCCCCGCGATTGTTGAGGCAATGGACCAGCCCTCAATCGACGGAGTGAACACCTGGTTCGTATCTAAGGCGGCTAAGGAGGCAGGTCTCAAGGTTGCGATATCTGGGCTTGGTGGAGATGAGTTGTTCGGAGGATACCCGAGCTTCTCGGACTTACCTCGTTGGCGGCGCCGATTCGGTGCATTTGCCGCCATTCCGGGACTTGGTTTAGTGGCTCGACGAGTTATTGGTGCTCTCGCTCCGGGTATCTCGTACACGAGTCCCAAAGTGCTCGGGATTCTGGAATATTCAGGTAGCTGGGCTGGCACATACATGCTGCGTCGCGGCTTGTTTCTGCCTCACGAGCTCCCGCATGTAATGGACCCCGAACTCGCCCGCGAGGGCATGCGGCGTCTAAAGCCGCTAAGTCGCGTGGCGGCCCACTTCAAGCCGGAACCTAAGTCCGACAATGCTCGGGTGTGCGTTCTCGAATCCGCACAATATATGCGTAACCAGCTTTTGCGGGATGCCGACTGGGCAGGTATGGCGCACAGTGTTGAGATTCGTGTGCCATTGGTGGACTCAAGATTGCTGGACATGCTGGCACCGGTAATTCCTGTTTTGGGACCAGGCGTCGGTAAGGCCGCTCTCGCTGGGGTGCCCGGTGTGCCGCTACCAGAAGAGACATTGATCCGAGCTAAAACGGGCTTTGGCGTACCCACCAGTACATGGATGGATGCGGTCGCCACCGGAGCTACTCATTCGACCATTCGGGAATCCAATAACAAGGGTCTAGTTTCACGGCGCTGGTCCCGAATTGTTCTCAACGGGCCTCCTCTAACGCAGAGCCAATTGGACTCGTGCGCGTCTTGAAACCTTCATTCGCGATGCTTGCAATCGTTAGCGACGCCTTCGGCGGGCGCGGCGGGATAGCACAATATAATCGAGATTTTCTCGGAGCGCTGGCCGAAACAGGAGCTGTGTCATCTATTACTGTGGTGCCCAGGCACGCGCCTGACGAAGCGGTTTTGCCAGAAGGGATTGAACAAACGCGGGCTCGGTCCGACCGGATTAACTATTCAATTGCTGCCATTAGGACGGCGCTACTCCGCGAGGTTGACATCGTATTCTGCGGGCACCTCTTTATGGTGCCATTAGCAGCACTGATCAAGAAGCTCAAGAGAGCGAAACTCATCGTGCAAACTCATGGGATTGAGGCTTGGCCTCGGCCATCCAAAGCGCAACGTGCCGCGGTAGAATCGGCTGACCTTGTATTGTGCGTCTCCCGTCACACCCGTGCGGCCGTGCTCTCGTGGGCAGCGATCGAACCGGAACGGGTGCTTGTACTCCCTAACACTGTGAGGGAGGCATTCACGCCCGGAGATGGCACGGCAAGACGCGCCAGCCTGGGAATGGCAGGTAGGCACGTTCTTCTCTCGGTAGGTCGGATGGATGCGGGCCAGAAATACAAAGGGAAAGATCATGTGATTGCAGTTATTCCCGACCTGATCAAGAAGGGCTACGACATTCATTACTTGATTGTCGGCGAAGGCGATGACCGCGAGCGTCTAGAAGCTCTTGCGCGCGATAACAACGTGAATGAACGCGTGCATTTCCTGGGATCGAGCGGCCGACCTGTTTCTGCTGCCTTCGACAGGCGAAGGCTTCGGCATTGTATTCCTAGAGGCAATGGCAAGTGGCACAGCTGCTCTCGGCCTTGGTGTCGCGGGTGCGAAGGACGCACTCGTGGACGGGGAACTGGGGACGATGGCCTCAGAAGGTGATTTTGCTACAACCATCGCCGGTCTGCTTGATCAGCAACGGCCTGTTCCCGGACAACTCGCCTCAGCGGTGCGCGCCCGTTTCGGTCGTAAGCGGTTTGCGGCGGGCGCCTATGCCGCGTTGAATCGGCTGAGCGAAGCCCGTTGCTCTCTTCCAGGTCGTGGAGCTTACTGAGATGCCGGTCGCGAACACAGCAGAGCCGAATGAGATAGCTGTTGAGCGGATAGAACAGGTTCGTCCTATCTTGCGGATCAAGCCTTCTCGAGGTTGGGTTTCACTTCGGTTGGGTGAGTTGTGGGAGTACCGCGAGTTGCTTTACTTTCTTGCGTGGCGCGATGTCACGGTCCGATACAAGCAGACAGGTTTGGGCGTGGCTTGGGCTGTGCTGCAGCCGCTGTTGGGGATGCTCGTGTTCACTATTTTCTTCGGACGTTTGGCTAAGGTCCCGTCCGACGGCATCCCTTACCCGCTCTTTAGTTACTCGGCGTTGCTGGCATGGCAGTTGTTCGCGTATTCGATTACTGAGTCCAGCAACAGCGTAGTCGGTAACGAGCGGCTGATCACGAAGGTGTACTTTCCCCGGTTGGTGATTCCGATGGCCAGCATCCTGGCCGGTCTTGTGGATTTCGCCATTGCTTTTGTCTTGGTCATCGCAATGATGGCCTACTACGGCGTGCACCCCTCCCCGGTTGTGTACTCGAGCACCCTCGTACCGACCCGCTGGCGCCCGCTTTATGGTCTGAATCCCATGGCCGGCGTGGTGGAGGGTTTCCGCTGGGCGTTGCTCGGGAAGCAGCCCGCGCCTGGGGCCATGTTTGCGGTGTCGTCGATCGTGGTGGCGGCCCTGCTGGTGAGCGGCCTGTATTACTACCGCCGGATGGAGACGAACTTTGCTGATGTGGTGTAGAGGCTGAGCGATGATGCCTTCGCCGGTCATTCGCAAGAACATGCCTGAACTGGATTCCGTCCGCGGTATTGCCGTGCTTCTGGTTGTTTTGGGCGCACACCGCGCACGGCGGTGCATCCCCCCGCTGGTTTACTCCTTTGCTCCTTCATTTCACGTCATTCGGGTGGATAGGCGTTAACTTGTTTTTTGTTCTCTCCGGTTTCCTGATCACGTGCATTCTCCTCGACTCCCGGGAACGCACGGATTTCTATCGCCGGTTCTACTACCGGCGGGCTTTGAGAATCTTGCCTGCGTACGCTTTGACAATCCTCATCTACACTATTGTTTTTGAGCGCAACTGGCAATTTGTAGCGTTAACAGTAGTTTACCTGTACAACTTTGCTTCCCTGTTCAAAGTCACTGGTGGTTATTCCGTGCTTTGGTCGCTTGCCGTAGAGGAACAGTTCTACCTTATATGGCCTACCTTCATACGCCGCTGTCGGATTTCCGTTGTTGCCGGTACAGCGTTGACGATCGTGGCGATTTGCCCAGCTGCACGCGCTCTATCCATCCATCTTGGCTATAGCACAGCCGATGCGTATACGTGGTTTGTCGCTGATGCCCTCGCCTTGGGCGGATTGATTGCAGTTCTTCTCAGGCATCGCGACGTGAACACACGTAAGATTGCGTTCGCTGGTGCTGGAGCACTGCTTGCGAGTGCGACGGCAGTGTCGATTGCGGCAGCCATCTACCGACCGCTCACCCGAGATACTCTGCCGGGAGCGCCTCTCCTGTATACGTGCGCCAGCGTGGGATCCGCAGGTCTGATACTCCTGTTCATAGCGTCAGCACAAGGACGATTGAGGTCTTTCGTGCAGGCCGCTCCTCTTCGCTTTTATGGCAAGATTAGCTATGGTTTGTACCTGTCCCACTCAATGGTTTTCTGGACATTGGACCGGGCTTGGCGCCCTGCGACAAGCGTAAATCCGCTGCTTAGAGTCTGCGTGGGCCTAGCAGCGTGCACGGCTATTGCCGCATTATCGCGTTATACCTTCGAAGAATTCTTTCTTCAACTGAAGGATAGCTCTGCCGACATGGCTCGCAGGGCAGTAATACAACTAGATGCATGAGCAGTTCTAGGAGTCGAGCCAGTGTCTTGTTATATGGGGGTTTCCTGGTGAGCGGCTTGTATTACTACCGCCGAATTGAGAAGAACTTTGCGGATGTGGTTTAGGTCATGAGCGATATTGCCATCAAATGCGAAGGGATCTGCAAGCAGTATCGCATTGGTGAGCGCGAGAGCTACAAGGCGCTGCGCGATGTGATCACCGATGCCATCAAGAGCCCGTTTCGCCGCTTGCGGCAGGCCGCGAACGGGTCGGAGAGTAATGGCAACGGCAAGCCGACCATCTGGGCTTTGCAGGACGTCTCGTTCGAAGTCAGACAAGGAGAAGTCGTCGGCATCATCGGGCGCAATGGGGCAGGGAAGAGCACGCTGCTGAAGATCCTGTCGCGGATCACAGAGCCTACCCGCGGTTATGCTGAGATCCACGGTCGCGTTGGTTCACTGTTGGAGGTTGGAACAGGTTTTCATCCCGAACTGACGGGCCGCGAAAACGTTTTCCTGAACGGCGCGATTCTCGGGATGAAGAAAGCCGAAATTGCGCACAAGTTCGACGAGATTGTCGCCTTTGCCGAAGTGGAAAAGTTTATCGATACACCCGTGAAGCGGTATTCCAGCGGGATGTACGTCCGTCTGGCTTTCGCTGTGGCCGCGCACATGGAAACCGAAATCCTGCTGGTGGACGAGGTATTAGCAGTAGGCGATACCGAATTTCAGAAGAAATGCCTTGGCAAAATGCGAACTATATCGACGCGCGAAGGACGTACGGTTCTTTTCATTAGCCACAATATGGCGGCGATACGGCATTTGTGCACGAGGGGAATTCATCTGGTCGCAGGAGCCATTAAATGCGATGGGACGGTTGAGGAAGCAATTCGCGCTAGTCTCGCGACTGCTACGCGCGAGCGTAATCCGGAACGCATCTGTGGGAACGGATTGGAACTAGTGGAGTTCAAACTTTGCGCCCCCAATTCCTTGTCGCCTCTGACATCGGCACTTTTTGGCAAGGATTACGAATTTCGGTTCACCGTGCGAGGAAGTTCTGGCTCGCGGGTAGCGCCGGTTATCCGCTTATACGACGATACGGGCACCTTGGTTTCCAGCATTTGTGGCCCGGAAGAAGGACTGGATTTTGTCTCCCTAAACGGGAGTTGCGAGTGGGTCGTGAAAGTGCCGGCACTCCCATTATTTCCCCGTCGCTACTCTGTGGCACTACAGATCTTCGGCCACGAGCCGCGGCCGTTTCTTGAAGCGAGAAACGCACTCGACTTTACAGTGGAAGCGGGATTTATTCCTGGCGCATCAAGATCGTATCGCGCTGACCACGGCCTGATTCGTATCTGCGATGGCATGTTTTTGAACGAGAAATGGCGCTGAAACTCCTGCTCGTAACGCCTGAATACCCCCCCGATTTTGGCGGGGGAATTACGACGTTCTACCGTGACCTCGTTCCGGCGCTTTGGAAGCAGGGCTGCGAAGTTAGAGTTCTGAGAGGCTCCGCTTTTGTGCACGGGGCGGAGGCTTACCACCACAAATGCACCAGCGTTGTCACTCTGGAAACCGCACGATACCGTAAATGGCTCGAGCGCTTTGGACATTTCGCGATGTTTCCCGATACGCGCTGTCACTTAGCAGCTGCCTTTGCCATGCATGAGCAGGCGGACGCGGGCGAGGGATTTGACGCTGTGGAAGTCACCGATTGGGGCCTTTTGTTCTTGCCCTGGGTGCTTCAAACGAAAGCTCAAGTATTGGTGCAAATGCATGGCAGCACAGGACAGATCGCGGTTCACGAACCGGCTGACGGTCGCGCGACAGAGGGCGTTTTCCAGATGTTACTTGAACGGGCGATTCTCGCTGCCGCACCGCGTTTGAGCTCTTCCAGCCGCGCCAATATCGAGTGGTGGCAAACGGTCTTACATCGTCCCGTGCATTACTTGCCGCCACCTTTGGATTTGAAGGCGACGCGGGTCGAGGAGAAGAATCACACAAACAAATGGCTGTCCGTGGCGCGAATTCAAGAATGGAAGGGTCCGCAGATAGCCTGTGCCGCTTGGGAATTGCTTGGCGGGTCCGCTCCTAGATTGGAATGGATGGGGCGCGACACCAAGCAACTAGCGACCGGCGAGTCCATGGATAGTTCCTTGCGAGACCAATTTCCAGACACATGGGGTCGAACGATTCAGCCGATTGGCCAGTTCTCTCCGCAGCAAGTGCAGCAGAGGATGGGCGCGGCCAAGGCGGTGCTCGTTCCGTCGACGTGGGATGTGTTTAATCTGGCGGCGGCTGAGGCCATGGCTATGGGAAGTGTCGTCGTCATATCGGATGGCGCGGGGGCAGTGGATCTCGTGCAGCGCGGTGTAAGTGGCTTTGGATTTCCTAACCGCGATGCGGCAGCCCTCGCCCAATTGGTGCGGCAGGTGGAGAGCTTGAGCGATGAAGAACTGCGCGCAATAGGGCAGAACGCGGCTGTAACGGTTCGCGAGCGACTGAACCCAGAGCGCATCGCAGCTGCAAAGCTAAAGCTCTACGCCAGTCCGCCGCAATCGCAGGCGATGGAAATCGGCTGGCTGAGCGAAGCTCTTCTGCCCAAAACGAAGACAGCGCCTTTGACTTTTCTCAGCGCGCTGCCGCTCAAAGACTTGACATCCTATGTTGCCCGACGGGGGCTCACAAAATTGTGGGGCGGACAAAACTGATGAGCCAGCCAGCGCTCGCGTTGTGCATTCCTGCGTACAACGCCGCCGCGTTCATAGGCCGCCTGCTCGCCTCCGCAGCGGCGCAAACCGCGCCTTTCGATGAAGTCATCGTTTGCGATGATGCCAGTACGGACGACACTGCAGCCGTCGCTGTGGCCCACGGTGCGAGAGTTGTACGGAACAAAGTTAATCTAGGTTGCTCTGCGTCCAAAAATCAAGCCCTTGCGGCGGCCTCGGCGGACTGGGTTCATTTTCATGACGCCGATGACGTCTTGCTGCCTGATTTCACCACCCTTGCGCGACGCTGGATGTCTCGCCCGGACGCACCGGACGTGGTGCTGTTCGATTACGAGTACCGGGACAATGCCAGCGGCGAACTTCTCGCGCGCCCGGACTTCGACGATGCCGCATTGCGCCGGGACCCAATTCGCTATGCGATATTGAATCAGATCAATTCATTATGCGGTCTTTATCGGCGCGAAAAGTTATCGAAGATCGGCGGCTACGACACAGACCCAGAGGTTCTTTACAATGAAGACGTCGCCTTTCATTGCAAGCTTGCTTTGGCGGGTATGAGTTTTGGCGCGGAAAAGGAAATTTCTATCATCAACTACCGCGTGAAGAATTCGATGTCCGATGCAAATCGGGTCAAATGCCTCAAGTCTCATTATGCGGTGATGCGCAGAGTGGCGGCCTTAGCCGGGCAACGCTACGCAGCGGAAATTTCTTCACGCTTGTGGGCGGCCGCAGCCGGGCTGGCCTCACATTTGGAATGGGCAGATGTCGACCGCGCTATTACTGAGGCGATGGAGCTCAACTGCGCCGTCCCGCCAAACCAATCGAAGGAGTTTGCGCTGCTGTGTCATTTGGCCGGGCCGCGCGCCGCGTTTCGTTTTAGGGAGTACGTCATTCGATTGTTCAAGCCGCACTTGCGCCGCCGCATCAACAACCAACGAAAAATCGAGGCAGCCCACAGCAGCTGAATGAAAATATTCATTGATGTTGGCGGACATCTCGGCGAGACGGTGGAGGCAGCTCTTGATCCTGTTTATGGGTTCGCAAGGATTTACTCCTTTGAACCGGTCTCGTTTTGCGCCGAAGCAATTCGGGGAATTAAAGACGACCTCGTTGTCGTGATTGAGGCTGGGTTATCCAACTCCGACCGGGAAGCTAGGATATTTGGCGTGGGTAACGTTGGGGCGTCAATCTATGAAGATCATCCGCATGCCACCGGCTCTGCTAAACCGTGCCGCTTACTCGATGCGTCAAGATGGTTCAAGGAAAATCTGTCGGCAGACGACAGGATCTACATGAAGCTCAATTGTGAAGGCAGCGAATGTGACATCCTTGAGAACCTTCTTGATTCAGGGGAGTACTCCAAAGTCACGCAGGTCATGATAGATTTTGACGCCCAGAAAATTCCCTCACAGTGTGATCGTGTCGAATCCATAAAACATCGCCTAAGAAATCAGCGATATGAGAATTTCAGCTTCCCCGAGGAGTTGATGTATGGAACCGGTTCGCACTTTGGGGGCATTCGCAACTGGCTGAACAAGAGGGGCGCGCGGGATAGCAGTCCAATGGCATGGTTCAGAAGCCTGAAATACCATCTGGCGAACCTTCGTAAAAGAAAGCACGCGCAGTTTTATAAGTTGAAAGTTCTTCGAATGACGCCGAAGCCTATCGTAGATTTCTACTACGCACAGATTAAGAGAAGCGTCTAACCTTGGGCCAGTCGGTTTCCATTCTCATTCCCTGTTATAACGCAGCGCCGTATCTCGCCGCGGCAGTTGATTCTGCTCTCGCGCAGACCTGGCCGCACAAAGAAATCATCGTCGTTAATGATGGGTCGACCGACCGCAGCGGCGAAATTCTTGAGTCGTACCGCAGCAAGGGAATCAAGGTCATACATCAGGAAAACAGAGGCCAATGTGCGGCTCGCAATCGTGCATTCCAGGAATGCTCGGGCGATTACATCAAGTTCTTCGATGCCGATGATTGGCTTGCGCCACGTACTGTAGAACTGCAAATGGAGCGGATTGGCGGAGACAAAACCGCTGTCGCTTCATGCGAGTGGGGGCGCTTTTATGGGGATGACCTTTCCACTTTCAAGCTCGAACCGCAGCCGGTGTGGAAGGACATGGATCCCGTCGAGTGGCTGATGGAATCCTGGCTGGCGGGAGGCGGGATGATGCAAAGCGCGTTGTTTCTCGCTCCTCGCGCGTTGCTGTATAAGTGCGGCCTGTGGAATGAGAGTCTGTCTCTCATCGACGACTTCGAATTTTTTGCACGCGTGCTTTGTCATGCTTCCGAAGTACGTTTTGCTCAGGGCGCACGGTTATATTATCGGTCGGGCATCAGCGGCAGCTTGAGCGGACGGAAAGATGCCAAGGCCGTCCAATCGGCTTTTGACTCGCTCATCCTGGGAACTCAACATCTGCTGGCGAGGCGCAATGACGCACAGGCGCGCCGCGCTTGCGCAACTGTGCTGCAAAACTTCGTGTTTGATTCCTATCCGGAACACGCGGAACTCTGTCGTCGGATGGCAGCACGGCTTGAGGAGTTGGGCGGTTCGGGCCGACCGCCTGGCGGTACGCCGGGTTTTCACCGACTGCGCCGTGTGGTGGGATGGAAGCTGGCGCGCCGAATCGAAAAGTTCGCCGTGCGCCAGGGACTGAATCGCGCCGCAATGAAGCGTGCACTAAGCCTGTGGCTTAGCAGACTCGCCTAATATGCGCGTTGCCATTTCAGTTGATCCGGAGATTCCCGTGCCGCCTCGCTTGTACGGTGGCATTGAGCGGATTGTCGACATGCTGGTTCGCGGGCTAACGCGCCGGGGACACCAGGTGACGCTTTTTGCGCATCCGGAGTCGCAGGTCCCGTGCGAGCTCTCGCCTTATCCTCGTCTGCGCAGCCGGCACAAAAGCGACACGGTCGCCAACATGTGGCATGTTTCTTCGGCGATTCGGCGCGGCGACTTCGATCTGCTGCACAGTTTTGCGCGCCTCGCCTATACGGCGCCCCTGCTGGCTCGGCCGATACCGAAAATCATGAGCTACCAGCGCAAGATATCGCCGCGTAGCGTGGAACTCGGTAATGTGCTCTCGCGCGGGACTCTGCATTTCAGCGGCTGCAGTGCCCAGCTGATTCGCCCATGGTTGTCCAAGAGCAATTTTCACGTGATCTACAACGGCGTGCCTATCGAACTCTACCGTGGTACGGATCGCGTCGCGCCGGACGCCCCGCTGGTTTATCTGGGCCGGATCGAGGCGATCAAGGGGGTTCATCTGGCCATCGAGGTTGCCCAGCGCAGCAATCGTACGCTGGTGATTGCGGGCAATATACCGAACAGTTCCGAGCACCAGAAGTACTTCGCAGAGCGGGTCAAGCCGCACGTGGATGGCAAAAAGGTTCGCTATGTCGGTCCGGTCGATGATTCCGCCAAAAACGACCTGTTGGGGCGCTCGGCCGCTCTGTTGCTGCCCTTGCTGTGGCAGGAGCCGTTCGGCATCGTGATGGCCGAAGCTCTTGCCTGTGGCACGCCCGTGATCGGATTGCGCCGGGGCTCGTTGCCCGAGATTGTTGAGCACGGGGTGAACGGATTTGTTTGCGATTCGGTCGAGGATATGGTCACTGTGGTGGGCCAGCTGCACTTAATATCCCGTGCCACCTGCCGTCATATAGCCGAGCAAAAGTTCAGTGATCGGGTGATCGTGCAGCGCTACGAAGATCTGTATCGCAAGCTCGTAGGGGCACGGGGGAACTGAAGATGTCGAGTGTTGGCAATGCGCTACGGCGCACGGTTTCACTATTGTTGCCAGAGTCATGGAAGCGGCAAGTCAAGAATTCCTTGTTTGGCGTTCCCGACACGGAAAGTTCGCTGCGGCGAATGAAAAACCTGGGCTTCTCGCCGCGAACCGTAATTGATGTTGGCGCTTACGTTGGCGGGTGGACGCAAACCTGCCAAAAAATATTCCCGGCAGCTCGTGTGTTGATGGTCGAGCCACTCGCGCATCCGATCCCGCGTCTGGAAGCGACCGCGAAAGCTCTCGCCGGTGTGGAGTTTCGATCCGCTCTGCTAGGAGCGCGGCAGAGATCTGACGTGCCTTTTTACGAAGCGGAGACTGCCAGTTCGGTGTTGGGCGAAGCCAGCAAACAGGCGATTCCGGCTCGCCGGTTGTCGATGACTACTCTTGACCACCTCACAATGGATACCCCGTTCGCGAAACCGGATTTCATCAAGGCGGATGTTCAAGGTTATGAACTCGAGGTCTTGAAGGGAGCAGAGCGAAGCATCCAATCGGCTGAGGCGATCCTGCTGGAAGTTAACCTACTGGGAATCTATGAAAAAGCTCCGTTGTTCCACGAGACAGCCGAATACATGGGACGGCGTGACTTCCAGGTGTACGATCTCTGCTCATTTTTCACGCGGCCGTTAGACGGCGCGCTGTGGCAAGTCGACGTGATTTTTGTTCACCGTTCTTCAGCGCTGGTCTCATCGACGCGGTGGTCCTAATTGTCATGAGTAGGATCTGTCTTTTAGCGCCTGGGCAACCTTCCACCGACCCGCGACTGGTGAAAGAAGCAGACGCGCTGGCCGGGGCCGCGCACGACGTGCATGTGATTTGCGCTCACTACGTGGCCTGGGCGGATACATCCGATCGGGAGCTGCTGCGACAAAAGAAATGGACATGCACATACGTTGGCGGAAAGCCTAGCTCTGTTCAGCATTGGGGTACTCGTTTGCGGCACGGAATGGCCCGCCGCTTTCCCGGGCTGTGGAGACCAGTGGCGAAGCGCTGGGCACTTTCCCGTGTGACCCCGGAGCTTTATCGCGCAGCCGTCCGGATTAATGCTGAGCTGTATATTGCCCATTACACAGGGGCGTTGGTGGCGGCTGCGGCTGCCGCCCGTCGTAATTCGGCGCTATTCGCATTCGATGCCGAGGATTTTGAGAGTGGCTACTACTGCTTCGAGAGGGGGCCGTCGGCCATCGATTACCTAACTGAGGAGATTGAACGTGAGTATCTGCCGGCGTGCAGTTATGTG
>WNGH01006307.1_pt1 | contig 11687 bp, 13 predicted proteins | sample 5400631 | NCBI WGS metagenome assembly WNGH01 (sample SAMN13153373, study PRJNA577476) | soil metagenome | isolation source: 115 cm soil or saprolite under Garry oak tree replicate 1 | place: USA:California | collected 2016-06-15 | reverse complement strand
TTTCCCGAAGTTTATTCATGTGCGCTTGGACTGGACCTCCCGCAAACGCCGATCGAGAAATCGCTTTTCACTCTCGTTAGTGACTAGGGTCAACGCGAATTCGTAACTCTTGGCCGCTTCCGCGGTCGAGCCGAGCCGGCGGAGTAGATCGGCGCGCGCGGCGTGTAACAGATGATAGTCGTCGAGGTTGCCAGTCGCAATAAGCTCATCGATCAGCGCCAGCCCTTGCTCCGGACCATTGACCATCGCCACGGCGACGGCGCGGTTAAGCGAGACGATCGGGGACGGTTGGACTCGCTCCAGCAGGTTGTACAGACGAGCGATCTGTGGCCAATCGGTTTCTTCGGCCCTGGCTGCCTGGCAATGTTCAGCCGCGATCGCAGCTTGCAATGCATACGGACCGGGTTCACGGCGCATCGATTCGCCGACCAGCGGCAACGCTTCCGAAATTTGTTCGTGATTCCAGCGAGTGCGATCCTGTTCTTCGAGCACCACGAGATCGCCTGCTTCATCGACCCGCGCGTCGCGTCGCGAATCATGAAGCAGCATGAGCGCGAGCAAACCGGTCGCTTCCTCGGGCACGTACGGGGCCATCAACATTCTTATCAATCGCGCGAGACGAATCGCTTCGGCACACAGGTCGGCTCTGACCAAAGTTTCGCCGCGCGTCGATATGTAACCTTCATTAAAGATGAGGTAAATCACCACCAGCACGGCGTCGATTCGCGCAGACATGTCGCCAGTCTCCGGTACTTTGTAAGGAATTTTCGCATCGCGAATCTTGCGTTTAGCCCGCACGAGTCGCTGGGCCATCGTCGGACTGGGCACCAGAAACGCGCGCGCGATCTCGTCGGTTTCCAGACCGCACAGCGTGCGCAGTGTCAGTGCGACTTGCGCTTCCGGCGCCAGCGCCGGGTGGCAACAGGTGAAGATTAGACGCAAACGATCGTCCGGGATTTCGCCCGTATCCAATTCAGGTTGCTCGGTTGTGGTTGGCAATTCGTATGCGTACGATTGCACCTTCTCCTGGAAGCTGTTCTGGCGACGAAGTCGATCGATGGCTTTATGCCTGGCAGTTTGAATGATCCACGCGGCGGGAGAATCCGGAATCCCCTTAGCGCGCCATTGGTCAACCGCCGCGGCAAAGGCTTCCTGCGCGGCTTCTTCGGCGATATCAAAGTCGCCAAACGAGCGAATGAGTGTGGCGATGATTCGGCCCCAATCGGCTCGATATACCGCATCAACGGTTGCGCTCGCAGAAGAAAGCATGTCCGATGATAGAAATTTTATGCGGCTGTGTCGATTTCGGCATTCACTGTTCGACTAAGTAACAGAACCCGGAGCGGTAGCGATGGGATCGTTCCATTTAACTTAGCGGCCGGTCGCTACCGCTCGCGGTTCTGTAACGCGGGACCCGCCCGCTACCGCAGGCGGTACTGACATGGAGGCAGACATGAAATACATGATGCTCGTTTATCTCGATGAGCAAGCCATGACCGACGAGGAGCGGGAGCATTGCTATGTCGAATCCGGGCAGCTTACGCAAGATTTGAATTCGACCGGTCACTACCTGGACGCCAGCCCTTTGCATTCGGTGGCGACGGCGACCAGCGTTCGCGTGCGCGATGGCAAACGCGTCGTTACTGATGGCCCATTTGCCGAAACGCGCGAACAACTCGGCGGCTATTATCTGATCGAAGCGAAAGATCTCGACGAAGCGATCGGCATCGCCGAGCGAATTCCGCCCGCCAGTTTCGGCACGATTGAAATTCGGCCGGTGATGGAGATTCCGGGATTGCCGACAGATTAGTTTCGTGAGACGTGCGTGAGATATTCGACTTAACCATTATTCAACTTACTGCGGTTCGTTCGATTAAAACTCTGGAGGACAAAGTGATGGCAAATCCATTCGTGCACGTGGAACTGAATACGACCGATGTTGATAAAGCGCGCGCCTTCTACAGCCAATTGTTTGACTGGGAACTCGAAGACATGTCGATGGGCCCCAGCGGGACTTACACGGTAATTAAAGTCGGGGATGGAACCGGTGGCGGATTAATGAAAAATCCGATGCCCGGCGTCCCTTCCTTCTGGCTGGCCTATGTTCTGGTTGACGACATTGGCGCGGCAACGAAGAAAGCAGAGTCACTGGGAGCGAAGATCGTGAAAGACTCGATCGAAGTACCCGACATGGGTTGGTTGAGCATCATTGCCGATCCAACCGGGGCGGCGCTGGGACTATGGCAAACAAAGAAAGCTTGAACGTGTCGATCTCAAGAGGGCTCGTTCGACTAAAAGATAGAAGCTTACATTTTTTAGCGATCCATAAGTTAATCCCTCTCCCTTTGGGAGAGGGTTTGGGTGAGGGCTTAAGGACTCCAGATAGCTTCGCCCCTCATCCCCGGCCCTTCTCCCAAAGGGAGAAGGGAGAAATCGAGAATAGGGAGACAGATACGATGCGATTCATGGTTATTGTAAAAGCAGACAAAACTTCAGAAGCGGGCGTCATGCCGAGCAAGCAGTTGCTTACTGACATGGGAAAGTTCAATGAAGAACTGGCGAACGCGGGCGTAATCCTGGCCGGCGAGGGATTACAACCCAGCTCGAAAGGCACCCGCGTCAAATTCTCAAACGGGCAGAAATCCGTGATCGATGGACCATTCGCTGAGACGAAAGAACTAGTCGCGGGTTTCTGGTTGTGGAAATGTAAATCTCTGGACGAAGCGATCGAATGGCTCAAGCGCGCGCCCTTCGAGGAAACTGAGGTTGAGATTCGCCAGGTGTTCGAGGCCGAAGACTTCGGCGCCGAATTCACTCCCGAGCTGAGGGAACAGGAAGCGCGAATACGCGAACAGATCGAGGCGAAGTAAAGCTGAGGCGGCCCTGAGAATTATTCTGATCTGCGCATAAATGTGGTCTAATGCGCAATCGATTGGAGGGCCGCTCATGCGATCAACGAACACTGTTCTCGCTATCCTGATCATTCTTTCCCTTTGGGTTCAAGCGCAAGGAATTCGAGCTCAGACAACTCAACAATACAAACGCATCGTGATCGCCGCGAGTACCGTGCTTGATGGCAAGGGCCGTGTACTGCACGACACGCGCATTGTGATCGAAGGATCGAAGATTGTCGCGCTCGATCCAAAAGCCGGGCCGGTTGATTACGATCTTCGCGGGCTGACCTTGATGCCCGGCTGGATTGACGCCCACGTACACATCACCTGGAGCTTCGGCAAGGATGGAAAGAATGCGGGCCCGGGAGAGACAACCCAGGATGCGGCGTATCGAGCCGCCGCTAATGCTTGGGTCACGCTGATGGCCGGCTTTACGACAGTGCAAAGCGTCGGCTCGCCCAACGACGTTCCTCTGCGCGACGCGATCGCGAAAGGCTCGCTGCCCGGCCCGCGCATCCTGACGGCGAATCAGGCGCTTGCCGGACAAGGCGAGCGGAGCGGCACGCCTGATGAAATCCGCGCGTTCGTGCGCAAACAGAAGGAAGCAGGCGCGGACTTGATCAAAATCTTCGCGGCGCAGAGCATTCGCCAGGGCGGTGGGCTGACGCTCTCGCAAGACCAACTGAATGCCGCGTGCGATGAAGCAAAGAAGGCCGGTCTGCGCACGCTCGTGCATGCTTACAAAGACGCTGTGCGCGCGGCGACCATCGCCGGCTGCACGCAGATCGAGCACGGCACCCTGGCGACCGACGACGATCTGAAGTTGATGGCCGCGAAAGGTACTTATCTGGACCCGCAGGCTGGTTTGGTGATTGAGAACTATCTGCTGAACAAAGAAAAATATCTCGGCACGCCCGGTTACACCGCTGAAGGTTTTACCGCGATGGAAAGAATTCTACCGATCAACCACGAGCTGGTTCGCCGCGCATCGAAAATCCCAGGTCTCAAGATCGTTTTCGGCACGGACGCAGTCGCGGGCGCGCACGGACGCAATGCCGAAGAATTTATCGATCGCGTCCGGGATGGCGGCGTAGATCCAATGACGGCGATGGTCTCGGCGAATTCGCTCGGCGCGGAAGCCATGGGCTTGTCCGATCAGATCGGCTCGATCGCGCCAGGTTTGCAGGCAGACATCATCGCGCTTGACGGCGATCCTTTAAGAGACATTACCGCCGTTCGGCGCGTCGTGTTTGTGATGAAGGGCGGCATCGTTTATAAGAACATGTCGCGCGGACTCATTCACTAAGTTTAGTCATTGGGGAAGAAACATGGCAGCTTACGCAGAAACCATTAGCAAGCAACGACAGTCTAAAAGCCGCGAACGTCTGTTTTACATCGGGATGGTCATCGCGATTGTAATTACCGTCTTCGCCGGTTTCTCGCGCACGTTTTATCTAAGACCGTATTTCCAAACCCAGCCACTGATACCTCTTTTGATTCTGCATGGCGTCGTGTTCAGTTCATGGATCGTGCTCCTGGTTACGCAGACCACTCTGGTGGCAACAAAGCGTATGCGAACTCATATGCGGCTCGGCATCGCCGGAGGTTTGCTTGCCAGTTTGATGATCCTAATCGGAACAGTTACGGCCATCGTGCGCGCCAAAGGTCCTTCTCCCGTACCTGGAGTCAATCCACTTTCGTTTCTAACAATACCGCTCGGCGATATGTTGGTATTCGCGAGTCTGGTTGGCGCGGCGTTCTATTTTCGCCGGCGAGCGGACACGCACAAGCGGCTGATGCTCCTCGCGACGATCGCGATTCTGCCCGCTGCGGTCGCGCGCCTGCCCTTCGCTTTCATCCAGCAGTACGGGCCACTCGCTTTCTTTGGCCTCAGCGATCTTTTTATTGTCCCGTGCTTGATCTACGACATCGTCACGCGTGGGCGTCCGCACCGCGCGACGGTTTTGGGCGGCGCGCTCATCGTCATATCGCATCCGCTGCGCCTCGTAATCGGGAACACCCACGCCTGGCTGGTCTTCGCGACCTGGCTAACGCACTGGACTTGAATCAAGCTCTAATCGCGTCGTCCGTAATATTTTCTGAAAACAGATTTCCATAACCTGTCGATTTCGGTTCCCCACGTTCGACTAACAAGTAGAAGCAGTTACAGAACCCGGAGCGGTAGCGACCGGTATCGGTTGAGACTAAGATTACAGACAAAAAGGAAGCAGACAATGGCAACAATTGCGCAAAGAATCACACCGTTCTTGTGGTATGACACTCAAGCCGAAGAAGCGGCGAATTTTTATGTCTCTGTTTTTAAGAACTCAAAAGTCCTGGGCGTGGTTCGATACGGAGACGTTGGGCCAGGCCCGAAGGGATCGGTCATGACTGTGGAATTCGAACTCGAGGGACTGAAGTTCGTCGGATTGAATGGCGGCCCGCACTTCAAATTCACCGAAGCCGTTTCGTTTGCTATCAGTTGTGAGACGCAGGAAGAAGTGGATTATTTCTGGGAGACGCTCACGGCCGACGGCGGACAGGAAAGCCAGTGCGGTTGGCTCAAAGATAAATATGGCTTGTCGTGGCAAGTCGTCCCGATTCGTGCAATCGAATTATTGAAAGACAAGGACCCGGCGAAGTCACAAAGAGTCATGCAGGCGATCATGCCAATGAAGAAGATCGACCTTGCAACTCTGGAAAAGGCGGCTGAAGGAGAATGATCGAGTCAGTATAGCGAGCGATAGCGACCGGGTTGGTTTAGCGGCCAATTAGCATGACGGTGACCCGGTCGCTACCGCTCGCGGTACTGACATCGGATTAACCAAAAGGAGAACGACATGCAAATCAATCCATATCTGAATTTCGACGGACAATGTGAGGAAGCATTCAAATTCTACGAGCAGGTTCTCGGGGGCAAAATCACTTTCATAATGACCTGGGGTGAAATGCCTGGCGCTGATCAATTTCCCGCTGAAACGCACAAACGGATCATGCACGCTTCGCTCAGCGTCGGCGACCAGATCCTTCAGGGTGCTGACGCGCCGCCGGACCGTTACAAACAGCCAACGGGACTGAATGTATCGATCCATTTGAAGGACAAAGCCGAGGGGGAGCGCATCTTCAACGCATTAGCTGAGAATGGAAACGTGACGATGCCGTTTCAGCAGACCTTCTGGTCGCCGGGTTTCGGAATGTGCGTCGATCGATTCAGTATTCCCTGGATGGTTAATACCGAGCAAGAACCGTAGGTGTCAGAAGCCCGACCGTCAGGGAGGGCATCGTGGCCTACGAGCCCTTGCTAACGCGCGGGCTTCTGACACGAAGAGACGCGACGCCTAAACCGCGAAATCATTTCTTGGAGAAAGAAGGAGAGCTAATGAGCGCAAACGAAAAGCATCCGACTCTTGGAAACGGCAAGATCTGCTACCTGGAAATGCCGGCGAGCGATATTAAGACTTCCGCCAACTTCTACAAAGAGGTCTTCCGTTGGAATACCAGGACACGCGGCGACGGGGCAATTGCCTTTGATGATACGGTTGGCGAAGTGAGCGGCACTTGGGTGCTCGGCCGGAAACCAATGATAGAGGTGGGCCTGTTGGTCTACATCATGGTTGATAGCGTCGCCGCGACCATTGATGCGGTCATTGCAAACGGCGGAAAGATCGTGCAACCGATCGGGAGTGATGCTCCCGAGATTACTGCACGATTTAGTGACCCGGCGGGAAATGTGCTGGGCCTGTATCAGGAGCCCGGATGAATCATTCAGTCAAGCTAGTGATTCCTTCTCATTCACACCCTGCTTTAGCTGGGTGGCAGCGAGCGACAATACCTTCTGACTAACCTTTTTAACGGTTTCGACCGCGCAGCGAAACCGTTGAACCGTCAAGTGCGTCGTACTCCCAATCACCCGGCTGAAGCCGGGTGTGAATGAGAGACTCTAACTTCAAATTCTTGCGGGCACTGGCGAGGCGCTGATCTATCGACGCCGGGAGAGAACCCGGTTAGAATGTCGAACGTTCAAAGAACTCAACAATCAAAAAGAGGAGATGTTCCCCCAATGATCAAGAAGATCCTGCTCGGCATCGTAATCGTCGTCGTCGTGCTGTTCGCGGTGATTGCCATCTTGGCCGCTCTTCAGCCAACCCACTATCGCATCGAGCGATCGGCAACCATCAATGCTCCCGCCTTCGTGGTGTTCGCCCAGGTGAATGATTTCCATAAATGGGAAGCCTGGTCGCCTTGGGCGAAAATCGATCCGGCGATGAAGCAAGCCTATGAGGGCACTCCATCCGGGACCGGCGCGATCTACACTTGGGCAGGCAACAATCAAGTCGGCGAAGGACGAATGACGATCACCGAAAGCCACCCCAGCGATCTGATCAAGATCAAACTTGAATTCATAAAGCCCTGGTCGGCGACCAACGCCACGGACTTCGCGTTCAAGCCTCAAGGCAATCAAACCGCGGTGACATGGACCATGGACGGTGACAATAACTTCATGGGAAAAGCGTTCGGTCTGTTCATGAACATGGACAAAATGGTTGGCGGCGATTTCGAGAAGGGGCTGGCGCAAATGAAATCAGTGGCCGAAACCGTGGCTAAGCAATAGCACCAACTTTTCAGGGATCAGCTAAGCAACAAGAGTCTTCGCTTGTCAAGAGATCCGGAGGTCCAACTAACATGAGCCGAGCCGTGCAAGTTACTTACTTTTTGCTTCGCGTCGTTGCAGGGTTCTTATTTATTCAGACCGGTGGCGTGATCCTGTTCGGCTGGTTCGGCGGCATGCCGGGCGGCGCAAAGGTACCGTTGCTGTCTCAGACGGGCATTGGCGGCATACTAGAGTTCTTTGGCGGAATCTTAATCATGCTCGGTCTTTTCACTCGGCCGGTAGCGTTTATTCTCTCCGGGATGATGGCGGTCGCATATTGGCAGTTTCACTTTCCGAACGGTCACTGGCCCGTTCAGAACCAGGGCATGCCCGCCGTCCTCTTCTGTTTCATCTTCCTGTACATGGCCGCGCAGGGAGCGGGTGAATGGAGCGTCGATGGGCTGATTCAACGTAAGCGCAATCTTCCAAAAGCAGATAGTAGGTAAAACTCGGCCGGCGCTCGGTTCGTATAACGTTCGCTAAATGAACGACGACGTGTCAGCGCGTGGGAATTCAATCCCTGAATCACCCGACAATGTTTTTGCTGCGCGCCTGCGCGGATTCGGACCCTTAGGCCTCCTCGCCATTGTGCTCATTTTTCTTGGTAACGGGCTTTTCCTTCCAGGCAGTGCGCTATTGGTTTTGTTATGGGTCCATTTATCGCAGACACCATGGCGCGAAATCGGTTTCGTGCGACCGAAGAGCTGGCTGCGCCTGGTTGCGCTCGGCATTCTCTTTGGCGTCACGTTCAAATTCCTGATGAAGTCGGTCGTGATGCCGCTACTCGGCGCTGATCCAATCAATCACGCTTATCATTATTTGACGGGGAATCGGGCCGCGATCCCGATCACGTTGTATGCGATGATCGCAGGCGCGGGTTTTGGTGAAGAAACCATGTTCCGTGGTTTCATGTTCGAAAGACTACGCAAGCTCTTCGGAACCAGCGTCGCTGCGAAGGTCGCCATCGTGGTTATTACCTCCGTATTGTTCGGCCTGGCGCATTACCGCGTCCAGGGACTTACCGGTACCGAACAAGCAACAATCGTAGGCCTGGTCTTCGGTACGATCTTCGCGGTGACCGGACGCATCTTCTTGCTCATGATTGCCCACGCGGCATTCGATCTCACAGCATATGCGATGATCTATTGGGATCTTGAGACTAGAGTCGCGCACCTCCTCTTCAAATAATCGAAGTCACGTCCGAACAGAACTCTCTTTGCGGCTTTCGATTCTTTGCGACTTTCGTGAGAGGTTTTGGCCGGTAACGCAAAGACGCAAAGAAAACCTCAATCAAGCCGCTTTGGTAATCCTGCCCACTAGCCAACGAGGGTGATTTTGTTGTTTATTATGGTGCCACCAAACGACGGAGGTCCTTAATGAAAAAGCTCGTTCTCTTTTTGGCGCTTGCGTTCGCGTTCGCTTTAATCCCGCACGCTTCGCGAGCGCAGAGCCAAGAACTACAACGCTGGGAGCAACAGGCTCACAACGTCACGATCACGCGCGACGATTGGGGCATCGCGCACGTCTATGGCAAGTCTGATGCCGATGCAGTGTTCGGCATGATCTACGCGCAAGCCGAAGACGATTTCAATCGCGTGGAGATGAACTATATCAACTCGATCGGGCGTCTGGCGGAGGCCGAAGGCGAGTCCGCGGTGTGGCGCGATCTGCGCATGAAGATCTTCATCGATCCCGCCGACATGAAGACCCAGTACGAGGCGAGCCCCGCATGGTTGAAGTCGTTGATGAATGCGTGGGCAGACGGTCTGAATTTTTATCTCGCTAAACATCCTGAGGTGAAGCCGCGAGTCATCGAGCATTTCGAACCATGGATGGCCCTGACCTTCAGCGAAGGCAGCATCGGTGGCGACATCGAAACAATCAATTTGAATCAGTTGCAAGCCTTCTATGGCAATGCGCCCGCAGCGGGTGTCAGTACCGCGAGCGGTAGCGACCGGGCCGCGCGGAACGATGACATCAATATTAAGGAAGAACCGGGCGGATCGAACGGTGTGGCCATCTCGCCCTCGAACACGGCCGGGCATCATGCGTTGCTGCTGATCAATCCCCACACGTCCTTCTACTTCAGATCGGAATTGCAGATGACCAGCGACGAAGGATTGAATGCTTATGGCGCCGTGACGTGGGGTCAGTTTTTTATCTATCAGGGATTCAACGAGCATTGTGGTTGGATGCACACGTCCAGCGCCGTCGACGCCATCGATGAGTACCTTGAAACCGTGGTGAAGAAAGGCAATCAGTTCTTCTACAAATATGGTGGCGAAGAGCGGCCCGTGACAACGTCAGTGATCAAAGTGCCTTACAAAACCAACAACGGGATGACGGAAAAGACGTTCACCGTCTATCGCACGCCGCACGGTCCGATCATTCGTTCCGAGAATGGCAAATGGGTAAGCATCAGTCTGATGCAGGAACCCTTGAAGGCACTGACGCAGTCGTACACGCGCACCAAAGCGAAGGACTACAAAGAGTTCAAGCAAACCCTGGAACTGCACACGAACTCATCGAACAACACGATCTTCGCAGATGCCGATGGCGACATCGCCTATTTCCACGGCAATTTTATACCGCGGCGCGATCCTAAATTCGATTGGACCAAACCGGTGGATGGAAGCGATCCGGCAACCGATTGGCAAGGTCTATTGTCAGTTGACGAGTCGCCAAAGTTGCTGAATCCTGCGAGCGGTTGGCGTTACAACAGCAACAACTCGCCGTGGTCCGCGGCGGGTCCGAGTAGTCCAAAGAAATCAGATTATCCGGCTTACGTCGATAACGGCGTCGAATCGGCGCGCGGGCTTCACGCGATCAGAGTTTTGCAAAACAAGAAGGATTTCACGCTGGACTCGCTCATCGGCGCGGCCTATGACAGTTATCTGACCTGGTTTGAGAAGCCAATTCCCGCCTTGGCGAAAGCTTGGGACCAGACGTCTGCCTCTGATCCTCTTAAAACGAAACTGTCCGATCAGATCGCCTTGCTGCGCTCTTGGGATCTACGTTGGTCGATGACATCTGTTCCGACCTCGCTCGCCGTCTTTTGGGCCGAGGACCTTCAACGCAGCTTGGGCGTTGACGCGAGAAGCGCCGGCATGTCGCTCCCGGACTATGTCAGCAGCAAAGTTCCAGCCGCGCGGCTGCTAGCATCGCTCTCAAGAGCATCTGACAAACTCACAACCGATTTCGGCGCGTGGAAGACGCCGTGGGGCAACATCAATCGCTTCCAACGTCTCACCGACGACATCGTTCATCCCTTCAGCGACGCTGGTCCAAGCCTTCCCGTCGGCTTCACTTCGGCAATATGGGGCTCTCTGGCGTCGTTTGCCGCGCGTCCTTACAAGGGCTCAAGAAAGATTTACGGCACGAGCGGCAACAGCTTTGTCGCCATCGTTGAGTTTGGCAAGACCGTGCGCGCCAAAGCCGTGACCCACCCGGGAAGTTAGAGCTAAGGGCAAAGAGCTAAGAGCCGTAAGGACTATTTGGACTTTGCCCTTTGCCCTTTGCTCTTTGCCCTTTGCCCTTTGCCCTTTGCCATGATCATCCACCTCATCGACGGCACTTACGAACTGTTTCGCCACTTCTACGGCATTCGACGATTCAAGAAAACCGATCCGCCCTTCGGCGCAGTAACCGGCGTCCTGCACACGGTTGCGAAAATGATCGAGGACGGCGCGACGCATATCGGCGTCGCGACTGATCACGTCATCGAATCTTTCCGCAATGATCTATGGCCTGGTTACAAAACCGGCGCGGGAATAGAGCCCGCCCTGCGCGCGCAATTTCATCCCCTCGAAGACGCTTTGGTGGCGATGGGCGTGGTTGTGTGGCCCATGATCGAATTCGAAGCCGACGACGCACTCGCGGCCGCGGCATATCTCGCGGCTAAGGACACACGCGTTGAGAAGGTTTGCATTTGGACACCGGACAAAGACCTCGCTCAATGCGTAGTTGGTGATCGCGTCGTGCAAATCGATCGGCGAAAGAATGAGATTCGCGATGCGGAAGGAGTCCGCGCAAAATTCGGCGTGCCGCCTGAGTTCATTCCTGATTACCTCGCGCTCGTGGGCGACGCCGCTGACGGTTATCCTGGCATCAAGGGCCTGGGTCCAAGGACGGCCGCGTCACTC
>WNGH01006978.1_pt1 | contig 11689 bp, 25 predicted proteins | sample 5400631 | NCBI WGS metagenome assembly WNGH01 (sample SAMN13153373, study PRJNA577476) | soil metagenome | isolation source: 115 cm soil or saprolite under Garry oak tree replicate 1 | place: USA:California | collected 2016-06-15 | reverse complement strand
AAGTTGCCGCACCAAACAGGCGCTGGCTCCAAGGTCTCGTCTTCCATCCTCGCCAGGAGCACGGCCGCGGCGTAGGGATCGCGCTCGACACAGGCCACCAAGCGTGTCCGCAGTCCGGCGAGCCGCAACCCGAGCTCGATCCCAGCGGCTCCGGTGGCGAGGCTGAGGACGGTGATCGGAGTTGGCTCGGCAGCAGCCACATTCACACCCCCTCGCTCTCGGCCCACGATCGGACCCGCTCGACTTCGGCCAGCTCATCTTCGGTAAGTTCCGTCAGCGACGTCGGACGCACGGCGGCGGTGATGCGGCGGGCCAGGATCGCTCGGCCGAGCTCGCAGCTTTCGCAATCGCAGTCCGGCACTGGGCGGCCCATCGACGCTCGCCACATGTGGAGCTGCGTCAGCGTCATCGGCTCGGCCGGCTCGAGGTCTCCCGCCGGCAGTTGGAGCACCATGCCCGCTGCGATCCGCTGGCGCTCCGATCGTGCCGCCTGGAGGTCGAACGTGAGTGCTCGGATCTCCGCTGGGGATGGGGGCCATTTCTCGTTGCGAGCCCAGCCGAGCACCGCCTCCTGCGCCTGGTCGAACGGCAGGTCACCGAGAAGTGCGATCCAAACCTCGAAGCGTTCCTCGGACCAGTCGTCACGCCGGTACGTCGCACCCAGCACCCGGCAGATTCTCAGCGCCTCGTCGCGGGTCACGGTCGGTTCCTGCGGTCAAGCAGCCAGTCCCGGAGGCGGTCGAGTTCGTAGATGGCAAAACTCGTTGGCCAGAAACGGATCAACACTTTCCTCACTTTCCTCACGATGTCCTCCAGGGTTCGTCGGGTGCGGTGCCGAACGGATCTGTGTCGGCAGGGTTCATGCCCATGCGCCGGGCTACCGCGTCGGCATTGGCTTGGTTGGGGTCTCGGTGTGGGTGGTGGCCGTTGGTCAGCGCCAATTGCGCTCCCGGTTTGTGTGGTCCCCAGTCCTCAGCCTTGATGATCCAGTTTCGCCAAGCGGCGTCGGTGCTCTTCGTCGTTCGGCCCTTGTCAGCGGCATGGTTCAGGAATCCCTCAGTCGCTGCCTCTAGGTCGACGGTGGGGTGCTTGGCATTTGCCCATGTGGTGAGAGTTTCGGAAGGCGTCCAGTTTGTGGGGATGCCGCTACCTCGACGCTTCGCTGAAGCTGTGCCCTGTTCGGGCAAGGGGGGACCTACAAGGGGGTTCTGTTCTACTTCCCTTCCTTTCCCTTCCTTTCCTTTCCCTTCCTGAGCAGAAAATCCCGACTGCTCAGGACTTGTCCGGATTTGTCCGGACACAGCACACGTCAATGGGGCAATAAAGGACGCTGATTCATTCTTTATGCGCTGGTGCTTCGTCAGATTCGGAATCAGCAGTGCAGATCGCCCCGTTGTCGTCGCGACCGACTTGAGGAGTCCGACCAATAGCAGTTCCTCGATCAATTGTCCGATTTTGATGTGGGGACGGCTCGGGAACACGTTCATTTGGATCTGGTCGGAGTCATCCCATAGATAGCCCTCGCAGTCGGCGAAGCACCAGAGCCCGATGTAAAGCAACTCCGCTTCGACACTCAACTTGCAGACCTTGGCGTCGGAAAAGTACGAGGGCTTGACCGTGCGAATGCGGGCCATCAGCGAGCACCTTTCCGCATGTTGCACGGCATGCACAGCACCTGAAGGTTCGGGGGGTAGTTCGATCCGCCCTTGGAGCGTGGCACCCGATGGTCGATGGACAATTGCGAAGTGCTCCCGCATTCCCGGCACTGGTAGCCGTCCCGCTTCATGACGAGGCGCCGGATCTCTGTCTGCCCACCCCAGAGTTTCTTCGCCATCAAGATCAGGCCGTCGGTATAGTCGCTGTTCATGACGAGCATGGCCGCGGTCTCGAACGTGATGACCAAGCCGAGTTCTTCCAGTGCACTGAGGCCGGCCGATGTGTCGGGCTCGCTCAGGTGGCAGCGTGACGCCAGCTCGGAGATTCCAAGGAAGCGAACGAACCCTTCATCGTCGGCGTCATCGCTGAGGTAGATCAGGACCAGTCGGGGTAGCGGATCAATCTCAGAATCAAGCGCCCAAGTTAGGGCTCGCACGCTCATGAGTTCTCCGCGCAAGCCCACTGATACGCCGTCGCTCCCGCATACCCCACGCTCCCCGGCCCGAAAATCCAGAACGCATGCCAGGGGTTCCGCGCCGGCCAGCCCGACCCGTGCGAGCACCCGCACCGTCCCTCTTCGCACAGCCCGCACATGTTCATGAGGCAGAAGTCGCACACCTCATCCGTGGGCGCATCCCAGTCATGCGGCGGGTCCAGATTTCTCTCGCGGTGGTCGTCGAAGTGCCGCCACTCGAGAGACCCTGCGGGCGGTCCTTCAACGTTGAGATGGTGAGCCCAAGCGAGGTGATCCCTGAGTGCATCCTCAGTCCACGCCTCGCCGATGTGGTGGAAGTGCTGGAGGCCGGCCATCAAGCCCTCACCCCGGCCCGGTGGATCTCCCCCAGCTTCCCGGCGCTCTCAGCTAGCCGGATAGTGTTGCGAGTTCCGGCGCTCTCGCCGTCCCAAAAAACTTCAACCCGCTCGCTGTCATCGACGATCAGCCCGTTGCGGAAGTAGACGGCTTGGCCGAAGGTGCGAAACGACTCGTCACAGGGGACGTGCTCCCACGCCTGCCCCACATAGGTCTCCCTGGCGATGAACCAGACCCCATCGTCGTCTTGGCGAGGCCGGTACGAGACCACCGTGAGCCCCTGAGCCCTCGCTGTGCCCTCGCCAGCCTGGTCGACGCCGCGCGCCCCACTCGAGATCACAACGGTGCCGAGCGGCAGCGTGCCCACGTAGGCCATAACCTCTTCGAGGTTGGGATACCCCCTGCTGCCGACGATCGCCACCCGCTCGCCCATCAGGCCACCTCGCCCGGGTCAGCCTCAACATATGCCGCCTGCCACAGCAGATGGTCATGCGGAGTGGGCTCGTAGTCCCCGCTCAGCGTGGCCGCTTGGTGGGCCTGCACCGCTCGGCGAAGATCCCGGTACTTCCTGAAATCCTCGCTGCCCACCTGTTGGGCGTTCAGTTCGCGGAGTTTGGCCTTGACTCGGGCCAGCTCTGCTACCCGGTGGCGCTTCGCTTGGATAGCCTTCGCCCGCCACCGGTTGAAGTCATTGCTGGCAGCGAAGAATTCGGATTTCGTCTCTGGCCCGGCGTCGATGCACACGGATCGGTAGCTGTCGAGCTCGGCCTTGCGTTCGGCAAGCTGCGCGTCGATGTGCTGGATGTTCCTGACCAGCTCGTCTCTTGACGCTTCCAGCGAGGCACGATCAGCGACGGATGTTTCGGTCTGCTCCCCACGGGGGGTAAGATGATCCATGCGACCTCCCTATTAGGTCGATTGTGTTGAGGCCCTCAGACCTTCCGGCTGGGGGTCTCGCCATTTCCCGGGGTAGTCTACGCCGCTCCGCACGGCTCGCATAGGGGCTGGCAGACATGACCGGTGCCCCCCGTTCGGATCCAGATAGCGGGCCAGCTCAGTCTCAACCTCAGCTAGAAGGTCACGCTCAGGGAACCAGCGGCCAACGAGCGCCAGGGCGACGAACACGGTATCCGCCGCCTCTCCGACGACGTCGCCCTTGCCGAAGTCCCCGCCGCTGACGTGGCCGTTGACAGCGCTGGCTACCTCGCCCGCCTCCTCAGCCAGCTTGAGAGCCACATGCTCTACCTGAGCTTGAGGGAAACGCTGGACGTGGTAGGCGGCGATGGCGGCTTGGAGGCTCACGATGGATTCCCCTTGACGAACACCATGACCAACTCGGGGCCTGCCCGGTGATCGTTCTCGCCTTGCTTGAGGTGCCGTGTGGGGACCGGTTCGGTCAGGAGCCATTCAAAGCCGAGGCGCTCCAAGGTCGCCCGGTGCCACTCCGCTACGGGCTGAGGACGCTTGTCTCGGACGTGGTCCTTGATGTTGAGCACCAACCGGCCACCGGGGCGCAGCATTCGGGCAGCCTCAGCCCACGCGGCCTTGTGGAAACGACGATAGGGATCGCCCCACTGCATGGCCCCGCTGTTGTCGCGGTGCAAGGCGCGGCCAAGGTCGTGAGTATAGGACCGGCGGACCGATCCGTCCTGAGCGTTGTGATGATCGGCCAGCCTGTTCGCGTACGTTGGCGAGGTCGCCACCCCAGCGAAGGTGCCGCCAGCGAAGGGGAGGCACAGGGCGTTGCCCACGATAGTCCGAGGGTGCAGACCGGCCCACTCGGGCTCAATCTCAATACCCCACGTCTCGTGACCGTAGTCGCCAAGGATGTGGATGCGGCCCGTGCCCGCGAAGGGATCGAGGATTCGGTGACAACCCACGAGGTGGCGGCGCAGGACCGAGACGACCTCAGCCGGGAATCTTGCGGGGTGGCTGAACCCCCCGAGGTCAGGCTTCGTTATCACTCTCGGTCTCCGAGAACAGACTCGGCGTGTCCGACGCGTCGTCAGCGTTCTGCAAGTTGCGCAGGGCCACCCGGTAGTATTCGGGCTTGAGCTCCACTCCCACGAAGCGCCGGCCTCGCCGCAAGGCCCCGTAGCCTTCCGAACCGATGCCAGCGAAGGGGGAGAGCACGGTCTCGCCGGGGTTGCTCCACAGGCGGATGCACCGGTCGATCACGGGGAGTTGGAGCGGACAGAGGTGGAGCGTGTCATCCTCGGCTCGGGCTTGGGTGAATTGGAGCGTGTCCGTCTCCCGGATGCCAGTCCAAATCGGCCGGGCCCACTGAATCCATTCGTCGTTGGTCACGTCGGGCACCACGGGGACGGCGTTCTCGCCGGGGGCCCGAAACAGTAGGATGTAATCGGCCAGCGCCGGGCGGGACCATGACGAGTCCTTGTGGAGCTGGACGAACAGGAGCGCCTTGGCCTTCGTACGGATGGCCTGGAACTGGGGGTCCTTGTCGATGCAGACCTCGCCGTGGTAGATGAACCCCTGCTCAACAAAGTGGGCGATCATCTGGCCCCGGAAGTCCTTGAGGCCGATGATGCCGTCCTTGGCTTTCTGTAGGGCCACCTGGGAGACATGGCAGGCCACGAGTCGGCCCGGCATCGTGACCCGGAGCAACTCCTTGCTCACGAAAGCGAAGTGGCCCCAGAAGTCGGCATCCTTCCGGCAGTTGCCGATGTCGCGCTCGGTGGCGCTGTAGGTGTAGACGCTCATGAATGGCGGCGAGAACACGGACAGGGCAACGGACTTGTCAGGCAATGCCGCCAGTACCTCCGCTGAGTCGCCGTTGTAGAGCGCCCAGCGGTCACTCACGGCCTGGTCGATCACCTTCGGCTCCACGCTCACAGCCATGACGGCACTCTCACTTTCTCTCGGCCTGTGTAGACATCGTCGCCACCTTCCGGTCGCAACTCCGCACGTTCGTACTCGGCCACGTCCCGCAGGAGTTCTGCGGCCACCTCCCTCGCTTCCTCTTCCTTGCGGAGCACGTTGCGGTAGACCTCCTGCTCAGGCTCCGAGAGCACGATGCACGCCCGCACGGGCCGTTTCTGACCAAAGCGCCAGCACCGCCGGATAGCTTGGTAGTAGGTCTCGAACGAGTCCCCGATGCCCACGAATGCCATCCGGGCGCACCGCTGAAAGTTCATCCCGAACCCTGCGATCTGGGGCTTGGTCACGAGAACCCGGATCTGTCCGGCGGCGAAGGCCAAGAGTCGCTCGGCCTTCTCTTCGGGCGAGTCCGATCCACGGACCACCACGGCTTCCGGGATGGCCCGGGCGAGTGCATCCGACTCATCATTGAGCCCGCACCATAGGAGCCATTGCTCGGCAGGTTCGCCCACAACCAGCCGTTCCGTGGCCGCGACCCGGGCGTCAAGGGTGGCCTGTCGGACCTCGAGCCGCCCCGTAATGCCGCTGAGGCCAGCGGAGAAGAGTTGCCCGTCAGGTGCCCAGTCGGACACCACGATGACCGGCTCAATCCTCAAGGGAGGAAGGGCAAAACCGTCATCGCTGTAGCCGAGGTCCGAGGGCTTGCGGATCGTCATCCCCCACGAGGCAAGCCAACGGTAGAACGGGCGGCGAGCGTGGCCCTTGAGCAGCCATCGACGGTTGTCGTGGACGAAGAACGTTGCCAGCATTTCCGCTCGGCTGAGGGTCCCAAGGAACTCCGAGTGGTTGCCCAGTTCTGCCGTATCGTTCGGGGCTGGTGTGGCAGTGCAACACAGACGCCAGCGCTTCCCCGGGAAGGTCTTGATGAGTGCCGTTCGGGTCTTAGCGTCGGCAGATTTCAGTATGGATGACTCATCTAGGACAACCGTATCGAATGCTTGGGGGTCGAACCGATCCAGACGCTCATAGTTGGTGATCGTCCACTTGGACGCCTCATCCTGATTACGGGCATACTTGAGTTCCAGCGTGTCCAGAACTCGGGCCTCGTCGATGGTTTGTTGCGCTACCGCAAGCGGGGCAAGAATCAGAAGCCGACCACCAGTGAGCCGCCCGTACTCCAGTTGCATGCGGGTCTTCCCGAGGCCGGTATCGGCGAAGAGAGCGCCGCGGCCCTTCCGCAGTGACCACCGGACCAGATCCCGCTGAAACGGAAACAAGCTCGGATGAATGTCCTCGGGCTTGACCTCGCTACCGGCGCTCGGGGCAACGATCATCTTGGAGGCAAGGAACTCGCTGTATGTGCTCACCTCTTCACCGCCCGCAGCTCCTCAACCGGCCGGTACCGCACCCGCGTATCCGATCCCCGCAGCTTCGCCGTGCCCCCAACAATCTCCACCACAGTCCACCTCTCCTGTCCGCGCCCGATCCGAACCACCATCTGCGGCACCACCTGAACGGGTTTCACGCCGTCACCTGCCGCAACTTCGTCTGCGCTGCGAGAGCGATGTCCCAAGCCGAGCGCACGTGGTTCAGCTTGCCTGTCCCCGCTGGACCTTCCCGGGCTCCCCAGAGTTCGGCCGGATAGCCCTCCCGCGGTCCTGACCCGTTTCCCCCTGGTGCTACCAGAAGGCACGGAAAGCCCTCTGTGGCTGCCCACGCCACGAGTGCGCCCATAACCGCTGCCGTGCCTATCAGGCTCTCGGGCGAGATCATCTGGCGCCTCCCATTGATGTAGAGCTTCGGCGAGTTCACGTCTTCCACGGCGACGGTCACAGGGAGGCGAGCCGGATAGCCCATATGCAGGTCAGCGCACAGCAGAAGTGCCCCGCTGTAGCACTCCCCCACCCAGCCAGCGAGGCTCTGGCCCGCTGATCGTTCCACCAGATCCCATGCCACAAGTTCCCGGTCCCGCACCAGCGCCAGCCCGCAGAAACGTCCTCCGGGGTCGCATCCGAGAATCAGGGACCCGTTCATGCCGATGCCCTTCGGCGCAGAGCCGCACGGTGATTGTTCTCGCCGGCAGTCACGGGTTCCAGGTGTTTGGGGTTAACGCAAGCTCGGTTGCAGCACAAGTGGTCTATGTGCAGCCCGGACGGTATGGGACCAACGAGCAGCTCATATGCTGTCCGGTGAGCTGTGGTCATCTTCTCTGACTTAAATGCCCCGTAGCCGCTGGGGAAGAAGCTCCCGGTCCACAGCCAGCACTCATCCGAACCTCGGCGCTCAATCTTGGCCCAGAAACGGTCAGACATGAGAGGCATAGCCAGCTTTGATCTGATTACAAGAGGATCACCGTTGCGGTTCCAACGGCACCAGTGCAACGCACAGAGGCCTCGGCCGTAGTGCTTCCGGTGGCAGCCTTCCACTTTGCAAACTCTGTCCGGACGAATCTTCTGGCATGCGCGGCAGCGAACTTCGGGCCCAGTCGCAGTCCGAATCCTTCCGCAGTCAGGGCAGGGGAACTGAGCAACCTTCCCAGCCCGCCTAGTCTTCGGTGCGGTCACGTCTCCCCTCCCGTTACCCGTCGCACCACACTGAGCCCCGCCGCCGTGATCTTCACCCGCCGGTAGGACACATACTCCACCGCGCCCGCCCGCAGCAGCGCATCCGCCACCGCACGGCCAAGCGTGACCTCGTTCGGGTCGTACTTAGCCGTGCGGATGCAGGTCTGCTCGGCGATGCGCACTGACGGCATGTCAGCGATCTGCAACAGCGCCCGCTCTTGCAGCACCGTGAGCCCAGTACGGACGCTCACGACACGTCCCCATACCACGGCACCACTGGCCGTTTCTGGCTTGGCAATACCTTGGCGCTCGTGAGGTGCCACTGCCCACAGAGAGAGCACCGATAGGTGCTCATCTTGTTGGCCGCGGCCACCGCCCTTGCCTTCCCCTCGTGCTCGTACGCAACCTTCGGCGCCCCCGGTACGGGTGACATGCTGCCGGGCAAACGCCGGGATCATGCCGCCCCCCGTTCCCGGCCCCATAGCTCCTCAACGTGGCGCCCAGTGGCGCAGGCGAACCGGTCGGCCGCTTCCTCCGTCATCGTCCCCGACTCCCTCCACCGCTCAATTTCCCGTTCCCATGCCTGCCAGTTGCTCCCGTCCCGCAGCGCCAGCACTTTCGCCGCATCCCGCTCGCTGCCCCATTCAAGCGCCAACTGCTGGATCACCATGAGCGCCGGAGAGCTGTCAACCTTTACTGCGCTCTTCGACTTTTTCGAGCAAGCGTTGGCGCACGCCCGGCAGTAACCTTGTAGCCCGTCCCGGCTAGCAGTTCGACGTCGGAACTCACCCAGCGGCATCATCAGCTTGCACCGACCACACCGCTTCATGCCGCGTCCCCCCGCATCGTCAACAGGAACTCATCGAAGCGCCTAGCGGCCACGGCGATGAACTCGGCCGGCGGGATGCCCCAGATTCGGCAGGTCTCCTCAGCCCGCGACGTCCTGTGCTCGGCATCCCAGCGGGCAAGCTCGTAGTCAGCCTCACCGAACGACGCCACGCCGTACCCCGCTGGATGCACGACGATCCACTGCGGCGCCGGCCCCGCCCACGTCTTCTTGAGCGTGAACTCCAGGCCGCTCATGGCAACTCCATCAGCCGGTGAACCTCAGCCATGTCCACCACGTCAGAACTGTCAACCTCAGCTTGAGGCTCAGGCTCTCGCCGCAGCCGCCGTAGTTCCACGGCCGCCTCCCACAGCAGCGCCCGAGCTTCCATGAGCCGTTCGTAAAGGTCGTTGCTCATGGCGCTTCCACCGGGTCAGCGGCGAGAAACGCCGGGCGGCCCTCGTAGATCAGCCGGGTTCGCACCATCGCAGGGAAGGTCTCTGTGACAACCACTCCGGGATTGCCGCGGCCGACTCGTGGGGCGTGGACCGTCAGCATGACCTCAACCATGCGAACGCCAAGAACGGCCTCCAGCCTTGCCAACTCCACGCTCATGCCCGTGCCCCCCTCGCTCGCTTCGCCTGCCGCCGCTGCCGCGCTCGCGTCTGTGTATTCGTTGGCGTGAAATGCCGCTGCTGATCCGGGTAGTCGATGACGACGGCAACAGGCTTCTCGTGGCCCTGGCAGAGTGCATCCGCCCCCAACGTCCACGGGCCCAACTTGAGCCCGCAGGCGGGGCATGTCGAAAACCACTCGCTCATGCCGCACCCCGGCTCTGGCGCGCCCGGATCTGCCGGAACTCGGCAACGTCGACCTCATGGTGCCCGCAGTCAAGGTGAGCCTGCCGCACGGCCGCCACGATCTCAGCGGCTCCCTTGGGCGAGCCGTGCGAGAGCACAACCTGCCCCCCGCACGAGCACCGGAACACGAGCGGGCTCACGGCTTCGCCACCGCTGCCTCAGTCAGCAGTTGGACAGCGAGGCGTCGCATACAAAGCGCTCGATCAGCCCCCGCAGCCATTCGCTCGGCTTCCATGAGCTTCCGGCCGGCGGCCACAATGCCTACCTCATGGATTCGGATGAGCACAGCGATGTCAGCACCGCCTGTTACGGCTTCCTCGCAAACCGAGCGAACGAGAGCCTCATCCTCAGCAGAAAGCCCGCTCACGGCTTCACATCCTCTTCTTTCTCCATGCGGTCGAGAAGGGTGGTGAGCTCGGCAATCGTCCAGCCCTCGGGGAACCTCTCGTACCCGCCCGGGCGGATGGCATTGCAGGCGAAGCGGGTCCACGGCCGCCAGCGCTTCGCATCTTTGCTCCACAGCCCCCGCATGACAGCGAGCACCTGAGCCCGCAGCGCTTTCACCAGCTCGGGATCGTCATCCTCAGCGGTGTCCAGCAGCGACTCTGTGATGTGTGGCGCCGCGGGGGCCGGTTGCGTCGGCACTTCCCCAAGGCCAGTAGCGCCGGCCCCCGCGGCATCCGTTGCCTCAGACGCTGGTACCCAGTCGTCCAGGCAGTGATCTACTCCGTCTCCCTCCTCTTCTCGGGGCACTTCCCCGGCTGCCACTGATCTGGGCAGCGAGTCGACGGTATCGGCCAGGAGAATGGCTTCCCGCATGGTCAGGTCGTGATCCTGCGAGATGGTCTGCACCGGCCGCCCGAGCATTTCCGAGAGCTGGGCGAGGCGTTGAGACCTCTCGGGCTCGCTCACACTCTCGGGCCAGCGGGTGAACACCGCCGTTCGCAGCGCCTTCATGCGGCCCTCGTCGGCCCGCTCGGCCATCGGCAATAGGCCCAGCGTGCGGCGCCGGATGACATCCTGCTCGGCGACCATTTCCCGCAGGCTGGCGTTGATAACCAACACGGGCACGACGAATCGGTTGGTGACGACCTTTGGTTGAAGCCGTGCGACTCCACCCGCCACACGCCCATGCCGGGGATATCCGGCAGCATCACGTTCAGCCGTGTCGTCGGCAGGCAGGCCCGGTTGTCGGGATCGCAGACACATGCTCGTTCACCGATGATCTCCCGGTGCCCGTCGCACCGCCGCCGACAGACCGCCCCGTCCCAATTCTCGAACCACTGAGAGAAGGCGAGCTCGGCTTTGGGCACGATGACCTCGAGCGATTTCGCATCCGAGTACACCTGCCACTGCGGGCCCTCGTCACTCAGCCACTCGCGCACCTTGCCCCCGAAGCGTTCGGCCACGATCTCCATGAGTGCCCGGTCCCGCGAGGTGAAGCGGAAGGCCTCCAGCTTCGCCGGATAGCCTTTCTCGCCTTTCTTCTCGCCGAGCCGGATGCGCCCAACCTCTGGCAGCCGTGGCCGCACCAAGTCAGGTGAAATCCGTGGGATCGGATACCGTCCCTGCCCGGACTCAGCGAGCCCTTCCGACTGCCGCACCGCAATCTCCTGATTCATGCCCTCCGTCCCCCTTTGATCGCTCACGGCAACTCCTCGGCCCCCACTGCCGTCCGGTCGCACCAATCCTTGTCGGCCCGCTCAAGATCCCGCTCAGACTTCCCGGCATACCGTCCACTCCCCTCATCGATGTGCCACGCCCATAGCCCGAGAGCCACGGCCACGGCGGTCGCAATGAGGATTGTCCAGAGGTAGCTCATCGCGGCCTCAACTCGGTAGGTTCATCGTCCCGCTCGCCTCGATCAACGTTCTCGTACATCACGGCGAATCCCAGCTTTTCTGCATAGCGTCGAAGCAGCTCCGCTCGGTGTTGCCACTCCCGGAAACTTGGCGAAGGATCACCGTCCGAGCGAGCCGAACAAGAGACGTGGTGTATCCGAATCGTTCCGACCTGGCTCACCGCGGCCCCCCGTTGTTCAGCCAGCGCCACACTTCGAGCAGGTGCAGGAACGGCTCGAGCGGCGTGTCGACCTCGGCGATCGACCACCGGCCGTCGGCGCCGAGCAGAACCA
>WNGH01005852.1_pt1 | contig 11690 bp, 9 predicted proteins | sample 5400631 | NCBI WGS metagenome assembly WNGH01 (sample SAMN13153373, study PRJNA577476) | soil metagenome | isolation source: 115 cm soil or saprolite under Garry oak tree replicate 1 | place: USA:California | collected 2016-06-15 | reverse complement strand
GCATCAGTTGCCTATGTTGCTTGGCGAAGCATTAAGCCGGTGTTCGATGCAGCCACAAAGCCGGTAGAGGGGTCTTCAGCAGAAACGTCTGCTCCACAGGAGATCAAGACATTTCAATTGCAGAACGTCGCCTTCACACATGCAGGACGGTTAGAGCCTTCGCTGAAAAACTGCACTCTAACAATCCATGCAGGGGATTCGTTGTTGCTCGAGGGCGATTCCGGCAGTGGCAAATCAACACTCGCTTTACTGATCGCGGGCATACGCCGGCCATCGGCGGGCTTCATCCTGGCCGGAGGACTGGATCTGCAAACGCGCGGCGAAGCCAATTGGCGGCGGTGCGTTGCAGCCGCACCGCAGTATCACGAAAATCATATTCTCTCTGCGTCGCTGTCGTTCAACCTGCTGATGGGGCGGCCCTACCCGCATTCGTCTGAGGATCTTCAGGAGGCGCGGCAACTGTGCCTCGAATTGGGGCTGGGATCCCTGCTTGAGCGGATGCCGAGCGGACTCGACCACATGGTGGGTGAAACAGGCTGGCAACTTTCCCAAGGGGAGCGCAGTCGTGTTTTCCTCGCACGAGCTTTGCTTCAAAACGCGGACTTGGTTGTTCTGGATGAAAGCTTGGCCGCTCTTGATCCCGAGAACCTCGGCCAGTGTCTCAAGTGCGTCCGCCAGCGTGCCAAGACGCTTTTGGTCATTGCACATCCATGACTATCGACCGAGCTCTCGAATTGCAAGCACGCGCCTGGACGTTGCAGGCAGAAGGCAATCTGGAAGACGCGTTTGCGGCCTGCCACGAAGCACTTTTATTGACGGAGCAATGCGAGGGATCAGATTCGGCCGATGTGGCGAACCTCCTTAACGACCTTGCGGAAATTGAATGCGACCGTCAGAAGTTCCAAGCCGCTCTGACCTATTCGGAACGTGCGCTCGCGATCGAGAAGGCATATTTCAATCGCTACACGGGCGAAATGGCGGCAAGGATCCGGCTCAAGACACTGGCTCTGCTGGGTCAACTTCGACGCTTGCAAGGCGATTACGTGCGTGCCGAAAACGAATTGCAAGAAGCGGTGAGACTCGCTGTCGGCGAATTCGGCGAGACATCGGGAGAGTCCGCGCAAGCACTTAACGATCTCGGCGTTCTTCACAAGTATTGTGGCCGCTTCGACGAAGGGCTCCAGCTCTACAAGGAGGCCCTGCGAGTGACCATTGCCACACAAGGCGAAGAGTGCCTGACCGCTTGCACGATCTATCACAACATGGGGGGCATTCTCTTCTCGAAAGGGGATTTTGCCGCGGCCAAACCCTATGGCGAGAAAGCCTGGGAGCTTTCGCAACGCCTGCTAGGAGAATCCGATCCACGAACGATGGCCGATGCGGCTGCGTTCGCGGCAATCCTCGACGGCTTCGGTAGGTACGACGAAAGCGAGGCAATCTACCGTCGCGCGCTTGCGGTGTTTGAAGAGTGCTTTGGGCCCGTCCATTATGAAGTGGCTGCAACATTGCACAACCTTGCCGCCGTTCTCGTCACGAAGAGGAACTACCAAGAGGCAGAGGAGAATTACCGGAGAGCGCTTTCGATCAAGGAGAGACTGCTGGGCGCGGATAGTCCCGATGTGGCTCTGACTTGCTCCAATCTCGGCAGCTTGTTGACTGTTTTGGGACGGCGCAGTGAATCGGTGCCGCTGCTCAAGAGTGCCATCGCAATTCTTGAAAACCGGTTGACACCCGCGCACCCAGAGTTAGCTCTCGCCCGCGAGAATCTGCGAAAGGCCTTATCCTGAGCTTCGAGCACGAGGATCGTCGTCACGGGTCTTCTCTCGTTGACCTATTGCATCTCTACGGGTTTTCAAACTGCAAGTGTGCCCAAATAATTTGTGCCATCTTAGGGGTTCACCCCACCAAGTTGGGAACAACTTGGGAACAATTAGGCCCAAATAGGGGCCAAAATCAGCTAGGTACGCGGGCGTAAAGGCAAGACGAACCAACAAGATAGAAATCCACGACTGGTCTGCAAAACCTCCATTCGTGGGTTCGAATCCCACCCGCGCCTCCAACATTTGCCTCTTGTTTTCATTCAGTTAGGCCGCCCCTTCGCCAAGTGTACGGAATTTGTACGGAGAATTTCGGAATCCTTCGGAATGGTCATAGTGCCTCCCCGTCACCCAGCGCTACTTCGCGCAGGGTTTCAATAGCCACCTTCGCGTACACCTCGGTTGACTGAGAGCGACGATGTCCTACGTAATCGCCAATGGTTTTGAGCGGGAACTCGGCGTCGATCAACCTCTGGACGCACGTGTGACGGAGCGTGTGCGATCCCGCTCGATGCACTTTAATCCCAGCTTTCTGAAGGTAGAGGGCTACAGATGCGCCCACACCGCCAGTTCCAAGCGGGCCCTGAGGGGCAACGACACGAAGAAAGAACTGTCTTTCGGCGGTTTCCGGACGTCCATTCTTCAGATAATCGATTAATGCCTCCGCCGCGACCCCCGCGAGGGGATAGGCGGTGCAGTTGCCTGCTTTTCGATCCGGGATCTGAAGTCGTTCATGTTTCCAGTCAATATCGTCCAGCGTGAGCTTGGCAACTTCGCAGGCTCGCAACCCGTAGGTCACCAACATCAGGAGGATGGCGTAGTCTCGACGCCCACGCACCGTTCGTCGGTCAACCACTTCCAGCACTCGGCGTAGCTCCCCCAAGTGATTGAACGTGGTACGTTGCTCAGGCGGAACAACTTGGGAATTTCGAATGTGACACTTAGATCCTCGGCGACGATCCGCTCCCTATACAGAAAGCGCAGGAAGGTCCGAATAACAGCGCACAAGTCGCGGCGTGTGTTACGTGCCAATTTGGGGGCGGTTTCGACGACAAAAGACGAAAGCAGCTGCGGAGATAGATCGCGAAGCGACGTAACTTCAATTCGCCTGAGGTAGTCGGCAAGCCGATTCAAATATCGATGGTAGCGGGCGACGGTTAGTTTGCTCAGTCCCCGCTCCTCAGTTAAGTACGGAAAGAAGCCGGGCGCTTCCGACTGAAACAGAAACGGTGGACGGCCCCGTTCCCGAGTGACCCGGCCCTCAAGGGTCAGCCGCAGCATCTGGCGAATAATGCTGCAGATGTCCCGACGGAGGCGGGGACGAGTTTGGAGATTCCAGCACCTGTTACCGGCTATCCAGTGGTCGCCAAACTTTTCGACCAGAGGACTCGCGGAAGCAAGGTCGGTGGCACCATTTGTTCTAGCAAAATCTGCAAAGTGGCAGAGGAGGGCAATTCGGCGAGTAATGTTGCGCCCGGCGTATTTCTGGGCGTGCATCCACTCGACGTATTGTTCACTGTGGAGCTAACCAATTCGAACGGATTCGATCGACGGTAGTAGGCCTAAGGAAGTATTGTTCCAGCATGATAACCTCCATTCAGAGATTCGGAACAGAGGCAATCATGCGCCTGATTGCGACTCGTTATGTGCCCTCGACAGATCCGTCTGAGGTCCGGACCGAATTCCGAGGAAAATTGGTCGCTGAACCAGAGGGGACCGTTGTGCAGTACTGGGACCAACTTGTCCGATAAGCGCTAATCAGGTGGATCTACTTCTGAGTGGGCCATGAATTGGGCATAACTCGCCACGCCGAGCGAGCGGCAGCATCTCCATGAGTATGCAGCACGACCCAATGCTGTGGGCCATTACCGAGTGGCCGACCCGTTTGAAGCTGAGCCGCGCCTCGATGCGGCTCTCGGGCGGGGCTGCAAGGTAATCCAGATCACTCAGAACTGTGACCGTCGTCATTGTGAGTTCCTCGAATTTGCGCGTAAATGCGGGACGAACTCCGGGCCCATCGTACCCAGTTCGCGTTGCGCGTCCCATCTGCCCCGCTCGTGGACGAGCCCGTTCGGTCGAAAACAGCCAAGACAAATGGGAAGTTCGACGCATGGAAAATCGCAAGGAGGAATTTCCCATGCAAAGTAGACGACATTTCATGAAGTTAGCCGCGACGGCAGGAGCCGGAGCTGCTTTGTACCGGGCCCTCTGGACGGAACGCGTTTGGGCGTTTGCCCAGAGTCCCAAGAATATTCGAAAGTTCATCACCACCCTTCCTGGTTTGGGCCCTTCGGGTGCCAACAACATTGGTCAGTACATTCCTTTGGCCACAAAAAGCACTCAGACCTTTGCCGGGCTCAGCACCGACGTTTACAACCTCGGAGTGAAACAATTTGGCGAACGTATGCATCCGGACCTCTCCGGCGCGACCCATTTTTGGGGCTACTATGACCTCGTAACCGCCGACCAAAAATATCTGGCCGGTATCATCGTGGCGAAAAGGGGCAGGCCGGTGCTGCTCAATATCACGAATCAACTTCCCAATACGGCTCTGATTCCTGTTGACCCCACGATCATGGCCGGCCCAAGCGGCCTAACCGTGGGGGACCTGCCATTGAACCGCATCGCTACACATTTGCACGGTGGTCTTACGCCGTGGTTCAGCGACGGCACGCCTTTTCAATGGTTTACTCCCAACGGTGTGCACGGGCCAAGCTTCATGAACGCACCCGGCACTAGCCCGGCCAACGGCTCAGCCAGCTACTACTATCCGATGGACCTGAGCGCCAGGCTGCTGTGGTATCACGACCACGCGATTGGCATCACCAGAACTAATGCTTACTCAGGAATCGCCTCAGCGTTGGTCCTAATCGATGACTTCGAAATCGGTCTGGTCAACTCTGGCTTGCTCCCGGATCTCGTTGGCATTCCTCTCGTCATTCAAGACAAGAGCTTTGTCGCCCAGAACATTCTGGAACAAGATCCTACCTGGCAATGGGGCATGCCCGGAGACCTGTGGTATCCCCATGTGTATGAGCCCAATCAGACAGGAGGAACGGGACCCAATCCGAGCTGCGGGATCAACCCCAAAGGCCGGTGGGATTATGGCCCGTGCCTTGGAGCCAAGCTTCCCGGGGCGTCTTTCTACACTCTTCCGACGCCCGCCTCGGAGGTGGCCGAGGGCTTCATGGATACTATTCTGGTCAACGGCGGAGTCTACCCGTCCGTCAGGCTGCCCTCCAAGCGCGTTCGCTTCCGTATACTCAATGGCTCGCAGGCGCGCTTCTATCACCTGAACCTATACGCAGAATCATTCTCGACGCCAGGGGAAGCGGACGTCACCGCTCCTGGACCGACGATCTACCAGGTCGGCACCGAGGGCGGCTTCCTGCCCGCTGTGGCGGTCCATCCAAATGGCATTCCGTGCCCGCGGGACCTCAAGCTCGATCCCACAGGGCAAACTGCCAATCCCGATGGGCCCTTCAATCTCCTGCTTTCTCCAGCAGAGCGGGCCGATGTTGTCATCGACTTCAATGGCGTGTCGGCTGGCTCCACTTTCATCCTGTACGCGGATGCACCGGCACCCTTCCCCGGTGGAGATCCGCGCAACGACTACTTCACCGGCGCCCCGGATCAGACTAACCGTGGCGGTGCGCCGACCACCTCGCCGGGCTTCGGGCCAAACACGCGAACGCTCATGAAAATCACCGTCACCGGCGGTGCAGGCGATGGCGTTACCACTTCGGCTTGGCTCGCCAGTCTCAACGCACAACTCAAGAGCAACTTCCTCAGCGGGAATCAACCTGGCCTGCTTTACAACAACGGCGACCCGTCGGTACCCGGTCCTGTCCCCTACAAAGGGCCAATCGACCGCATGCTGACTCTAAACGAAGACTTCGACGATTACGGTCGATTGATCCAAACCATTGGAACCTTCACCAGCAAGAGTTTGAATAACGCCGGATTGCCTACATGGGGTTTGCCGTACGTGTCCGACGCCACAGAGACCCCAACTGCTGGTGCGACGGAAGTCTGGCAAATCTTCAATCTCACCGGCGATACCCATCCCATTCACTTCCATCTGGTGAATGTTCAGGTGATTCAACGGCAGCCGTTCAGAGGCCTGCCGGGCAAACTGAAGTTCACCGGCCCGCCGACTCCGCCGGACGCCAACGAGACCGGCTGGAAGGAAACCGTCCGGATGAACCCGGGCGAAGCGACCACTGTGATCACGAAGTTCATTCTTCCGAACCTGCCCGCATCTTTGGGCGATCCGGTCAGCCCCCGGACTGGCGGCCACGAATATGTCTGGCACTGCCACATCCTGGAGCACGAAGAGCACGACATGATGCGGCCACTAGTTGTGAGATAGGCCAGCACCTAAAACTCTGTTCGCACTTCTGCCGCCCGGGACTCCGTCACTCCTACAAGGGGACGGAGCCCCGGGGACGGCTCTGATCCGTAGCTTCCGGATGGTCGGTTAGAACGAAGCCGCCCGGCGGCGGACGCTGCCTAACGCCGCAGGCTGGGGGAAAGTCTGGGCGAATTCTGCAAAGCACGCCAGAGGAAGTATGAGGCTGTGGAGCCGAGTTCGGTCGTGGGTGCGGGCGGTGGCGCGGCGTTCGCGGATGGAACGCGAGATGGATGCGGAGCTGCGCTTTCATATTGAAGCATTCGCAGAGGATTTGGTGCACAGCGGTGTGCCGCGGGAAGAAGCCTTGCGGAGAGCGCGTATTGAATTTGGCGGCGTTGAGCGCGCCAAAGAAGAATGCCGCGAGGCGCGCGGTGCGAACTTCATCGAAAGCTTCATCCAAGATTTACGCTACGGCCTGCGCATGTTGCGCAGGAATCCCGGATTCACCGCGGTAGCGGTCATCACTCTTGCCCTCGGCATCGGCGCCAACACCGCCATCTTCAGCGTCCTTTACGCGGTCCTTCTGCGGCCACTTCCTTTTCCACAGCCGGAACAACTTGTTCAACTGGGCGCAGGACTGGAAAGAGGCCAGCCAAGCGGCTACGTCACCGGGCCGCAGTTTGTTTTTTGCCAGGATCACGCTGCCCCCGTATTTGATTCGATGGCGGGCTTTCAGGCGGGCCCACTGCTGGGCCTGAAACAGCAAGATAAAGTGAACTGGCTGACGTCGCAACGCGTAACTGAGGATTTCTTTCGGGTGATCGGGGTGAATCCAGCATTTGGCCGAGGCTTTCGTCGTGAGGACATGCAGCCCGGTGCGCCGCTTGCTGTTGTATTAAGCGACTACGCGTGGAGAAATCTCTTTGGCGCCAAAACGGACGTGGTTGGCACGCAACTCAAACTAAACGAAGATGCTTACACAGTCATCGGCGTTCTGCCCCGTGGCTTCAACTTTGTCGAGCAGCCCACCGAAGTCTATGTGCCCTTGCAATTCAGCGACACGCTGGGCGACCGAGGCACGAACACGCGCATGATCGCGCGCCTCAAACCCGGAGTCAGCATCGCGCAGGCACAAACGGACATGAACATTGTCTTCCAGCAATTCCCCGCCAAGAACAGTGGCCTCTTGGTGGGAGATTACCAGCGCTGGCTCGCGGGCGACTTTCGCGCGAGCTTGATCCTGCTTTTCGGCGCAACCGGACTTCTTCTTCTACTCGCGTGTTTAAACGTGGCGAATCTCCTTCTGTCCCGCGGCTCTTTCCGCGGGCGAGAGATTTTTATACGGATGGCCATCGGCGCGGGGGCCGCACGACTCTTGCGGCAGTTTCTCACCGAAGCTTTGCTGCTGTCACTGGCCGGAGCAGCCGCCGGTCTGTTGGCAGCCCATTGGGTGTTGGGCGCGCTCGTTTCCTCAATTCCGTTCAACTTTTCCTGGGCGGGCCCGGTTCGCATTGAGGGTAGCGTCCTCCTTTTTACCCTCGGAACCTTGCTCGTGACCACGGTCAGCTTTGGCCTTGCCTCCTACTGGCAGACCACGCGTGGCGGTGGGTTCGCCACGGCAAGAGAGGAAGGAATGCAGACCCAGACGGGAGCATCGCATGGCCGGGTTCGCAGTGTGCTGATGACTTGCGAGATTGCGCTCTCGTTTGCACTTCTCGTTGGCGCAGCACTCCTCGGGGAGAGCCTCTACCGTCTGTATCAGGAAAAACTCGGGTTTGATCCGGACAATGTGGTCACTATGAGGACGGCTGCTCTGCCTACGAAGAATCTTACGTCTGAACAGATGTGGAACTCTGAGCAGCAATTATTGCAGCGGATCCAAAGCCTTCCTGGGGTGGGTTCCGCTTCGGTGGTAACGGTCACTCCCCTGACTCGGCAAGCAAATATGCCAGTTCAAGTATTCGGCATGGATGACGACGAGCACAGTTTTGGCGGCACAGAAATCCGCGCCATCAGCGAAGACTATTTCCAGACGATGCGCATTCCGGTTCTCGAAGGGCGCGCGTTTCTGCAAACCGATGGCGCTGGAAGTCTTCCCGTGGCTCTGGTCAACGAAACGCTGGCGCGCCGATGGTGGAAGGGTAGAAATCCGATAGGCCAGCGAATCGTGATTGGCAGCTATAAGGGACGCAAACTCTTTTCGGGACCTGAGATCGCGCCACGTGAAATAGTCGGTGTCGTCAGCGATGTAAAAGGCATGTTGCTCACGCGGCCCGCTCCTCCGATGGTCTACATCCCGGCGACGCAGAAAGGCGACATGCTTAGTAGCTCAACGGCCTGGGTGGTCCGCACGGTTGGTCGTATCGACATTATGCCTAGCTTGCGTCGGGCCCTTGCGGAGCTGAATCCCGAACAGCGCGTGACCGAAATGCGTTCCATGAGGGAAGTGATCGCGGCTTCGATTGCGGGTCAGAGTTTCATTTCCTTGCTCCTGGGTGTTTTTGCGGGCGTTGCTCTGGTGTTGGCCGCGGTGGGGATTTACGGCGTGCTGAGCTTGGTCGTCGCGCAACGCACACATGAGATCGGCATCCGCATGTCATTAGGCGCCGAACGCCGGCAAGTTTTGAAGCTCTTCGTAGGGCAAGGATTGATGCTAGCGCTGGCAGGCGCCGGGATTGGTGTAGTGATAGCGCTGGGACTTTCTCGGTTTCTGAGCAGCGTCCTCTACCAAATCAGGCCAACTAATTTTTTGCCATATGTGGTGGCCGCCACGGTCTCCATAGTCATGGCACTTCTCGCTAGCTACCTTCCGGCACGGCGGGCTTCGCGTGTCGATCCCATGGTGGCGCTGCGTTATGAATGAGAAGGACCCAGATCGCAGATAAACTGAAGTGCAGGATCACCCCATGGTTGATCCCCCAAGTTCCATATTCGGCGACTTCGCACCCGCAAGAAAAACCTCTTGACAGCCCACACTACTGTAGTAGTGTAGCATACGTATGTAGTAGATGGAAAAATGGCCGAACCCAAATTATCGAAGCTTGAACTGCAGATCATGGAGGCGCTGTGGGGGCACGGCAAGGCCTCCATTCGCGAAATCCAGGAAACGTTCCCCGAAAAACGCAGACCAGCCTACACGACCGTCCAGACTACCGTTTATCGCTTGGAAGCGAAGAATGCGGTGCGCCGCATCAAGAAGGTCGGCAATTTTCACATTTTTGAAGCTGCAGTCTCGCGGAATGCCGCGCAACGGAGATTGATTGACGATCTGCTTGCTCTGTTCGGGGGACGCGCCCAGCCGGTGGTGGCGCACCTCATTGAAACGGGCAGATTAACGCTCGAGGACGTCAAAGAGGCAGAAAGGACTCTGCGGAAGCTTGCGAGAAAGGACAAATCGCAATGACTCTGAATAATTGGTCCGCGAGCTTGGCAGGTCTCGCACCAGCGCTGGGGAATCACTTGTGGCAGTCAACGATGTCCTCGCTGCAGCGGCACTGTTGACAATGAGTTTGCGAAAGAATACCGCTCGGGTTCGCTATTGGCTTTGGCTGGCGGCTTCGGTGAAGTTTCTAATTCCTTTTTCCCTGCTCATCACCGTTGGCAGTCATCTCTGGCACGGCTCGGCGCAAACAAACGCGGGCTTCTATCATGCGATAGACGCAGTCGGCCAGCCTTTCCTGTTGCCGTTGATTCCTGAGACCTCTGGAGCTTACCCCTCAACAGTGCTTCCGCGTGCGACCCCTCTGGTTGCAATCCTTTTCGCAGTGTGGCTCAGCGGATTCCTCTTGATCCTTTTCGTATGGTTTGCGCGTTGGCGGCGGATTTCCGCGACCGTTAGGAAAGCCGTGCCATTACGGGAAGGACGAGAAGTCGAGGTGCTGCGCCGAATGATGGCTGTTGGGGGCGTACGGAAACGGATCGAGATTTTATTGGCTTGCGCTTCTCTCGAACCTGGAATTTTCGGAATCGCGCGGCCCGTCTTGCTATGGCCGGAGGGCCTCTCCGAACGTCTTGACGATGCGCACCTGGAAGCGATTCTCGCGCACGAACTATGGCACGTACAGCGGCGCGACAATCTGGCCGCTGCGGTGCACATGTTGGTCGAAGCGGTTTTCTGGTTCCACCCCTTGCTTTGGTGGTTGGGAGCGCGACTCGTGGAAGAGCGCGAACGCGCGTGCGACGAAGAAGTCTTAGAAATGGGCAAGGAACGACAAGTTTATGCAGAGAGTATTTTGAAAATCTGCGAATTTTGCGTGGAGTCACCGGTGACTTGTGTGTCTGGAGTTACCGGAGCTGATCTCAAGAAGAGGGTGGTTCGTATCATGGCGAAGAGTGTTGCGCGGAAACTGGATTTCAGCAGAAAGCTATTGCTCAGCGCCGCGGCCTTGGCGACTGTCGTCGTCCCGATTGCTTTTGGCTTGGTAAGACCAGCGAAGAATTGGGCGGAGTCGCAAGCCCTAGGCACGGCCACCGCTGCGCACATGTTCGAAAGCGCCATAATTAGGCCAAACAATGGTAAGTCCTTTGAGAGCTGGATCATATGGAAGGCGGGCCGGTTCATGGTAACCAATTTCACGCTGCAGAAACTCATTCAACACGCCTACGGCGTCCAGAGCGATCGAATCTCTGGAGGACCGGACTGGCTCAACTCCCAAGGCTACGATATTGACGCAAAGGCCGATCAGTCCGTAACAGACGAACTGCGTGAGCTAGGGCGAAATCAGGGGCTCACTGAGCAGAGAAGTATGCTTCAGGCGCTTCTGGCAGACCGCTTTAAGCTGGCGTTCCACCGCGAGACAAAGGAAGTTTCAGCATATGCGCTTGTGATCGCAAAGAACGGTCCGAAACTTCAAGAGGCAATGCTTGGCAACACTTACTCCAATGGACTCAAGAACCCGGACGGCGGCCCAATTGGTGCCGGTATATGGGGGACACGACCGTGCAAGATAACGGGCCAAGGCGTGCCGATTACAGATCTGGTGGGAGTCTTGTCGGAGCGACTGGGCCGCACAGTTGTGGATGAGTCAGGTCTCAAAGGAAATTACGACTTCACGTTCGATTGCTTCGCCCCCCTCAGAACGCCTGAGTCTGAGCCTGCGCTTCTTAAGGCTGTACCGGAACATGCTGAAGCTCTAACCAAAGTGCATGCGCTCGAAACCGCGTCTGTCCTTGAGGCCGTATCGGAACAGCTAGGGCTCGAATTGAAGGTTCAAACCGTTCCGCTGGAGGTTCTCGTGATCGACCACGCCGAGAAGCCTGCTCAGTCACAGGCACAAAGCACGCGCGCCATCGTGCCTAGCTTCGAGGCCGTGACGATCAAACCAAATAAGACCGGCCGCGCAAACGTCGGGCGGCCTCGCGTTTTACGCGAGATGGGGTTCGGCTTGAGCACTTTCATTTCGTACTCGCCGGCAGGCAAAGCTTTGAAAACAAAATTGCCATCCGCGTCCGAAGTGGTCATGTCAACGGTACATGGCGGGAGTGCTAGACTCGGCGCGCATGTGTTTGCTTTGTGGTTG
>WNGH01016618.1_pt1 | contig 11691 bp, 8 predicted proteins | sample 5400631 | NCBI WGS metagenome assembly WNGH01 (sample SAMN13153373, study PRJNA577476) | soil metagenome | isolation source: 115 cm soil or saprolite under Garry oak tree replicate 1 | place: USA:California | collected 2016-06-15 | reverse complement strand
CCCGGAACCCTCTCCGTGAGGAGCGAGGCTGCGTTACGTCCCCGGGGCAAAGAAACCCCCGGCGTTGCCAAGGGTTCCCACGAGAGCGGGCGACCGGGGTCGAACCGGCGACGTCGAGCTTGGGAAGCTTTCTCGGCTCTTCTGGCGCAGGGTTTTTCGGCGCCGGTAGCAGAAGTAGGATAACGCAATCGTGAGGTGAGGGTGCGGAATACGTCCCCCACCCAGACCGGGGATGCGGGAGGGACAAGGGTCCGAACTGACCGCCATTGACGGCCGCCCTACGCGAGCGTAACCTACGGGAGGGAAACTTACGCGCCCGTATCACATTCGCCCGGCGCCGCGAGAGGCCCATGCGCCCGGGCCGCGCGGGACCGACCCGTCGGTGATACGAAGCCGGAGGAGGAGCGGACCATGCAGACTCGGAAGGACTTTCCCCTTTCCTCTTTGGAGTGGACGACGGACAAGTATCAGGCGTTCGGCGTGGAGCTGGACGCGGTGCACGCCGACGTGACGGCCAAGCTCGGGGCCGAAGACGTTGCATACGTGAAGAAGGTGCGGATCGCCGGCGTGCTCGCGCTCTGGGGGCATCATCAGCTGGAGGCCATCGAGATCGGCCATTCCGCGTTGCACGGAGCCTGGGACAGCTTGGAGGAAGCCAAGGAGTTCCATTCCTCGCGATTCCGCTGGGACACCCCGGTCGAGGAAGAGGCGTGGAAGAAGGAGCACAACATCCTCCACCATCAGTATACTAACGTCGTTGGTCGGGATCCGGACCTGAACTACGGCCCGCTCCGAGTGACGGACGACACGACCTGGATTCCGTATCACTTCATTCAATTGAGCCAGTTCTTCTGGACGGCACCGGTCTTCCTGTGGATGATCGCGGTGCACGCGACCGGCCTCACGGACCTGGCGCATCCGTCGAAGGACGCGACGTACGCCCCCGTCCTGCCCGACAAATCACCCTACACCATTCTCAGCGCGCTCGGTGCGACGGCCAAGAAAGCCGTCCCGTATTCTCTGCGTGAGTTCGTCTTCTGGCCCGCGCTCGCCGGCCCGTTCTGGTGGAAGGTGCTGGGCGGGAACGTCCTCGCGGACGTCATCCGCAACGTGTACTCCTGCGCGACGATCTACGCCGGACACTTCGGAGACGATCTTGCGTATCGCGACAACGACTTCCGTCCGAGGGGCCGCGGGCGGTGGTACAGAATGCAGATCGAAGCTGCCCACGATTATGCTGTTCCCTCCTTGGTGAGCGTTCTGTGCGGCGCTCTGGACTATCAGGTCGAGCATCATCTCTTTCCAAAGCTTCCGCCCAATCGGCTTCGAGAGATCGCGCCGAAGGTGGAGGCCACCTGCAAGCGCTACGGTGTGCGGTACAATCGCGACACCTGGGGCGCGAACCTCCTGGCCGCCCTGAAGAGGCTGGGAAGGATGTCGCTTCCGCCGGCGCTCGCAGCTGCGTAGCGGCACGGAGATGAGGCCGAGCTGCGCCGTGGCGACGGCCCCGAGCATGATGATAAGCTTCACGCTTTTGCGGACCATCCTGGGGCTGCTCCGTGGCCGCTTCGGCACCTCAGTGCCGCGCCATCGGCTCGATGAACCGGCGGCTTCGAGATCGGCGCAAGCGCGCGTCGCTCCGTGTGCAGCTGCGGGGGCGGCGCGTCAGGAGCGCCGGCGCGACCGCGGCCCCGCGCCACGCGGGCCAAGAACTTCGCGCACGGAACGATGACCCAAGAACGATCCGCGAAGCTCGTGGTCCGGGGGCAAGGAATCCGCCAGCCGGCTCACGAGGACGGCGCTCCGCATCCGGGCGGCCTCGGCGTCGGTCCGATGGCGTTGTCGGCCGTGCACGCGGGCCGCGCTGGCGGCGATGCGCCATTCGACAACTGGCACTTCGTATCCTTCAATTGCAGCGAGCGCGTCGCGCAGGAACGCCTCGGCCTGCGACAGGCGCCCTTCCTGCAGGGCGATCTCGGCAAGCAACCGGGCGGCGGACGCACGGAGTGGCGGATCAGCCGCCGCGGCGGCCAGGGCGTGCAGCGCCTCCGCCTCGCGGTGGGCGCGGTCGAGCTTGCCGCGCGCCAACCAGAGCTGGCCGAGCCCGCGGCGCAGGAGGACCTGCCCGGACCACGGCATCGCCTCGATGCCAGCCGCCACCACCAGCTGCGGCGCCGTGAACGCCGCGTACGCCTCGTCGAACTCGCCGAGGCCAAGGAGTGCAAACGCCAGCCCGAACATCGCCCGCTGGCGGCCGGCCTGCGTGAGCGACGGGCCCCGCAACTCCTCACGCGCGATCGCTGCCGCGCCGGCGAAGTCGAGCGCTTCGGTGTGTAGGGAAGCGGCCTCCAACCGCAATAGACTGGCCCAGGGAAGATGGCCGCTCTGCGCCGCCATGCGCAGGCCCTCGTCGATCGCCGTCAGGGCCGTCCCCCATTCGCCAAGGTGGTGAAAGGCCTGGGCACGGAAGTACTGACACGAAAGGTAGCCATAGGCGTTGCCGACTTCGCGCGCGAGCTCGAGCCCCTCGGTGGCTGTCTCTACGGCGCGCCGGAAATCCGAGCGGAAGCACTGGAAGGCGGCGAGCCGTCCGGTGCTCTCGCTCAAGAGTTCGCGGTCACCAGCAACGCGCGCCGCCGCGACGGCCTCTTCCGCCATACGCGCGTCGTCGGGCCGCCAGCCGTGACGTTGGAGTCGCCAGTACGCCGAGTAGCCCTGCAGGTGGGCGCGCAACAATGGGTCCTCCACTCGCTCCCCTAGCGCGATCCCCTCGGCGCTCGCGGCGCGGCTGCGCTCGGGATCGATCCACGAGAGCACGCTCGCGCGGTAGAGCGCGGCCTTGGCCTCCCATCCGATCTGCCCTCGATCGCGCCCCCACGCGGCCAGTGCCTCAAACTCTTGCACCGCTCCCTGCACGTCGCCGATCCCCCGGCGGACGCGGCCGAGCTGCTCAAGAAGGATCGGGTACACCGCATCGGCGTCGGTTACAGGCAGGCGACCCGCCAGAGTGAGGGCGCGCGTGAGCCGCGTCGCGGCCTCCTGATTGCCCCAACGCGAGACGTCACCGTCGGCGGCGCGCCGGAGGTAGGTGATCGCACGCCGGTAGTCGCGCGCCTCCTCGAAGTGGCGCGCCAGCTGGCTTCCGATCACGCCGGCCTGCGCGCCGTAGGTCCGCTCGAGCCATTCGCCGAGCCGTTGGTGCAGCCGCAGGCGGCGACCCGCGGCCACCCGCTCGGCAAGGATGTGGGGATAGAGGGTGTGGGTGAAGCGGTAGCGCGCGATGGCTGTCCCGTCGGGGAGGACGAACAGCGCCGTCGGGGCCACGAGCTGGCCCTGCTGCGCCAGGGCATCGCAGCGCTTCTCGACCGTGAGCGGATCCTCGTCCAGCCCGGCGGCGAGCGACCGGGCGGTGAACTCGCTCCCGAGCACGCTCGCCACTTCGAGCAGGCGTTGAACCTCAGGATCCAGGCGGCTGATCTGCTTGTCGATCAGCTGGCGGAGGCTCTCGGGGACGGCGCGCGCGACTTCGTCGAGCGGCGCGACCAGCCGCCAGCGACCGTCCTGGTCGGCGAGCACGCCGACGGTGACGAGCTCGTCAACCACGCGCACCATGAAGAGCGGATTGCCGTCCGTTCGCAGGTGCACGGCGCGCGCGAGCTCGGCCGGAAAGTCATGCGCGCCGAAGCGCTGCGCCAGATACACGGCGACGTCCGCCTCGCGGAGGAACTCCAGCGCGAACTCCTCACACTGGCGACGGATCCGGAGCTCCTGCGTGAGCGCGCGCAGGGGATGCCCGGCGACGATGACGTCCACCGGGCGATAGCTCCCGACGACGAGCAGGCGCGCCGGTTCCCGGCGGCGGCCGAGCATCCCGAGGAGGTCGAGCGTCGAATAGTCGCTCCAGTGGAGATCCTCGAGCACCAGGACGAGCGGGGTCTCGGCGGTCACGACCTCGAGGGCCTCCGCCATCTCGCGCAACATGCGCTCCTTCGTGACCCCGAGCAGGTCCCGACGCGGCGCCTCGCGATCGCCTCGGCGCTCGAGCCAGGGAAACTGGACGACCCAGGTGGGTGCACAGGTCTCGAGGAGGCGGATCGCCCGTTCGGCCCCGGGCGCGCGGAGAAGCCGGCCGAGGGCTTCGAGGACCGGCAGATACGGCTCCGTCTCGCCGTAGTGCTCGAGGCATGCGCCGGACGCCAGCATCACGTCTGGATCGACTGACGCGTGCGCCAGAAAGGCGTCGAGCACCGTGGTCTTGCCGATGCCCGCTTCGCCGGACAGGAACACGAGCTGACGCTGCCCGCCGCGCGCGCGCTCGAGCCGGTCCTCGAGCTGCGCGAGCAGCCCGGCGCGGCCGACCAGCTCGCCGCGCCCGAGCTCCGACGCCGAGATCGTTGCCGTCCGCGTGCGTGGGGCGATGAACCGGTACCCGCGGCGAGGCACCGTCTCGATGAAGCGGGGGGCCGCGGAGTCGTCGCCCAAAGCGCGGCGGATCTCGAGGATGCTCACCTTGAGCACGCCGTCGGTCACATGGGTATTCGCCCACCCGGCCCGCAGCAGCTCCTCCTTCGTGACGAGCTGCCCGCCGTCCTCGAGCAGGCGGCGCAGGACCGCGAACGCCTTCGGGGTGAGCGCGACCACCTCGCCGTCGCACACCAGCTGGTCGTTGGCGAGGTCCAGGGAGAAGCCCCCGAACGTCAGGCGTCGATCTGCGTCCATCGCCGCGCGGGCGAACCGCTTACTCACCGCATTCTAACCGTAATCTCACCTCCGTTCGTGATGGCCGGTGGCCGTATCGTCACCCCGTGGCAAGGACGCGAAACACACCCCGATCGGCGCAGCGCACCGCCTCGAACTCGGCCCCGCTCGAGCTGCCACCCGACCGGGCGTTCGTACTGCACCTCGACGCGCACGCACGGCCTTCGGAACGTGTGGTCGGCCGGATCGAGCACGTCACTTCGGGGAAGGTCGCGCACGTCACCTCGCTTCGAGAGCTGGTGGCCTTCCTGACGGACGTCCTGCGGGACCAGGCACCGGGGGACTGAGCTGCGATGGGGTGTTCAGGCGGTGCATCCGGTGTCCCCGGCCGCGCGTACCTTCCTGGAACAGAAACGCAGAACGGCGGGCGGCGGGCGAGTCGTCCCTGCGGGGAAACGAGGAAACCATGCGAACGAGCGCAAGAGAGAGATCAGGTTCCCGGCACGGACGGACACTGTGGCGTGCCGTCGTTGCAGGGGCGGTGCTGGTGGGCGGCGTGTGCCCGGTGGCAGCACTGACGACGCCGGCCTGCCTGGCGAAGAAGCTGGACGCGTGGGGAAAGCTGCGCAAGTGCCAGGCAACGGAGAACGGGAGGGCCCTACAGGCGAGGCCGGCGGACCCAGCGAAGTGTCAGACGAGCTTCGATGCCCGGCTCGCGACCCTGAACGCGCTGGCGACGACGGCAGCGATCCCGTGCCGGTACCAGATGAGCGGCGACGGGACAGTTACGGACTTGGATACGGGGCTCCAGTGGGAACAGAAGACCGACGACGGGAGCGTGCACGACGAAGAGAACGAGTTCGACTGGAGCCCGACCCTGGGACGACCGGACGGGACGGCATTCACGACTTTCCTGGGGACCCTGAACAACGCGACGAGCCGCGATGGCACCACGAGCAGTGGCTGCTTTGCGGGCCATTGTGATTGGCGGCTGCCCTCGATCGTGGAGCTCCGCACGATCGTCGATCTGACCGCCCCTGGGTGCGGAGACGGTGGCGCCTGCATCGACCAGACCGTCTTCGGGCCGACGATCGCCTTCTTCTATTGGTCGGCCACCACCGACGCCGACCTCCCAGTCTTCGCGTGGGGCGTGGCCTTCGGCGCCGATGGGGGCGTGAGCAGCGCCATCGAGGACGCCACCCTCTTCGTTCGGGGGGCGCGGTCGGCCTTGTGATCGTCCAGGCTTTCGGGAGGAGGGGCAAGCGATGACCAGCGACTTCGAGATGGCACCCTGCGAGCCGTCAGCGGTCTTGCAGACACAGATGTCTGAGGGCGCGCGCTGGAATGCCGACACGTCCGGACCGCGCGCCCTCATGCTCGCGGTTCTGGAGGACGCGGTACGGTGCATCGAGGAGGGCCACTGGCGCAGCCACTCTCGCGCCCGTCGTCTGGCCGCCGAGGCCGAGGCCTGGGTGCGCTGCGAGCGCCAGGAGTGGCCCTTCTCGTTCGTCAACATCTGCGAGGTGCTCGGGTTCGACGTGGACGCGATGCGCGCCCGTCTCCTGACCAGCCCGAGGGATGCAGCGCACAGGCGCCTCACGCGCCTGCGAGCGCACGGGAGGTCACCCATCCGGAGTCGCACGGTAAGCATGCCGCCGCAGCGCGACCGATACCGCTTCGCCGTGAGGCGGGAGTTCAACGACAGGTTGGCCGCGCCACGCTTCGCTCCCAGCCAGCGCGCGTACCACGCAAAATGGAAGGAGGATTCCGCAACGTCAAAGATTCCGACCACCGTATGGAAAGTTAGCGCAACGTCCGATCAACCCCACAACCGGCCTGGTCGAACCGGCCAGAGCCGAACGATCAAAAGGAGGTTCGTATGAAACGTTTGTTGGTAGCCGCCACCGTGACCGCCACGGCGTGGCTGGCAACGCCCGCCTGGGCGAATCCGTTCTTCTTCAGCACCGGGGCCCCCGACGGGCTCGTCGGTACGCTGTCTCAGCCGGCCGCCGCCGGCGCGCTCGAGACCGAGACCGCCGACGATTTCATCCTGACCGAGGCCACGAGCATCGCCGGCGCGACGATTACAGGGTTGATCCCACCGGGAACTCCGCTGGCGAGTATCGGCAACGTGGAAGTCGAGGTCTATCACGTGTTCTCCAAGGACTCGGCCGTCCCCCCCTCGGGGCGCGTGCCGCTGCGGCTCAACTCGCCCGCCGATGTCGAGATCGAGTCCGCCACGCGCGACGGGGAGCTGGGAACGCTCGTGTTCCGCGCCAGTCTCGTGGCCGAGAGCTTCACCGTCCAGAACACGGTCGTGGACGGCATCAATCCGGTGCCCGCAAACGTGACCCATGGCGAGGGAGCGGCGAGCGGTGAAGCGGTCCAGATCACCGTCGCCTTCACGCCCCCGATCGTTCTGCCGCCAGACCACTACTTCTTCCGTCCCGAGGTTCAGGTGGCCGGTGGCGATTTCCTATTCCTGTCGGCGCCGAAGCCGATCGTGGCGCCCGGAACACCATTCGCGGGAGACTTGCAATCTTGGATCCGCAACACCGATTTGACACCGGACTGGCTGCGCATCGGTACCGACATCATCGCCGACAATCCCGTGCGGACGTTCAACGCGACATTTTCCTTGACCGGCGAGACCATTCCGAACGCCGGAACGCCGGGGCAGGGGAATTGTCCCGGCCAAAGCGTCTCGGCCCTGGCTCGCCAGTTTGGAAGCCTGCAGGCAGCAGCTTCCGCCCTGGGGTTTTCCAGCGCGAAGGCGCTCCAAGACGCCTTCAAGGAGTTTTGCGATATCGCGCTGGGGGCCGCCGGCACACACCATGTCACACCGCCGCCTGTGCCTGCGAACCTCGAGGTGCCAGCGGGAAACGAGGCGTTCCTCGAGGGTCACGCCACCGGCACCCAGAACTACGTCTGCGTGCACTCGGGCTCTGGTTTCAAGTTCGTCCTCTTCACGCCGCAGGCCACCTTGTTCACCGATTCCCGTAGGCAAATCATCACCCACTTCTTCAGCCCGAACCCGTCCGAGAATGGCACGATTCGCGCCACCTGGGAGAACTCGCGGGACACGAGCACTGTGTGGGCCGCCGCGACACCCGATACCACCTCCACCGACTCCGCCTTCGTCAAGCCAGGTGCGGTTGCCTGGGTCCTGCTCGCGGTGGTCGGATCCCAAGAGGGCCCCACCGGCGGCGACACGCTGACGGAGACCACCTTCGTTCAGCGGCTGAACACCGCTGGAGGGGTCGCACCGTCGACGGGCTGTAGCGGACCAACGGACGTCGGCAATGAGGCGTTCGTGCCGTACACGGCCGACTACTTCTTCTACCGGGCCGAAAAAAGCGACGCGGGCCACGGCAAATAGGGCCGTCGAAGAGACTGGACCGTATGAACCGCCGGCGAACACTTCTCGACTGGTTGCGCACGGGCGTCTGGTTCTGGACCTCCACCCTCACCTTCGCCGTGCTCATGTACCCGCGCGTGCGCAACCTGGTGCTCGGCGTGGAGGTGTCGCGGGCGGAACGTGGCTATCAGGTCGCCATCAACGCCGGGTGTTTCAACAGGAAGCACCAGGCTCCTGCCTGCATCCGTCCGCACGGCTCGGACGTAGCCCCGATGACAATGCAGCAACCGCCACGAGCTTCAGGCGAGCGCGCGCGACGGTGCATGGCTTGATCGCCAAGGATGAATCCCGGCGCGTTCGAGGCGACGAGCCCCACCCGCGCCCTCAACCAGAAGGAGCATGTCTCATGCATTTTCGACGTTCCAAAACGAGCACCCGCGCGCGCCGTTTCCCCCTGATGGTCGCCGCGCTCGCTGCCGCCAGTGCGTTGGTCGCGACGCCTCCGGCACGCGCCGCATTCCTGCCGCTTCCCGCCACCGGCGCGCAGGTCAACGACGATCCCGTCAACTCGATCGACCCGGGCCAGGATGCGGGCGTTTCCGACGTCACCGGCGGCGCCGTCACGGCCGGCAAGGTCCCGGTCCCATGGGCGACGTTCGAGCAGAAGGTCGCCGGCGGCGAGCAGCAGATCTTCGTTCGCGCGTTCAAGAACGGCGCCTGGGTGACGCAGGGGTTCCCGGCGTCGCTCAACATCGACGCGATCGAGGAGGCCGAAGCACCGTCGATCGACTTCGCCGGTGCGGGACGGACGGTCCCGTGGGTTGCGTGGTACGAGCCGATCTCGGCCTTGAGGTGGCCGACGAACATCTTCGCGAGCCGCTTCAACGCGGCGGCCAACGTCTGGCTACCCTCCGGGCAGGGCCGCGCCGGAACCCTCCTCCCGTCCCTCAACCTCCACGTTCTTCGCACGGCCGAGAACCCCTCGGTCGCGGGCGGCTCCGCCGTCGCGGGCAACGATCCGGTGCCGTGGGTGACCTGGGAGGAGAACGACGCCGCCGCCGATGACACCACGGCGATCCGGCAGATCTTCGTCTCGAAGGCCCTGAAGCAGGCGGTTCCGGGCACGGCGTGCCCGCCCGGGACGAGGCCCGTCGGTGGGAACGACGTGAACGGGTTCTGCTGGCAGGAGGTCGGACTCAAGCGACTGAATCCGCTCGAGCCGACTCCGCTCGGCGTCGGCGATCCCACGCTCAACATCGACCCGACCCGCTCGGGCGTCGAGCCCGACATCGCGTTCACCGGTCCGAACGACACCGTCGCGTGGGTCGTCTGGTACGAGGAAGACCCGACCGGCATCGACGGGCTCCGCAGCAACGACATGGTCTTCGCGGCCAGGATCGTCGCGGACCCCTTCGCCGACGGCGGCTTCCATTGGCTCGCGGTCGGGAACGGAACGACCGGCCAGACCAACGTCCTCGACACGTCGGGCGCGCACGGCTTCGGCAACTGCGCCGAGAGCCAGACCGCCGAGGATGCGTGCACGATCAACGCGCAAGCCCAACGCAACGCGGAGAATCCCCGCGTCGCCGCCGGCACGCTCAAGCTCGGCGGCGCGACCGTGCCGTGGGTGGTCTGGCAGGAGGAGCTCGGGGACGGCAAACACGCCGTCTTCGTCTCGCGACTGGTCGGCGGCGACCATTTCGAGCTCTTCAACTCCGGTCAGCCGGTCTCGAACACGGCCAACGACGCGACGCGACCCGACATCACCTTCTCCGGCAACGTGCCGTACATCTCCTGGCAGGAGCAGGTGGCCAAGGCGCAGATGACGTTCGTCGGACACTTCGAGGGTGGGGCCAGCGCGCCGGTCTTCAAGCTCGACACGCCGACCGGCATCCCGAACTCCGGCTTCGGCGTCACCGAGAGCCCGCTCCGCGCCCCGATCTCCTCGGGCTGCACGGCCAACCCGACCAATGCCGACGGCGCCAGCTGTCAAGGAGGCGCGATCGGGACGCCGTTCTTCCTCTACACCGCGGGGGACGACGGCGGCATCCACCAGCTCTTCGCCCAGGCATTCGCGCCGACCGACGTGTCGACGCTCGCCGCGACCGACATCACCGACACGGATGCGACGCTGAACGGGTCGGCGAATCCCGGCGGCGCGGCCATCCTGACTCACTTCGACTTCGGCCCAACGACGGCCTACGACACCAGCACGGCGGACGCTCGCCTCGAGGTCGCGAGCGTCGCGACCACCTTCGACGCGACGGTGAGCGGGCTCACCCAGAGCGCGACCGTCCACTTCAGGGCCGTCGCGAAGACGGACTTCGTCACCGTCGATGGTCCCGACCAGAGCTTCATGGTCGAGAACACGCCGCCAACCGTCTCGATCGACGACCTCCCCGACAAGGTGAACGACCTCGGCAGGGGTCGGCTGCTGACGGTGCAGCTCACGGTGTCCGAACCGGCGACGATCACGCTCGACATCCTGAACAAGAGGGGGAAGACCCTTCGCCAGGTGACCCTCAACCAGGCCAGCGCCGGCTCCTTCGAGGCCCAGATCTCGCTGAAGCACATCAGGGGCAAGCTGACCCTTCGTGTGACGGCGACCGACGTAGGCGGCGCGAGCACCGTGGTCGAGCAGCAGTTCAAGGCGAACTAGGCGCGGGCCTCCCCGCGTGCGACACGACCGCGTCGGCGGGACACCGCCGGCGCGGTCGTGTCTCCATGGGCTTAGGCCTCCCGATTGCGGACACGCTGCCCGGTTCCGCCGACGCCCGCCGCGACGATCGATGCGGCAACGCGCGCCAGTTGGGGCGGCCGCGGGGGGTGTGGTAATGGTCTGAGATGAGAATGGCCGGCTGAGCGTGAGAGCGGCGGTGACGCTACTGCGCCTGCTGCTGCCGCATTCGCTCCATCAACGCCTGCTGCTGTTCGGCCAGCACCTTCTCGACCGCCGGGCGCTTCTGCACCTGGCTCCACCAGGCGGCGAGCTTCGGCCGGCCCTCGGTGAAAGGCTTCGAGCCGAGCATCGGCAGCATGAGGTTCGCGAAGAAGAAGGTCGGGGTGAGAGCGCAGTCGGCCAACGTGAAGGCGCTGCCGATCGCGAAGGGCCCCGTCGAGAGCTTCGCCTCGAGCTGGTCGAGCCGGAGGTTCAGCTCCGCGAGCTTCTCCGCGATGAGCTTCCGGTCCTTCTCCTTCGCGCTCGCCTGCGGAAAGAGCGCGCGGAGCGGCGGCTCGAGGTAGAGGTCGTGGAAGCGCGAGATGCCGCGCACCCGGGCGCGGGGCTTCGGCTCCTTCGGCAGGAGCGGCGGGTTCGGGAAGCTCTCCTCGAGGAGCTCGTTGATGACCTCGGACTCCCCGATGATCTCGCCGTCGACTTCGAGGGCCGGGGTCTTCCCCATCGGGTAGATCTTCAGGTACTCGGGCGACTGCAAGTCGCCACCGGGGATCGGAACGATGTCGACCTTCGCGTTCTTCTCGTAGATCGCGAGCCGGCACTTCGAGGCGAAGTTGCTGAGGTTCGCGTTATAGAGCTTCATCGAGGGCCTCCCTTTCCGCGGCGGACTTATCACCGGCGGCGAAGCTGATTCAAGCCACCGTCTTCGAGAGCCCTCAGTCAGGGGAGCCTACGGTCG